>Ga0302323_100003999_pt1 | contig 12002 bp, 8 predicted proteins | sample Fen_T0_3_FD_201950 | JGI IMG/M metagenome (GOLD analysis project Ga0302323, IMG submission 201950) | Peat permafrost microbial communities from Stordalen Mire near Abisko, Sweden - Fen_T0_3 | ecosystem: Environmental > Terrestrial > Soil > Wetlands > Permafrost | place: Sweden: Abisko... | reverse complement strand
CCGCTGCAGGCCTGGCCGGCGGCGTACTTCGGGAACTTGGCCTTGTCGGCCTTGGTCGCGTCGGCGACGTAGCCGAGGGCGGCGGCCTGCGGGTCCTTCGGATCCAGCTTGGGAGCGTCGGCCAGCGCGGAGCGGGCGCCGAGGGCGAGGGCGCCGGCGAGCGGGAGGATCTGGATGAAGGAACGACGGGAGGTCATGCGGGTAATCCTTGGCTGATATGGCTGGGGTGCGGAGCGCGGGCCCGCCGCCACTGGCCGCGGCGCCCGACTCCGTCGCCGAGCAGGATAGCCGGCCGGCGCCGGCGTGCCTTGATCTGGATCAGGCAGCCGCCGGCACGCACGGCCCGAGCGCGCGCCGGTGCGCCGCCGCGCGTGGCGGGCGGGTCTGGCTTGATGCAGCGCAAGCCGTGGCGGGCGAACTGCGGCGGACGACTTCATCTGCGGGCTGTACCGTCGATATGCCGGAAGGATTTATCTCTGGAGTGGACCCCGTGCGAAGAAACCTGCCTGTCACGCAACGCGAGTACGCGTTCCCTGCGGGGCGGACATTGGTCTCCGTCACCGACCTGAAAGGGCGCATCACCTACTGCAACCCGAGCTTCGTCGAGGTCAGCGGCTATGCCGCCGAGGAGTTGCTGGGCCAGCCGCACAACATCGTGCGCCACCCCGACATGCCGGCCGAGGCCTTCCGCGACCTGTGGGCCACGGTCGGTGGCGGCCGGCCCTGGACCGGCATCGTGAAGAACCGGCGCAAGACGGGCGACCACTACTGGGTCTGCGCCAACGTGACGCCGATGCGCCGCGGCGACGAGATCACCGGCTACCTGTCCGTGCGCACCCAGCCGGCGCGCGCGGCCATCGACGGCGCGCAGGCCTTGTACGCGCTCATGCAGGACGAGGCGCAGCGCGGTCGCCTGGACCACGTCCTGAGTTCGGGCCGGGTCCTGCGCAGCGGCTGGACGCAGCGCATCGTGCGCCTGCTCGCGCCCGGCGATGGCGCCGGCCTGGCCGCGCTGCTGCTGGGCGCGCTGGCGCTCAGCGCCGGCCTGGGTTTCGGCGTTGCGCGCGCGGTCGTGCCGGTCGCCGCCGCCGCGCTCGGCTGGCTGCTCGTCGCCGTGGCCACCTGCGCCGTTGCGCGGCGCTGGGCCGTGCGGCCGCTGGCCGCGGTCATCGCCGACGCCAACCGCCTCGCCTCGGGCGACCTGGCGCATCCCGTCGCGGTCGACGGCAGCGGCGCGCTGGGCGACCTGCAGCGCGCGCTGATGCAGATGTCGGTCAACCTGCGCACCGTGGTCCTCGATACCCTCACCGGCATCGCCGGCGTGCGCGGCGCGGTGCACGAGATCGCCGCCGGCAACCAGGAGCTGTCCGCGCGCACCGAGGCGCAGGCCGCGAGCCTGGAGCAGACGGCGGCGGCGATGGAGGAGATCAACGGCACGGTGCGCCAGAGCGCGGCGAGCGCGCTCGAGGGCGCCCGCCTGGCCCAGGACACCGCCGCCGTCGCGCGCCGCAGCCACGCCGCGGTCAGCGACGTGGTCAAGGCGATGGACGCCATCGCCGGCTCGTCCAACGAGATCAAGGCCATCGTCGAGGTGGTCGAGGGCGTGGCCTTCCAGACCAACATCCTGTCGCTCAACGCCGCGGTGGAGGCGGCGCGCGCCGGCGCGGCCGGGCGCGGCTTCGCCGTCGTCGCGGCGGAGGTGCGGGCGCTGGCGGGGCGCACATCGGCGGCGGTGCGCGACATCCGCGCCATCATCGCGCAGTCGACCGCCCGCGTGGCGCAGGGCGGCGCGCACAGCCACGATGCGCGTGCGCGCATGGACGACGCGCTGGCGTCGGTGACCAGCGTCGACGCCGTGCTGGGCGAGATCAATCACTCCGCGCAGCAGCAGGAACTCGGCGTGGCGCAGGTCAACGCCGCGGTGGCGCAGATGGATTCGATCACGCAGTCCAACGCGGCGATGGTCGAACAGCTGGCGGCGGCGGCGCGGTCGCTCGAGGGCCAGGTCGACGCGGTCGACGGCTCGATGAAGATCTTTCGCCTGCTTTGAGCGGCTGAGAGTCTTCTCAGGCCGTGCCGGCCTGCGTACCCTGGACCGGCGCCTCGCGCAGCACGGTGGCCAGGCGCTGCTCGTCGATCGGCTTGGCCAGGAAGTGCACGCCCGGCAGCAGGCGCCCGCGCGCCGCCATCTCGGTGGGCGACAGCGACGACACCGCGACGATGGTGCGCGGCGACTGCGCCCGGCCTTCGGCCAGGCTGCGGATCATCTCGAAGCCGTCCATGTGCGGCATGTTGATGTCCGTGATCAGCACGTCCGGCAGCGCGCGGCCGACGCTCAGCAGGGCGCGGAAGCCGTCGGCGGCGAGCTCGATCGCCGCCTGCGGCATGGCCTTGCGCGCCAGCGCGGCCATCAGCTCGAGATCGATCGGGTTGTCGTCGACGATCAGGATGCGCAGGACCGCGGCGCCCGCGGTGGCGGCCGCCTTCGCGTCGCCGGTCTGGGTCTTGAACAGGGCTTCCGCGCTGTCGGCGTCGATGCGGCGATGCCCGCCCAGCGTCTTCCATGCCTTCAGATGCCCGGCGTCGACCCAGCGCTGCACGGTCTGCAACGACACGCCCAGGCGCTTGGCGACCTCGATGGTCGTATAGGAACGGAATTCGGCAGTCACGATGGGAGTGTGGACGACGGGGGTGGGCGGCCGCGCGAACCCGGGTGCCGGCGGCGCTGACTTGTCGAGTATAGGCGGCCAGACTCTCCGACCTGCGGCAGGTAGAACTCCCTACATACCGGGGCGGGTTCGTTCGGGAACATCGATCGACCAAGGCTTTGCCGCTCGACGGCGTGGCGGTGGCAGGCGGCGAATGACCCTGATGGGCGCCAAGCTTGTGCACGGCCCATGTTGAAGTCGACGCGCGCCGATGCTACTTTGCCCATGGTTCTGCCGCCGACGCTCCGCGCCGCGGCTGCGTCGACCGAGGCACAGGGAGATCGCTTGGATGCGCTGTCATTGCTAGGCCGCAACGGTTTCGGCGGCTCGCCGGGCCTGCTCGTGGCCATGGTCTGCGCAGACGCCGCCCTGGCGCTGGCGTGTTTCTCCATGCCGCTGGGCATGCTGGTGCTGCTGCGCAGGAGGCCGTGGACCGGTTTCGTGCCGCTCGCCCTGCTGCTGGGGGCCTTCCTCCTCGCCTGCGGGCTCGCGCAACTGCTCGATATCTGGTCGATCTGGGTTCCCGGCAACGCACCGCAGGCCTGGGCCAAGGTGCTCGCGGCGCTGGTCGCGGTGGCGACCGTCGGCGCCGCCTGGCGACTGGTACCGGCGCTCGCCCAGGCCGCGCGCACCGGCCAGTCGCAGGCCGCCAGCGACGCATTGGAACGCGAGGTCGGCAAGCGCCGCAGCGCCGAGGACTACGTCGCCGACCTCGAGCAGGACCTGTCGCTGACCCTGGCCAGCATCGACGCCGGGCTGATCACCACCGACACGGCCGGCCGCGTAGCGCGCATGAACGCGGTCGCCGAACGCATCACCGGCTGGACGCAGCAGGAGGCCGCGGGCCGCAGCTACTGGGAGGTGTTCACGCACCTCGATCGCGTGGCGGCCGACACCGAGCGCGACGTCGTGCAGGTGGTGGCCGAGCGCGGCTACACGGTGGAGACCGCGCACCGGGTCACCGCGCTGTCGCGCCACGGCGTGCGCACGCCCACCGAGCTCAACCTGGCCTTGGCGCGCGGCCGCGACGGGGTCGTGCGCGGCGTGCTGGCCGTGCTCAAGGACGTGACGCGCATGAACCAGGCCGAGGAGGCCGCGCGGCGCATGGCGGCGATCGTCGAGTCGTCCAGCGACGCCATCATCGGCAAGACGCTGGACGGGCGCATCACCAGCTGGAACGGTGCCGCGGCGCGCCTGTTCGGCTACACGGCGCAGGAGGCGATCGGCCAGTCGGTGCGCATGCTGCTGCCGCCCGACCGGCTGGACGAGGAAATGGAGATCCTCGCCAACATCGGCGACGGCCAGGTCGTCGCGCCGTTCGACACCGTGCGCCTGGCCAAGGGCGGACGGCCGATCGAGCTCTCGGTGACGATCTCGCCGATCCGCGACGGCGGCGGGCGCATCGTCGGCGGCTCCAAGATCGCGCGCGACATCACCGAACGCCGGCGCACGCTGGCCGCGCTGGGCGAGAGCGAAGCGCGGCTGCGCTTCGCGCTGGAGGTGGCGCAGATCGGCGACTGGGACCTGGACCTGCGCTCGGGCAACATCCGGCGCTCGATCCGCCACGACCACTGCTTCGGCTACGACAGCCTGCAGCCGGAATGGAGCATCGCCACCTTCCTCAAGCACGTGCATCCGCAAGAGCAGGCCGAGGTCGCGCTGTCCTACCGCCGCGCGCTGCTCAAGGACGCCGACTGGGATACCCAATGCCGCGTCATCTGGCCCGACGGCAGCCCGCACTGGATCCACATCCAGGGCAGCACCCGCTACGAGACCGGCCATCCGCACCGCATGCTGGGCATCGTCGCCGACATCACCGAGCGCAAGCTGGCCGACAGCGCGCGGCAGCAGGCCCTGCGGCTCGAGAACGAGAACCGCCAGATCCAGGAATCGAACCGGCTCAAGAGCCAGTTCCTGGCCAACATGTCGCACGAGCTGCGCTCGCCGTTGAACGCCATCATCGGCTTCTCCGACCTGCTGCACGGCGACCTCATGCGCATCGAGCCGGCCAAGCAGCAGCAGTACATCGGCCACATCCGCAGCAGCGGGCGCCACCTGCTGCAACTGATCAACGACGTGCTGGACCTGTCCAAGGTGGAGTCCGGCAAGTTCGAGTTCTTCCCCGAGCCGGTCGACCTGCCGGCGCTGGTCGACGAGGTGGTGGCCGTGCTCTACACGCAGATCCAGGCCAAGGGCCAGCGTGTCGAGGTGGTGCTGGAGCCGGCCGTCAGTCGCGTGGTGGTCGACCCGGCGCGACTCAAGCAGGTGCTCTTCAACTACCTGTCCAACGCGAACAAGTTCACGCCTGAGCGCGGATCGATCACGGTGCGTGCGGGGGCGGACCGCCCGGGCTTCTTCCGTCTCGAGGTCGAGGACACGGGCATCGGCATCGCGCCGGCGGACCTGCCGCGCCTGTTCGTCGAGTTCCAGCAGCTCGACGCCAGCTTCACCAAGCGCCACCAGGGCACCGGCCTCGGCCTGGCGCTGACGCGCCGCATGGTCGAGGCCCAGGGCGGGGCCGTCGGCGTGCGCAGCGTCGCCGGCCGGGGCAGCGTGTTCTCGCTCACGCTGCCGCTGGCAGCCGCGATGCTGCAGCAGCCCGTGCCGGAGCAGCCCGCATCCGACCTTGCGCCGGCCCCGTTCGGCGCGGCCTTGGGCGCCCAGTGGCTGGTGATCGAGGACGATCCGCGCGAACAGGCCCGCATCGCCGCGACGCTCACGGCCTCGGGCTATCGCGTGGACGTCGCGTCGAGCGTGGCGCAGGCCCTGTCGCGCGCCGACGAGAAGGGCTACGACGCGCTGTCGCTGGACCTGATGGGCGGCTCGCCGGGCGGGCTGGACGTGCTCGCCCAGATGCGCGGCGCGCGCCGCACCGGGGCGTCCGCGGTGGCGGCGATCACGCTCGATTCGCGCTCCGACGGCACGGCCGCGTTCTCGGTCGCCGACGTCCTGACCAAGCCTTTGCGCGCCGACGAGATCACGTTCGCGCTCGAGCGCTTCGGCCTGGCCCACCGGTCCGACGTCAGGATCATGGTGATCGACGACGACACCGTGGCGCTGGCGCTGATGCGCGCCACGCTGGACGATTGCGGCGTGTCGTCGGCCTGCTATCTCGATGGGCGGGACGCCTTGCGCGAGCTGGATCGCCAGGCGCCCGACGCCATCATCCTCGACCTGCTGATGCCGCGCTTCAGCGGTTTCGAGGTGATGGACGAACTGCGCGCCCAGCCGCGCTGGCGCGACGTTCCGGTCTTCATCTGGACCAGCATGGTGCTGACCGATTCCGAATACGACCTGCTCGCCATGTCGGCGGCCACCATCCTGCGCAAGGGCGGCGGCGGCGTCGAGTCGCTGCTGGAGCGTCTGCAGCGCTGGCGCCCGGCGGCGCGGGTGTCGGAGGACCAGCACGCATGACTGCGGCACGCGTCCTGGTGGTCGACGACAACCCGATGAACATCGAGCTCGCCCGGGTCGTGCTCGAGCGCGACGGCTTCGCCGTCGATTGCGCACTGGACGCGGTCGCGGCCGCCGAGCGGGTGCACGACTTCGCGCCGGACCTGATCCTGATGGACATCCAGATGCCGGGCATGGACGGACTCGAGCTCGCGCGCCGCCTCAAGACCCACCCGGCCACCGCCCGCATCGCCATCATCGCCTTCACGGCCTACGCGATGAAGGGCGACGAAGCGAAGATGCGCGCGGCCGGTTGCGACGGCTACATCCCCAAGCCGATCGACGTCGCCACTTTCGGCCAGAGCGTGCGGGCCTGCCTGCGGGTCACCGGGGCGGTGTCATAGGCGGTGCCGCGCGTGCGCACCGGACGGGCCAAGGCAGCGGCTTGCGCACCGCCATCGGCGGGCGTGTGCGGGCGCGGGCGGCGTTCGAGAGAACAGCAACACTGCACACACCCAAATAATAAACATCCAAAACTATCAAAGCCACTAAAGTAGGTGTGGCGAGGGGTCGAATAGCCGGTACTCCTCCGTTCTCTGCGAGCGCCCATGTATACCGAAGCCCGACCTGTTCACGACTCCGTGGGACATCTGAACCAGCTCTACAGGGGGCGCCGGCCATCCAGCGTCCTGCTGGTCGAAAGCGACCTGTTCCAGCTCAGCGTTCTCGAGGACATGCTGGGCGACTTCGGCGTGCACGGCATCACCAAGGCGATGGGCTCGCTCGCCGGCCTGATCGCGCTCGACGCGATGGCGACGCCGCCCGACCTGGTGATGTGCGACCTGGACATGCCCGGCGTCGAGGGCCAGCAGTTCATGGAGTCGCTCGGCGCGCGCGGCTACAAGGGCGCCGTCGTGCTGATGTCGGGCGCCGACCTGAACGCGATGCACGCGGCGACGCTGACCGCGCGCTACCACCACGTGAAGATCGCCGGCGCGCTCGGCAAGCCCATCAGCGCCTCGGCGCTGGCGGCGGTGCTGCGCAACCTCTCCTGAGGCGCGCCCGCGGCATGCGCCGAGCCGCGACATCGACAAGACGAACATCGACCAGGGACCGACATGAAACTCAACGACCTCAGGATCTCGACCCGGCTGACGCTGGGCTTCGCGACCGTGCTATTGCTACTGGTCATCGTGGCGTCAAACGCCTACCGCAGCCTCAGCGCCATCAACGACGCGGTCAACGTGGTGACGACGGACCGCGTGCCCAAGCTGCTGACCGCCGGCGACTGGCAGATCCACGTGCTGACCAACGGCCGCCACATGCGCAACGCGCTGATCGTCGAGGGCCAGGACGCCATCGCCAAGGAACTCGCCGGCATGGCCGACGAGGACAAGGCGGCCGAGAAGGGCATCGACGGCCTGAGGCAGACCGTCAAGAGCGAGGCGGGCGTGGCCGCCTTGAAGGCCGCGCTCGACGCGCGCCTGGCCTACGAGGGCCCCGAGGAAGAGTTCATCCGCCTGGCCGGCAAGGGCGACCTCGGCGCCGCCCGCAAGCTGCTGATCGAGCGCGCGCGGCCGGCGCAACTGGCCTACATGGTGGCGATCGCCAAGTTCGCCGACTACGAGAAGGGCCGCGTCGCCGCCGCCACCACCGAGTCCGAGGCGTTGATGACCGGCGCCCGCAACGCGATGCTGGTGCTGGTGGCGCTCGCTTTGGCGGTCGGCGCGGGACTGGCGTTCTGGATCACCCGCAATCTGGTCCGCCAGCTGGCCACGGCCCTGAAGCTGGCCGAGGCGATCGGCGCCGGCAACCTGGACAACGCGGTCGACACCAGCGGCAAGAGCGAGACCGGGCGCCTGCTCGCCGCGCTCGGCGCGATGCAGGACAACCTGCGCCGGCGCGACGTGGTCGACGCCGACTTCCGCGGCCAGATCGCCGCGGTCGGCAAGGCGCAGGCGGTCATCGAGTTCGCGCTTGACGGCACGGTGCTGTCGGCCAACCCGAACTTCTGCGAGACGCTGGGTTACGCGCTCGATGAGATCGTCGGCAAGCACCATCGCCTGTTCGTCGATCCAGCCGTCGCGAGCGGCGCCGACTACCAGCAGTTCTGGGCCAAGCTCAATCGCGGCGAGTACGATGCCGGCGTCTACAAGCGCATCGGCAAGGGCGGGCGCGAGGTCTGGATCCAGGCCAGCTACAACCCCATCCTGGACCCTTCCGGCAAGCCGGTGAAGGTCGTCAAGTACGCCACTGACATCACCGCCGCCAGGCTGCACGCCGCCGACGTCGACGGCCAGATCAGCGCCATCGGCAAGGCCCAGGCCGTGATCGAGTTCGGCCTCGACGGCAAGGTGTTGGCGGCCAACCAGAACTTCCTGAGCACGCTCGGCTACACGCTGTCCGAGATCAAGGGCCAGCACCATTCGATGTTCATCGACGCCGAATTCCGCGCCGGCCTGGACTACCGCCAGTTCTGGGAAAAGCTGGGCCGCGGCGAGTACGACGCGGGCATCTACAAGCGCATCGGCAAGGGCGGGCGCGAGGTCTGGATCCAGGCCTCGTACAACCCGATCCTGGACCTCGACGGCAAGCCGTTCAAGGTCGTCAAGTTCGCCACCGACGTCACCGCGCAGCGCCTGTGCAACGCCGACTTCGAAGGCCAGCTCGAGGCCATCGGCAAGGCCCAGGCCGTGATCGAGTTCGGGCTCGACGGCAAGGTGCTGGCGGCCAACCAGAACTTCCTCAGCACGCTCGGCTACACCCTGTCCGAGATCAAGGGCCAGCATCACTCGATGTTCGTCGACGCCGACTACCGCAACGGCGTCGATTACCGCCTGTTCTGGGAAAAGCTCGGCCGCGGCGAGTTCGACGCCGGCCTGTACAAGCGCATCGGCAAGGGCGGCCGCGAGATCTGGATCCAGGCCTCGTACAACCCGATCATGGATCTCAACGGCAAGCCGTTCAAGGTCGTCAAGTACGCCACCGACGTGACCGCCGAGGTCAACGCCACCAACATGCTGCGCCAGGCCGTCGACCAGGCGCAGAAGGTGACCAGCGCGGCGCGCGCCGGCGACCTCACGCAGCGCATCCCGCTCGAGGGCAAGAGCGGGCCGATCGAGGTGCTGTGCACCGGCGTCAATGCGCTGGTCGAGACCACCGCGGTGATCTTCGACGACGTCGGCCGCGTGCTGGGCGGGCTCGCCGTGGGCGACCTGTCGCAGCGTGTGAGCGGCGACTACGCGGGCACCTTCGGGAAGGTCAAGGACGACGCCAACGCGACGAGCGAGAAGCTGGCCGCAATGATAGAGGACGTCGGCCGCGTGTTTTCCGGCATGGCCGACGGCGACCTGACGCAGCGCATCACGCGCGACGCCGAGGGCATCTTCGACCAGGTCAAGCAGGACGCCAATGCGAGCGCCGAGAAGCTGACCAGCATCATCGAGGAGGTGCGTGCCGCGGCCGATGCACTCACCGGCGCCGCGACCCAGGTCAGCGCCACGGCACAGAGCCTGTCGCAGTCGGCCAGCGAGCAGGCCTCGTCGGTCGAGGAGACGACGGCGTCGATCGACATGATGTCGGCCTCCATCACGCAAAACAGCGACAACGCCAAGGTCACCGACGGCATGGCCACCAAGGCGAGCAAGGAGGCGGGCGAGGGCGGCAGCGCGGTCACGCAGACGGTCGCGGCGATGAAGCTGATCGCGCAGAAGATCGGCATCGTCGACGACATCGCCTACCAGACCAACCTGCTCGCGCTCAACGCCGCGATCGAGGCGGCGCGCGCCGGCGAGCACGGCAAGGGCTTCTCAGTCGTCGCCGCCGAAGTGCGCAAGCTGGCCGAGCGCAGCCAGGAGGCGGCCAAGGAGATCGGCGACCTGGCCGGCAACAGCGTGGCGACGGCCGAACGCGCCGGGCGCCTGCTCGACGAGATCGTGCCGTCGATCCAGAAGACCTCCGAGCTGGTGCAGGAGATCGCCGCGGCCTCGCAGGAGCAGAGCCAGTCGGTGACGCAGATCGGCGGCGCCATGGGCCAGCTCAGCAAGGCCACGCAGCAGAACGCGTCGGCCTCGGAAGAACTGGCGGCCACGTCCGAAGAACTCTCGGGCCAGGCCGAGCAGTTGCAGCAGGCGGTGGCCTTCTTCAACGTCGAAGGCGCGGGCAGCGCCCCGGCACGCCGCGGCAAGACCGAAGGCGACCGCCGCGCGCCGAACTCGCCGATGCGCGGCAGCGCCCGCCCCGCCGCCCCGCGCGGCGGCGCCACGCCGGCTGCCGGCACCGGCACGAACGGCACCTTCCGCCCTTACTGAAGAGGCCGCGATGACCCGCACTGACCATGGCAGCTCGGCGCAGTTCCTCACCTTCGTGCTGGGCGACGAGGTGTTCGCGATGGACATCCGCACCGTGCGCGAGATCATCCAGCACGGTGCGATGACCACGGTGCCGCTGATGCCCGACTTCGTGCGCGGGGTCATCAACCTGCGCGGCGCCGTGGTGCCGGTGATCGACCTGCAGGCGCGTTTCGGCCGCCCACCGGCGCGCATCACCAAGAAGACCTGCATCGTGATCTTCGACGCCATCAACACGGCGCCGCAGGGCGGTGCCGGCGAGCACGTCGAACTGGGCCTGCTGGTCGACGCCGTCAGCGAGGTCATCGACATCGCCGCCGACCACATCGAGCCGCCACCACACTTCGGCGCCGCCCTGCGGCGCGATTTCATCCGCGGCATCGGCAAGGTGGGCTCGCGTTTCGTGGTGCTGCTGGACCCCGACCGCGCCTTCGACGTCGACGAGATGGCCGGCCTGTGCGAGGCCAGCCAGCAGGCGCTGGCGGCCTGAACGCGCCATGAACGGACTCCACCTCGACGACCGCAGCTTCGCGCGCATCGCGGGGCTGATGCATTCGACCATCGGCCTGGCCTACCCGCGCACCAAGATATCGCTGATGTCCTCGCGCCTGGCCCCGCGCATCCAGCGCCTGGGGCTGCCCGACTTCGAGGCCTACGCGCGCCTGATCGAGGGGCCGGAGGACGGCGGCGAGTTCCAGGTGGCGGTGGACCTGCTCACCACCAACGAGACCTACTTCTTCCGCGAGCCCGCGCACTTCAAGCTGCTGGAGCAGACGCTGGCCCACGAAAAGCCGAAGCAGCCCCGCGTGTGGAGCGCGGCTTCGTCCTTCGGCGACGAGGCCTACAGCGTGGCCATGCTGCTGGCCGACATGGCGCAGATGGGCCGCATCGGCAGCGACTGGTCGGTGCTGGGCACCGACATCAGCGACCGCGTGCTGCAAAGCGCCGCGGCCGGCATCTTCCCGGCCGAGCGGCTGCGCGAGGTGTCGCCCGAGCGGCTCAAGCGCTACGCGCTGCGCGGCGAGGACGAGTCCGAAGGCCTGGTGCAGGTGCAGGACAGGCTGCGCGAACGCGTGCGCTTCGGCCAGCTCAACCTGTGCGCGCCGATCGAGGGCCTGGGGCCATTCGACGTGGTGTTCCTGCGCAACGTGCTGATCTACTTCGACGCGCCCACCAAGGCCGCCGTGGTCGACCGCGTGCTCACGCAGCTGCGGCCCGGCGGCCTGTTCTTCATCGGCACCGCCGAAGGCCGCGTGGTCTGCCGCACGCCGCTGGCGGCGCTGGCGCCCGGCGCCTTCCGCAAGGCGACACCATGATCGGCGTCTTCATCATCGACGACTCCGCCGTGGTGCGGCAGACGCTGCAGCACCTGCTGCAGGGCGACCCCGACGTGGAAGTCAGCGGCGCCGCACCGAACCCGCTGATCGCCGCCCCGATGCTGCGCAAGCGCAGGCCCGACGTGCTGCTGCTGGACATCGAGATGCCCGGCATGGACGGCCTGACCTTCCTGCGCCAGCAGATGGCCGAGGCGCCCATCCCCACCGTCATCTGC
>Ga0302323_100003998_pt1 | contig 12002 bp, 10 predicted proteins | sample Fen_T0_3_FD_201950 | JGI IMG/M metagenome (GOLD analysis project Ga0302323, IMG submission 201950) | Peat permafrost microbial communities from Stordalen Mire near Abisko, Sweden - Fen_T0_3 | ecosystem: Environmental > Terrestrial > Soil > Wetlands > Permafrost | place: Sweden: Abisko... | reverse complement strand
CCCGGCGGGATGGGCGGCATGGGCGGCATGGGCGGGATGGATATGTAAGACCAATGCTCAAAAGCGGAGCTTTCTTTTAAAGGAAAGCCCTCGTTTTTGGGCGGGTCTGGTATGCGAAAAATCACCAGTCTCATTTTCGTAATGAGCGGATGATTTTTACAACCAAACTGCCACGACAAAAGGCCTGCGATTTCTCGCAGGCCTTTTGTTTTGCGCGGGCGTTGCCGCGCTGTCCATGCGCTGGGAGGTCCGTCGGTTGCAGGCGCCATGACCATGGCCAGGCTCAAAACGAAAGGGCCAGGTTTTCACCTGGCCCTGAATTCTAGGGAGAACAATAGCGCCTGGCTGATGGGGCTATTTTTTGCTTCGGAAGCGGCCAAATCCGGCGTCTTCCGGTACGGACTTTTCCATCTGACTGGAGATCGTTTCAAATATGGGATTGCGTATCTGCGCGTACGAATCCTCGAACAATTCCCCGGCATCGGGCTGGTCCGCCAGCACCAGAATCTGCGCCGCCGCGCCGCTGGCCATGGCCGTCAGCCGCCGTAGAAAAGCCAGTTCTATGCTTCTTTTCTCGGCCTCCGGCGACAGCGCATCGGCGCCACCGCCGTTCAGGGGCAGGGATTTTTCCTGGTGTTGAAAAAGTATATTCATGGCATCGACCTTGATTACGTATAACACAACCGCGCCATTACCGCAAGTCACCCTGCCGGGCGGCAAATGCCACGGCATCGGCGTCGGTAAAATAAAAAAGCCTGCCGTCGTGGCGGCGAAACGGGAAACGAAAAAACCCCTTGTTTTTGGACGCTTGCCGCAATTGGCAGTTCCGGTATTTTTGCTCCAGGGCCAGACCCTCCGCGGCGGAATCCCCCGCTGCCGCGTGCAGTCCTATCCTGCCCCCCAATACGTTGCTCAGCGACACCTGAATGGCGGTGTCGAGGAGCGGCGCCAGAACCGAAAACCTGTCCTGGATGCCGTAAGCCCTCAGCGCTTCCACCGGGGTGGCGGCAATGAACCAGACAAAGACGCAGGATTGCGCCGGGTCCGCCGGCCAATGGTAGGGCAGGGTAAATATGGCTTGAGCCACGGGCACCGCGTCCCCGTCGGCATTGGCAACCCTGATCTGGAAAGCGATTGCCTGCCTGGCCAGAGCCTGCTCCGAGAATTGGCAGGCAAGAAACAGCGCCGGCCAATTCCAGTCGCTGCCGATGCCACCCTTGGGAGCGATATAAGGCGCATGGATTCTGCGCTGCCAGATCACCATGTCTTCGTGGCTGCAAGGGTAGACCTCGGCCTCGACACACCTTTGCGTGTTGGCAACCCTGATTTTGGACAGGAGGCTCATTTTTCGATTCCAAAAAGCCTTTCGCAGATGGCTTCCCCTCCCCCCCGGCCAAGGCGGATGCGGATGCGGCCACGATAAAGCAACGGTCGGCGGAGTCTAGCCCATGGCCATTGGTCAGGCCATGGCCCGCATTTTCCGGCGCGGCCGCGCTGCCGGCCGAAAAAACGCGGAAAATGGCCTCTTTCCGATCCTTCTTGACGCCATGACTCTTCCAGTGACTTATGCCGATGTCGCCGCCGCGGCGGCGCGGATTGCCGGAGCGGCGCACCGCACGCCGGTGCTGACTTCGACCACGGCCAACGAAATGACCGGGGCGCAGCTATTCTTCAAACCCGAGAACCTGCAGCGCATGGGGGCGTTCAAGTTTCGCGGCGCGTATAACGCGATTGCGCATCTGAGTGACCAGCAGCGCAGAAGCGGGGTGCTGGCGTTCTCATCCGGCAACCATGCGCAGGCCATCGCGCTGTCGGCGCGCCTGATGGGGGTGAGCGCGGTGATAGTCATGCCGGCCGACGCGCCGGCTCTGAAACTGGCGGCCACCCGCGGCTATGGGGCGGAGGTGATCACCTATGACCGCATGACCGAGGACCGCGAGGCGCTGGCCACGCGCATCGCGCAGGAGCGCGGCCTGACCTTGATCCCGCCCTTCAACCACATCGACGTGATCGCCGGCCAGGGCACGGCAGCCAAGGAATTGATCGAGGATGCCGGGCGGCTGGATTATCTGTTCGTCTGCCTGGGCGGCGGCGGATTGCTGTCCGGCTGCGCGCTGGCGGCGCGGGAACTCTCCGCTGACTGCAAGGTGATCGGCGTGGAGCCGGAAGCCGGCAACGACGTGCAGCAGTCGTTCCGCAGCGGCAGGATCGTCAAGATTCCGGTGCCGCAGACCATCGCCGACGGCGCCCAGACCCAGGCGCCGGGGGAGCTGACCTTCGCCATCATCCGCGCCCTGGTCAGCGACGTGCTGACGGTGTCGGACGCGCAGTTGATCGACGCGATGCGCTTTTTCGTCGCGCGGATGAAAATCGTGGTCGAGCCCACCGGTTGCCTGGCGGCGGCGGCGGTGTTCAACCAATTGATCGACCTGCGCGGCAAGCGCGTCGGGGTGATCCTCTCCGGCGGCAATGTGGACCCGCAAGCGCTGGGGCGCTGGCTCGCCTGATCGATGGGGTGGCTGCCCACAGGCGGCCCGGGAGCGCTGGGGGATGGCGCGCTTTTTGCGACTGGAAATGCGCATAGTTATCACGTGATCTCCCGGCGAGACACGCCACACGATCAAGGAGCAGCAGATGGGCGCAACCGATGGTTTCGCGGGCGGACTGGCCGCCTTGGTGGGCGAACTGGGGACGATCCCGCACAGCGCCGACCCGGCCACCCTGGTGGAAAAAAGCCGCGACTATTTCTGGTTCAGCCCCATCCTCAAGGAGGAACTGGAGGGCTTGAGCGCCGAGCTGGTGGTGACACCGCGCGACCAGGATGAAGTGATCCGCGTCGCCTCCCTGTGCGCCAGGCACCGCGTGCCGATCACCGCGCGCGGCGCCGGCACCGGCACCTTCGGCCAGGCGGTGCCCCTGGCCGGCGGGGTGGTGCTGGACCTCTCCAGTCTGAACCGCATGCTGTGGGTCAAGGGTGCGACAGCGCGCGCCGAGGGCGGCATTCGTATTGATGCGTTTGACGATGCCTGTCGCGCCCATGGCTGGGAGTTGCGCATGCACCCCTCCACCAAGCGGGTGTCCACCCTGGCCGGCTTCATGGCCGGCGGCCATGCGGGCATAGGCTCGGTGGGCTACGGCATTTTGCGCGACCGCGGCAACATCCTCGGCATGAAGCTGGTCACCATCGAGGAGACCCCGCGGGTGCTGGAAATCCGCGGCGACGAACTGGCCACCGTGCATCACGCCTACGGGGTGAACGGCATCATCACCGAAGTGGAAATGCCGCTCGCCCCGGCGCACGAGTGGCGCGATGTGATCGTCGCCTTCGGCGACCTGCCGGCCGCCGCGCAATTCGGCTGGGAACTGGCGGTGGCCGACGGCATCAGCAAAAAGCTGGTGGCGCCGATTGCCGGCGAACTGGCGCAGCACTTTCACCCGATCAAGGATCACTATCCGAGCGGCACGGCGATCACCATTTGCATGGTGGCGGCGCACAGCATGGAGGCGCTCGCCGATCTGGTGCGCGAGCACGGCGGCGCCCTCGTGTTCGATCATCCGGAAGGCGGCTACAAGAACACGCCGCTCTACGAGTTCACCTGGGGCCACACCACCCTGCAGGTGATCAGGGACGATCCTGCTATCACCTACCTGATCACCATTTTCCGCGGCGCCGACCCGCTGGCCCAGGTGCGCGAGTTGCACGAAAAATACGGCGCGCTCGCCCCGCTGCACCTGGAACTCAAGCGCATCAACGGCCAGATGGCGGTCGAGGGCCTGCCGATATTCCACTTCGAGAGCCGCGCCCAGGTCGAGCGCCTGGCCCACGAATGGGAGGCGCTGGGCGTGAAAGTCGCCAACCCGCACACCTACTTTCTGCAAAACGGCGGGATGCACAAGATCGACGCCGCGCAACTTGCCTTCAAGCAGGCCACCGACCCGCACGGCCTGATGAACCCCGGCAAGATCGCGGGGCTTGATGAGATTGATGGCGCCCCCGGCGGGGCCGCCGCGATGCGCGCCAGCGGCTGGGCCTACTAAGAAGGCCGACCCGAGGCCGACCCGAGGCCGACCCGAGGCCGACCCGGGGCCGACCCGAGGCCGACCCGGGGGTGGCACCGCGCTGACGATGGGCACGGGCAGGCGACAGTCTGACAGCGGGCCCGCAAGGAACGGGCATGGGCAGTGGGTCGGCATCAGACAAGCGCAAGAAGGGCCAGGAGCGAGGGCGCGAATCGGCCCCATCAGTGCCAGGGCCGGTCGGGTGCAGCGATAAGACTGCCCGTATGACGCGGCGCTTGCTATGATGCGCGGTTTTGGCGCTGATCGCGCCTGCCCGTCCCTCTCGCGCCTGCGCGCCCCGCCCATGCTGCTCTACGCCGCCACCATCCTCGTCTCCAGTTTTCTGCTGTTCCTGGTGCAGCCCATCATTGCCAAGCAGATCCTGCCCTGGTTCGGCGGCTCGGCGGCGGTGTGGGCCACCTGCCTGGTGTTTTTCCAGCTGGTGCTGCTGGGCGGCTACGCGTACTCGGACTTCACCCAGCGCCTCAAACCCAAGACCCAGGCGAACCTGCATATCGTCCTGCTGCTGCTGAGCCTGCTTTCCCTGCCGATCCTCGCCGACGTGAGCTGGAAGCCGACCGGGGCGGACGACCCGGTCTGGCGCATCCTCGGCCTGCTCACCATGACCATCGGCCTGCCGTATTTCATGCTCTCGACCACCGGGCCGCTGGTGCAGAGCTGGTTCGCCCGCGAGCATGCCGATCCGGCCATCGCCAAGCGGGTCTACCGGCTGTTCGCCCTGTCCAATTTCGGCTCGCTGGTGGGCTTGCTGGCCTACCCCTTCGCGATCGAGATGTGGGTGCCGACCCACACCCAGGCGGTGGGCTGGAGCACGGCCTATGGCCTGTTCGTCATCCTGTGCGCGGCCTGCGCCTGGCGCGCGCGCAACCAGGCGCCGGAAGAAATCCCGACCATCACGCCGGGCGAGTTGGCGGGCGTCGCCCCGCCCGAGCTGCAAGGCGCCGCGGCGGCCGAAGATGCCGCGCAGGCCGCGCCGGGCCTGATCGACTATCTCAAGTGGCTGGTCCTGGCCGCCCTGGCCTCGCTGTTGCTGCTGTCGATCTCCAGCCATATTTCGCAGAACGTCGCCTCGATTCCCTTCCTGTGGGTGCTGCCGCTCACGCTCTACCTGCTCACCTTCGTTTTGTGCTTCGAGGGGCATGGCGGCCACGGCTGGTACTACCGGCCGATCTGGCTGCTGCCGGTGCTGGTGCTGATCGTGCTGATGACCTGGGGTTTGACCGCCGACCGCGGCGTGCTGCACATCGACTACGCGATCCCGCTGTACTGCGGCGGGCTGTTCGCCGCCTGCATGTTCTGCCACGGCGAGCTGGCCCACTCGAAGCCGGCGGCACGCTACCTGACGCGCTTTTACCTGATGCTCTCGGTGGGCGGGGCCACCGGCGGCATGGCGGTGGCCTTCATCGCGCCGCGCTTTTTCACCGCCAACTGGGAGTTCCCGATCGCCCTGATGGCCTGCGCCCTGATGGCGGCGGTGCTCAGCATCAAACAACTGAAAAGCCCGCGCATGTTCTGGGCCCCGCTGGTGGCGCTGGCGGCCACGGGGGCCTGCGGCTACTACGCCTGGCACTACGACACCTTCCTGGCCGAGGACACCATCCTGGCGCGGCGCAATTTCTACGGCGCGCTGCGGGTCAAGCAGACCGCGCCGGACAGCGACGAGAACGCGCAGCGCCGCCTGGTGCACGGGGTGATCATGCACGGCGAGGAGTTCATCAACCCGAAGTTCCGCGCCACCATCACCAGCTATTACGGCCAGTCTTCCGGGGTCGGGATGGCGATCGAGCGCATCCATCCGCCCAAGCGCGCCGACGGCAGCTTTGGCCAGCGCGTCGGGGTGATCGGCCTGGGCGCCGGCACGCTGGCCGGCTACAGCCACGCCGGGGACTTTTTCAAGATCTACGAAATCAATCCGGTGGTGATCGATGTCGCCACCCATTATTTTTACTATCTTACCGAGGCCAAGGGCAAGGTCGAGACCGCGCTGGGCGACGCGCGCCTGACCCTGGAGCGCGAACCGGCGCAGCGATTCGACGTGCTGGCGATCGACGCGTTTTCGTCGGATGCGATTCCGGTCCACCTGATCACCCGCGAGGCGGTGCAGGTGTACCTGAAGAACATCAAGCCGGACGGCGCGATCGCCTTTCACGTCACCAACCGCTACCTGCGTCTGGGGCCGGTGGTCAAGCAGCTCGCCGACGAGATCGGCTACCAGGCGGTGCAGATCACCGACGACCCGGAAGAGCATTACCTGTCGCGCACCGACTGGGTGATCGTGACCAAGAACCGCGCCTTCATCGACGATCCGGAGGTGAAGAAGAAGCGCACCGCGATCGAACCCATCGCCGGCCTGCAACCCTGGACCGACGACTTCAACAACCTGTTCCAGATCCTCAAGCAAGGCGACCACAGCGGCATGTTCGGCGCCGCCTGGTGGCGCGATTTGTACAAGAAGCTGCGCCACCCGGACAAGGATGACGAAGGATAGGGACGGGCCAAGCCGGGCCGCCCGAGCCACGCGCCCGACCCGCAATCTGAAAGTATCCTGCCGCCATGCCTGGTGCTACACTAACTTTGGAGACGCTTGTCACCCGCGCCCAGAGCGCAACCCTGCCATCATGGCAGTTGGCTGCAGCGCTGGAAAAAGCGGGACCCGGGCATGCCTCGCATGAGTGAGGAGGGACAAAGTATGCGCATACTGCTCGCCGAAGACGACCCGGTGCTGGCCGACGGCCTGTGTCGCTCGCTACGCCGCTCCGGCTATGCCCTGGACCATGTGAAGACCGGCACCGAGGCGGACACCGCGGTCAGCCACCAGGCCTACGACCTGATGATCCTCGACCTGGGCCTGCCGCGCCTGCCCGGGCTGGAGGTGCTGCGCCGGCTGCGCGCCAAGCCCAGCGGGGTCAATGGCCGCCTGCCGGTGCTGATCCTCACCGCCCTGGACGGCGTGGAAGACCGGGTCAAGGGCCTGGACCTGGGCGCCGACGACTACATGGCCAAGCCTTTCGAGCTCTCCGAACTGGAGGCGCGGGTGCGCGCCCTGGCGCGGCGCGGACTGTGCGGCGCCCCCACCCTGATCCAGAACGGCGCGCTGTCCTACGATTCGAGCGGCCGGATCGCCTACCTGAACAGCAACGCGCTGGAATTGTCGGCGCGCGAGCTGGGGCTGCTGGAGATCCTGCTGCAGCGCGCCGGCCGCCTGGTCAGCAAGGACCAACTGGTGCAGCACTTGTGCGAATGGGGCGAGGAGGTCAGCCACAACGCCATCGAGGTGTATGTGCACCGGCTGCGCAAGAAGCTCGAGCCGGGGGCCTCGATCGCCACCGTGCGCGGCCTGGGGTATTGCCTGGAAAAAAGCGCCACCGCGGCGGCCCATACCCACTGAAGCTACGCCAGGCGCAGCGCCGCCCGGCGCGCGCGGAGGTGCCGCGACACAATCCCTGCCGCCGGGCGCGCCGGAATGGCCGCCACGCCGATCCGGCAAGCGCCGCGCCAGCGGTGTATCGTGTCGGCAGCGTGACTGGCGGCGTACGCGTTGAGTTGCGGCCTGGGTTTGACAGGAATGTTCGGCCGCGGGTATTGGCCGGCAGCCTTGGCCCCCAGCCCTGCCCGTGGAGCTGACCCACGCGGCTGACGGGCGCCGCACCCCGCGCCCTCGCATGAGCCAGGCTTCGCCCCACCGCCCCCGGTCCCTCCCATGTCCTCCATCCCCGCCACCAAGACTGTACCGGCCGCGCCGCCACGGCGCCGCTTCAGCCTGCGCCTGACCAGCCTGTTCGGCGACCGGGCGCCGGTGCGCGCCTCGCTGTTCGGCGAAATCCTCGACTGGCTGCTGGTGCCGCTGCTGCTGCTCTGGCCGATCAGCGTGGCCCTGACCTACGTGGCAACCAAGTCGCTGGCCAATGCGCCCTTCGACCGCGCCATGGCCAACCAGGCGCAGTTGCTTGCCGATCATGTGAAGGTTGAAAGCGGCCGCACCATTTTGGCGCTGCCGGCCGCGGCGCGCGACCTGTTGCGCGCCGACGAGAACGACCAGGCCTACTACCAGGTGATCGGCCGGCAGGGCGAGTTCGTCGCCGGCGAGCGCGACCTGCCGGGGCCCGACGAGGAGGACATTCCCGGCGCCGGCCACGTGCAGTACCGCAACCGGATCTACCGCGGCACCGAGGTGCGCATCGCCCTGCTGGCGATCGACCTGCCGGACCAACCGCGCGGCACCGGCAGCGCGGCCCGGCCGCCGCTGGTGCAGGTGGCCGAGACCCTGGAGAACCGCTCCCAGCTGGCCGGCGAACTGGTCAAGGGGGTGATCCTGCCGCAGTTCGTGATCCTGCCGGTGGCGGTGCTGCTGGTCTGGTTCGGGCTGGTGCGCGGCCTGGTGCCGCTGTCGCGCCTGACCGAGCGGATCCGGGCCCGCAAGCCAGCCGACTTGAGCCCGATCGACCCGGGCGCGGCACCCGAGGAGGTGGCGCCGCTGATCCGCTCGATCAACGACCTGATGCAACGCCTGGACGCCAGCCTGCAGGGCCAGCAGCGCTTCATCGCCAACGCCGCGCACCAGTTGCGCACCCCGCTGGCGGGCCTGAAAACCCAGACCGAACTGGCGCTGCGCCAGGCCCGCCCGGGGGGAGACAGCGCCGAGTTGCGCGACAGCCTGCACCAGATGGCGCTATCCACCGAGCGCGCCGCGCGCATGGTCAGCCAGCTGCTGGCCCTGACCCGCGCCGAGCGCGAGGGGCGCGGCGAGGCGGCGGCCGGGTTCGTCGCCGTCGACCTGGCCGCGCTGGTGCGCGAGCGGGTGCGCGACTGGGTGCCGGCGGCCCTGGCCAAGCGCATCGACCTGGGACTGGAAGACCTCGGGCCGGCCGACCTGAGCATCGACGGCGACCCGGTGCTGCTCCAGGAACTGGTCAACAACCTGCTCGACAACGCGATCCGCTATACACCGCCGGGCGGGGTGATCACGGCGCGGGCGCGGCGCGACCATGGGCTGGTGCTGATCGAGGTCGAGGACAGCGGGATCGGGATACCCGAGGCGGAGCGCGAGCTGGTGTTCGAACGCTTTTACCGGGTCCTGGGCAGCGACCCGGAGGGCCGCAACCTGGAAGGCTCGGGCCTGGGACTGGCGATCGTGCGCGAAATCGCCACCCGCCACCGGGCGCGCGTCACCTTGCGCGACAATCCGGCCGGGTCTGGCACTCTGTTTGGCGTCGCCTTCCCGGCCCGCGCGCCCGCCGCCGGCACGCCGGGGTGAGCCGCCCACGAAGGACCTGCAATTCAGGCGGAGGCGTACTACAATACGCCGGAGCCGACATGTCATACAACGCGAACCAAGCAGACTGCGGGAAAATAAGCGACAGCCTGGGCGGTATGACGAAATGGGTCTCCAACTTGCTAGGGAATCACTGGTTGGGTGGGCTGTGTCCACTTGACAATCCCCAATCCCGGAGAGAGGCCAGTCTCGCGCCTCCCGGTTTTCGGGACTGGTTCAGTGTTTCCTTAGGTTTTGCTGTATTGTTCCGTTGTTATAGCCCAGCACTCCAGCCTCCCCAACGTAACCTGTAGAGTCAAGCACCGTGGTTTTTTCGAGGTTCACCAAGAAGGACGACTCGCCCAGCAAGACCGTCAAGTCGTCGGCCAAGCCTGAGGCGCGTCCGGCCACGCCCACGCCCGCCCATGCCAAGGCGACGGTGGCCAAGATCGACCAGATCGAAGCCGAGATGATGGAGCTCGACTTCACCAGTGACACCGCGGCGCCGAGAAGCGCGGCAAGGCCGGCGCCACGGCAGCCTGAACCAGCGCCGGCCAAATCCGCCAGCGCCGCCGCACCCGCCGCCAAGCCGGTGATCGAGCGCGGTTTCCAGTCCGGCGCCAAGCCCGCCGCGCCGGCCGCCAAAGCGGCCGCACCCGCAGCCGCCAAACCGGCCGCGTCCTCCGCTGCCAAGCAGGCCCTCCCCCCAATAGCCTATCCCGCCCCGGCCCAGCAAGGCGTGGCTTCGGTGATGATGATGGAGGTGCAGGAGAGCCCCTTCGAGGCCGCGCCGGTGCTCGAGGAGGCGGCCATCCTGTATGCCAACCACCAGGACGACGCCGCCCTGGCGGCGCTGGAAGACGCGGTGAAAAGCGGCGGCCTGCCGCCGGCCGCCGGGCGCCAGGCCGCGCTGCTGCTGTTCGACCTCTACGAAAACCTGGGCAAGCGCGACGCCTTCGAAATCGCGGCGCTGGAATTCGCGGTGCGCTTCGAAACCTCGCCGCCGGCCTTCAACGACCGTTCGAAGGTCAAGGACCCGGCGCTGATGACCGGGGGCGGGCAGTATTTCGCCTTTACCGGACATCTGGACACCAACGCCGGCAGGCAGTTCGAGCAGCTGCGCAAGGCCGCCGACAAGGACAACGTCCTGCGCATCGAATTCGGCAAGATAGACACCGTTGCCGGCGAAGGCGCCGAGATGCTGCTGACCCACCTGAACAATTTCAGGAAGGCCGGCAAGGACCTGATTTTTTCGAACGCCGACCACCTGATCAAGTTGCTGGCCGGGATGGTCGAGACCGGCCGCAAGGACGACCACGAGGCGCTCTGGCTGCTGCTGCTGGAGATGTATCAGTTGCAGTACATGCAGGCCGCGTTCGAGGAAGCCGCGCTGAACTACTGCGTCACCTACGAGGTGTCGCCGCCGTCCTGGGTGGAGCCGAAAAAGGCGCCCTCCAACACGCCGGTGCCGGTGCCGGTCGCGCTGGAGATCCCGCAGGACGCCTTCTACCTGAAGGGCGAGATCGAAGGCGGGGCCGACGAACTGGTCAAGGCCGCCTCCGCCTGGGCGGCCGACAGGCCGGTGGTGGTGATCGACGTGTTCGACGTCAAGCGCATGGATTTCATTGCCGGCGGCGCCTTTCTGAACCTGGTGGCGTCGCTGCGCGGCCTGGGCAAACGGGTCGAGATCCGCAATCCCAGCCCGCTGGTCGGGGCCCTGCTGTTGACCATGGGTTTCACCGCTCACGCCGGCATCACCCGCCGCAACAAGTAATTCGCCCGGGGCAGGCTCTTGCGGGCGGTGCCGGCGCCCCTACTTATCGAGAGACCGGCGCCGGCCTGACCGGCAAAGGTTTGAGCGGCGCAGCTGATACGCGGGTGATATCGATGGCCGTTTCAATCCGGGCGCTCACACGCCCCCCTGACCCGCGCCCCTGATGTCGGGGCTGCCATGTCGGGACTGCCTAAGGGGGCTTGCCCCCTTTTTCTTCAAGAGCATGCATGGAACAATATCACGGCACTACCATCGTCTCGGTCCGGCGCGGCTCGCAAGTGGCACTGGGTGGCGACGGCCAGGTGACCCTGGGTAACCTGGTGATCAAGTCGACCGCCCGCAAGGTGCGGCGCCTCTACCAGGACCGCATCCTGGCCGGCTTTGCCGGCGGCACCGCCGATGCGTTCACCCTGTTCGAGCGCTTCGAGGCGAAGCTGGAAAAGCACCAGGGCCGACTCATGCATTCGGCCGTGGAACTGGCCAAGGACTGGCGCACCGACCGCATGCTGCGCCGCCTCGAAGCCATGCTGGCGGTGGCCGACCGCGAGCATTCGCTGGTGATCACCGGCAACGGCGACGTGCTCGAACCCGAATACGGCATCCTGGCGATCGGCTCCGGCGGGCCGTATGCCCAGGCCGCCTGCCGGGCGATGGTCGAAAACACTGAACTCTCGGCCGCGGAAATCGTCAAAAAGTCTCTGGTCATCGCCGGCGACATCTGCATTTACACGAACCAGAATCACACCATTGAGGTGTTGGAGTGAGTCGCGCCGCCGGCGATGTCAGGCACCACCGCACATTCGAAGTGCCGCGCTAGCGGCACGCGTTGGCGCCCGGCCGGTCACAGCGGGCACCGTTGCAGCAACGCAGCAGGAACCCCCACATGTCTTCAATGAC
>Ga0302323_100003997_pt1 | contig 12006 bp, 8 predicted proteins | sample Fen_T0_3_FD_201950 | JGI IMG/M metagenome (GOLD analysis project Ga0302323, IMG submission 201950) | Peat permafrost microbial communities from Stordalen Mire near Abisko, Sweden - Fen_T0_3 | ecosystem: Environmental > Terrestrial > Soil > Wetlands > Permafrost | place: Sweden: Abisko... | reverse complement strand
GCCGACGTCTGATCGGCCCGACGGTGGCTGACGGTGCGATCGTCTACGACGACATCACGTCCGTGGACCAGCTGCCGCGCGGTATCGGCGACGAACAATCGCCTGGCCGGTACCGGCTCCGGCGGCGCGGCGACGAGCAGCTCTTCGGATACGTGGTCGGACCGACCGCCTGGAAGAAGTGGACCTTCCCGGCGCTCATCCCGCTCACGCGCTCGACCCACGACGGCCACAAGGTCTCCTTCGTGCCCGAGCAGGCCAGCCCGCCGAAGCTTGCATTCCTCGGAGCGCGCGCCTGCGAGATCGCGGGCCTCGCGGTCCAGGACCGGGTCCTGATCGGCACCGAGTTCATCGACCCCGACTACATGGTCCGGCGCGCCAACGTCCTCGTCGTGGCCGTCCAGTGCACCACGTCCGCCTCGACCTGCTTCTGCACGTCGATGGGAACCGGGCCCGAGGTCACGGAGGGTTACGACCTCCTGCTGACCGAGCTCGACGCCGGCTTCCTGGTCGACGCGGGCACGCCGGCCGGCCGCGCCGTCCTCGAACGCCTCCCCCTGCGGCCGGCGAGCACCGCCGAGCAGTACGGGGTGGCGGCCACGGTCGCCGCGGTGCGCGCCCGGATCGGCGATCCCATCCCCGCGGACGGCCTCCACGACCGGCTCCTTGCCCAGCTCGACCATCCTCGCTGGGCCCAGGTTGCGGAACGTTGCATCACCTGTGGGAACTGCACGCTGGCCTGCCCCACCTGCTTCTGCACGACGCTGACGCAGTCCACGGACATGAGCGGCAATGCGGCGCTCGCCAGCCGGAGCTGGGACAGCTGTTTCAGCCCCGGCTTTGCGAAGGTGGCCGGCGGCAGCTTCCGGGCCCGGCCGCGGGATCGCTACCGGCAGTGGCTGACCCACAAGTTCGCCACCTGGTGGGACCAGTTCGGGACCTCCGGCTGCGTCGGCTGCGGCCGCTGCATCACGTGGTGCCCGGTCGGGATCGACGTGCGCGACGAGCTGAACGCGATCGCGCCGCCCGTCCCACTCTCCCCCGAGTCACGCCTCGTCGAGCCGGTCGCGGCGACCCCGAACGATTTCGTGACCGCGAAAGTCGTCAGCACGAAGTCGGAGACGGCCGACACGACGACGCTCACCCTGACCGGCGTCGACCCGGCGTTCAGCCACGGCAGCACCGGGCAGTTCGCCATGGTCGCGTTGCCGGGCTTCCCACCCCTCCCGATCTCGATCAGCCGCTTCCTCGCGGACGGGATCGAGCTCACGATCCGCGGCGCCGGCCCGGCCACCAAGGCGATGTGCGCCCTCCAGGTTGGTGACCAGGTGGGCCTTCGCGGTCCGCTCGGCAACAACTGGCCGCTCGACCGCGCGGTCGGCCGCGACCTCGTCATCGTCACCGGGGGAATCGGCCTTGCGCCGCTTCGGCCGGTCCTCCACGCTATCGTCGCCGACCGTCGCAGGTTCGGGGATGTGAAGCTCTTCTACGGCGCGCGGACGCCGGCCGACCTGCTCTATCGCGACGAGCTCGAGCGATGGGCCCAGCGCGACGGTATCGAGGTGAGCCTGACCGTGGACCGGGCCGGCCCGGAGTGGTCCGGACGAGTGGGCATCGTCACCCACCTGTTCGACCAGGCGGCCTGGGACGGCTCCAACATGATCGCGTTCGTCTGCGGTCCGGAGCGGATGATGCAGGCGACTTCCACGACGCTCGCCGGCCGGGGCGTGTCCGCGTCCCGCATCCACGTGACGCTGGAGCGGCACATGGAGTGCGGTATCGGCCTGTGCGGCCACTGCCAGATGGGCAAGTACTTCGTCTGCCGTGACGGCCCGGTCTTCTCGATCGCGCAGCTCGGTGACACCTTCGGCCGGGAGGGCATCTGATGGCTCACGCCCCCGTCGCGGCACGTCCCCGCGTCGGCGTCGTCAAGTTCGCGTCGTGCGATGGCTGCCAGCTGACCCTCCTCGACCTCGAGGACGAGCTGCTCTCCGTCGTCGAGCATTTCGACATCGTGGACTTCCCGGAGGCGACGTCCGCTCGTTCCGCGGGGCCGTACGACGTCCTGTTCGTTGAGGGCTCGGTCTCGGAGCCGGCCCACCTGGAGCGGATCGTCGAGCTTCGCCGCCGGACCCGCTTCCTCGTCACGATCGGCGCCTGCGCCACCGCGGGCGGCATCCAGGCGCTCCGCAACTGGGGCGATCACGATGCGTTCCGGATGGGCGTCTACTCGAACCCGGAGTGGGTCGCCTCCCTTGCGCGTTCGACGCCCATCTCCGAGCACGTGGCCGTGGACGCGGAGCTGCGCGGCTGCCCGATCGATCCCGGCCAGCTCGTTGAGCTCCTCACCGCCCTCACCACGGGTCGGCGCCCGCAGCTGCGGGACGAGGCTGTGTGCATGGAATGCAAGCGTCGCGGCGTCGTCTGCGTCATGGTCAGCAAGGGCATCCCCTGTCTCGGCCAGGTGACACAGACCGGGTGCGGCGCCATCTGCCCGCGCTTCGGCCGCGGCTGCTACGGCTGCTTCGGGCCGCGCGAGCAGGCAAACGCAGCGGGGCTCGCCCGTCACCTCCAGATGGCCGGCGACCGGCCTCGCGAGGAGATCGGGCGGCTGTTCGCCGGGTTCACCGCGTACTCGGAGCCGTTCCGCAGCATGGTCACGGAGCTCGGCGGCGCCCGCAGCGGGCGCAGCACCACGGCGGCGGCTGAGCCGGCGCCGCGGGGAGGTAAGGCATGAGCCGCGGGACAACGTCCGAGAAGGTCGTGGACGAGCGCATCTTCGAGGTCCACGAGCTCACCCGGGTCGAAGGCGAAGGCTCGCTTCGCCTCCGGGTGAGGGACGGCGAGGTCGTCGAGGCCCGACTCGGGATCTTCGAGGCACCGCGCTACTTCGAGCAGCTCGTCGTGGGGCGGACCCCCGACGAAGTCATCGACATGGTCGCCCGGATCTGCGGGATCTGCCCGGTCGCGTACCAGATGAGCGCGGTCCACGGGTTCGAGGACCTCTTCGGGGTCCGGATCGACCCGCAGTCACGCGCCCTTCGCCGCCTCCTGTACTGCGGCGAGTGGATCGAGAGCCACTCGCTCCACATCTTCTTCCTGCACGCGCCCGACTTCCTCGGGTACGAGAGCGGCATCACCATGGCGGCCGACCACCGGCCGCTCGTGGAGCAGGCCCTCAGGATGAAGAAGGCCGGCAACCACCTCATCAAGATCCTCGGCGGCCGGCCCATTCACCCGGTCAGCGTCCGGGTGGGCGGCTGGAGCCGCGCGCCCCGCGTCAGCGAGCTGAAGGAGCACCGCGCGGCCCTCGAGGAGGCACTCGCGTTCGCCCAGGAGACCGTCAAGCTCGTAGCCGGCTTCACGATGCCGGCGTTCGCGCGTGAGCCACGCCTGGTGAGCCTCCGGCATGCCGGCGAGTACCCGTTCAACGACGGGCGCATCGTCAGCTCCGACGGCATTGACCTGTCGCCCACGTCGTGGCGGGACGCATTCGAAGAGTTCCAGGTGGAGGGCTCGAACGCGCTCCATGCCCGGTCCATCGATGGCAAAGGCGTCTACCTCCTCGGCCCCGCGGCGCGCGTCGTGCTGGCCGGCGAGCAGCTTCATCCCCTCGCGAAGGAGGCACTGGCCTCCACGGGTCTCACAGAGCTCATCCGGACCAACATCTACGCGTCGATCGTGGCGCGCGCGGTGGAGCTCGTCCACGCCTGCGCCGAGGCGATCGACATCATCGACGCGTACCGGGTCCCGTCCGAGCCGCTCGTCGCGTGGCAGAGCCGGCCCGGCATCGCCGCCTGGGCGACCGAGGCGCCGCGCGGCCTGCTCTTCCACCGCTACGAGGTGGACGAGTCCGGGCGGATCCGGACCGCCCAGATCGTCCCGCCGACCAGCCAGAACCAGGCCGCGATCGAGGCAGACCTCGTCGTCGCCGCAAGGCAGGTCCTTGACCTGCCCCATGCCGAGGCGACTCTCCGGCTCGAGCAGATGATCCGGAGCTATGACCCCTGCATCAGCTGCGCCACGCATTTCCTCGACCTTCGCGTCGAGGAGGCCTGAGCGGCGCCGCACCGACGACGAAGCCACTCTTGCACCCAGCACGGAGCGTCCCCATGACCCCGCGCGTCCCGATCTTCGTCTGCGGCGAACCAACCCGCGGTGATGATGCCGCGGGGTTCGCCGCCGTCGACCTGCTCCCGGCCGGAGTCCGCGACAGCGTCGAGGTCGTGCTGGTCGGCCAGCTCGACATCCTCTTCCTGATGGACCTGCCGGCCGATGCGCCGTGCGTCGTGGTGGACGCCGTCGCCGGCCTTCAGCCCGGTGAGGTCTGGGTCCGCCCGCTCGCCGCGCTCGTGAATCGCTCACGCGCCCTCCAGGCGGCCGGGCGTGCACCCGAGATCCGCTCGTCCCACGAGCTTCCACTGGAGCAGGTCCTGGACCTGGCCGCAACGCTGCGCGACGCCCCGCCCGCCGGAACCTTCGTGGGGATCGGTGGCGCCTGCTTCGCCGTCGGGACGCCGCTGACGGCCCGCGTCGCGGCGGCGCTGCCTGAGCTGGTGGCGGCGATCGCCGACGAGGTCGCCGCGCTCACTGCCACGATCGTCGCGATGACCTCTACGGAGACCGTCCGGCGCTGAGCGGAATGCCGCCCGCCCACGCCGCCGCGCGAGCCTTGGCGTCCGCGCCCGGCCCGCCTCAGCCCGGGTAGATCGTCTTGATCGTCTGGGCGTCGACCCAGGCCGGCTCGATCAGGAGCAGCTTCGGAACGGGCTTGCCCGCAACCAGGTCGAGGATCGCGGGGACGATCGTCGCCCCGAAGCGCTCCGGGAAGTACGCCGCATCGCCGAGGTAGTGCTCGTTGGTCCGGATCAGGTCCCGGACCCGGGGCTCGGCACCCTGCCCGCTCACCCACACATCCCCGGTGCGACCGGCCGCCGTCGCGGCGTCGAGGGCGCCGAGCGCCCCGTCGTCGTTCATCGCGACGACGATGATCTTGCTCTTGCCGGGAAGCGTGTCGAGAAGGGAGGCCACCTGATCCCGGGCCGCGTCCTGGCGATCTGCGGACGCCCCGATCGCCAGGCCGGTGATCGTCCCCGGACAGACCGTCTGGAAGCCCTGTCGGTAGCCCTCCATCCGCTTCTGGCTCCGGTCCGGCACCGAGGACGACTCCAGCGAGACGTAGGCGTCGTACACGCACGCCCAGTGGGCCTTCACCCACGCGCCGACCGCTGCGCCCGCGATCTGGCCCGCGCGAAGATCGTCGGCGGAAACGAGCGAGGCGGCACAGGGATCCTCGGGGAGCTCGACCGCAATGACCGCGACGCCCGCCGGCACCTTCGAGCAGGCGGTGGCGGGCAGCTCGAGCGAGGCCTGGAACTGGATCAGGCCCTTGATCCCAGCGCCGGTCAGCTGCTTCATGCAGTCGTCCACCTTGGTCGCATCCACGTTCGCGTCGCAGGTGACGAGATCGACGCCCGCGGTCGCTGCCTGGGCGCGGATGCCGTCGCTGATCTGCTTCACGTACGGCACGAGGTCCCCGTACGAGAGGTAGCCGAGCTTGATCCCTGCTCCGCTACCGGCGGTCGCGCCGGAGTACGGGTTGGCGGACGGCGGCGCGGTAGGAGGCAGGGTGGGCGTCGGCGATGGCGCGGTCGCGGTCCCACCGGGCACGCATGCGGACACGACCAGCGCGGCGATCGCGACGAGCGCGGAAAGGCGGCCGGCGCGGGCAGGCCGTGGAATGCGGACGGGCACGAGGTTCCTCCGGGGCGGCGAGATCGGGTTCGACGTCAGGGGCCGCGGCCGATGCGGGGTCGGGCGATGCGACTCAGGCGGCCAGCCCGAAGGATACTCGGGTCAGGGCCGTCTCAGGGCCGCGACACGGCCGCGATCGGCCGGGAGGTCACCCCACGTCCATCGAGCGCGCCGAGCGCATCGTTCGCCGGCGCCAGACGGGCGTGCAGCTCCTCGTACACCGCGAAGGCGCGATCGTAGACCGCGACGGCCACGGGATCTGGCGCGATGCGCTCAGCCTCGTGGGTCATCGCGGCCAGGCCGGCCCGGAGGTCCGTGTGGGCACCGGCACCCACGGCGGCGAGGATCGCCGCGCCGATGAGCGACGCCTCGGTGACCGCGGGCACGACCACCTCGACGCCCAGCACGTTCGCCTTGATCCCGTTCCAGAGGCGGCTTGCGGCCGTGCCGCCGGTCACGCGCAGCTCCGTGAACGGGAGCCCGGCGTCCCGGGCCGGCTCGGCGACGTGGCGGACCGCGTAGGCGGCGGCCTCGAGGACGGCCCGGGCCAGGTGGCCGCGACCGTGGTGCAGGGTGAGGCCCACGAACGCACCGCGCGCCGAGGGGTCGTGGAGCGGCCAGCGTTCGCCTGCGAGGTACGGCAGGAAGACGAGGCCCTCCGACGCGACGCGGACCGGAGCCGCCTCCGCGAGCAGGGTGGCGAGCGACGCCGCCCCGCCGAGCGCGTCGGACACGAACCAGTCGAGGGCCTTGCCCGTCCCGGCCATCGCCCCGCCGACGTACCAGAGTCCGGGCAGGGGCGCGGCACCGGTCCACAGCGGCGCGACCGTGACCGGTGATGCCACGTAGAGCCCGAAGCCGCCGGACGTGCCGCCCGTGTCGATTGCCTGGCCAGCGACGGTGAGCCCCGCGCCGAGGAACGTCGCGATCGCGTCGTTGACGCCCGCGACGACCGGGAGCCCGGCCGGCAGGCCGAGCTCCGCCGCCGGTCCCGCCAGGAGGCCGCCGAGCACCGAGCCGGCGCGGATCCCAGGCGGCGCAGAACGGGCATCGAGACCGGCGAGCCGGGCATCGTCCGGCGTGACCGCGTCTGCCGGGTCCTGGAGCGCAGCTGCCGCGACCCCGCTGAGGCGAAGGGCCACGTGATCCCACGCGGAGAGGAACCACGACGCCCGCGAGGCGATATCCGGCGCCGCGACCGCGAGGCGCCTGGCCGACCCGAGGAGCGTCACGTTCCAGCCGTGACGGCCGAGCGCGGCGGCGACGGAGGCAGACTCCGCGCCGGATCGCCGATCGAGCCACGTGACCGCGTTCCCCACTGCGCGGCCGTCATCGGCCGTGGGCACGAGGGTCGGCCCCTGGCCCACGCAGCAGATGGCGATCACGTCGAGCGGGCCTTCGGCGGCAGCCTGCGCGATGGCGATCGCCGCCGCCCCGCGGAGCGCGTCCCACCACGCGTCGGGATCCTGCTCGGCGCGTCCGGCCTCGCCGTCGAGCAGGAGCGGGTACGCGGCCCGGGCCTCGCCGCGCAGCCGGCCATCGAGCGCGGCCACGCCTGCCTTGGCGGCCGAGGTCCCGAGGTCGAGGGCAAGGACTGCGCGCGCGTCCAGGGTCGTCACGGCGGCCAATGGTAGAGGTCGGGACGCTGACGCGCCGGAACAGTCACCGAGCCCGGGCGTGCCCGGTGAGCGCGCTCGTGATACGACGGTCCGCGGCGCGCGCCTGCGGCATCGTCCCCCAGGCGTCCGGCAGGAGCGCCGCCCAGCCGCGCCAACCCGCCACCAGCCACCCGGCCACGGCGCCCCGGAGCGGCGACCACGGGATCTCGTAGCCCGCGCGGATGGACGCGGGCAGAAGCGCAATCGAGGGCCACAGGAGCCAGCCGATCGCACGGGGCGGCATCGCGGCGAGGATCGGCCGGAACCCGGCCGGCAGGACGCCGCCGCTGCCCGCACCGGCGAGCGGGGCGAGCGGCGGCGCCAGGATCGTCGCGGCGAGCTCCCGGGCGGTCGGCGTCACCCGGATCGGTCCGTCCGGGCCGAGCATGGCAGCCCACCACGCCCGAAACGCGCCGAGGTCGGCGGGCAGGATCGCATCGGAGATCCCGAATGCGCGCGCGATGGGCAGCGTCTCGACGTAGAACTGCGCGGCGTCGCCCGGCGGCAGGGGGCCGCCCCACGCCTCGTTGACAGCCAGCGTGGATTCGACGAGCGTCGCGTGGACCCAGAGCGAGAGCCCGGGGTCGCGTGCCGCATACGCCGCGGCGCCGGTCACGGCACGAGCTTCCGGGTCCTCGACGATGCCCGTGATCGCCCGGTGGAGCCGGTTGAGGCGGGAAATCTCGGCGTACGCCCCGGCGCGGCTCGCGTAGATGATCCGCAGGTAGCTGCGCAACGTGCTCGCGAGGCGGCTCCATGGGTCGTCCCTGAAGTCCGAGTGCTGGGCGACTCCCTCGGCGACCAGGGGATGCGCCAGCTGGAGGAGGAGCGCGCGGGGGCCCGCGCCGAGGAGGAGGAAGGCGTCTCGATTGCCCGCCCAGGCGGCAGAACCTGGGCCGTAGAGGCCCGCCGCGTCCGTCGTCGTCAGCGGGTGCCGTCGCCGCGACCCACCAGCCACCACGCCGCTGGGAAGATGATCCCCGCCAGCGCCAGCTTGAGGAGGTCGCCGACGAGGAACGGGTAGACGCCCTTGGCCAACCCGGTCGCGACATCGAAGCCCGTGGCAGCCATGAGCCAGGGCACGCCAACAAGGTAGATCACGACGTTGCCCAGGAGCATCGCGACGACAGCCCCCCCGACGTGCCGATCCCAGCCGAGCTCGGCGAGACGGCCGACGAGCCCGCCGGCGAACAGGAACCCCATCAGGTACCCGCCGGTGGCGCCGAGCACCCAGCGGCCCGCGTCGCGTCCGACGAACGTGTCGATGCCCGATGCGCCCTGCGCGTAGACCGGGAGCAGCAGCCCAAGCGCCAGGTAGAGCCCCACGGACATCAGGCCACGCCGGAACCCGAGTGCGCCGCCGACCAGGAGGACGGCAAACGTCTGGGCGGTGATCGGCACGGGCGAGACCGGCAGCGTGACCCGCACGTCGCCGGGAAGGACGATTGTCTGGCCGTTGAGCACGACCTGGACGTTGGCGGTCAGCGCGATGAGCAGGGCGCCGATCGCGATGAGGGCAACGTGGCGGGCACGCTCGCTGATCCGTTCGCCGATCGCGATCGGAACGAGGAAGTCCCCGATCGTGATTCCGCGCTCACCTGCCGGAAGCCGGTTGAGGCGGGGCGGTGCGAGCGTCATCTACACCTCCGATGGCGGCCCTGGCGACCGCCCCAACCCGAGTCTACTCGTACTGGACGGCGCGAACGATCTCGATCCTGGCAGCGAGGGTCGCCGGCCAGGCGGACGCAACGACCGCGAGCACCACGCCACCGGCAAGGGCCAGGGCGATGCTGCCCCAGCCGGGATCGTACGTCACCCCGGGGCCCGCGCCGAGCGCGGCAAGGATGAGCCCTGCCAGGACGCCCGCACCGACCCCGATGATGGCGCCGACGGCCCCCAGCACGGCCGCTTCCAGCATCACGAGCCGCCGCGCCTGGCGCCGCGTGAGGCCGGCTGCCCGCAGGAAGCCCAGCTCGCGCACGCGCTCGACGACGTTCATCGTGAGCGTGTTGACGATTCCGAGGCCGGCCACGATGAGGGCAACGGCGGCCAGCGCGGTGAGCAACGCGAAGAGGCGATCCACGGCCGCCCCGATGGTCCCCGCGAGAGCCTCGAGCGAGGCGGGCTCGAGCGCTTCGGCGCGCGCGACCGGCGCGAGCGCTGCCGCCGCTGCCGCCGCCCGGCCCGCCTCGTAGCGAACTGCGAAGACGTCGGCGCCCAGCACGCCGAGGCGTCGGGTGGCATCCGGCCACCCGACGAGGACGGCCTCGCCGGAGCTCCCGGGGATCGTCCGGGCCGCGATCCCGACGACCCGGAGCGCGACGATCTCGCGGCCGGCGAGGACCTGCAGCGACCCGCCGAGCGGAATCCCGAGCCGGTCCGACACGGCCGCCGGGAGGATGACGGCGCCTCCTGCGTCCAGGGCGGGCAGCGCCCCCGCACGGTCCCCGGCCGAGAGGTCCAGCCGTCCGTCAGCCAGCAGGTCCGCGCCAACGACGGCGGCAGCGTCCAGCCGCTGCCCACCGACCGAGACAGCGAAGCGTCCGATCGGGCTGATTCGCGCCACACCGGGCACGGCGGCGAGGTCTGCCAGCTGCGGCTCGTCGATCGCCACGGGCCGAATCGAGGTGAGGACGGCGTCGCCCGGGACCACGTCGGTCAGCCATGCGGTGGCCGCCCGTCGGGTCGTCGCCGCGACACCGCCGAGCGCAACGAGGACGGCCAGCGCCACCGACAGGGCACCGACGGTAAGAGCCGTTCTACTCGGGTCCCGGACGAGCGCGCTGCGCGTCAGGCGCTCCTCCACGGGGAGGAACGGCCGGGCGAGCGCCCCGACCAGGACGCCCAGCGGTCCCACGAGGAACGGACTGACCAGCGCGACACCGAGGAGCATCCCGTAGACAGCGAGCGGCCTGCCGAGACCGGCGCCCCCGTCCCCTGCCCCCGGCCACAGCGCCAGTCCGGAGACCCCGACCACGGCGAACACGAGCGTGAGCCAGCGGAGGCGGGCCCGCAGGACGGCGGTCTGCTCGAGCCGCGCGGTGAGCGCCGCAACCGGCGAGATCCGGGCGGCACGCAGGGCGGGTTCGAGTGCGGCCGCGATCGTCACGCCGAAGCCGAGGAGCGCGCCGAGCACGAGCCCCGTCGGCGGGATGACGAGCTCGCGGATTCCGAGGGCGCTGCCGCTCGGCGAGAAGAGTGCCGTTACGAGTGCCGCGAGGCCAATCCCGGCCGCCAGCCCCAGCACCACGCCCGCGACGGCGAGATGCCCGGCCGAGATCAGCACGAGCATCGTCACCTGGCGGCGGGTCATGCCCGCCGCGCGCAGGAGCCCGATGTCGCGCGCCCGTTCGGCGACGGTCATGGCAAGCGTGTTGAAGATCAGGAAGGCGCCGCCGAACAGCGACAGCGCCGCCACGAGCGCGATCGTGGCGCGGAAGTCTGCCGTCGAGGCCCGCAGCGCGGCGATGAGATCGCCCGGGGTCGACAGGATGTAGGGCTCCGACGTGAGCAGCCGCTCCAGCGACGCGGTGACCGCGGCGACATCTCCGCCCGGCGCCAACCCGAGGTCGGCGCGGCTCACCGCGTCGGTCCCGACGAGGGATTGCGCTGCCCCGAGTGGCACGATGACGCTGCGGCCGGCAGGATCGGAATCGCCGGGCACGGCAGCCAGGATGCCGGAGATCCGGAATGGCCGCGGCCCCGACGCCGCGGACCCGTTGAGCGTGATCGTCCCGCCGACGGCGAGCCCGTCCTCCCGCGCGAGCGCATCCGAGACGAGTGCCACGTCGCCACCCGCCTGGGGCAGCGGGGACCCGCCTGCCAGGGGCCGGTCGTGGAGGGCGGCGTCGGCCGCAGGATCGATTCCCACGAGGGTCACCGGGACCGGCAGGCCCGTCCCGGAGCCCGGCACCGCGGCCGGGTAGGTCCGCAGTTCGAGTTCCGGCGCGACCACCGCGACGCCCGGCGTTGTTGCAAGGGTCGCGAGCGACGCGGCCGAGAGGCCGCGCTCGTCGAACGACGCCACCCGCAGGTCCGTCCGCCCGAGCTGGTCGTTGACGCTCCGCTCGGCGGCCGCCTCGAGGCCAGCGTTGAGGACCAGGGCCGCCACGAGCACGCCGACACCGAGGGCGATCCCGGCGATCGTGAGGATGGTCCGCAGCGGCCGTGCGACCAGCGTTCGGCGGGCAAGCGCGTCGAGGGCGCGCACGGTCAGAGGCCCAGGTCGGTGAGCCGGGCGATCAGCTGGCCGGCTCCGTGGTCATCGCGGCGGCCCAGCCGGATTTCGTCGCGGAGTGCCCCGTCGTGCATGACATAGACGCGGTCCGCGTACGCCGCCGCCTTTGCGTCGTGCGTGACGAGGACCACCGTCTGGCCGCCCTCGTGGCACGAGCCCCAGAGTCGATCCAGGATCTCCGTCCCGGTCGCGAAGTCGAGGTTCCCGGTCGGCTCGTCCGCGAGAAGGAGAGCTGGCCGGCGCACGAGCGCGCGGGCGAGCGCGACGCGCTGCTGCTCGCCGGCCGAGAGCTGGTCCGGCCGGTGGCGCTCCTTGCCTGCCAGGTCGACGGATGCGAGCGCGGCCCGGACGGCGGCGGCG
>Ga0302323_100003996_pt1 | contig 12007 bp, 8 predicted proteins | sample Fen_T0_3_FD_201950 | JGI IMG/M metagenome (GOLD analysis project Ga0302323, IMG submission 201950) | Peat permafrost microbial communities from Stordalen Mire near Abisko, Sweden - Fen_T0_3 | ecosystem: Environmental > Terrestrial > Soil > Wetlands > Permafrost | place: Sweden: Abisko... | reverse complement strand
CGGATCACGGCACCGGGTACCTCCCGGTCCCCCCGCCGCCGGGGCCGCCGCCGATCTCGGGATCGGTCCCCGCCCACGGACCGGCCGGGCAGCGAGCGGCGGAGCGCACCGGGGAACCGGTCGCGGGCCACCCGCCGGACGGCGCCGACCCTGCCGCGCCGGACGCCGTCGACAGCACCGGGCCGGAGACCGCCCCGGCGCGGACGATCCGGTTGCCCGTCGTCGGCGAGGTGCCCGCCCGCCACCTGGGCACGGCCGTCGCGGCGCTCAGCCTGGCCCCGGCCGTGGTCACCTGGCTCACCGACGGCGGTCCCGAGGGCGCGGCCGACGTCGCCGACGCCGCGAGCCGCGCCCGGACCGCCGCCCCGGTGCCCGGCGTCCAGCTGCCCGCCGCGGTGACCGTCGACCACCTCCTCGCCCGGACGACGTACGGCGCGACCCCGGCCCTGCGCGCCGAGGTGGCGCGCGGCGGGATGGCGACGTGGCTCGCCCGGCAGCTGGCCCCGACCGGCCTGCCCGATCCCGAGGGCGACGCCGTCCTCGCCGCCTACCCGTTGCTGGCGATGAGCCCGAAAGAGATCAAGGACCTGCGGGAACGGCGGCAGGGCGCCCACATCGACGCGCCCGCCGACCTGCAGGCCGCGCACGTCGGCCGGGCGATGGTGAGCAGCCGGCAGCTGTTCGAGGTGATGGTGGGCTTCTGGTCCGACCACTTCACCGTGCCCGTGACGGCGCAGGGCGCGGACGTCGTGCGCGCCGACTACGACGCCACGGTGATCCGCAGACACGCGCTCGGCCGGTTCGAGGATCTGCTCGTCGCCGTCGCGAACCACCCCGCGATGATGCTGTACCTCAACCTGTCCGGCTCCACCCGGCGCATGCCGAACGAGAACTTCGCCCGGGAGCTGCTCGAACTCCACACGGTCGGGGTGGACGGCGGGTACGGCGAGGGTGACGTCAAGCAGGCCGCGCGCCTGCTCACCGGGATGCGGGTGGAGGACGACCTGTCCGTCCGCTACCACCCGAACGACCACGACGTCGGCACGGTCAAGGTCATGGGCTTCACGACGTCGAACCGCACCCGCGCGGGCGGCCCGGTGGTCGCGCGCGCCCTCTACCGCTACCTCGCCCACCACCCGAGCACCGCGCGGTTCCTGGCGACCAAGCTGGCCCGCCGCTTCGTCGTCGACGACCCGCCCGCGGCGCTCGTCCAGCGTCTCGCCGCCGTCTACCTGGCGAACGACACCCGGATCGTGCCGGTGCTCGTCGCGCTGTTCCGCTCGCCCGAGTTCGGGGCCGCCGCCGGGCACAAGCTGCGCCGTCCGATGGAGCTGGTCGTCGCCGCGGGCCGGGCCCTCGGCGTCCGGCCGGGCTCGGACCCCGACGGGCTGCGCGACCTGGCCCGGACCCTGGACGACGTCGGGCACGCCCCCTTCCGGTGGACCACCCCGAACGGCTACCCGGACGTCGCGGCGGCCTGGCAGTCCGCGGGCCAGGCGCTCGGGCAGTGGCGGATCATGGCCCGGTTCCTCTCCGGGCGCGACGAGCACGGCGTCGGCGTCAAGGACCCGACCACGTTGCTGACGGCGCCCGCGAGCGCCACGACGTCCGCGGCCGTCGCCGACCAGCTCGCCCGTCGCTACCTCGGCCGGCCGCCGAACGCCGCCGAGCTGGCCGCCGTCCACCTCGCGCTGCCCGCCCGCGGCTACCCCAAGAAGCTGCGCGCGGGCTCCGACAGCCAGCGCCGCGCCGTCGTCAACGCCTCCTACGTGCTGCTGCAGTCACCGGCGTTCCTGACCCGTTGACCGACCCGGTGAAGCCCACGCCCCGACCCGCAGGGAGCCCGCCATGACCGACGTCCCCGAGGGTGCCTGCGGCTGCGCCGAGGGACGGCGCCTGTCGCTCTCGCGGCGCGGCCTGCTCAAGGCGCTCGGCGGGACGGCGCTCGTGGGGGCGACGCTCGGCGACGTCCAGCTGGCGTTCGGTGCGACGCCCGGCGCGCACGTGCTGGTGACGGTCGTGCTCAGCGGTGGGATGGACGGGCTCACCCTGGTGCCGCCGCTCGGCGACCCCGGGTACGCGGCGGCGCGCCCGGCGATCGCGGTGCCGCCGTCCGCCGCGCTGCGGGTGGACCGGACGTTCGGGCTGCACCCCGCGCTCGCGCCGCTGTTCCCGCGCTGGCAGGACGGCACGTTCGGGGTGGTGCACGCGGTGGGGCAGCAGGCGCCGACCCGGTCGCACTTCGAGGCGATGGAGGAGCTGGAACGCGCCGCCCCCGACTCGACCCTGCGCACCGGCTGGCTGGACCGCACGATCGGCGCCCTGCCGGTGACGGGTGCCCTGGAGGCGGTCGCGCTCGGTGACGGCGCCGTGCCGGGCCTGCTGCGCGGCGAGCACTCGAAGCTGGCCGCGGGCGCGCTGGACGACGTCCGGCTGCCGGTCGACACCGACCTCACCCCGGCCGCCACCTGGCAGAAGGTGTTCTCCACCCTGCACGCCGGGGCCCGCGAGGAGGTGCGCACCCCGCTGCGGACGCTCGTCGACGTCGTCGAGAACCTGCGCCGCCTCCCCGACCCGGCGCGGAACGCCCCCGTGGCGCGGCCCACCCTCCCGCCGACCCCCTCCCCGACGCGCCCGCCGTCCGCGTCCCCGACCCGGTCGCCGTCGCCGAGCGGCACCCCTCGGACGTCGCCGTCGGCGTCCGGGTCACCGACAGCCTCGGGGTCGCCGACAGCGTCGGCCACGGGGTCGGCGTCACCGAGCGCGTCCCGGTCGGCGTCGGGGTCGCCGTCCCGGACCACCCCGGCGACGTCGCCCGCCGCCACGCCGACCGCCGCCACGCCGACCGCTCCCGCGCCGACCCCGACGCCGGCTCCGACCGGGCCGCCCGCCTACCCGAACGGCGGCCTCGGGACCGGGCTGCGGGACATCGCGCGGTTGGTCAAGGCGGACCTCGGCCTGCGGGTGGCCTCGGTGGGCCGCGGTGGGTGGGACTACCACACGAACATCGGCCCGGTCGACGGCGGCGGCGGGACGATGGCCGGCGACATCGCCGAGGTGGCGCAGGCCCTCGCCGCCTTCGCGGCAGACCTCGGCCCGCACTGGCGCCGCGTCACCGTCGTGACGCTCACCGAGTTCGGCCGCCGGGTCGCGCAGAACGGCAACAACGGCCTGGACCACGGGCACGGCTGCGTCGTCCTGCTGCTCGGCGGCGGCATCCGCGGCGGGCGGGTGCACGGCACGTGGCCGACGCTCGCCGCGAACCGCCTGGACGACGGCGACCTCGCCGCCACGACCGACTACCGCACGATCCTGGCGGAGATCCTTACCGGGCAGATGGGCGTCCCCTCGGCCGCCGACGTCTTCCCCGGGCTGAGCCCGCGGCGCCTGGGCGTCGTCGCCGCGGGCTGAGCGCGCCCGTCAGGCGCTGCGCCTGCTGGCGGTCTTCTTGACGGCGGTCTTCTCCACGGTCTTCTCGGTCTTGGCGGCGGCCGCGGTCTTCGCAGGGGCGGCCTTCTTCGACGGCGCGCGCTTGCGGGTGGGGGCCGCGGGTTCGTCGGGGACGTCGGGGGCCTGTGCGTCGGCCGCCGCCGCCTTCTGCGCCGTCCGGCCGGTGCGCCGGGCCGGAGCCGGGGCGGCCGGCGCCGGGTCCGGCGCGGCGGGGGCCGCGGGGGCCGCTGCCGGGACGTCCGGGCCGCCGTCGCCCTCGCCGCGCGCCGCCCGGGCGCGTTCCACGCTCTGCTGCAGCGCCGTCAGCAGGTCGACGACCTCGGTGCCCGCCGCCTCGGCCGCCGGGGCCGCGACGGTCTCGACGCCCTCGAGCTTCGCCTCGACGAGGTCGGCGACCGCCTTGGCGTACTGGTCCTCGTACTGGTCGGGGTCGAAGTCGCCGGACAGGCTCTCGATCAGGGACTGCGCCATCGCCATCTCCTGCGGGCGCAGGTCGACGTCGCCGTCGAGGACGTCGAAGTCCGCGGCGCGCACCTCGTCCGGCCAGAGCAGCGTCTGCAGCACGATGACGCGCTCGCGCACCCGCAGCACCGCGAGCGTCTCGCGTTGGCGCAGGGCGACCTTGACGACGGCCATCCGGTCGGTGGCCTCCAGCGCCTCGCGCAGCAGCACGTACGGCTTGGTGGCGCGGGCCTCCGGCTCCAGGTAGTACGTGCGGTCGAACATGATCGGATCGACCTGCTCGGACGGCACGAACTCCAGCACGTCGATCTCCCGGCCCGTCACGAGCGGGAGGTCGGCGAAGTCGTCGTCGGTCAGGACGACGGACCGGCCGTCCGGGGACTCGTACCCCTTCGCGAGCTGGTCGTAGGGGACCTCCTCCCCGCAGACCGTGCAGACACGGCGCATCCTGATCCGCCCGCCGTCCACGCGGTGGACCTGGTGGAAGCGGATGTCGTGCTCCTGCGTCGCCCCGTAGACGCGGACCGGCACGTTCACCAGCCCGAACGACACGGCACCCTTCCAGATGGCTCGCACCGGGGCACCCCCTCACGACGCCGGCCCGGCCCGCCCCGGGGCTTGGATGGGGGCGGCGTCGCGGACACGTCCGTCCTGGCAGGATGGCCCCTGACGGCGGGGGGACGCCAGCCCGCGCGCCACCGGCTGCCACGATGAACCCGTGCAGCCGATGCTCGCGACCGCCGCGGACCGCACCCGCGGCCTGCCCGCGGACGGGCGCATCTGGGCATACGAGGTCAAGTGGGACGGCATCCGGGTGCTCGCCGACCTGCACGACGGCGCCGTCCACCTGGTGAGCCGCCGGGGCAACGAGGTCACCGCCGCCTACCCCGAGCTGGCCGCCCTCGCGGACGCCCATCCGGACGCGCTCCTCGACGCCGAGGTCGTCGTCCTGCGCGGCGGCGTCCCCAGCTTCGAGGCGATCGCCGAGCGGATGCACGTGCGCGAGCACCGCAAGGCCCAGGCGCTCGCGGCGGCGTCCCCAGCGACACTGATCGTCTTCGACGTGCTGCGCCTCTACGGCGTCGACCTGACCGGCCGTCCCTGGAGCGAGCGGCGCGAGGTGCTGGAGCGCCTGTCGGCGTCCGGGCGCGCCTGGCAGCTCTCGCCCGTCTACGACGACCGGGACTCCCTGCTCGCCGCCACGCTGGAGCGCGGCCTCGAAGGGGTCGTCGCCAAGCGCCGCACGTCGCGGTACGTCCCGGGGGCGCGCTCGCCGGACTGGGTGAAGCTCGCCCACCGGCGCACCGAGACCTGCCTGGTGGGCGGGTGGCGTCCCGAGGTGTCCGACGAGCGCCGTATCGGCGCCCTGCTGCTCGGCCTGCCCGTCAGCCCGGCCCCGGGCGCGGCTGCGCGGGGCACGGCGGGCGCGGGGCTGCGTTTCGCCGGGCGCGTCGGTAGCGGCCTGGCCGCGGCCACGGCCCAGGAACAGCTGACCCCGCTGCTGGGCGCCCGGCGCCGGGCCGCGTCGCCGTTCCTCGACCCGGTGCCCCGCGAGGACGCCGCCGGCACGACCTGGGTCGAGCCGACCCTGCGCGTCGAGGTTCGCCACCTCGGCCACACCGACGGCGGCCGCCTGCGCCAACCGGTGTTCCTGGGCGTCCGCCACGACCTCTGACCGCCCCGGTGGGGCGGGGTGGTGGGAGAGTGCGGGGATGGCGGATGCGGCGGGGCAGCAGGTCGTCGAGGTCGAGGGACGGCGGATCGCGCTGCGCAACCTCGACAAGGTGCTCTACCCCGCCACCGGGACGACGAAGGGCGAGGTGCTCGCCTACTACGCCGCCGTCGCGCCGGCCCTGCTCCTCCAGCTCGCCGACCGGCCCGCGACCCGCAAGCGGTGGCCGGACGGCGTCGAGGGGGGCGCCTTCTTCGAGAAGAACCTGCCGAACGGCACGCCCGACTGGATCCGCCGGGTGACGCTGCCCGTGCCGGGGTCGACCAAGGACCGGGAGACCATCACCTTCCCCGTGCTCGACGGGCTGCCCGCGCTGGTGTGGGCCGCGAACCTCGCCGCGATCGAGCTGCACGTGCCGCAGTGGCGGGTGGGTCCGGGGGACGCCGTGCACGGCCCCGACCGGCTCGTCGTCGACCTCGACCCGGGCGCCCCCGCGGGGCTGGCCGAATGCGCCGAGGTGGCCCACGCCGTCCGCGAGCGCCTCGCGGACGACGGGCTCGATGCCGTCCCCGTCACCAGCGGGGGCAAGGGCATGCAGCTGTACGCCGCCCTCTCGGGCACCCAGGACGCCCAGACCGTCCACGACTACGCCCGTCGCCTCGCCGAGGAGCTGGAGCGGCGCCTGCCCCGCCTCGTCGTCTCCCGGATGACGAAGGCGCTGCGCCCGCGCCGGGTGCTCCTCGACTGGAGCCAGAACCACCCCGCCAAGACCACCGTGGCGCCCTACTCGCTGCGCGGCGGCCCGACGCCGCTCGCCGCCGCCCCCCGCACCTGGGCGGAGCTGGCCGCCGGCACCCTCACCCAGCTCGACCACGCCGAGGTGGCCGCCCGGCTGCGGGCGGACGGCGACCCGCTCGCCGTCCTGGCCCGCCCGGGACCGGCGCTCCCCACCTGATCAGCGCCGCGGCGCGACACCAGGGCGCGGGACACCCGGGCGGGCGTCGCGCGGACCGCCCCGGCGACCGTCGGTGACGGCGTGGTGCGGCGGCCGTCGCCGCGCCACCCGCCCGGCGTATCAAGCCGATCACCGTCCCGCGCTATCCGGTGACTGTTGCACTGGGCCGAACAAACCTGTGAGCCCCCGACGACCGCGGGGCGCCGTCCCGGGACCCCTCCCCCTCAGGAGTGCCGCATGCGAGAGCAACGAGCGATCGTCATCCCCCTGCCGCTGTCCGTGGTGGAGTCGAACGTCTGGGACGTCGCCACCTGGAACCGCTTCCTCAGCGACGTCGAGTGGATCGACCGGCAGGCGGACGAGCAGTTCGTGTTCGGCGTCCGCAACGGGCGGCGCCTGCAGGACGTCCCGCTGGCGGTGCAGTGGTACCCGCACGACCACCGGATGACCTGGCGGCAGACGCAGGGGCCGCTGTGGCGCGGGGAGGTCCGGATGACGGCGCTCAACGGCCGCCGCACCCGGCTCGGGGTCGAGACGGAGGCGCACCCGCGGTCGTTCGTCGACAACGTCGCGGAGCTGCTCGGTGACCGGCGCGGCATCCGGGTCGACTTCGGCCCGCTCGTCGACTGGCTGGAGCGGATCCCGCAGCCGTTCAACCCGGCCCGCATGGAACAGCGGCCGAGCGCGGCCAACCTGCGGGCCGCCCGGGTGGACGAGTACCTCGCCCGGACGGCGGCGGCCGAGGCGCAGGCCGCGCAGGACGCCGCGCGGGCCCTGGCCGCGGCGGCCACCCCGCTGGCGCACGGCGAGGCGGCGGACGCCGTCCCGGTCCTCACCCATCACTGACCGGGCGGGAGGAAGGGAACGGACGTCGTGCGGCGCGGGTGAGGGCTGACAACCTGTCAGCCCCCGCCCCGCCGGCGCAGCCGTAGCCTGAACGCATGACGACGACGACGCCCACCACGTCCGACGGCCCGTCCGGGGCCGGCCCGCAGCGGCCCCCGCTGCCGGCGACCGCCCCCACCCCGGCGCCGGACCCGCAGGCCGCCGCCCGCACGCTCGAGCTCGACCGGGCGCACGTCTTCCACTCCTGGTCCGCGCAGGCGGCCCTGACGCCGTTCGTCGTCGCCGGTGCGCAGGGTTCGTGGGTCTGGGACGGCGACGGCCGCCCCTACCTGGACTTCTCCAGCCAGCTCGTCTTCACCAACGTCGGGTTCGGGCACCCGAAGGTGGTCGCCGCGATCCAGGAGCAGGCCGCGCTCCTGGCGACCGTCGCGCCGCAGCACGCCAACGCGGCCCGCTCCGAGGCGGCGCGGCTCATCGTCGAGCACGCGCCGGGCACCCGGTTCAGCCACGTGTTCTTCACGACCGCGGGCGCCGACGCGATCGAGAACGCCGTCCGGATGGCCCGGCTGCACACCGGACGTCGCAAGATCGTCTCGCTGTACCGCAGCTACCACGGCAACACGACCACCGCCATCAACCTGACCGGCGACCCGCGGCGGTGGCCGAACGACTACGGCGCCGAGGGCGTCGTCCACGTGCACGGCCCCTACCTGTACCGGTCGATGTTCCACGCGACCACGCATGAGGAGGAGACCGAGCGGGCCCTCGCCTACCTGGAGCAGACGATCCAGCTCGAGGGCCCGGCGACCATCGCCGCCGTGGTGCTGGAGTCCATCCCGGGCACGGCCGGGATCATGGTGCCGCCGCCCGGCTACCTGCGCGGCGTCCGGGAGCTCTGCGACCGGTACGGCATCCTGTGGATCGCCGACGAGGTGATGAGCGGGTTCGGGCGGGCCGGGCGCTGGTTCGCGTGCGAGCTGGCGGGCGAGGGCGTCGAGCCCGACCTGGTCACCTTCGCCAAGGGCGTGAACTCCGGCTACGTGCCGCTCGGCGGCGTCATCATCTCGGAAGCGGTCTACGAGACGTTCGCGCGCCGTCCCTTCCCGGGCGGCCTCACCTACTCCGGGCACCCGCTCGCGTGCGCCGCGGCCGTCGCCACCATCACCGCGATGGAGGAGGAGGGCGTCGTCGAGAACGCCGACCGCCTCGGCCGCGAGGTGTTCGGCCCGGGCCTGGCCGAGCTGGCCGCCCGCCACGAGATCGTCGGCGAGGTGCGCGGCGTCGGGGCCTTCTGGGCCGTGGAGCTCGTCCGCGACCGGGCGACCCGCGAACCGCTGGTGCCGTTCAACGCCGCCGGCGACGCGAACGCGCCGATGGGCGCGCTGGCGGCGGCGTGCCGGGCGGTCGGGCTGATGCCCTTCATCAACGGCAACCGCACCCACGTGGTCCCGGCGCTGACCATCACCGACGAGGAGGCCCGCTACGGCCTCGCCCTGCTCGACGAGGCGCTGACCGAGGTGGAGCGCACCCTGTAGCGCTCACGCGCGGAGCAGGGCCCGGGCCTCCTCCGCCGAGCGCCCGGCCAGCTGCAGCAGGTCGACGATCGCGGAGCGCAGCTGCGCGACGACGACCGTCGACGACATCGAGTGCGATCCCAGCTCGTCGGGGTCCAGGCGGTGGGCGAGGCGTTCCAGGGCGGCGAGGGCGGCACGACCGCCCTCGCCGTCGGGGTCGAGCAGCAGGCCGGGGACGGTGTGGAAGGCCCCGGCCAGCTCGTCGACGCGGTCGAGCAGGGGCCCCGGCAGCCCGACGTCGTCGCCCGGCGCGGCGGCCCGCTCGTCCTCGACGGCGGCGACCATCCGGCGCAGCGCCACCCGCAGGTTGCGCACGGCCCGGTCGATCAACGCCACGCTGGTCCGGTGGGCGGTGATCTCCCGGTCCGCGTGGCGGCGCAGCGGGGACAGCCGGCTGATCTCCTCGGCCGCCCGGACCGCCTGGTCCCACCGCTCCAGCGCCGGCTGGGTGGCGCGCACCTCGTCGAGGGCGGTGGCCGCGGCGTCGGGGTCGCCGCGCCGGGCGGCGTCGGCCGACGTCCGCAGCGCGTGCGTGACGGCGTGGACGACGTCGCCGACGGCGGCCCGCATCGCCCCTCGCGGGTCCGCGGGCAGCAGGAACGCGACGGCCAGCGCCGTCGCGCCCCCGGCGACGGCGTCGAGCCAGCGGCCCACGTACCCGCCCGCCGGCACCGGCAGCGCGGCTACGAACACCGCCTGCAGCGCCGCCTGGTTGACGATGAGGGAGCCGCCGTCCAGGAGCAGCGCCAGCGCCATCGAGACCAGGACGACCAGGCCGAGCTGCCACCCGCCCCGGCCGATCTGGTGGACGACGAGGTCGCCCAGCCCGACGCCGATCGCGACGCCGATGGAGATCTCCACCACCCGCCGGAGCCGGTTCACCACCGACGCCCCGAGCGACACGATCGCGGCCACCGAGGCGAAGAACGGCGCGGGATGGCCGAGCAGGCGCACCGCCAGCTCCCAGGCGAGCGCGCCGCCCAGCGCGCTCTGCCCGACCGCCCACCACGACGCGCGCAGCCGGTCGACCCCCTGCCCCAGCCGGGTCCGTGGCCTGATCCCTCGTCCGGCCCGTTGCAGCAGGGGCTCGCTCCGCATCACCCCCCGATGGTCCCGCGAGAGGGGACCTCCTCCTCGTCCGGGTCCCCGGTCCGGACGTATGATCGAGACAGCACGTCCCGCGATCGGCGGGCACAGCACCCGCCGGCCGGGTGAGCTGCGAAGTGGTGTCGACAATGCGCCGAGAAGCCGTGACCGTGGTCCCGTCCCCGCTGGAGACCGTCGAGAAGGCCCTGCGTGACGTCAGCCGCTGGCCCGAGTTCCTCGTCGGCCTGGAACGGGCCGACCAGACGTCCTTCGGCCGGTACACCTTCACCGTGCGCGACCGGGTCGGCGCGCGCGAGGTCGAGGTCGTCGTCGGCGTCGACTCCCACGAGCACCGGATGAGCTGGCACGCACTCGCCGGTTCACGGTTCGCGGGCCAGATCCGCCTCGCCGAGGTCGACGCCTCCCACACCCGGGTGCACCTGTCGCTGACCGAGGACCCCGCCGGGTTCCTGTCCGGGCTGGGCGAGCTCGCCCACCTCGGCGGCCCGGCACCGGCCCACGATCTGCGACGGCTGGAGCGGATGGTCGCGCGCGGCTGATCCGCGTCCGGCGCGGCCGCGTCCGGTGCGGCACGGGGTCGCCCTGGGGCGTGGCTAGGCTTGCCCGTCGTGAAGGTCCTCGTCGTCGGGTCCGGTGCCCGCGAGCATGCCCTCGTCCGCTCCGTGGCCGCCGACCCCGCGGTGGACGCCGTGATCGCCGCGCCGGGCAACCCGGGGATGGTGACGCTGGCCCGGTGCGTGCCCGTCGACGTCCTCGACCCGGTCGCCGTGGCCGACCTGGCGGTGGAGCACGCCGTCGACCTGGTGGTCGTCGGCCCGGAGGCGCCGCTCGTCGCGGGGGTCGCGGACGCCGTCCGGGCGCGCGGGATCGCGACGTTCGGGCCGTCCGCGCAGGCCGCGCGCCTGGAGGGCAGCAAGGCGTTCGCGAAGGAGATCATGGCGGCGGCGGGCGTCCCGACGGCGATGGCGCACGTCTGCACGACGCTCGACGAGGTGGCCGAGGCGCTGGCCGCCTTCGGCGCGCCGCACGTCGTCAAGGACGACGGGCTCGCGGCCGGCAAGGGCGTCGTCGTGACCGGCGACCTGCAGGAGGCGCTCGACCACGCCGCCGCCTGCCTGTCCCGGCCGGACGCCGCCGTGGTCGTGGAGGAGTTCCTCGACGGCCCCGAGGTGTCCCTGTTCGCCGTCACGGACGGCCGGACCGTGGTCCCGCTGGCGCCCGCCCAGGACTTCAAGCGCGCGGGCGACGGCGACACCGGCCCGAACACGGGGGGCATGGGCGCCTACTCGCCGCTACCGTGGGCCCCGGACGGCTTGGCCGACGACGTCGTGGCCCGCGTCGCGCAGCCGGTCGTCGACGAGCTGGCCCGGCGCGGCACCCCGTTCGCGGGGCTGCTCTACTGCGGCCTCGCCCTGACGACGCGCGGCCTGCGCGTCGTGGAGTTCAACGCCCGCTTCGGCGACCCCGAGACCCAGGTGGTGCTCGCCAGGCTGCGGACGCCGCTCGCCACGCTGCTGCACGCCGCCGCGACGGGCACCCTGGACGGTGTCGAGCGGCTGCGCTGGTCGGACGCCGCCGCCGTCACCGTCGTCGTCGCCGCGGAGGGCTACCCGGCCGCCCCGGTGACGGGCGACCCGGTGGGCGGCCTCGACGCGGCGGGCGGGGTGGACGGAGCCTGGGTGCTGCACGCGGGCACCCGGTTCGACGAGGCCGGCGTGATCGTGAGCTCCGGCGGGCGGGTGCTGTCCGTCGTCGGGACCGGCCCGGACCTGGCCCGGGCGCGGGAGGCGGCCTACGCCGCGGCCGGCCTGGTGACCCTGCGCGGATCCCAGCACCGCACCGACATCGCGGAGGCCGCCGCCCGGCCCGAGGCGCCCGCCGCCCGGCCCGAGGCGCCCGCCGCCCGGCCCGAGGCGCCCGCCGCGGCGGTCAGCCCGCGGC
>Ga0302323_100003995_pt1 | contig 12008 bp, 10 predicted proteins | sample Fen_T0_3_FD_201950 | JGI IMG/M metagenome (GOLD analysis project Ga0302323, IMG submission 201950) | Peat permafrost microbial communities from Stordalen Mire near Abisko, Sweden - Fen_T0_3 | ecosystem: Environmental > Terrestrial > Soil > Wetlands > Permafrost | place: Sweden: Abisko... | reverse complement strand
ACCACCTGGTCGTACGGCGCCATCGCGAGCGCCGAGCCGAGCGCTGGCGTCATCGAGGCCGAGTCGTCGGTGGCGGCCCAGATCTCGTGCGGCGCACCGGATCCCGGCTCGTGGTCGTCGAGCGTGGCGGCCAGTGACGAGCGCTCGGCCAGCACGAACCGCTGACCGAGGGTGGGGAACCGCGGCAGCGAGCCGACGACGACGGCCGCGACCGAGTCGCCGCCGCCGAGGTCGAGCCGCAGTGTGGTGCCGCGAGACGCCGTCGTCTCGTCGGTGATGACGCGGACGGGCGAGCGCTCGGCGAGACCGGGGCGCACCACGACCAGCGGCCCGGTGAGCGCATAGTCGAGGGTGAGCGACGGGCCGGCCACGGTGATGTCGGCGGTCGTCGACGACCAGCCGGCCCATCCCGACGCACCGGTGGGTGCGCCGAGGACGACCCGTCCGGCCAGCGCCGCGGCGGCGGTGCCGCCCTCGCCGCTGCGGTGCAGCCGCCGTGTGAGGCTCATCGTGTTCTCGCGCATGGTGAGCGCGGTGAGGCGCACCGGTGCGCCGACGTCGGGCACGGTGCCCTCGAGCTCACCGCCGTGCGCGGTGAGCGCCACGCCGCGCTCGCGCCCGTCGGCCGTCGACACCCACGCCACGACCTCGACGTTGCCGGAGTGGTCGGGCGCCCACGACCGCACCGGGATGCGCAGCGCTCCCGGCTCGACGGGGATGCCGCCGACCGGGGGTGCGGTGCCCAACGAGCTGGACACCGCGGCGGCACTCGAGCCGCCGACCGACCGGTCCCAGCGCGAGACCGCGGTGAGCGCGGCACCGTCGACACCGAGCAGTGCCACCGCGTCGCCGCTCGTGGCCGACGTGCGCACGCCCGCGACCCCGCGCACGACGTCGTACGTCGTGGCCGGAAGGGCGGTGGCCGCGCTCAGCGTGACCGGGTCGCTGCCCTGCGGGCCGACTGTGAGGCGTGCGGCGGTGGGCACCTGGAACGCGGCGGTGTCGGCGCTGCCGGCCTGCAGGGTCGCGCGGTAGGCGCCCGCGAACACCACGCTCCCGACGGCGGCGGTCACGAACCCGACGGTGACGACGGTGCGCAGAGGACGGCGAACGCCGCTGGCGGCCGCCAGCCGCAGCGCCACCGCGCCCGACGGGAGATGGCGGCTGGCAGCGCGCGCGATCGGGACCCACACCCGGGCCGCGACGAGCGCGCCCGCCGCGAGGACGAGCACCGGGAGCGCGACCGACAGCGGATCGCCGCCGACCGTGGAGATGCCGACGGCGCCGCGCGCCGCGACGAGCAGCGCCGCACCCGCGCACGCGACGGCACCGAGCTCGACGACGTGCCACGCCGTGGCCTCACGTGCGCGCGGCCACAGCAGCGCCGAGGTCGTGAGCGCGACGGCGAGCACCACGAGCAGGATGAGCCACGGCAGGGCGTCGAGCACCGACGACGCGGCGAGGGCGAGTGCCGGTGGTGCCAGCGGGGTCGCGGACGCCGTGGCCCAGGCGACCGCCCACCCGGCGACCGCGCCGAACACGGCGCCCGCGAGCACGGCGGCCGAGGCTACGAGCAGCGCGAAGCGCGTGACGGCGGCGGTCGAGGCGCCGCGTCGGCGCAGCAGCCCCGCGACCTCGAGGTGCTCGCGGCGCAGGCCGACGGCGGCCACCAGCACGAAACCGAGCGCGAGCACGGCCGACGTGCCGCCGAGCAGCGCGAAGCGCCCGCGCGACGCGGAGGCACGCGCGTCCTCGCGCACCAGCGCGTCGTCGGGCACCGCGAGTCTCAGGGCACGCACGTGCAGCGAGAGGTCGTCATCGACCTGGCGTGAGAGGTCGGCGTAGGCCGGGACGCCCAGCGACGCGACGCGGGCGGGATCGAGCGGCGCGACCCAGCCGACGCCGCGCGGGAACTGCGCGAGCCCCTGCAGCTGCTGCATCGTGGCGGCGTCGGAGCCCAGCAGGAGGACGGCGGCGGGCCCGGGGTCGAACGTGCCGGGCAGCAGCAGCGCATCGGTGCGCACGCCGGTGCCCACGACGACGAGGCCGAGCGAGTCGCTGAGGCGCGGGGCCGGCCCCGGACCGGTGAGCAGCACCTCGCAGCGCGCGGGCGTGCACGAGGCCGGCAGCCGCCCCGACGTGACGCGCACCTGCGAGGCGAGCCCGTCGGACGCCGCGAGGCGGTAAGTGGCACCGGTGCTGTCGGCGATCTCGCCGAAGATCATCTGCCGCACGGCGGGCGAGGCGGTGAGCCGGCCGAGGCCGGCGCGGACGAGCGTGTCGACGCTGCGCTCCTGCGCCGGATCCCGCGACCCGCCGTAAGCCGCGATCACGGTGCGCTCGCCGGGCGGCAGCGCCTCCACGGCGGTCGACAGTGCGCGAGCGGCGACGACGCGAGCGGTCGCGGCCGACACCACCGGTAGGGCGAGCGCCAGCGCGACACCGGTGGCGACCAGCGCCCACCGACCCGGGTGGTGGCGCAGCCGGGCGAGGGTCAGGTCGCCGACCGCTCCCACGTGCCACCTCCGACCGCGCGTTCCTGAACAACGTAGTAACCGGATACTTGAGTCGAACGGTTAGTTGAACGACGATAGCCCCACACGTCGTCATCCGGGAGGGGTCCGTGGCCAACCATCTCGTGTCGGGGCAGCTCGTGCCCGACGCGGTGTCGGGCCACGTCGCCCTCGAGCTGTGCAACACCCGTGCCGGATGGCGCGCGGACTCCCCGCGCGAGTACCTCGTGTCGTACGACGCGCTCGCGGTGTGGGCCGGCGACAACGGCCTCATGTCGGCGCGCGAGGTACGCGCCCTGCGGCGCGAGGCCCGCGCCCATCCCCGCCTGGCGGCGCAGGCCGTCGACGACGCGATCGCGCTGCGCGAGGCGTGGTATGCCGTGGCCACCGCACCCTGGGAGGCGCGGGCGTTCCCCCGCGCATCGCTCGACGCCGTGGGTTCCTTCGCCGCCGACGCGCTGGCCGTCTCCACCCTCGTGCCCGACGACGACGGCCGCGTGCGGGCCGACGGCGGCGACCCGCGCAGCGCGGGGCTGCTCGTTCCCGTGCACCGGGCGGCTCTGGCGGCGTACGACGTGCTCTCCACGGGCGACGTCGCGCACGTCGGGCGGTGCACCGGGAAGGGCTGCGGCTGGCTGTTCTACGACCCGGGCCATCGCCGGCACTGGTGCATCATGGCGCTCTGCGGCAACCGCGCGAAGGCTCGCGCGTTCGCCGCCCGGCGCCGCGTCCCGGCCTAGTCAGGCGGCTGCGAGCGAACGCCGAACCCCGACCGTGGCTGGGCTCGGGCCTACTCCCGCTCGATCCTTCGCAGTCCCTGCGCCGGCGTCCACCACTCGACGACGAGCAACGTCGCCGCCTCGTCGAGGTGGGTGTGCGCGACCTCCCCGATGTCGGCGCGGAAGGCATCGCCCTCGGGGCCGTCTGTCAGCGGCCCGACGAGGACGGCGCGCCCAGCGATCTTCGCCTCGCCCGGCCACTGCGCCTCGGCCCCCTCCACCGGGTCGACCGTGGCGCTGTGCAGCGCGAACCGCGGATCGCGTCGGAGGTCGTCGCCCTTGCGCGCCCCGGTCATCGAGCCGAAGGTCAGCTCGCCGTCGTCGAACCGCGCCTCGATCCCCGAGATCCGCGGCGCGCCGTCGGCCCGCAGCGTGGCGATCGTCTTGTGCCGATGGTCGTCGAACAGCGCGCGCACGCGCCCCGCGAACTCAGGTTCAGCCTGCTCGACCTCGCGCCATGCCACCATCCACGCATCATCGCGAAGCTGGACGCGGCTGGTGGGTAGTTCCCGCCAGCGATCCCGCCAACTCGAGCCTGGCGGCGCCGACGTCCCGCTTCGCGCCCGGTGATTCCGCGCTCCCTCGCTTCACCGTCTGAATCACTGGAAGAGGGCCAGTCATCCGATGACTGGGACGGTGCAGCGAGCACTCGACCGCGATGCCGAACGCCGACCACTCGGTGTGCAGGGCGCGCGGCGCTACCCTGACGCGGTGACGCACGAGCCCTCCGGCGCTGACGCCGGATTCGAGACCCTCGCCATCCACGCCGGGCAGGCGCCCGACCCCACGACCGGGGCCGTGGTGCCGCCGATCTACCAGGTGTCGACGTACGCCCAGGACGGCGTCGGCAACCTGCGGGGCGGCTACGAGTACTCGCGGTCGGCGAACCCGACGCGCACCGCGCTGCAGGAGTGCCTCGCCGCGCTCGAGGACCCGGCCGGCGCGGCCGCCGGCACCACGAAGGCGATGTCGTTCGCCTCAGGCCTCGCGGCGGAGGACACCCTCCTGCGCACGGTGCTCCAGCCGGGCTCGCACATCGTCGTGCCCGACGACGCCTACGGCGGCACCTACCGGCTGGTGTCGAAGGTGGCCGGGCCGTGGGGCGTCGAGCACACGCCCGCGCGTCTCACCGACGTCGACGCCGTCGCCGCTGCGATCCGCCCTGGCCAGACCCGTGTCGTGTGGGTCGAGACGCCGACCAACCCGCTCCTGCGCGTCGCCGACATCTCCGCGCTGGCCGAGGTGGCGCACGCGTCGGGCGCGCTGCTCGTCGTCGACAACACCTTCGCCTCGCCGTACCTGCAGCAGCCGCTGCTGCTCGGCGCCGACGTCGTCGTGCACTCCACCACGAAGTACCTCGGCGGCCACAGCGACGTGGTCGGCGGTGCGCTCGTCGCGCGCGACCCCGAGCTCGCCGAGCGGCTCGCCTACCACCAGAACGCGATGGGTGCCGTCTCCGGCCCGTTCGACGCATGGCTCACGCTGCGCGGCATCAAGACCCTCGGCGTGCGCATGGACCGGCACTGCTCGAACGCCCGCGCCGTCGCGGAGGCCTTGCGCGCGCACCCCGGCGTCAGCGAGGTGCTCTGGCCCGGGTTCTTCGACCACGACGGCCACCACACCGCGGTCAAGCAGATGCGCGACTTCGGCGGCATGGTGAGCTTCCGCGTCGTGGGCGGCGAGCAGAAGGCGCTCGACGTCTGCTCGCGCACGAGGGTGTTCATCCTCGGTGAGTCGCTCGGCGGCGTCGAGTCGCTCATCGAGCACCCGGGCCGGATGACGCACGCGTCGGTCGCGGGCTCGGCGCTCGAGGTGCCCTCCGACCTCGTGCGGCTCTCGGTCGGCATCGAGTCGGTCGACGACCTCGTCGCCGACGTGGTGCAGGCGCTGCGGTGACGCTCGTTCGGCCGCCGCGGTACGTCGTCTGCGTCGACACCGGGTCGACGTTCACCAAGGCCGCCGCGGTGGCGGTCGACGGTGCCGACGCCGGCCGCCTGCTCGCCACGGCCGCCGTCCCCACCACGGTGGGCCACGGCCTCGACGTCCTCACCGGGCTCGATGACGCCGTGGCGCGCGTCGTGGGGGAGGCCGGGGGAGAGCCCGCCGACGTGCGCGTCTGCTCGTCGGCCGGCGGCGGACTGCGTCTCGCGGTGGTGGGCTACGAACGGGTCGTGACGGCGGAAGCCGGTGCGCGCGTGGGGCTCTCGGCCGGCGCGAAGGTCGTGCACGTGTCGAGCGGGCCGCTCGACCGCGAGGGCATGGCGGCGCTCTCGTTGGCGCGGCCCGATGTCGTGCTGCTCGTCGGCGGCACCGACGGGGGCGACGACGCGGTGCTGCTGCACAACGCCGCCCGCCTCGCCGTGTCGGGCCCGCGAGTCCCCTACGTCGTCGCGGGGAACATCGACGCGCGCGACGAGGTGGTCGTGCTGCTCGGCGCGAGGAAGCGCACCGTCGTCGGCACCGCGAACGTGCTGCCGCGCATCGGTGTCCTCGACCCGTTACCCGCGCGCGCCGCGATCCGCGACGTGTTCGTACGCCACGTCATCGGCGGCAAGGGCCTCACGAAGGGCCCCCGCTTCGCGCGGCTCGTGCGCGGAGCCACACCCGACCTCGTGCTCTCCGGCGCCGAGCGCTACGCCGACTCCGGCGTGGGCGACGTGCTGCTCGTCGACGTCGGCGGCGCGACCACCGACGTCTACTCCGCCCTGACGCCCGACGCCGAGGAGGCCGAGCTGCACCGCGAGGTCGTCGAGGTGATGTGGCGCGGCCGCACGGTCGAGGGCGACCTCGGCATGCGGTGGAGCGCCACCGGCGTCGCCGACGCCGCGCTCGCCGAGCGCCTCGTCGAGGGTCGCGAGCACGACGCGATCGTCGCCGCCGCGCGGATCCGGCACGACGAGCCCTCGTGGCTCCCGCGGACGTCGCGCGACCGGGAGATGGACGCGCGCATCGCTCGGCTCGCCCTCACCGTGGCGCTGCGCCGGCACGCGCGTCCGACCGACACGGTCGACGGACGCACCCCCGGTCGCGACCTGTCGCACGTGCGCGTCGTCGTCGCCAGCGGCGGCGTGTTCCGCCACGCCGAGCCGCCGCTGCTGCGCCAGATGCTCGCGCCGGTGACGTCCGACCACGCCGGTGGGTGGAAGGTGCCGGCGGCACCTCGGCTCACCGTCGACCAGCGCTACGTCATGGCTGCCGCGGGCCTGCTCGGCGACGACCACGGCGACGCGGCGTCGGCCCTGCTCGACGGGGCGCTCGTCGACATCCCGTGATCTCGCGTCCCGCCGAGGGGCTCGGGGGTGAACGGCCGGTGATGTCCCCCGAGGCGGCACCGGCACGTGGGACGCTGGGCACGAGCACGTGCTCGAGGAGGGAACCGTCATGACTCAGGAGTGGTCGCTCGCACCGGCCCAGCCGCCCGCGCCCAAGCCCAAGGGCAAGGGGCTCACCGTCACCGGTGCCCTCCTCATGCTCGTCGGTGTGCTGCTCGTCATCGGCGGCATCATCGGCGCGGTGTCGGCCGCGGCCAAGCTGGTCTCCGAGCTCGGTGGTGCGTCGACCACGCCGGCGACGATCACCAAGCAGCTCACCGGCGGCACCACCTACGCCGTGTTCGTCGAGGCGAGCGGGGGCACCGGCACCACCGACGACCCGTTCACCTCCGAGGTGGGCACCTCCGACATCTCCGTCACCGGCCCCGACGGCGGCACCGTCCCGATCCAGGAGACGGGCTCGACCACGCAGACCCTCGACAACAACGGGTCGACGTACGGCGCGCTCGTGACCTTCACACCGCCGTCCACGGGCCAGTACACGATCAAGGTCGGCGGCTCCGGCGCCTCGGTGCTCGTCGCGCCCGACGTGGCCGCGATCGGCAAGTCGTTCGTGGCCGTCGCCCTCATCCCGCTCGGGATCATCGTGGGCCTGGTCGGGCTCATCCTGCTCATCGTGGGGCTCGTGCGGCGGTCGTCGTCCAAGCGCGCCGCCTCCCAGCCCGGCTACGCCGGTTCGGCCGGGTACGCCGGCCCGGGCTACGGCGCCTCCGCGCCGCAGCCGTACGTGGCTCCGACCGCCCCGACCCCGACCCCGGCGCCCGCAGCTCCGCTGCCTCCGCCCGTGGTGCCCCCGACACCGGCCCCGGCACCCGCGGCCACGACGCCCGCAGGCTGGTACCCCGACGCGCAGCGCCCGGGCGGCCAGCGCTACTGGGACGGCTCGGCCTGGACAGAGCACCGCGCCTGACCAGGCTGATCGACCCGACCCGGTGCGCCGGGCGCCGGGACGTGGTGGGATGCGACGCGTGAGCACGCAGCAGCCCCATACCACGACCGGCCCGCTCGCGACGTGGACGGCGACCTCGGTCGCCGCAGCGGTGCGCGCCGGCAACGTCTCCGCCGTCGACGCCGCCAGCGAGGCCATCGCGAGGATCGAGGCGCGGGACCCCGCGCTCGGAGCGTTCCAGGTGGTGCGCCGCGAGGGCGCGCTGCACGACGCGCGCGCCGTCGACGGCGCCGTGCACCACGACGTGCACCTCCCGCTGGCCGGCGTCCCGGTGGCCATCAAGGACAACGTGCAGGTCGAGGGCGAGCCGATGCGCGTCGGCTCGGCGGCCACCGAGGACTACCCGCAGCTGGCCAACCACGAGGTCGTACGCCGTCTGCGCGCGGCGGGCGCCGTGGTGGTCGGCACCACGCGCGTGCCCGAGCTGTGCGTCTTCGGCGCGACCGACTCGGTGTTCGGCGTCACGCGCAACCCGTGGTCGCCCGACCGCACCCCGGGCGGGTCGTCGGGCGGGTCCGCGGCCGCGCTCGCGTCGGGGATGGTCCCGATCGCGCACGGCAACGACGGCATGGGCTCGATCCGCATCCCCGCCGCGTGCGCCGGCGTCGTCGGCATCAAACCGGGCGGCGGCGTGGTGCCGTGCGACCTCGGCGAGACCGACTGGTACGGGCTGTCGGAGAACGGCGCGATGGCCACGACGGTCGCCGACGCCGCGCTCATGCTCTCGGTGCTCGCCGACGACCCGTCGCTCGCCGTGGTGGCCGACGCCTCCGACGGGCCGCCGCTGCGCATCGCGGTGTCGGCGCGGCCCCCGGTGCAGGGCGTGCCGGTCGACCGCGAGCACGTTCGCGCGCTCTTCCAGACGGCGGGCGCGCTGCTGCACACCGGGCACGACGTCGAGCGCTTCGACCCCACCTACCCGACCTCGGCCGCCGCGGCGGGGATCCTGCGCTGGTTCGCGGGCACGGCGTCCGACGCCGAGCACCTCGACCCCGAGCTGCTCGAGTCGCGGATCCGCACGCACGCCGCGATCGGTCGCCAGGTGCTCGGGCGCAATCTCCTGTCGGAGAAGCCGCGCGCCGCCTGGAAGGAGAAGGCGGGCGACCTGCTCACGACGTACGACGTGCTCATGACCCCGGTGCTCGCGCAGCCGCCGATCGCGGCGAAACGCTGGGGCGAAGGCTCGTGGGCCGCGTCCGTGGTCGCCAACGTGCGCTACGCGCCGTTCGCGGCGCCGTGGAACGTCGCGTCGTTCCCGGCGATGTCGGTGCCGGCCGGCGTGCACCCCGAGACGGGGACGCCGCTCGCGGTGCAGCTGGTCGCGCGCCCCGGCCGCGAGGCCCTGCTCCTCTCCCTCGCCGCCACGATCGAGCGCCTCCGCCCCTGGTCCAGAACAGCCCCCGCCTACTCCTGACCCCCTCGTTGGGGATGAAGGTGCCCTTCACTCCGATAGGCGCAACGAAAGCGCCCTCAACGATCCGCAGCAGCCGTCCCAGCGCACCTGCGGCAGGATGACGCCGTGCCCGCGCGACCGCTGTCCGAGATCATCGACCCCGGCTGGGCGCAGGCGCTCGCGCCCGTCGAGGGCGACGTCGCGCGGATGGGGGAGTTCCTGCGCGCGGAGGTGGCCGCCGGACGCGGCTACCTCCCGGCCGGCGAGCACGTGCTCCGCGCGTTCCAGCGTCCGTTCGACGACGTCCGCGTGCTCATCGTCGGCCAGGACCCCTACCCGACACCCGGCCACCCGGTCGGGCTGTCGTTCTCGGTGGCGCCCGACGTGCGGCCGGTTCCGCGCAGCCTGCAGAACATCTACACCGAGCTGGTGAGCGACCTCGGCGTCGAGCGGCCGTCGAACGGCTACCTCTCGCCGTGGGCCGACCGCGGCGTGCTGCTGCTCAACAGGGTGCTCACGGTGTCACCGGGCAAGCCCGGGTCGCACCGCGGCAAGGGCTGGGAAGCCGTGACGGAGCAGGCGATCCGCGCTCTCGTGGATCGCGGCCGGCCGCTGGTGGCGATCCTCTGGGGTCGTGACGCGCAGGGCCTCATCCCCATGCTCGGCGCCACGCCCGTCGTCGCGAGCGTGCACCCGTCGCCGCTGTCGGCGTCCGGCGGGTTCTTCGGGTCGCGCCCGTTCTCGCGCGTCAACGCGCTGCTCGAGCGTCAGGGCGTCGCACCCGTCGACTGGTCGCTGGCCTGAGGGACGCATTCCCTCGCGGATGAAGCGCGTCTGTGGATCGTTGAGGGCGTCTTCGTTGCGCCTATCGGAGTGAAGGGCACCTTCATCCCCAACTGTCAGCGGAGGGCGAGGGTCCAGTTGGCGTAGGAGGGGTTGCCGGTGACTTCCTCGGTGACGTCGAGCCAGGGCGGGAGGTCGAGCGGCGCGGTGAGGTCGTCGGTGCCGGGCAGCTCGACCTCGAGCATCCAGAACGCGCGCGGCGAGGCGAACGAGTCGATCTCGAGCACGCGCTCGGCCCAGGGCACGACGTAGCGCGTCTTCAGGATCGGCACGCGCGTGGTGTCGGTGCGCTCGAGCAGCACCGCGTACGTCGCCTCATCGACCTCGCGCTCGTCCTCCTCGACGACGCCGGCCGACACGGCGCGCTTGGCCGTGTGCGTGAGCTGCAGGTGCTCACCGCGGGCGTCGCGCACCTCGCGGCGGCGAACGCGCTCGGCCAGCCCGTCGTCGTTGACCAGGTAGGTCTGCGTGATGCTCGAGACCGACGTCGAGGCCGCGACGAGCGAGTCGAGGTCGTGCACCTCGACGAGCAGCTTGCGCTCGATCTCCAGCGGGACGTCGTTCATCGCCGAGCTCCTGACGCGAGCCGGTACGACGGCTCGCTGATCAGCGTGGTCACGGGTCACACCTTCGTGGCGAGGAAGGTGAAGAACACGGGCATCGGCTCGGGCGCGGAGCCCTCGGCGCGACCGCGACCGATGAGCAGGCGGTAGAGGCCGTCGTCGCCCTGCTTCACCGACGAGTCGCCGCGCGGGTTGATGGCCATGCTCACGTGCTCGTCGAGGACGTCGACCCGCAGCCCCGCGCGCACCGCGCCCGTGACGATGTCGCCGATCGAGTGCGCGTAGCACGTCGTCGTGGAGACGAAGTCGGCCTCAGGTGCGTCGTACGAACCGGACTCGGTGTCGGTGTCGCCGGCTCCCCCGCCGTAGGGGAAGTCGACGACGAGCTCGGGCTCGACGTCGTAGACCATCTGGTAGAGGGGATGGATGTCGACGAGCACCAACCGGCCGCCGGGTCGCAGAGCGAGCGACACCTGCCGCATCCAGAGGTCGAGGTCGTCGATCCAGCAGATCGCCCCGACGGTGACGTAGACGAGGTCGAAGCGGCCGTGCAGCGACGCGGGCAGGGCGCGCGCATCGGTCTCGACGGTCTCGATCTCGACCCCCACTCGGTCCGCGAGCTCGCGGGCGCGGCGCAGGGCCGTCGCGGAGAAGTCGGCGCACGTGACCCGCGCACCGGCCCGCGCCATGACGACGCCGTCGGCGCCGAGGTGGCTCTGCAGGTAGAGGACGTCGAGCCCGCGGACTCCGGCGAGCGGCTCCTCGTCGTCCCCGCCGGTCGCCGAGGCGATCGCAGCCTCTTCCATGCGGGTCATCAACGACCCGCCGGCGACGATCACGTCGAACCGGTAGTGCTTGCTGCTGTCGTGGGTGCCGTGGACCGTGGCCGCCTTCTCCCAGAAGTCCAGGTTGCCGGCGTACTCCTCGTCGGTGCTCATGTGACGGCAGTCTGCCCGTCGGGGCCCTCGCCCGTCGCCGGAGTTCCGAGCTCGACCTCCTCGGCGTGGCGCAGCGTCTCCGGCATCGTCGCGGACATCACGAAGGTGAGCGCGAGCACCGCGGCACCCACGAGGAACCCGATGCTGTACGAGCCGGTCGAGGCCACGATCGCGCCCGCCACCAGCGGACCGGCCACGGCTCCGACGTCGCTCATCATCTGGAACGTCGCGACCACAGGCCCTTCACGGCGCCCCTCGGTGACGTCGCCGACGACCGCCGACGGGCCCGCGCCGAGGAAGGCGGCGGCCGCCCCGAGCACGCCCATCGCCAGGAGGTAGCCCCACCAAGCACCCGTCAGGGCCAGCACGATGAGGCCCACGAAGGTGACGCCGGTGCCGATCATGAGGGCGAGGCGTCGGCCGCGCGTGTCGGACAGCCGCCCAGCCCGCACGAGGAAGGGGAACTGGATGACCGCCGACGCGAACGCTCCCCAGCCGGCCCACGCCTTGTCGAGGCCGAGGCCGTTCACGACGAACAACGGGATGATCGCCGACCGCAGCCCGAACGACGCGAATCCGTTGCCGAGGTTGACGGCGAGTGCGGTGACGTACGACCGGTTGCGCAGAGCCTCACGCAGCAACGACCACGAGCCGCGCCCGGCCCGGACCGCGTCGGGCTTCTAGCTGACCCGCTCGTG
>Ga0302323_100003991_pt1 | contig 12011 bp, 11 predicted proteins | sample Fen_T0_3_FD_201950 | JGI IMG/M metagenome (GOLD analysis project Ga0302323, IMG submission 201950) | Peat permafrost microbial communities from Stordalen Mire near Abisko, Sweden - Fen_T0_3 | ecosystem: Environmental > Terrestrial > Soil > Wetlands > Permafrost | place: Sweden: Abisko... | reverse complement strand
TCTTAAAATAAGTCCATTCATGAACTGGGTGATGGGAATGGCTGTCCGGCCGGAGCCGTTCCTGATCTCGCGGGGATGGCGCCTGCCGTTTGGCACGTCACTGCTGGCGGTCGCCCGACGTCCGGCGAGCCCGACCAACCCCATCAATTCATGATCAAGGACCTTCTCGCTCGAGCGGGAGTTTACAGTCTGGCTGCCCGGGCAATTGGCGCGACCGAGGGGCGGCGCCGCTACGTCAGTCGATACATCCGCCCGCAAGCCGGGGACCGGATCCTTGATATTGGCTGCGGACCGGGCGACATCCTGGAAGCGCTGCCGGCGGTGGATTACCACGGCTTTGATCTCAGCGCCGATTATGTGGCGGCGGCGCGGGAGAAATTCGGCGCGCGAGGACAGTTCCACGTTGAGTCGGTGAATTTGGACTTGGTGAAGAAATATGCCGGCTTCGACCTCGTGCTCGCCTTGGGGGTCCTGCACCATCTCACCGATGCCGAGGCGGTCGACTTGTTTCGGGTGGCCCATGCGGCGCTCAAACCCGGTGGTCGGCTGGTGACCTTGGACGGGTGCTTTAAGGCTGGCCAGTCGTCCATCGCCCGCCAGTTGCTCAAGAATGATCGCGGCCAGTATGTTCGCGACGAACCAGCCTACCTCGGGCTTGCGCGACGGGTGTTTTCGGCGGTTAAGCCGACGATCGCGTCGGACCTGCTGCGCATTCCCTACACGCACCTCATCATGGAGTGCCAACGGGAAACCGGCGCAGCCTAGGTCCGGGCCCGTTTCTACTGGTCGCCGGAAGCGGTGGCAGCCTTGACCGGGCGAAGCGGCAAACCCATCGTGCCAGGGATGCAGCAACTGACCGACCTGTTCGCCAAACCCGGATTTCGTCGGGCGGTGGCCAGTTTTGGTTGGCTGGCCGTCGAGCGGGCGGGGCGATTCGTATTCGGAGCCTTGGTTGGCTTGGTCGTCGCACGCCACCTTGGTCCTGTGCGCCTCGGCACCCTGAGTTTCTGTCTCGCCGTGATCACCCTGCTGGGTTTTGTCCCTGCCCTGGGGCTGGACGCCGTCCTGAAACGGGAGTTGCTGAAATCCCCCGCCAAAACGGCTGAACTGCTCGCGAGCGGCTTGGTCCTCCGGTTGGTGGCCGGCTTGACGGGTTACCTTGGGATTCTGGGTGTGGCCTATCTGGGCTGGGGCGTTTCCCGCGAGGAACTCGGCCTGTTTCGCATCCTCGGACTGATCCTCTTTCAACCGGCGGCCTATCTCCCTGAGCTTTGGCTGCAGGCACACCTGCACGCGAAGCGAACCACCTTGATTCAGCTCAGCACGCTGGCCTTGTCCTCGGCGGTGCGAGTGTGGCTGGTCGTGATCGATGCCCCGCTGTCGGCCTTCGCTTGGGTCATTATCCTGGAATTAGCGCTTTGCGCGGGCGGGTATTTTTTCAGTGCGAGGGCGGTGGGACTGCTTCTTCCACTCGATGCCGCGCGTCGCGGAACGATGAGGCGGTTGGTGGCCGAGTCGTGGCCGCTGATGTTTGCGAATCTGGCGGTGATCGTCTATCTGCGGATCGACGAAGTCATGCTCCGCCACCTCGTCGGTCCGGCGGCGGTTGGGGTATATTCGGCCGCGGTCAAACTGAGCGAGATCTGGTATTTCCTGCCGACGGCATTGGCGACCAGCGGGACGCAGTGGCGTACACGGAGCGGCAGCAGCAGTATTACGACCTCAGTGCCGCGCTCGCGTACGCGCTTTCGATTCCCGTCGCGCTGGCGGCCCCGTGGCTGGTGCGTCTGGCCTACGGTGCGGCGTTTGCCGAGGCCGGTCCGATTTTGGCGGTGCATATTTGGGCCAGTATCTTCGTATTCCTGGGCGTGGCCCGCGGGCAATGGCTGGTCAACGAGGGGCTGCAAAAATTTTACCTCGCGGCCACTTCGGCCGGCGCAGTGGCGAACGTGTTGCTCAATCTGGTGATGATTCCGCGATGGTCGGGACTCGGGGCGGCGTATGCCACGGTCATTTCCTATGCGCTCGCAGGCTGGGTCGCCTCGTATTTTCACCCGATCGTGCGGACCACGGCGGCGGCGCAGACCCGCGCGCTACTCATTCCTTTCCGGGGTTGGCGCTACTTTAAGCGACGCTGATTGTGTTACCCGAACGGATCGCAATGGCCGCTGCCGGGTCGGCGCAATTCACCTGGTCGGCCTCGCCGGCTTTCGAGCGTCAACAATTAGGGAGGTGTACGCGAGCTGTCCGTCCCGGTTCCGTTCGTCGAAACGGCGGGAGCGGTAAACCATTCCGGCGGCGGGATTCCAGTCGGTGAAGTGAAATTTCCCATCGGCGTCGAAGTACTCCAGAAGGTCGACGTCGAAGCCCGCATCCGCGAGCAGTCGTCCCAGGGTTTCATAGGTGTAGAGCACTTTGTGATCTTCGGCGCCGGCACCACTGCCCCCTGGCCGGACCTGCTCCCGGTAATGGGGATCGGGATTAAATCCATCCGGCACCGCCAGTCGCAGATGGCCTCCTGGCCGCAGGTATTGGTGGCAAATTTTCGCGGCGGTCACCCCGTCGGCGGAAGTCAGATGCTCCCACACGTGCTCGGCGAGGATGCCGGCGATCGAGTTGGGCGCGAAAAATCTCTTCCAGTCGGTCGGCTTGAGCAGATTGAGGTATTCCGCTTCGGTGGGAATCCAGCCCTCCGTGAAAATTCCCGAGCTGCCGACCACGATTTGAGGTGAAGGTGTGGCGGACACCGCGCGCTTCAGGCGAAGTGCGTCGACCTCGGCCCGGAACCAGGTCCGGGGTCGTTCCGTAGCGCGGCGCACCGATGCGATCAGGCTTCCCAATATCGGGTGGATGCTTTTGATGCATTCGATGCAATATATCCCTGATGGCATTGCAAGCGAGCAGGCTCGCCGTCCGGCCCAGACATGAGTCGGGGCCCGGCACCAATTCCGGTGGCGCTTTTCGCCTATGCGCGCCCGGCCCATCTGACCCGCGTGCTGGCGTGCCTGAAGGAAAATCGGGTGCCGCTGATCTACGCTTTTGCCGACGGGGCCAAAGGCCCCGCTGATGTCAGTCGGGTGACAGAGACCCGCCGGCTCCTGCGGCAAATCGACTGGGCCGACGTCCGGCTGACCGAACGCACTGAAAATCTGGGGCTCGGCCGCAGCGTGCTGGCGGGAGTGGACGAAGTCGCCGCGAAGCACGATTCCTTTATCGTCTGGGAAGATGACCTGATCTGCGTGCCTGGAACCTACGAATGGGTGTGCGCGGCGCTCCGACACTACGCCGACGCACCTCGGGTGATGAGTGTGTCCGCGTGGACGCATCCGCGGGTGACACCGCCCGACGTCGGCGATCAACCTTATTTCGACGCCCGCGCCGAGTGCTGGGTTTGGGGTGCGTGGGCCCGGTCGTGGGCGGGAGTGTCGGGTGAAACGGCGGTGGAAAAGATGCGTTTGGCGGCCCGGCGGGGAGTGGCGCCGGGCGCCTACGGAGCCGACCTGCCGCAACAGGCCGCCTACGAGCAAAAACGAAATGTGTGGGCGGTGCGATGGCTCTATCATCATTTTTTGCTCGGTGGACTCTGCTTGCGTCCACCTTGGTCGATGGTGGAGCACATCGGGTTTGACGCCATGGCGACGAATGCCGCCGGCTCCGTGGAATGGGCGAATCCACCTTTGCGACCGGTTCCGCCGCAGCCTTCAAATTGGCCGGTGGTCGCGGAAAATCCCCTTTGTCGAGGCTTGTGGCGGGCGGCCAATCCGAGCGTGAAACTCTCGACCCGGGTGGCCCATAAACTTGCCCGCAGCACCCGTGGGTTGCTCAAGGCGGTCACGCCCGAACCAGTACGATCCCGGCTGCGAGTTCTGTTCGGCTGGAAGTGGTTTCGCGGAGACTACCGCACCTGGGCGGCCGCCCGAGCGGCCTCGGGTGGGTATGACGACAAGGCCATCCTACAAAAGGTGCTGGCGGCCACGCTCGAGGTGCAGGCCGGCCGAGCCGCGTTCGAGCGCGACGGTGTGCTCTTTCCTTCGGCCGATGCTGATCGTCCGTTACTGGAGCAATTGCAGGAAATCGTTCGCGCCTCGCCCGGTCGCCTGCGGGTGTTGGATTTTGGCGGTTCGCTGGGATCAACCTACTGGCGTCTCCGCCCGTTCCTGCCGTCGGGCGACCAGTTGCGTTGGGACATCGTGGAACAGCCTGCTTTTGTCGAGGCCGGCCGGGAGCACCTGACGGATACCCCGCTGAAGTTTTACCACGACCTAGCCGGGGCCCAGTCGCAGGGAGCGCACGATGTCCTGCTCTGCTCGTGTGTCCTGCAATATCTGGAGGAACCGTTTCGGATGCTGGAGGAATGGAGCCGATTGGATATTCCATATCTGCTACTCAACAACCTTCCCTTGCACGCGAAGGGGCCGGACCGGTTGACCGTCCAGCATGTGCCGCCGACCATTTATGTCGCGACTTATCCAGTATGGTTTTTTAATCGCGATCGGTTTCTGCAACGCGTGCGCGTCCACTACGAAATCATCCGTGAATTCGAGGCCGAGGCGGAATTGCCGGTCCGTCGGGGATTGATGCGGACCACTGGCCTGTTGTTAAAAAGGAGAGCGAATCCGTGAGCCTGATCGACCGCATTTTTCAGGAGCCTGAGTTGAAGGCCGCCCCACCGGTCTTGGTTGACGTGGGGGCCGCCGGCGGGGTCACGCCTCTCTGGCGGAGCATCGCCCGCTATTCCATTGGCATCGGCTTCGAGCCGGATGCCCGCGATGCGGGCAAGTTGTCCGAGGCGAACCAGGTTTTCGGACGATGGATCGATTGCCGAAGCCTGTTGGCGCCCACCGTCGATCAAACGGGTCAAAAACCATTTTACCTGACGCATTCGCCGCATTGCTCGAGTTTGCTCAAGCCGCGCAACGACCGGCTCGGCGATTGGTTGTTTGCCGACCATTTTGAGGTGCAGAAATTGACCGAGGTTCCGGCCATGACGCTGCCCGCCGCGCTCGCGGCCAACGGCCTCGCGCGGGTCGACTGGCTGAAGTGCGACACCCAGGGTCAGGATTTGGGGATATTCCTGAGCCTGCCCGACGCCTGGCGCCGTCGGGTGTTGGCGGTCGAGTTTGAACCGGGCCTGATCGATGCGTACGAGGGCGAGGACAAATTTTGGCACACCCTCCAGGCGATGGATTCCGAACCTTTTTGGATCTGTAACCTGGAGGTCTGCGGGACGCAGCGCGGAAATGAGGAGTTCTTCAAGCGAACTCTGGGGCCGCGAACCACGCGTTGGATCCGAAAGTTGGCGCCCGCCACCCCTGGTTGGGTCAATGTCCGTTACCTGCGCAGTGTCACCGTTGACGCGGAGACGCTTGACCGCCGGGGACTCTTGCTGGCCTGGGTGTTCGCGAATCTGCTGCGCCAGCACACCCATGCATTGATGGTGGCGGAGGAGGGTCGAAACCGTTTTGGCGGCGAATTGTTTGCGGCGATGGCCGGGCGCAGTGGGCGGCGCCTGCGCTGGGCGATGATCCCGCGTTTCCCTGCCTGGCTGTGGCATCGGCTGGGATTTGGCGCATGAATTATTTTTGCACCTACTGTGATCAGGGCTACGCCGCGCGGATGCTGTGCCTGCACGATTCGTTGCGGGAACTGGGTGAACCGTTTCGGTTGTTTGTGCTTTGCTTCGATGCGGCGACCGCGGACGTGGTCGCCGGCGAAGCGGCGCCTTCCCTGATCGCCATTCCGTTGGACGAATTGTTGGCCGCCGATCCCGCCTATGCCGCCGTGCGCCCGACACGCAGCGTGATCGAGTTTTATTTTACCGCGACTCCCGTCTTCGTGCGCTTCTGCCTGAACCGCGAACCGCAGGCGCAACTGATGACCTATCTCGATGCGGATCTGTTTTTCTTCGGACCCGCGTCGGCCGTTCTGGCGGAACAGGGTGCTGCCTCGGTCGGGATCGTGCCGCATCGCTTTGCCCCGTGGTCCCGGCGGAGCTTGCGCAATGGGATTTATAACGTCGGCTGGGTTTCGTTTCGCCGTGACGCCCACGGTCTCGCCTGCGTCGACTGGTGGCGGGAGCGCTGCCTCGAGTGGTGCTACGACCGGGTGGAGAACGGGCGGTTTGCCGACCAAGGCTATTTGAACGAATTCCCGCAGCGCTTCGCGCAGGTGCGGGCGATGGAGCACCCCGGCATCAACGCCGCCCCATGGAATGTTGATCCGGCTAGGCTGACCTGCGTCGAAGGCCAGCCCTGGGTTGAGGGGCGGCCAGTGCTTTTCTACCACTACCAAGGTGTGCGCGAGGTGGCTCCGGGTTGGTTCGATCCCGGGGTGCGGAGTTACCACGTGGCGTTCACCCCGGAAATGCGCGACTATCTTTACGCGCCGTATCTGCGGCGGCTGGCGGCGAGGCAGGCAAAGCTGCGGCGCAATGGCATCCTGCCTTCGATCGGCTACAAGCGCCTGCCTTCGGGGTACCAGTTGAGCGCGATCTGGGAGCGATTCAGGGCCCGGTCGTTCTGGATCACGTATCGACGCTGGCGCGGCAAACTCGTCCACTGCCCGGAGCCGGTCGCATGAGCGTGGAACGACACGCGCCCGTCGCCCGGCAGCTCTACATTTTGCTCCCGGTCCACAATCGGAGGGAAATCACGCTTCGATTCGTGGCAGCGCTCGCTTTCCAGACCTGGCGCGACTTTCGCTTGATCCTGATTGATGACGGCTCGACTGACGGCACCGCCACGGCCGTAAAAGCGCTTTTGCCGACGGCCGAGGTGATTACTGGCAACGGGAACTGGTGGTGGGCGGGCTCCCTGGAACAGGGTTGCCAATATCTCCGGCGGAACGGTGTCGCCGACGATGATATTCTCCTGCTGATGAACGACGATGTCGCAATCGGGCCGGACTTTCTGGCACGGGCGCGGGAGGAATTGGCGGGGATGACCGACACGTTGATGTTGGCTCGCCAGATTGATGCAGACACCGGGAAAGAATTTGATTATGGAGGCGGGATCAAAGTTGACCTGAAGGAATTGCGTTTCGCGGCGGCGGCTTCGCCGAAGGAGATCAATTGTCTACCGACGAGAGGTTTGTTTCTCCGCTGGCGGGACATGGTTCGGGCGGGCGGATTTCGCGCGCACAGGCTGCCGCACTATCTCTCCGACTATGAATTCACGCTCCGGGCGGGCAAAAAGGGGCTGCAGTTGAGGGTGGCGCAATCCGTCTCGCTCGGCGTGCATACCGCCCAAAGCGGCCGGTCGCTGAGCAACCTCTATCATTCGTCCAGGGTACGTCGGTTTGGGCTGATCTTCTCCCGGCGATTCAAGGACAATCCTCTGACGTGGTCGATTTTCGCCGGGCTGGTCGCATCGCCGTCGCGGAAGCCGTACCTGTGGGGCAAAATATGGTTTCATTTCTTGTTAACCGCGGCACGCTGCCTTTATCTTCCTGTCAAACGTGCGGAAAAACACTGAAAGAATTCCGGGCTGGCAGACGGTGGTGATCAAGCGGACGGATCCATCTGGTCTTGGTGGCGACCTCGCCGCCAAACGGCTCGGACCGGACAGGTTTTTCGGTTTCCCTGTTTTTTCACTCTGATTCGATGAGTGCGGCGAAAGACAGCGGATGGCGACGTTGGTGGTGGCGGCAGCAGTTCGAACCGGGTCTCTGGGCGTGGCTGGTGAATCCGTTTTTTTTCGCCCGGCGAGGCTTGCGGGCAGGACTCGGGGAATTTTTCCCCCGGTTGAGCGGTTCTTTGCTCGACGTGGGCTGCGGCCGCCAGCCATACCGTCACCTCGTTCCGGCCACGCGCTATGTCGGGGTGGACGTCGATACGCCGGTCACCCGGGCGCTCGGGGTGGCGGAATTGTTGTACGACGGTCGCGTCTTGCCAGTCTCCGATGGGGCGTTTGACGCGGTGCTCTGCTCGCAGGTATTGGAGCATGTTTTCACGCCTGACGAATTTGTGCGCGAACTCCACCGCGTCCTGCGCCCCGACGGCCTATTGTTGCTCGCGGTCCCATTTGCCTGGGACGAACACGAACAACCGCATGATTTCGCCCGCTACTCGTCGTTCGGCCTGCGATCGCTTTTGAAAAAAAATGGCTTTGAGATCGTGGCCCAGCGGAAAACCTGTGCTGACTTCCGGGCCGTGGTGCAACTCGGTACCGCCTATCTTTTCAAAGCGACCCGGACACGCCATCGGGTGCTCAACTTGGGCTGGCAAATCCTGCTGATTGCGCCTTGGACCCTTTTCGGAGGATTGCTGGCCCTGCTTCTGCCGGCGAGCGATGACTTCTATCTCGATAATATTGTTTTGGCGAAGAAGCGGTCGACGACGGGATGAGGTTCAATGGAAGCGGACTTCCGGAACGAGCGCTGAGTTGCCATGGAACGGGGATGGGCGGGAGACGATGGAGCCGTTTTAATCGAGGTACGACCGTCGCCTGTGGTCCTGCCTGACTACGGACGCCTGAGGTGATCGGTGAATTTATTTTGCGCGAATTAATCGCGGCGTTCCGGCCTGGCGAAAATTCGCACAATCTTTTTCCGGAAATAGCGCACGACGGACAGCGCATCCCAGCCCCAACAGCGCCAGACGGGGAAATAGCGGTGTCGCACCCGAATCTCCTCGCGGTAGACGATCCAGCTTCCGCCGTCGCTCAAGCCACCCGTGCCGCACGTGGCGACGCGTAGCGGCATCAACTGGAAACTGATACCGGCCTGCATCAGCCTCAGGTTTAATTCGTAATCGGCCATGATCCGGAGGTCGGGGAGAAAACCACCATGCGCCTCGAAAAGTGCGCGGCGATAAAACGTCGCCTGATGGTGGAGAAAATTCCGACGGATGGCGCCGCTGGTTCCGGAAAAGCGGTACACGCGCCCGTCGTCGTACCGAGCCTCGCCGGCGACAACACCGGCGACCGTCTGAGCCAGGCAGGACTCGACCGAAGCGAGAACACCTTTTTCAAGGCGGTCGTCCGCGCCAAGAAAGATCACCCAGGTCCCTTTGGCCGCGGCAAGGCCCTTGTTCATCGCATCGTAAACCCCCCGGTCAGGTTCAGAAACAAACCATCCGAGTCGATTCCTGTGCGCCTCAAGCCACGCTCGGCTGCCATCAGTGGATTCTCCATCGATAACCAAGATTTCGAAGTCCAGGCCTGGTTGGTTCCAGACACTGTCGAGAGCCGCAGGCAAGTTCCGGCCGGGATTTCGGCAGACGATGATGATGCTAATGAGCGGTGCAGCCATGGCGCTGGCTAGGCTATTTTTGGGTCGACCACGTTCGCGGGCGATTCTCGCTTGCAGGCGCTAAAAATCAGAAACAGGAGCAGAATCGCACTACCTGCGGTCAAGGCGGGCCCTTGGCGAACAACCCACGGTGGAATAGGCGGCGGACTGTCCGGCGAAACGAGCAGGTCAGCAGGAAGAATAGCGCGCAGAGCTGGATCATCGAAGGCTCCCTGAATCGCGAGCGGATTGGGGTGACGGCCAAATTCATTCTTGTCGCGAACGAACGCCGGTTTGTCGCCGGTGGCGTACGAACGGAGCACCGCGAGGCTGGCTCGATCTTGGGCGCGTTTGTAAGGAAGGTGCAGGGTGAGGTTGGTTTCCGTCAACGCTATCAATCCGGCGACGGCGATCCCGCCACCGATGAGAAGGCTGACCCGCATGAGGCGAGAAGGGCTCGACCACAGTCGCACGGCGGCGAACAATTGAGCGGCCGTGCCGAGCAGCAGCGGATCCTGATAACGGGAGAGCGGTCGTGCCTCCAGCAGTCCGCCGCCCCGACTGTACGCGATCGCGGCGGCTTGGAGAAGACCAAGAAAGCCTAAGGCGAGCGCGAAACGCTCCGCGGGATCGAGTGGCTCGCCGCGCCGCCATTGGCGGAAAAGGAGGGCGGCGAGCGGCAGTTGCATGATAACGGCCAACGCCCCGAAATCGACCCAAGGCCACGCCAGGCACCGCGTGAAAACCGCAAAAAATTGACTGACTGAATGGGCCCGCAGCGGGATGTGTTGGGCGACTTCATGGTTCATTCGGCTCGCGAGCGCCAGGACCCCGAGCAATAGCCCACACGAGACCCACCGGTGCTTATCGCGTGGGGTGAAGAAGAATCCGATCGGTACCACGGCCGCGAGGGCCAGAATGCCGCCGCCGTTTGTGAACAGGGCCAGAACGGCGAAACCCAGACCGAGCCACCACTTTCGGCTCAGTGCTGGGGCAAGGCACAATCCGGCGAACGCCATGATGGAAAAAATATCGGCTAGATAGACCTGAAATTGAAATCCCCAGGTTGCGTTCTGCCAGCCGCACGTGGCGGAGAACAATAAGGCCAGACCCACGATTAAACTGCCTCGACTCTTGAGGAGAGTGGCTGGCCAGAAGACCGCGGCGAGCGCGGCTGCGGAGGCCGCGTGTAATACTGCGCCGAGGATCATTTGCGCCCATGGATTCCATGTGCCGAGCACCTCGAGCAACAACAGATCAAATAGGCGGGTAAACAGAATGCGGTGCTCATTGTGCGGTTGCCACAGGTCCGACCACCGCAGGTTGCCGTGGAGCCAGGGCGAATAGAGATTGGTCACCTCGGCATCCCACTGGTCCCAGAAGGGCACCGGCGAACCACCCGTGCGGATCAGCCAAGCCCGGCTCGAAAAAACGAACGCCGCCAAGGCGGCGCAGACCGCGAATCGCCAACGTTCTTGTAGGCTGAAGCGGGCGAACATCAGGAGGCAGGACCAGCGGGCCGGCGGGATGACCTGTCCCGGTCCAAACAATCGAAAGCGACGCGATCAGGTGGCGTGGGCATGAAGGAGATTATTCGCAGCATTGCGGTCCGCCGTTCGGGTCACAAGGCTCGATTGAGTGAGCGGCTCCAGTCCCATTCTTTCCATTGTCATCGTGGCATACAAGTCGCGGGACGAGCTTCCCGCATGCTTGGCCTCGCTGCCTGGTACCCTGCTCGATCGGCCGGTGGAAGCGTGCGTAGTCAACAATTCGCCGGGCGACGGAGTGGCCGTTTTTATGGCGGATAAATTCCCCGAGGTGCTCTGCCTGGAGCCGGGGGCAAATCTCGGTTTTGGTCGCGCCAACAATCTGGGCTATCGCGCCACCACCGGCGAGTGCGTGTTGTTTCTGAACCCCGATACGGTGGTCAATGCACCGGCGCTGGATCACTGCGTCCGGCGCGCGCTCGCCGAACCGGCGCTCGGTCTGATTTCTCCGCGCCTCGAACTGGCGGACGGGACGATGGATCTGGCCTGCCGCCGAAGCATCCCGACTTTGTGGGACGGATTTTGCCGGGCCACTGGCCTGGCGGCGGCGTTTCCGCGCACCGCCTTTTTTGCCGGATACAATTTAACCCACCTCACCGTCGACGGAACCTATGAGGTCGGGGCGATCAACGGCGCCTTCATGCTCGGACGCCGAGCCGTATTTGAAGCGATCGGTCAATTCGACGAAAACTTTTTCATGTATGGCGACGATTTGGACCTTTGCATCCGTGTGGCGCGGGCCGGTTACCAGGTTGTCTACGACGGTCGTCATCGCGTCACTCATCTCAAAGGCCAGAGTGTCGCCAAGGATTATGACGCGATGGCACTGGCGATCTTCGACGCGAACCGGGAAGTTTACCTGAAGCATTTCAATCCGCGAGGTTCCGTTCTTGTACGGTGGAAATACACGTTGGCCTTCGGCCTCTGGAAGCGAGTGGCCTTGTGGCGGGCGCGTTGGCGCGGCCATCGACGCGTGCGACCGGTATGAAGAATCGCCTGTCACGCCCCGGTTGCCTGTCATGGGCCGTTGTATTCTTTCTGGTCGCCGCGGCCCAACTCGGGCTCGTGGCGGTGGCAGGTACTGATATTCCGTTTCAGGACCAGTGGGTCGTCGAGGGTCAGTGGCTTTATCCGGCCTGGCTGAGCGGCAGCTTAGGGCCGATGGATCTGCTGCGGCCGTTCAATGAGCACCGCATTCTCTGGACCCACCTGCTGAATCTCGGGCTCTTCTCGGCC
>Ga0302323_100003990_pt1 | contig 12012 bp, 10 predicted proteins | sample Fen_T0_3_FD_201950 | JGI IMG/M metagenome (GOLD analysis project Ga0302323, IMG submission 201950) | Peat permafrost microbial communities from Stordalen Mire near Abisko, Sweden - Fen_T0_3 | ecosystem: Environmental > Terrestrial > Soil > Wetlands > Permafrost | place: Sweden: Abisko... | reverse complement strand
AAATACAACCCACCCGTGGGGAGCAAGTGGACCCGCCCGACGCCCTTCAACACCCTGGGCGTTCGCATCCCGGGGATGGTCGTGTCCCCTTTCGTAGCGAAAGGCGGGTGCTCTAGCGCTCTCCTCGATCACACCTCGATCCAGCAGCTGATGGTCGAGCGATTCGGTACGCCAGACGATCTGGCCTACTTCGGAGATGCGGTTTCTCGCAAGAACAATCGCGTGGTCTCGCTTTCCCAGACCCTCACTGCCGACATTCCCGACGCGAGCATCCTCACCCTGCCGGCAGCCCCGACGCTAGTGGGCGGATGGGCGACATCCCCGGCCCTGACAGCCATAGCGACGCTCTTTCGCAAGGCCATCGCCGCCTTTCGCGGCAGCAAGAACTAGCCACCCAGCGCTACTCGGTCAAACCCGGCACAGGAAATTGCCGGCAGAGCTCTCTGGCCTGCCTGGCGATGTCCTCATGGCTCGCACCTGGTTGCAGGGCCTCGTCCATCCACGAAGCGATGCGCTTCATCTCGGCTGGACCGAAGCCGCGGCTGGTGACGGCAGCAGTTCCCAGTCGGATGCCGCTGGGATCGGAAGCCTTACGCGTCTCGCCCGGAACGGTGTTGTAGTTGAGCACGAGGCCTGCTAGTTCCATGGCCACCGCCGCGGGTTTGCCCGGCACGCCCTTATTGGTGAGATCGATCAACATCAGGTGATTGTCGGTTCCCCCGGTGATGAGATTGAACTCCCGTGCCTTGAGCTCGGCGGCCAGCACCTTGGCGTTCTCAACCACGTGGGTTGCATATTCCTTGAAGGCCGGCTGTGCGGCCTCCTTCAGCGCCACGGCGATGGCGGCGGTGGTGTGATTGTGAGGACCGCCTTGCACCCCCGGAAATACGGCCTTATCGATAGCCTTGGCGTGAATGCCCTTGCAAAGCAACATGGCCCCGCGCGGGCCCCGCAAGGTCTTGTGGGTGGTGGTCGAAACCACATCGGCATAAGGTACGGGGCTGGGATGCACACCGCCTGCTACCAGGCCGGCAAAGTGCGACATGTCCACGAAAAGCAGCGCGCCCGCCTCGTCAGCGATGGCGCGGAAACGCGGAAAATCGAGCTGCCGAGGATAGGCCGAGTGCCCTGCCACCAGGATCTTCGGCCTGTGCTGCAAAGCCAGACTGCGAATCTCGTCATAGTCCAGGAGCCCCGTGGACGCGCTGAGGCTGTAGTGGACAGCATTGAAATACTTACCGCTGATGCTGGCTTTGGAACCATGGGTCAGGTGACCACCATGGCTCAAGTTCAAGCCGAGGATGGTGTCTCCCGGCTTGAGGAAGGCCAGATACACGGCCAGGTTGGCCGGCGAGCCCGAGTAAGGCTGCACGTTGACGTGCTCGGCGCCGAACAAGTCCTTCGCCCGCTTGATGGCCAGGGCCTCGAGGGCATCGCAGTTCACCTGCCCTTGATAGAAGCGTGCGCCGGGATAGCCTTCCGAATATTTGTTGGCGAAGATCGATCCCGTCGCCTCGCGTACGGCTCGCGATACGTAGTTCTCGCTGGCGATGAGGCGGATGGTGTCGCGCTCATAGGCCTCTTCGGCCTCAACCAGTTGGGCAATTTCCGGGTCGAACGATTCCAGCGCTGTCATGGGCGTCTCCTTTGCTCTAGAGTGAAGGCCCAGACGCGCGGCTCGATACATCCGCATTCCCCCGGGGTGATCCCCGTCAGCGTCAGTCATGCGGACCACCCCACTATAAGCCATTACGGCGCGAATGCACGTCCAACCGACGCCAGGGGGATCACGTGGCGTGCAACCTGCGGAAAAGCCTCATCACACCGCGATGAAGGGCATGAATGCCACGCACCGGCTGCATGTACATCAAGATGCATACCCCGCTCACCAGGTGCAGTCCAAGCTCGCGGGCCAGGTCATCGGCGGCCGGCGATTCCGCGCCCTGCTGTAGCCAAACACGAGGGATGCCGGCGGCCGCGGCCTCGCGCAAAACCGCCTTCACCTTTTCCGGCTGCACGCAGACGAAGACACCGTCGGGCTTTGACGGTAGCGCGGCCAGCGATGGGAAGCAGCTGATGCCGTCGATGGACTTTGCCGTGGGATGGACGGCCAGCACATCGAATCCGCGCGTGCGCAATTCACGGAGCGCCGTATTGCCATACTTCTTCTTCGTCGCAGACGCGCCGACCACCGCAACGCTCTTGCATGTCACGAAGTCCTTCAGGGCTTGGTTGTTCATGGTTCACCAAAAAAGGAGGGCCGTCGCTCTTGCATACTTCCAGAAGTGAGTCTCGCCCTTTGTGGCGCGATGTCAACGCCTTGACCGCCGCGGACAGTAACCGCGCGCCCGTCCCGGATCGTCCCCTTCGCGCTCCGGGATAGCCAGGGGGCCCTTCCGGTAAGGCACGGCGAACATGTCCTCCAGATCCGGATGCTCGATGCGTTGGGCGGGGGACTTGGCTCCACCATCGTCGTAGGGGATTTCGCTGCCGCCCGGAACGCGCGCCCACCACCCCTGGTTCCGCCACACGGGTTCGATACGGTAATGGCGGGCCAAGCATGCCATGCGGCGAACAGCGCTGCATCGCCTTGCCGTGGACGTCTGGCGAACGGTGGGTGGACGTCCGCACGATCGTCCGCGGGAGCTGGGCGAACTGTGGGACGACGCGAATGCCTTGCCCTTGCGCTGCGAACAGGGCCAATCGAGCGCTCTCCTCGCGAGCATGACTCTTGCTTCAGCCCACAGAAAGCCAGCGCGACCACTGACCTCCGCCCTCCGCAGACGCGCGGCTAGGAGACCTGCCCCATGACCAGAACACGCCAAGAGAGAACCTTCACAACCATCTTCCTCTTCGCCTGCGCCGCGTGCTCGAACGACCCACAACCAGACGTGACCGCCGACGCTGGCAGCGATGTCTTGCGTGCGAACGACAGCGGCATTGCTGCCGCGACAACCCGAGTGACCGTGAACGTCGCCAGTCCGCATGCCATCTCGCCCATGTTCTACGCGCACAACTACTACAATTGGATCGCCGCTTGGGGCGGGCAAGTCTTGAGCGTGAAGGACATGGTCTTGCCGCTAGGGCTGAACCTGCTGCGCGCCGGGGGAACGCCGTCGGACGTGTCCACCCCCGTCATGTTCGACTTCGATCAGCTGGACACCTTCGTTCACTACGCAGCCGACGTAGGGGCCAAGCCGCTCTTGCAGATTCCCTTCGTAAGCGTGCGCGACGCCGATGGCCAACTGATTCCCGCGACCAGCCAAAACGCCGCCAATATCGCGCGCTATGCCAACGTCGATCACGGATACGGCATTCGCTACTTCACCATCGGGAACGAGCCCGACATTTACGAGCAACAAGGCCAGACCATTGGAGGCCAATCCACTGTCGGCTATACGCCAGAACAATTCTGCGCCGAGTTTTCCGAATACGTCGCCGCGATGAAGGCCGTGGATCCAACCATCCGCATCGTCACCGTCGCGTCACTGCACGGCTTCGCATCCACCTGGACATGGGTGGGCAGCACCTCCACTGCAACAGCCTGCGCGACCCCGACTTGTAGCGCGCCAGGTTCGCTCCAGATCGGGGCGGTCCCCAACGAAGGCGCGGCGCCCCTTACGCCCCAGCCCGTGTCCTGCGCGCCAGCTTTCGCGCCGTCTGCTCTTTGCACGGCTGGCGCTGTCACCAAGGACCCCACCTATCAGTCGGCCGCCGCCCTCGGTTTCAACCTTCAACAGACACCGTCGGGTGATGTTGGAACCGGCGCTGGAATCGATGCCGGACTGTCTGCGGCTCCTCTTGGCACCGTCACGATCCCCACCAGCATCGCTGTCACGGTCAAGAAATTCGGGGCGGGCAGTGGTAACAGCGCCTTGCGTGTACAACTGACCGACTCGAACGACCACTTCTTCTGTGCGCTCGAGGGCTCATGGTCCAGCGGTCAACCGATCCCCATCACGCACTTCAACAGCAAATGTTGGGACAACTCGGGCACCTACGCCACCCCGACCATGTCGTTCAAGCGGATCGACGTCCTCGTGCCCAGCAGCGCGGCGGTAGACCGGCCGTTCTCGTTCTGCCTTACAGCGGTCACGCTCCAGTCCCCCTAGTTCCGCCCGTCAGAATTTCGGCCAGGTTCGACCCTGGGCGGGTTCCCAGGGCCGGACCCTCGAGATCGCGCACCTCTTCGACGGGCGACTGAAACCGACAAGCTTCTCCGGGTAGAGGATCGCAAACGAGCGCAGAGACCGCGGCGGCGCGAGCGCTGAAACCGAAGGACAGCGAGCCTGGTTCAAGGCGCGGCCAAAAACACCGATGACGGCTCTAGGGTGTTCCCGAGGAGTTGGGGGTCACCGGACGGACCATCTATGCCCAGACAGGCACCGCTAGAAAGAAATCGTCGCCGATGACAAACACTCTTGTCCGCTCACTGTCCTGCATTCCGCTCGCCATGGCCGTGCTGGGTTGTGGCGGCAGCAACGGTGGAGACGCTTCCGCTGCCGTCCAGCTGGCGTTCATTCCGAAGACAAGCAACAACCTGGTATTTTCGATGGGAAACGACGGCGCGCAGCTCAGCGCTCGTGATCTCACCTACGCGCGCGGGGTCCGGGTGAACACCGAGTACCTGGCGTCTCCCCAGCTGGACCCCACGGTCGAGGCCGGTTTCATTCGACAAGCCATCGCCGCGAAGAAGAGCGGCCTCCTCGTCTCGTGTCTCGACGACTCGCTGACGGCGCCGATCGACGAAGCGGTGGCCGCGGGTATTCCGGTCATCACCTACGATTCCGACTGTCCGAGCTCCGGGCGGCTCGGATTCTACAGCATGCAGAACGATGCCACGGGTGCCAAGGCGGCCGATCTGTTGGCGTCGGCGATGGGCACGGGTACCAAGAGCGTCGCCATTCTGACCGGACGCGCGGGTGCCGACAATCTCGAAAAGCGCGTGGCCGGGTTCGTGAACAGGCTTTCGACGACCTACCCACAAATCGTCGTCACCACGACCGTCCACTGCCTTGAAACCGCTGAGAGCTGCGGGTCCGCCGTCGAGGATCAGATCATTGCCCAGCACGCCGATCTCGATGGCATGCTCGTGGTGGGGCTTTGGGGTCTCCTGGGGGCTTGTCTGACCAGTGACACCGGCATGACCGCCATCTGTGACGACAGTCGAATGCCAAAATGGAAGGCAGCTGCCACGGGCAAGTTGAAGACGGTGGCGTACGACAGCTTGCCGTTCGAGATCGAGCTGATGAACCAAGGCTATGTCAGCGCCTTGGTGGGACAGAAGTACTTCGGATGGGGGTACGATACAGTTACCCTCATGGTCGAACATCTCACGACCGGCGTCGAGGTGAGCCCGTTCATCGATTCAGGCTTCGATACAGTCTGTCCGAACAACGCGGCGGTGATGAGTGCCAAGTGGGACGCACACGATTTTCGCACGCCGTTGACGCCCGACTGCGCCCTGTAGGGGTGGTGCGATTGCCGACGGCGGAGGCACGGCGCCTGGTTAAGGCTGCCGTGGACCAACAATACCAGCGCCCGCAGCCACCCACTGCTTTGCGTCGCGCCGCCGCTTGACGCCAATGCCGGTAGCGATGAGGTTGCGCCTAACGCAAGTGAATGCAACCTGTGATGGATCAGGGACAACTCAACTTTTCCCGCGAGTCGACGATGGCTAGATGGAACGTGTCGCACCCCGCGACAGAGGATGAGGATCGCCAACGGAAGTGGAAGGTAGGGCGACAGTGATGATGCGGACGAGGATGGGAAGTTGGTTGGGACTGGCGTGTTCCTTTGTCTGCACGCTGGCGGCTTGCGGCAGCAATGACTCCGTGTCGAAGAAGGTGCAGACCATCATGTCGTCGACCTTCGTGTCCGACCCGACTCTGCAGGACAGCAACAACGACGGCGTGCTCGATTGGGTGATTCGCGACCGTGAAAGCGATCACTTCGCTCAAGACCCGAAGTTCACGATTCAAGACGGCGTGTTCCGTTCGGACGGGGGCGATACAGGTGGCGACTGCCTCGACTCACGGCCGCGCATGGACTATCCCAATCACACGGAGCTTCTGTGGAGCGCGCGCTCGCTGAGCAACAACGAGTTTGCTGTCCCCACCGTCGGCCAAACCTACACTGGGTGGCCATGGGTTGGCGGGCAGACCTGGATCAACTTCGAGTACGACGTGCCCAATGCGCATTGGGCCGCTGTGTTCGCGATGATCTACCGGCGCGCCTCCGACCAAGTGCTCTACGTCGTCAACCAAGTTGATGTCGCTCCGGGCTCCACCGACCTCATCTACAACATCCTGTACGTGCAGACGGGCTTGCCACCCGACGATTTTGTCAACGTCAAGCTCCACCTGTACATCCCCGAGGAGATGGTCGGCATCTCGGTGAATGGTGTCGATCAGGGCAAGGTGGCGTACCAGCGCAAGTACGAAACGGCGGCCAAGGATGACCGTCAAATCACCATGATCCCGACACAGGGCACCTCGGAATGGAAGTCGTTGACCGTGCAGGTTGCCCAACCCTAGCGCGCTCAAGCCTCGGATTTTTCCGATGCGTAATACCCTCGTGCCACTCCTCATTGCGGCGGGACTGGCTCTCTCTTCCGGGAGGGCTGCGGCCGAGAGTCCGACGGCGGAAGAGGTCCCGGACGCCGGCACCTCGCCCACGGAGCCGGCTGCCGAGATCTCGCCTGGGGCCGCGGCCAGCAAAACTGGGCCCGCCGAGCCCGCCCCCGAGATCTCGCCCGCGGGACCGGCTAGCACTACCGCGGGCGTCGACGTCGATGCCGACCTTGCAGGAATCGAGATCGGGGACCTGTCGCTCGAGGATCTCCTGAACGTGTCGGTGCGCAGCGCGAGCTTCTTCGTGCTTCCAGTCGAGAAGGTGCCCAACACCTCTTACAAACTCGAGGCTCGGGACTTCAGCAAGCTGCCGGTGCGCACGCTCGCACAGTTGTTGGACGCCAGTGTCCCCGGGCTCTTCGTGGGCAACGATCGCTTCTCCGGACCGGTGCTGGCGCAACGTGGAGCAGTGACCGGCTCCAACGCCAAGACCGTCGTCATGCTGGATGGCCAGAACCTCAACCAGCGCTTCGACTACGGTTACAACATGGCCTTGGCGCTTCCACTGCTCGGCGATCTCGACGCGGTGGAGGTTATCCAAGGCCCCGGCGCCATTCTCTATGGCAGCGGTTCGATCAGTGGCTTCGTGAACATGCTGCCGAAGACCGGCACCAGCAATCCCGGCCTGCAGCTCACCAGCGAGCTTGGGGCATTCGATGTGGCCACCACTGTGCAAGCGAGCTACGGCGTTACCTACGGGCCTGGCAAGAGCAATGACCTCTTCGTCTACGCCGGTCTGGCGAGGGCCGGCGGCTTCGTGCCTACCGGGCACGCCTGGAATCAGGACCACGGCGCGGACACGCCCAGCAATATCCAGGGCGGTTTGCAGCCAAGCGGAAAAGTCACCCTCAACTGGCACGACGGCCACCTACGCATCAAAGGGCAGTACCTCGACATGTGGAGCACCCAGGCTGCCGGTCTTTCGGGCGAGCAACCCACGGGCTGGCATGAAGGTTATCTCGCGCTGAGGCCAGAATACACGTTGCCACTGGCGGCCCGGCAGGAGCTCCTCCTGAGCAGCTCGGTCATGCTGCACGAGTCCGGCTTCACCACGCGCGACGGGCGCGAGCTGCTGGCCACCCTGCCCAGCACCACCGCCATCGGCGACACGCAGAAAGGTCTGCCCTACACCGGTCGCGAAAGCAACTACGCGGCTCGGGTGGTCTACAGACTTGAAGCCTTCGCACGACACAAGATTGCGGCAGGTGCCGAGGTTGGCACGCGCGAGTTCGCCGGCAACAAGGCGTGGTTTGGTGCTGTGCCACGCGACCTGGCCTTCGACAGCTTGAGTCGCTGGAATGAGTACAGCGCCTTTGCGGAGGACGTACTCCAGTACGGGGCCTTGCTCGCTGTCGCGGGCCTGCGCTATGACGCTGTCGATTTCCGGGGTGGCTACTTCATGGCCCGCGACAGCTACGACGTGATGCCCAAGGACCACGTATCGCAGGTCTCTCCGCGCTTGTCTCTTGCGTACCAGCTCGTCCATGACCTGAGCACGCGTATCGCTTACCAGCGGGGTTTTCGCGTCGCCGACGCCAACGACCTGCAAGTGAACCGCAGGCTGGCCGGACCGAACAACCGCTACTGGACGCCGGTCGGGCAGTACGGCGGTCCGACTTGGGCTGCGCCGCCAGCGGTGGTGGCGCCCGAGACAGTGGACAGCCTGGAGCTCAACGTCCACGGGCGCAAGACCTTCACGGGCTACAGCTTGATCGGCGATATCAACGGCTACTACAACCTGTTCGATCACTACATCGTCTACGACGTGGGCCAGCGCAACGCCGCCTCCCGGTTCGCCTCGGTCGGGGGCGAGCTCGTCGGTAAGGTGCAAACGAATCGTGGCGATTCGCTACGGCTCTCCTACGCTTACAGCCGCCCCCTTGGCTTGGACGCGGTGACGGCACAGGAAACCCAGCTCACCAACGCCGGCCAGTCAAGCTGGCGTCTGTACTACCCGCACCAGATCAAGCTGACCGGCGTGCTGATGGTCCCCGGCTTCGCGAAGGCGCTATCGGTCGGTGCAGCTGCCCACTACTACTCGGCGCTTCCCGTGTGGAACCAAGCGGAGGCGCTCGCTGCAACGACGGATCCGACGTGGGACGAAACCGCGCGGCGCAAGCCCCTGGTCGCCGTCTCGGCCTCAGCCATGTACGAAATCACCGCAAAGGTGCAGCTCAAGCTGGTAGCGGAGAACTCGTACCACAACGGCACCCCGGTGGCCAACGCGTTCGCCGGCCATCCGGAGCTCACCGCCGTGGGGCTCGATCAGCGGCTTTTCTACCTCACCCTGATCGCCAAGGTGGACTGATGCAAACTCCAAGGGCGCGTATCATCGTGGCCGTGCTCTCGTCGCTAGGTGTCCCCGCCTGCGACGTGGGCCCGGTACCGGACAGCGGCCAGTGTCTGCTTGCCTCACCGCTCACCTGCAGCAAGCTGACCGACGTGCAGAGGGATCAGCGTCCGCGCGTCCTCTTCGATACGGACGCCCAATTTCATGGTGACCCCACCACGGGGCGCCCGCGCGAGCAGGGCGCGGTGGGCGACCAATGGGCGCTCATCTACCTGCTCATGCGCGCGGATGCATTGCAGTTGCTCGGCGTCACCACGGCCAACGCAAACGGCGGCTCGATTGAGGACCAGGTCAGCGAAGTGCAGCGGGTTGCCTCGTTGTGTGGCGAGACCGGCATTCCGATCAAGCGAGGTGCCGTGGGCACATACGCCGAACTGCAGGGCCACCTCGATGATTCATCCTTCGATGGAGCGGAGGCGGTCGATTTCATTATCGCCACCGCCCACGTCGCGTCGCCTATCGATCCGCTGGTCATTCTCATGGGTACGAAGGCGACCAACATCGCTCTCGCGTTGACCAAGGACCCGAGCATCGCCCCCAACATCGCCGTGTACTGGACGGCCACTGACGAGCCCGGGGCGGACGTGCAAGAGAACTTTCTACCGAGATTCCGACCGGGTGGTTCGGGCATGTACAACATCCTCAAGGATCCGGAGGCTGCCAACTACCTGCTTGCCGCGCCCATCGAGCTGCACCTGATGCGGCTTTGGTCCATCGTCCCGTCTCAGACGACAGAGCCCCGCTATACTTCGGGTACGCCCGGCTTGGGCATCGCACTGGGCGCCGAATTTGCCTGTTCCGGCCCGCGCGTCGCGCCGGTGGCTTTCCCCGACGGAAACGACTACTACACGGCGGGATCCTACGCCGGGGCCATCTACGCAGCCTTCAGCGGCAATGGCTGGCGTTCGATGGATGAAGCCAGCGTGGCGGTGCTGCTCGCTCATCCCGAGTGGGCCAAATCGCGCACAATCATCGCGCCCCACTACGACGGATCGACCGGGGCGATGGTCTACCCCGCATCGGGCACGCACCAAGTGTACCTGTACGACGCGATCTCGGAGATTGGTATCGGAGTGAACTTCGTCGACACTGTGCGCGCCCCCTTCGTCAGCTGCGAGTGGACCAGGTAGCGCAAAGACCGGCGCTGAGTCGTCGCCCATGCGGGTTCGACCGACGGTTGGGTGCTGGGCGAGCCGACCGACGGCGTCAATGGGCGGGCAGTCAGCGGTCGACAATTCGCTTCAGCCGCGCAGTTCGAAACTGAAGTGCAAGCCAGGTCGCGCACCGGCTTGGGTGCACATACCGATCATGGCGAACTGGCCGAGCAGTGTGGAGCCGATGGTGAGACCGCCGGGCGTTCCCTCGTCGACGAGGAAGGGCACGTTCTTGAACTCGAGCTTTTCGCCCGCGATCGGCACCAGGCTGACCTCTTTAAGCACGACGATCGCCGTGGAAGCCGCGACCGCGTGGGTTGCCATCCCTTTGCGGGTACGGTTCGAGCACCCGCGCGCGGACGGCGTCGCCAAGTCGCGAGCAACACCGCTTCGCCGGCACGCCGTTTCGTACCTCAGGCAAAGGATAGGAAAATGAAGACAACGTCTGGTCTCGTGGAAAGTGGCCAAGCTCCGATCGGCCCGCACCGTCGCGGGGAGCCAAGGAGGCCCTCCCGGCGTTTCCACATCAGGGCGAGTATCGCGGCACGCGCCGTGCTCTCCAGCTTTCTCGTCAGCGCCGTCGCCGGGTGTGGCGCTGCGGCCCTCCCCGGTCACGGACCGGCATTCGACAGCGCCGGGAGCGGCAGCGTCCATCCACCCAGAGACCCGGATCACGAACGGCGTCCAGTGGTCTTCGGGCACGTGGAGCGCCGCCGCTGTCTACGCAGCCACCTTCGTCGACCGTGGTCAGATCTGGGAGTTGTCGTCCAAGCTGGTCGGCATGACCGGCTACGGTGCCAACGGCAATGGGCCAGGCGGTTCCTATTCCGAGGCCGATTTCAATGTCCTCATGGTCGTGAGCCTGAACATCCCGGATGAAACGTTGGTGGCGCTGAAGCTGAGCCCCGATGCTGCCGAACGCGAAATCGTTCTCGCTGCCGCGATCAAGCTGTTCGAGGTGGGGCGGCTCCCCTCCGGCGCAGCGGCGTTGCTTGCGGGGCTGCCCAAGCCGGTCTTCATGACCCAGCTGGCGGATGTTGCCCCGGCCTTTTCGCGCCTCGCCAAGCGCCGCCCAATGGCCGTTTGACTTCGGGCCGGAGATGTCTCAGTATCAATTCGCGACTGGGTGAGACGCTTGCGCCTCCTGCGGGGCCTTTAGGCCTTGCCCCAGACGCTTTTTTTTTGTCCGCTGCATTCGAGGACCGTCTGAGTGTACATCGCCTACCTGGAACGTCGAACTCGATATCAGCAATGAGCAGCTTGCCCATCTTCATCTACCGAAGAACGCCACGGGCCCCGAACCCGCGAGGCTGAGCACAAAGTCGGTACCTGCCGCCAACCTGAACATCCGCCTCGCAGGAAAGCAGGGACAAGCCCGACGACTTCGGTACGCACCATTGTTTGAGTAGCTCGGGCTTGGTCCACGCCTCGAACACGCTGCGCGCCGGACCGTTGACGATTCGGCTTGCAAGGCCATGGAGCGCGGCCGGCGTTGATCGACTGGAGCGCACCTGCGCAGCGCTGCAAGTCATAGCGAGGATGAGCCCCGTTCCCCCGGGGCTCGACCGAGCCGTCCCCCGAGCAACAACACCCGACTACCCCCGCAGCCCGCCGCCCTCACAACGCCCATGCCCACCCCGCAGTGCGCCGCCGGCACCCGCGGCCCAACGTCGCCGCGCCGCGTCTGCTTAGCGCCCGCCTTCTCGTGCACTGCGACACGCGCAACGCGAGCAATGCGCCAAAAAACCTCCACCTGAGCCGCACCCCACCCCACCGACTACGAAAAAACGCCTCGGCTGGGGTACCCCGCCCCCGCCAAAGCACAAAAAGGCAGCTCCCCGAGCCGTTCTGCCGTGCTCCCGGAGCACAAAAAACG
>Ga0302323_100003989_pt1 | contig 12014 bp, 10 predicted proteins | sample Fen_T0_3_FD_201950 | JGI IMG/M metagenome (GOLD analysis project Ga0302323, IMG submission 201950) | Peat permafrost microbial communities from Stordalen Mire near Abisko, Sweden - Fen_T0_3 | ecosystem: Environmental > Terrestrial > Soil > Wetlands > Permafrost | place: Sweden: Abisko... | reverse complement strand
GCTCGGCAGCGAGTCGGCACCAAAGACGCCCTCAAGGTCGACCGGCGTCCACGTCGTGCCGTCGGCGCTGCGCCACATCCGCACGGCGGCCTTGTGGATGGAGCAACCAGGTTGCTCGCCCGTCGCGAGCAGCCCGGCGGGACCCTCGACCACCTGCGTGACGATGACCCCAGCGTCGTCGCCACCGAGATCGAGCCTTCCTGCGCCCTGCCAGTGGAGCCCGTCGGAGGACGACGTCACCAGGAGGCTCTGCATCGTCGCCTTCGCCTTCGTGTAGGTGCTCGTGAAGCCGAGATAGCCCCTGCTCCAGCCGAGGACGAAGAGCTCCTGGGCGATGGCTGGGTCGGTGGTGGCGGCGACGCCGGCCATCGCGCCTTCGACCCACCGGAGGCCGGCCGGCTCGGCCGAGGCCGGGACGGCGGCCGGCGTCGTCGATTGCGACGGCGATGGTGCGACCGTCGTGGACGCGGTCTTGGGCGGACGCGGCGGCACCTCCAGCGACGGTGAGCCGGGCGCAGCGGTGCATGCGAACAGCGCCGTCACGAGCAGTGCCGCGACGGTGAGGCCCGTCGCCCGATGGGTGATCGGCCGCCGGCTGGTCCGGTGCGTGCTCAATCGCGACATCGATCGCCCCCTCGTCTCGCCTTCCGAATGTGGCCGGCCTCGAGGCGTGTGACGCTCGGTCTGCCCACGGTGGTGCTCCGCGGCCGAGCTGCTCCCGCGACCTCTTGCGGCGTCAACCGACGGCCGACCGGTGGCCGCGCCCGGGCCGACGCCCTGATTGCCGACCCGATTCCAGGGGCGCGACATCGCCCGAGCCCAGGGCCCCTACGGTGCGAAGAGGCGCACGAAGGCGTCGACGTCGACGCGGGGGTGGCCGGGGGTGCCGACCACCACGATCCTGATCGTGTGCGTGCCCTGCGTCGGCCAGCTCGTCGCGAAGGCGAGCCGCCGGAGGGACGTGGTCGTGGCATGCGTGCTCACCGTCGCGCGCTTGACGCCGTCCACCCAGACCTGCGCGGACCCGCGCGTCGGACCGATGCCGGTGACCCATGCGACCGACGTGCCGGTGAACCTGTAGGAGGCACTCGCGCCCGGGACGGCCGCGTACGCGGCGGACCCGCCCGAATAGCGCGCGGACGAGGCGGTGCGCCAGCCCGTCGAGAATGCCACCACGCCGCCGTTCTGCTGTCTGACCAGCGGCTCCACCCTGCGGCCGGCCGACCACGTGCCGGTGTGGCCGGCGTTGTCCGTCGCCCTGGCCGCGTACCGGTACACGGAGCCCGCCGTGAGCGATTGGACGATCGAGCTCGTGCCCAGGGTCGCGAGCGCCAGGGTCGCCCAACGGCCGCCATCCTGCTGTCGGCGCAGGGCGTAGATCGCGATCCCGCACGAATCCGTCGCCGACCATGCCGTGCGGACCGGGACCGTCGTCGTCCCAAGGGTGCCCGGAGCCGACAGCGTGGAGGCGGGCCCGTGCGCGACGGGGCCTGCGGTGTCGAGAGGCGTCGCGGGCAGCGCCGCCTTGAGCGCGAGGATCCGGGCTGACGAGGCCTCGAGCGTCGCGAGCGGGATCGTGCCGGCCGCCGCGGCCGCCACCAGGCCGGCGTAGGTCGACGCTGACGAGGCCTCGGAGCCCGTGAGCAGGATCATGTCCGTTCCAGCCTGCGCCGCCTTGATCGCGAGCGACGTCGCCGAGACGCCTCGCGCGGCGGCTGTCCCCGACAGCGAATCCGTGATCGAGACGCCCGTGAACCCGAGCGTCGTGCGGAGCAGGTCAACGCTGATCGCCTTCGACCATCCCGCAGCGCTCGCGCTGTCGTACGCCGCGTAGGTCGCATTCGACAGCATGATCATCGGGACCCCGTGTCCGATCGCCGTCGAGTACGGCACCAGACCAGGCGCGAGCTGCGTCCTCGTGGCGCTGATCGTCACGACGTGCGTGTCGGTGTCCTGGGTCGCGTAACCGATCCCCGGGAAGTGCTTCATCGCGGGCACCGTGCCGCCCTCCTCGAGGCCCGTGGTGAACGCGTCGGAGAGGGAGGCCGTGGCGGCCGCGCTGAACGACCACGTCCGCCCCTGCTGGACCATGAACGACGATGCGGAGGTGGGGACATCGGCCACGGGTGCGAGGTCGCTGTTCACGCCTGCGCAGGCGAGGGCACGCCCCGTTGCCCGCCCCTGGCTGCGCGCAATGGACGCGCCCCCGTGCGCTCCCATGTCCGGCGGCGCGATCGCCGGCGGGGCCCAGGGGACCCGCTTCACCGCGCCGCCCTCCTGGTCTGTCGAGATGAGGAGGGGTGGCTGGCCGCCCGCAGCAGCGGCGGCCTGGAGCTTCGCGCTGAGGCCGGCGAGGGCCGCGGGCGTCGTCACGTTGCTGCCGAACAGGATGACTCCGCCGATCTGGCCCCGGCCGATCCGGCTGAGGAGGCCGGACGACGGCGTGGTCCCGGACATCGCGACCATCAGCTTCTGCCCGATGAGCGAGGCGTCGGACGCGGCGAGAACGCGATCGTCCGCACCGGCCGCGGGTGTGCCGAGAAGCCCGATGACCGCGGCGACGCCGACGAGCGCACGGATCCGGCGGCGGCGATGAGCAGCAACCACGGTCATTCGCTCGCTCCGTCCGCACCGGCGGACCCGCCGGCGACTTGGGTCAGGGACGGATCCTGCTCTCCATGGGTCATGCGGTCCAGTGCCGCCCGGGATCGTGCGTCCGCGACGCTCCTGCCGCGACCGCGATCGATCCCCGCCCGTCCGGAGAGGGACGGCGCAGGGCGATCTCGCGTTACGCTGTGACCGCGATGATTGACGAGGAGGCGCGACCGGGATCCGCGTCCGGCGAGGGGGCGCCCGCGGTCACGGTCCGGAACCTTTCGAAGCGCTTCGGCGAGCGGCTGGCGGTGGACGACGTCACGTTCGAGGTGGGCCGGGGCGAGGTCTTCGGCCTCCTCGGGCCCAACGGTGCGGGCAAGACGACGACCGTGCGGGCGCTCGGCACGCTGATCGCTCCGACCACGGGCTCGGTGGAGATCGTTGGGATCCCCCTGGCACCCCAGAGCGGCGTCGAGATCCGCCGGCGCATCGCCGTCATGCCCGAGTCGCCGGGCCTCTACCTCCGGCTCAGCGTCCGCGAGAACCTGGAGCTCTTCGCGGACCTCTACGAGGTGCCCACCCCGCGCGCCCGGATCGACGCCGCCCTGTCCGCGATGGGACTTCCCGACCGGGCAGACGATCCGTGCGGGACCCTGTCGAAGGGCCTCCGCGAGCGCACCGCCATGGCACGGGCGCTGCTCAGCGACCCCGAGGTGCTGTTCCTCGACGAGCCGACCGCCGGTCTCGATCCCGTCGCCGCGCTCGAGGTCCAGGCGCTCATCTCGGCCTCCGGCAGCGTGGCGTGACGACCGTCCTGACCACCCACCGCCTCGACGAGGCCGAGCGGATCTGTGACCGCGTCGCGATCCTGAACACGACGCTGCGCTCGATCGGCCGGCCGGATGAGCTGCGCGACCGGCTCTTCGCACGGTCCCTCGCGGTCCGGACGGCCGCCGCGCTCCACGAGCCGGAGCGCGTGTTCGGTGGCCTCGCCGGCGTCGATGGCTGGCGCCAGGACGGCCCGGCCGCCTACGTCCTGACCGTGTCGGACGCGGAGGATGCCGCTCCCGGCGTCACCCGCGCTCTGGTGGGTGCCGGCGCCGACGTGCTCTCCATCAGCGAGACGCGGCACTCGCTCGAGGACGTGCACCTCGAGCTGGTCGACGAGGCGAGCGAGGTGGCCCGGACATGAGGCTGAGCACACGACGCGTCCGCGCCATCGTCCGCAAGGAGCTCCGCGAGTACCGGCGGCACGGCTCCGTGGTCGCGGCGACCGCGATCTTCCCGCTGATCTTCCTGGTCCAGCCGCTGTTCGTGGTCTTCCTCGCGCCCGGGTCGTCGTCGGCGCTGTTCGGCCAGTGGCACCTGCTGCTCTACATGCTGGCGATCCCGATCCTCGCGCCGGCGGTCCTGGGCGCCTACGCGGTCGCGGGGGAGCGGCAGCAGGGCAGCCTCGAACCGGTCCTCACGACGCCGATCCCCCGCGAGGAGTTCCTGCTCGGGAAGGCTCTGGCGGCGCTCCTGCCGGCGGTGGTCATCGCCTACGGCGTCTACGGCATCTTCCTCGGCTGTGTCCTGCTGTTCGCCGATCCCGACGTCGCGGCGGCGATCCTCCGGGTGCCGGACATCGTGGCCCAGGTGATCCTCACGCCGCTCCTCGCGGCCCTGTCCATCTGGATCGCCATCGCGATCTCCACGCGCTCGAGCGACGTCCGCGTCGCGCAGCAGCTCAGCCTGCTCGCCGATGTCCCCGTGGTCCTGCTGACGGCCCTCATCGCCTTCAACGTGATCCCTCCGACGCCGGCGCTGGCGGTCGGCCTCATCGCGATCCTGCTGGTCGCCGACGTGGGCGGCTGGTGGATCGTGTCCCCGATGTTCGACCGCGAGCGGCTGATCACTGGCCCGAGGTGAGGTGACGTGGGGCGTGTGGGCGGCCGCGAGTCCGGGCCTTCGCTCCGGAGTGCTTCGATCAGCCCACGGGCTTCCGCCCGCCGGTCCCGCGCGCCTTCGGTGCCGTACGATGCGCGCTGGATCCGACGAACCTCGTCGCCGGCCGGAGGGAGCCCGATGACGCGCAGCCCACGATGTCCCGACCTGCCGGTCGTGCGCGCGTGACCGGCGGAGCCGAGGCCCAGGTCCCGGAGACGACCCCCGCCGATCGGCGCCTTCCGATCCTGCTGGCGATGGCCATGTTCGTCCTGGTCGTCGACACGTCGATCATGAACGTGTCGATCTCGGCGGTCGTCGCCGATCTCGGGACGACGGTGAGCGCCATCCAGTCCGCGATCGCGCTCGAGGCCCTGGTGTCGGCCGCGTTCATCCTGATCGGCAGCAAGATCGGCGACCTGTACGGTCGCAAGCGGGCCTATGTCCTGGGCCTCATGGCCTATGCCATCGGCGCCCTGGCGATGGCGCTCGCCCAGAACGTGGTCGCCATCTTCATCTTCTGGGCGGTCATCGGTGGACTCGGCGCCTCGCTGCTGCTGCCGGCGATGCAGTCGTTGATCCACGGCAACTTCGAAGGCGCCGCCCAGAAGGCGACCTACGCCTTGGTGGGAGCAGCCGCGGCGATCGCGGCGGCCGTCGGGCCGCTGATCGGCGGATTCATCACGACCCTCCTGTCGTACCGCGTGGCCTTCGGGCTCGAGGTCGGCGTCATCGCGATCGTGCTGGTGGGCAGCCGACTCGTGCGCGACGTGCCGTACACGGGTCCACGCGAGATCGACCTCGTCGGTGCGGTCCTCTCGATCCTGGGCATGGGCGGCCTCGTCCTGGGCATCCTCGCGTGGCAGGAAGGCGGTGAGTCCGTCGCCCTGCTCCTGGCGATCGGTGCCATCTCGCTCGCCGCGTTCGCCCTGTGGCTGGTGCGCCGGAAGCGTGACGGCAAGCCGACCCTGATCGATCCCGACCTGTTCACGTCGACCCTGTTCCGGTTGGGGATCTCGGGGCAGATGCTCCAGAACATCGCGCTCGGTGGCGCCATGATCACGATCCCGATCTACCTGCAGATGGTCCTCGAGTACAACGCCCTCCAGGCGGGCCTGTCGATGGCGCCGCTCTCGCTCAGCATGTTCGGGAGCGCGATCCTGGCCGGCAAGCGAGCCGGGTCGCGACGGCCCAGCAGCATCATCCGCGCCGGCTACGGCCTGTTGCTGATCGGGATGGTCCTGCTGGTCCCCATCGTCCCGCGGGCCGACGCGGGCTGGACCCTGGCCGTCCCCCTGGTGATCGCGGGGATCGGGCTCGGGCTGCTGGTCTCCCAGCTCAACAACTACACGCTGGCCCCGATCGTCGAGGAGCGGGTCAGCGAGGCCGCCGGCGTGAACTCGGCCTCCGGTTCCTTCGGCCTGTCGTTCGGCCTGGCGTTCGCGGGCGCGATCATGCTCGCGACGCTCGCCTTCAGCTTCACGAAGCTCGCGGAGGAGAGCACCGTCCTCTCGCCGGCCGAACAACAGGCCGTGGCCGACGTGCTCGAGCACGACGCCCAGGTGATGAGCAACACGGACCTCACGGTCCTGCTGGCGGACCAGCCACCGGCCGTCCAGGCCGAGATCATCCGCATCAACACCGAGGCTCGACCGTTCGCCCTGCAGGTGGCGCTCCTGATCCCGATCCTCGCGAGCGTCCTCGGGCTGCTGACCTCGTTCCGGATGATGCGCCAACCGGATCCCGTCTCCTCCGGCGTCGAAGGGCTCGTCCTGGCCTGACGAGCGAGCGATGGCCGGGCGGCTCTCCCGTGTCAGTGGCCGTGGCGCGACAGGGCGCGCACGATCAGGGCACGGATGCGCTCGATCGGCGCGCGGCGCGGCGGCCTGAGCCCGTCGGGTCGGTGGAGGCGGCGTGCGTCCCCGAGGTCCCGCTCGCGCTCACGGCTCCGAGCGTCGTGGTGAAGGTCGTCGAACAGCCCGTTGAGCGGCCCGTACGTCGGATCGCCGATCGCAGGGTCGCCGGGCATCCGCTCCTGCCGGCTCATCGCTCGGTCCGCGGAGGCGCGGATAGGGCGAATGCCAGGCAACGGGCGCCCACACTGGTCATCCTGGAACTCTGGCCGATCCTCGCCATCGGTGCAACGAGAGGGAATGCCCCGTTGTGCCCGGCCTCGGCCCAGGACCCGTAGGCTCGCCGGTTGTAGGAGGGTTCTCCCGTCGTCTCGGTCCGGGCATCGCGGTGCTAGCGTCCATGCCATGACGTCGGTTCGCCTCACCCTGCTGGCGCTGGCGATCCTCGCCGCCTCGGCGGTCGCGGGCATCGCGGCGTACGCAGCCGGCGTCGTGGATCCCGGGTTCACGTATGGGTTCGGCCATGACGATGCCGGACAGCAGACGCTGATCATCGCCTCCGTGCGTCCCGGCGGCCTCGCCTGGCACGACGGCGTGGAGCCCGGCTGGATCGTTGTGAGCGTGCAACTGAACGCTCGGGCCGACGGGATCGGCGAGCAGCTCTGGACCCAGCCCGGGGCGGTGGAGGGCCAGCTGGCCGCAGCCGCGATGTCGCCGCAGGACCTGGTCTTCATGGCCAAGCCGGGCGAGCTGCCGTCGCCGCTCCCGCCGGACTACCTCGGGTCGCAGGTCTTCATGCCGTACTGGGCCGCCAGGAGGCTTTCGACGAGCGCGCTGGCACTCATCGCCGCAGGCCTCCTCTGCCTCGCGGGCCTCGTCTGGCTCGGCTATCGCAGGATCGCCCGCAAGCCGTCCCTCGGCGTCGAGGCGCCGCTCCTCGCCGCCGCGGCCTCGCCGCTGTTCCTGCTGCCCGCCTACCTGACGCTGATCCCGCCCCTCGTCATGCTGACAAGCGTCCTCGTGGCCGCTGCCGCCCTCGTCGCCGCCGCGGCCTTCGCCCGGCTCATCGCCACGCCGTGGGCGCGGCGCCGGGCAGTGCTGGGCTCGACGGTCCTCGCGCTGGCGGCCGCGCTCGTCGGCGCGCTGGCCGTCACCGCGGGCATGGAGCGCGGCGTCCTGTCGGTCCTGCGCTGGGCCCTCGCCTCGGCCGTGCCGCTCGTGCCTGCGCTCGTCCTCGCGGCGCAGCTCCGGCGCGACGCGGGCCGCCTGACCGGCTCGAGCCGGCTCGCAACGGTGCTCCGCGCCGGCGACATCGCCGTCCTCGCGACGCTGCCCGCCGTCGCGCTCGCCCCGCTTGCGGCACTCACGAGCACGCCGTTCCTCCAGCCGCTCGTCGTCTGGGTCGCCGTCGTGGGCATCACCCGGGTCGTCGCCGTCCTGCCCGTCGCCCGCGAGGCGGCCCGGGAGGCGCGCGACCGCGGTCTCGTGGTGGACGAGGGCGAGTCGGAGCGGGCGAGGATCGCCGCGGACATCCACGACGACGTGATCCAGGACCTCTCGATGCTGGTCCACCGGCTCGACCGCGACGGCGAGGTCGAGGCCGCCGCCACGCTGCGCGCCGCGATCGACCGGCTGCGGGCGATCTGCGCGGACCTCCGGCTGCCGGTCATCCACGACCTCGGGCTGGCGGCCGCGCTCGAGGCGCTCGCCGGCGAGGTTCGGGGCGCCTCGGGGATCGACATCGACCTCCAGTGCGACGCCGGCGGTCGGCCGCCGTACGACGTCGAGCTCGGGCTCTACCGCATCGCGCAGGAGGCCGTCGCCAACGCGACCAAGCACGGCCGCCCGCCGATCACGGTGCGCCTCCGCGCCGACACGGGCCGGGCCGTCCTCGAGATCGAGGACCGCGGGCCTGGCGTCGGCGAGGACGCCCTCGCGAGACCCGCCAGCCCCGGCCACCTCGGGTTCCTCACCATGGCGCAGCGAGCGGCCAAGCTAGGGGCCGACCTGGCGATCGCCGACCGGCCCGAGGGCGGGACTCGGGTCCGCGTCGTCTGGTCCGGCGGTGCCGCCAGCACAGCCACTGAGGGTCTTGGGGTCGCGGCGACGTGACCGCGGAGCGCGGCCCCATCCGCGTGGCGATCGTGGACGACCACCCCGTCGTCCGCGACGGCATGGCGGCGCTGCTGCGCGAGTACCCAGGGCTCGAGATCGCGGGTACGGCGGCGTCGCTCGACCTCGCCGAGCCGCTCCTCGACCCCGCGCTCGTGGACGTGCTGCTCCTGGACATCCGCCTCGGGCAGGACACGGGGTTCCAGCTCCTGGAGCGCCATCGCGACCCCGCCCGGCGGCCGGCCGTCGTGGTGCTCACAGCGTTCGCGCAGGCCGAGTACGCGGCAGCGGCGCACCGCCTCGGCGCCGCTGCGCTCGTGCTCAAGACGGCGCCCATGCCGGAGCTCGTGGCGGCCATCCGGGCGGCGGCGCTCGGCGAGCCCGCGGAGGTCGCGCCCGGCCCCTGGGCGACCGACCCGACGCTCACGACCCGCGAGCAGGAGATCGTCCGGCTCGTGGTCGAGGGGCGCTCGAACGACGAGATCGGCGCGGCGCTGGCGATCGCGACCAAGACCGTGGAGGGTCACCTGGGGCGCGTGTTCGAGCGCCTCGGCATCGAGTCGCGCGCAGCGCTGTCGGCGAGGGCGGTGGCGGAGGGGTGGCTCGACGTCCCGACCGTCGCCCGCCGTCGCGGGCCCGGGCCCACACCGGGGGACGACGTCGGCAGGCGACGCCCGTGATTGGTGAGGCCGCAGTTGCCGCCAAAGCAACTGGGCAAAGGGACGGCAAGGGTGCAGGCCGGACGGACGGACCGCCCGGCCCGGGACGCCGGTCAGGAGGGGCAGCCCGCGGGCGCCGGCTGGTCGATCCGCCGGGTCGCGCCCGAGGGGATGATCGAGACCACGTAGACCACGGTCTCCACCGAGCCCTCGTTGCGCACCATGTGCACATCGGAGCCGCCGTCCACGAAGCCTTGGCCCGCCTGGACGATCTCCAGCTCGCACCCGCGCTCGTCGGCCTTGTACACCCAGAGGGCGCCAGTCTTGACGACGACGAGGCTCGGCCCCGGGTGCGAGTGCCAGCCGAACGTCGCGCCGGGGGCGAGGCGGTTCTCGAGGACGTGGACGTCGGACGGGCCCTTCGTGTCGATCCGGACCTTGAAGTTCCGGCTCACGACCTTGGCCTCGATCTCGTCGAACGCTCCAATCGCGAGGGTGGTGCTGGTCACGCCCGACGGGGGCGTGGCCTGGGCGACGCCGGCGCCGGCGCTGGAGATCAGAGCGACGGCCGCGAGCCAGGTCAGGAAGAAGCGCTTGGAACGCATCGGGCTCTCCTTGGAGTCGAGTGGGGATGGGCAGCCCGAACCAGCGCCGGGCTGCGGGGGCAGGGTGGCCCGCGCGTCGGGCCACGGTCGTCAGCTGGCGGGTTCGAACTCGATCGAGTCGAGGACCTGCTGGAGCTCCGCGCGATCGGCCGCCGTGAGGTCGGCCGGCTGGCTCGTGAAGAACGTCACGGTCTTGCCGTCGACATCGATCGCATAGGCCCGCTCACGGTTGTTGCGCGAGGCGCCGTATCGCCGGTCCCCAGCCAGATCCTCGCATCCGAGGGTCACCGGCGCCGGGCAGCTTCCCCAGATCCAGAAACCGTCCTGCCCGTTCCCACACGTGGCGGGATCAGCCGTGACGGTGTACTCGACGAACTTCCCGTCGTGACCGGCCACGGTCGCGTCCGTGACCGGCCCCGCGTCGATGCCCGGCTGACCAGCGATGACGGCGAGGAGCCCGGCGGCCCCGGATTCCGCCGCCGGCAGGACGGGGGTGTGGTCCGTGCACGGGTCCTTGAACCCGTGGTCAAAGGGCCAACCGAACAGGACCGGCGCGGCGGGGCCCGTGCCTCCGTAGTCCTTTCCCACCATGAACGAGTGCCCTCTCCAGCCGGATGGCACGGTGAACGAGATCGTGGGATTGGTCAGGAAGCTCGGGAATGCGTATCGACCTGGCACGAGCGCCGCCGGTTCGCCTTCCGGGAGGAGCGCCGGCGTCGCCGCTGGCGCTGCAGTCGGCGTGGGGGCGACCGTCCGTGCGGGGGCGACCGTCGGGGTGGCGGCGCCCGTCGGGGTGGTGGTCGGCGTCGGGGTGACACCGACGCCGTTTGCCGACGCTCCGCAACCGATGCAGGTCAGCGCGAGCGCCACGATTGCGGTGGCAGCGACCAGCGTCTTGCCGAGTACGTTCACGTGGATGGACCTCCAGGGGGCGGGGGTGACTGGCGTTGGGCAGCCCGATCCAGGGACGGGCTGTGCGTGGGCAGGGACGGCCCGTGCGTGGGGGCCGGATCGTCAGTTGGGGCGTGGGCTAGGGCGCTCGCCGTTGCACGTAGCACCCGGCGCTCGGGACATCGCCGAGCCGGGCGATGTCGACCGGCGCTGACCCGTCGAGCGGGAACAGGACGACGGTGCCGTCGGCGGCCGCCCGAACGAACCGGTCATTGGGTGACCAGCACGGCGTGGACAACCAGACGTGGCGATCCGAAAGTGAATGAACGTTCTTGGCATCGGCGTCCGCCACCATGACGACGAACTCCTCGGGGTCGCTGCCGTCGACGTAGCGCAGGAAGGTGAACTGGAGACCCGTGGTCGACCAGGCCGGCAGGTAGTTCCCCGTGGGCCCCCCCTCGACGATGTGCGCGTTGGACCACTCGCCGGCGGCGTCCCGCCGCGCGATCGAGATGCTGGTGGGCGAGATCCCGTCGCCCGTGTGCGTGAGGAGGGACCGGGAGTCGGGGGACCAGCTGGGATTGGAGTTGGCGCCGATCTCGGTTCCGCCTTCGGCCGGGATGACCAGCGTGTCGGTGAGTCCGTCGGGCGTGATCGCCCAGAGGGATGTATTGAAGTCGGGATCGTTGAGCGGTTGGCCGGTGTAGGCGATCAACGAGCCATCGGGCGACCAGACGGGACCACCTCGGGCGTGCGTCTGGTCACCGACCGGGTGAAGCCCCGTGCCGTCGGCATTGGCAACGTAGAGAACGCCGGCGTTCGAGAAGGCGAGCTGCCGATCGTCCGGCGACCAGCTCACGTCCGGGAGCAGGTCGGGGACGCCGGAAACCGGCTCCGCCGTGATGCGGTGCTGGTTCGAGCCGTCGCGATCCGCAACCCACAGCGACGCCGGATCGTCGGTCGTGGGCGCGGACCAGTAGGAGAAGCGGTCGCCGCGGCGCGACCATTCGAGGCCCCACTGGACTCCGTCACCGGTGACCAGGGCGCGACGGCTCGTGCCGTCGGGCATCGTTGCCACGATGTCGTCTCCGGACACGAACGCCACGAGACCCGGCTCCGCGAGGCCGAACGGTGGAGCAAGCTTCCTCGATGCGGCGCCGGCCACGAGCACGAGACCCGCGACCAGCAGCGCGATGACGACCAGCGCGACCGCGAGCCCGCGCCACGGAAGTCGCGGCCCGAGTTCCGAAGCGCCCGTGCTATCGACGGTGGGAAGCCACCGCTGGAAGGCTGCCGACGCCCGGTGCTGGCGCATCCGCGCGGTGGCGACCAGGACGTCGTCGAGGTAGTCGGGACTGGCGTTCCCGGCGAGG
>Ga0302323_100003988_pt1 | contig 12017 bp, 11 predicted proteins | sample Fen_T0_3_FD_201950 | JGI IMG/M metagenome (GOLD analysis project Ga0302323, IMG submission 201950) | Peat permafrost microbial communities from Stordalen Mire near Abisko, Sweden - Fen_T0_3 | ecosystem: Environmental > Terrestrial > Soil > Wetlands > Permafrost | place: Sweden: Abisko... | reverse complement strand
GAATGGTTCATAAACGTCAGTGGTTTGACCAAGACCAAGCGGTGCCCCTGCTTTTCTGCCGTTGCAAACGAAAAAGGCCGGAACCAGGGCTTTCGGAAAGAAAGCCCGAGAATTCCGGCCCATCGATCGACGAACCAAAAACCGGCGTTATGCCGGGTATCTTGGTAGTCGGGACCGGGGTTACCCAGTCCCACAACCAGTCGGATCAGGCCTTCTTCTCCTGAGCCTTCGCAGCGGGAGCGGCCGCCCCGGCGGGCGCAACGGCAGCGGCCGCCGCGGCATCGGCGGCGGGCGCTGTGGTGACTTCGGTCTCGGGCACAGCGTCCAAGGTGCGGGTGCTGATGACGTGGACCAACACAGCGTCGCCGTTGGTCAAGATCTTGACTCCCTCGGCAAGCTTCAAGTCACGCACATAAACGCCTTCGTTCATGTCCAAACCGGAGACATCGACCCGCACTTCGTGGGGGATATCCTTGGCCAAGCACTCCACTTCAATTTCGTGGCTGACCTGCTCCAAAAGTCCACCGTTTCGAACACCGACGGGCGTACCGTCCAGGCGCACCGGAACCTTGGCGTGCAGGGTCTTGGTGGCGCTGACATGGTAAAAGTCGATATGTTGAATCTTCCCGGACAGAATGTCGTCCTGGTAGTCCTTGACGAGAACCTCATAGACCGTCTTGCCATTCTGCAACTTGATGACGGTGTTTTCCCCGAAGGCGGCAAAACGCAACGTGAACTCGTGGGCATCCACGGCGATGGGCACGGCTCCCGACTGGCCGTAAACGACGGCCGGGATCATACCGGACACTCTCAGCCTCCGGGAAGCCGACTTTTTCAGCTCATTTCGTTCCTGGAAGGCCAGGGTCACTTGTTCCATGCTCTTCTCCTTGCACTCTCGAAACTGGGACGGCAGGGCTCGAACCTACGGATGCCAGAACCAAAATCTGGTGCCTTACCAACTTGGCGACGTCCCAATGGGGTTATTCACCCTTCTATTCTTCATCCTCTTCGGTGGCAGGCGCATCAGCCGCCTGATCGTAGGCTTCGAGAATCTGCTCCTGGAGACGGGCCCTGAACTCCGTGTTGATCGGATGGGCGACGTCTTTGTACTCACCGTTCTTGGTCCGCCGGCTGGGCATGGCGATGAAAACACCACTTTCCCCTTGGATGACCTTGACGTTGTGCACCACAAAGCAGCTTTCAAAGGTCACAGTCACGTAGGCTTTGAGTTTCCCCTCGCCGGCGACCTTTCGGATCCTGATGTCGGTAATCGTCATGTTCCATCCTCCCGCGCGGTGTTCATGGGCCACATTGTAAACCGACCCACCGGAAGATGCAAATTCTGATCGTCCCCGACCCGGACCGAAGCGTGACTTCTTCCACCGAATGAGACAGGGAATGATTATACTTTTTTTGACTTCTTTGTCAAAGGGCAACAAAGGGTATTTCGCATTTTTTGATATTGACAGTCCCGGGTGGGCCGGTTAAATTTCGTCGTACAAAGGCTCGTGCGGCCCTTCCTATTTCCCGTTCAAAGGTACGTTCATGGCTTTTTTCCGTTTCAGCGACGAAGACTTTGACGACTACGACAACGACTACGAGGACGACCTCGAAGAGGATCTCGACGACGAAGACGAAGACGAAGCCTTCGACGACGACTATGACGATCTGGAAGACGAGGACGACGACTTCGACGACTTCGACGACGAGGACGAACTCGAGGAAGAAGACGAAGAAGAGGACGACCTCGAGTACGGCAGTTTCGATCCTCAGGGCTTGGTGGAGTAGACCACCTTGGCCGTGAACCAAAGCTTTTCAAGCTCGTAGTACGAGCGGGCGCTTTCGGAAAACAGGTGAATGACGGTATCGTCCCAATCGACGAGCATCCAGTCGTTCACCTGATTTTTTTTGGGCCGATGGGGAACCGACACCAGGTTATCCCGGGCCCACTGGTCCAGTTCCTGGACAAGGCCCTTCAGGTGCCCTTGGCTGTTGTAAGTGGCGATCACGAAGGTGTTGGCCCACGAACAGGTATCGCTCACATCGAGGACGACGACGTCCCGGGCCTTGGCCCCCTCGAGAAAGTGCCCCAGGGTGGTCATGAGTTGATCGTTAACAGAAGCGGCGTTATCGGACATAGCGGCCGTCAAAATCCTTTCCCAGAATGATGGTGATCATGGCCGAACCCGCAGGGGCGTCGGCCTGAGTGATGATTTTCCCGCAACGGATCAAGTCGGCCAGTTTCTGGGCCTGGTCGGGATTTCCGGTGCGGTCGACGATGGTGGTCTCGGCCTGGGCCGTGTTGTCGGCGTTCTTTGCTGAAAGGATCTCGTAGCCGAAGTTTCGGAACAGCGACGCCGTCCGGGTCGCCAGACCCGCCTTGGGAGTACCGTTGAGGATCTCCACCGTGAGGGTTCCGTTCACCAATTGGTCTGAGTCTTTGTTGGCCAAGCCTTCGAGCACCTGCCTGACGGTCTCCAGAAGCAAGGTTCCGTTGTAGTGGGGGAACAGGAGCTTCTTCTTGTCCACCACCCTCTCGGTGCCCAGGACCCTCTGGAACACAACCCGTTCCCAATCGGCTCCGGCGGCCGTCTTGAGGAAGGTTTTCAACCCTACGTCTTCGAGGTTGGTTTTCAAACTTGAAAAAAACAGGGGGAAAACGTCGTCGTGGGTGAGGAAGGCCTGATTCTCACCCCAGCGGCGCATCAGGGACTGGACGATTTTCTGATGGCGGGCACTCCTATCCGCCATCTCCTCGCCTTCATCCTGATGGAGAAGGTAGTCCCCTGCTTTGCTTCCATCAAGGACGAGGTTGCCCGACGGAATCAGCGTCATGGGATCGGCTTTGGATTCTTCGATGACCGAGGGGACGAACAATTCTATGCCCGACAGCAGGTCAACCTCCCGCTCGAACTGCTCCGCCGTGAGCACCACGTAGAACGGGACCGTGAGCCCTGTCAGCTGACCGATCTTGGCCAGATAGTCCTTGAGGTCATCCGGCTTGTAGAGGGCGGAAAGCGCATCCACCCGGGACAACGACGCAATGAGCGACCCTGTTTCTGGCGGAACATCGATGAAAGCTGTCTTCTTGGTCTGGGGGTTGTAGAGGACGACTTGGTTGAAAAGTGGCACTCCCTGGTCGGTGATGGTGAACAACACGGCCAAAGGCTTGCCCGAATCGAGGGTATCCTTGACCCTGTCCGTTCGGACCTGCAGGACGACAAAAGCAGAGATGCCCACGGTCAACAGGGCGATGGCGATCAAAAGAAGACGGCTCGGGTCGAAAAGGTTTTTGGTTCTCATGAGGACGCTGACTCTCTGTCAAGGTGGTGGGGTTCCATGTAAAGGTGGTGGGTCTCAATGTACCCGGCCACAGCGGTTGGTACCAGGGCCCTCCACGCCCTATCCTGCCTGACCCGCTCGCGGATTTCGGTGGACGAGACGTCGATGAGCTTATTGTCCAAATAGCGGTGGGGCCAAGGGCTGGCCAGTTGGTGAGGGTACTTCCGGTGAGCCACGAGCAATTCGGCCAAGGTGCTCAACTCGTCGGCATCCTTCCAGGTAGAGAAGGATTCGAACAGGTCGTCCCCCAGCACCAAGGAAGGGCGACCCGACAACTCGTAGTGGGAGAGTACGTATCGTACCGTGTCGATGGAATAGCTGATGCCCTCCCGGGCGAGCTCACAGGTTTCGAGGATCACGTCGTAGCCCCTGATCGCCAATTTGAGCATTTCCAAGCGTTGGGCTACGGTGGTACCATCGACCATCTTGTGGGCCGGTTTGTTGGAGGGAACGAAAACGACCCTTTCGAAACCTTCCTGGACCCTGGCCTCCTCGGCAAGCATGAGGTGGCCGATGTGGACCGGATTGAAGGTCCCTCCGATGATCACCGTCCTCATTCTGGAAGGCGCCTCTGAGAGTCTGAAAGCAACTTCAAAGGACGATCTCTTTCTCGGCCAGCCTCAGGAATTCTCGACGGATGTCGTCGAGCTTGTCACGAAAGAAGCTAGACACCCCGATTACGGTTTCACCGGGAAGGGAATCCGCCAGGGCCTTGAGCCGGGAACCATCTTCGTCGAGGTCGGTTTTCGACCCCAGGATGACCCGGGGCTTGATGGCCAGCTCGGAAGAAAAGTCTGTCAGTTCGGCCATAAGGGTACCGTAGGTTTCGAGAAAGGTTTCCTCGGAGAGGTCGATGAGGAAGACCAAACCCTTGGTCCGGGCGATGTGTTTGAGGAACTGAATGCCCAAACCGAGCCCCTGGGAGGCCCCTTCGATGATGCCCGGAATATCGGCCAGGACCACGTCTTGGTCGTAGACCCGCATCACCCCGAGGTTGGGAATCTTCGTGGTGAACGGATAGGGAGCCACCTTGGGGGTGGCGTTGGTCAGAAGCGTCAGCAAAGTAGACTTTCCCGCGTTGGGGAAACCGACAAATCCGAGGTCGGCGATGATGTTCAGTTCGATGGTGAGCGTGGTTTCTTGGGCCGGCATGCCGGGTTGGGCGTACCGGGGCGCCTGGTGTTTGCTGGATCGAAAATGCCAGTTTCCCTGGCCACCGCGGCCACCCACCAGGAAGACCCACTGGGGGTCATCCACCGAAGAGAAGTCGTGGAGAATCTCTCCCGAGGCCTTGTTTCGAATGATGGTACCGGGAGGGACGGGCACGTAGGCGGATTCGCCGTCCTTTCCGTGCATCTTGGATCCACCGCCGGGGAGGCCGTTTTGGGCCTTGTACACCCGGCGCATCCGCAGGTGGGCCAGAGTCTTCAGATTTTCCTTCACCTGGAAGATGATGTCGCCGCCCCTCCCCCCGTCTCCGCCGTCCGGGCCCCCGAAGGGGACGAACTTTTCGCGGCGGAACGAGACGCATCCCGCGCCGCCATGGCCGGAAGAGACTTCGATGGTGGTTTCGTCGACAAAGCCTTCCAAGGGAGTTCTGGTTACTCGGCTGCGGGGACGATGTTGACGGTTTGCTTGCCGCGGCGATACAGGAACGCCACGGCACCCTTCACCAGGGCGAAGAGGGTGTGGTCGCGGCCGAGACCCACGTTCTCGCCGGGGTGAAACTTCGTGCCGCGCTGGCGGACGATGATCTCGCCGGACTTGACGATCTGACCGCCGAAGCGCTTGACGCCGAGCATCTTGGGATTCGAATCGCGACCGTTCTTGGAACTGCCCGCACCTTTTTTATGAGCCATGGAACAACCTCCCGGAATGACTTCCGTATGAAATCTGCACCCTGCGGGGTTCGTCCCCCGCAAGATCTTCAAGGCCGCGCAGAAAAAACTCGCACCAGCCTCGATAGTGTTCGACGGTGGCGGGCATCACGCCTTTCACAGTCACATGAAACAACCCCGGATCGTCGCCTTTCACCGTCCAGGCAACCCCGGGGGATGCCTCGATGGTTCGAACAAACGTACGAAGCAACACGGTAAACGCCGAGCAGACAATGTCCGCGCCCCGAAGGGCAAACCCGGCGTGGCCTTCGGCCACCAGTTCCCCGATCGCTCCTTCCTCGGAAAGAACGATCGAAACCTTGATCATGCCAGGACGATGTCCTCGACCTTGATCATGGTGTAGGTCTGCCGGTTCCCCACCGTTCGGTGGTAACTCTTCCGGCGCTTGTACTTGTAGGAAATGGTCTTCTCACCGCGGATGGTACCGGTGATGGTGGCCTTCAACTTCGCGCCGGCCACGTAAGGAGCACCGATCTGAACGCCCTTGTCGTTGCTGACCAGGAGCACGGAGTCAAATTCCAGGGCGGAGCCGGTTTCGGCGTCGACCCGATCGATCTGCAGGACGGCACCCTTTTCGGCCTTGAATTGGTGTCCCTTGATTTCGACGAGAGCGTACATAAGAATCCCTCAATGGTAAAAATAGCAGAATCGTTTATAGCACTTCTGCTCATACATGTCCAGTAGCCAGAAAGGGATCGGGCGACAGTCCCCATGTCTTTGCACCTCAAGCGGCCTTCGACGCGACGAAGAGAACCCACAACAAGAGGCCAATCGTACAAGGCCAACGAGCGAAGAGAAGGCCGCGGAATACAGGCGACGGAGCCGACGTCAAAGGCCCAAGATCCTAGCCTTTCAAAAACCCATCTATTTCCCGGGCGGCGCCCCGGCCTTCCTGGATGGCCCAGACCACCAATGACTGCCCCCGGCGTGCGTCACCGGCGCTGAACACTTTGGGATGGCTGGTGTTGAACTTGCCGTAGGCCGCCTTGACGTTGCTCCGGGGATCGCGATCCAAACCGAGTTCGGCGATGATTTCATCTTCGGGCCCAAGAAAGCCAAGGGCCAGAAACACCAAGTCGGCTTGGTAGGTCCTTTCGGAACCCGGAACTTCGGCCATCTTCCAGGCCCCTTTCTCGTCCTTGGTCCAGGCCACATCGATGGTGACCAAGCCCGTGAGTTCGCCCTTTTCGTTGCCCAGGAACTCCTTGGTGTTGATCGAGAACGTCCGGGGATCTTTTCCAAACCGGGCCACGGCCTCGTTGTGGCCATAGTCGGCCTTGTAGAGCCGGGGGTACGTTGGCCAGGGGAATTCATCGGTGCGGTCGTCCGAGGGCTGGGGCAGGAGTTCGAAATTCTCCAGCGCCGAACAGCCGTGCCGCAGCGAGGTACCCAAACAGTCGTTGCCCGTGTCTCCGCCACCGATCACAATGACCTTCTTGCCGTGGGCAGAGATGTACTTCCCATCCTTGAGCTGGCTGTTCAGCAGGCTTTTTGTGTTGGCAGTCAGGAAGTCCATGGCGAAATGGACACCTTGGAACTGGCGGCCCGGGACGTTCAGGTCCCGGGGCTTGGTGGCGCCGGTGGACACCAGTACCGCATCAAAGCCATTCACCAGGTCGGCGGCCTTGACGTCCCTACCCACCCAGACGCCCGTCTTGAAGACCACTCCCTCGTCTTTGAGGATCTGCACCCGTCGGTCGACCAGCCCCTTGTCGAGTTTCATGTTCGGAATCCCGTACATGAGAAGCCCCCCGACGCGGTCGGCCCTCTCGTAGACGGTCACCGTGTGGCCAGCCTGGTTGAGCTGGTCGGCGGCGGCCAGGCCCGAAGGCCCCGATCCGATGATGGCCACTGCCTTGCCGGTCCTTCCCCGGGGCGGCCGGGGAACCATCCAGCCCTGGGCGTAGGCATTGTCGATGATCCAGGCCTCGTTGTCCTTGATGGTCACCGCGGGAGACGTCACGCCCAGGACGCAGGCCGTTTCGCAAGGCGCCGGACAGACCCGTCCGGTGAACTCAGGGAAGTTGTTGGTCTTCCGGAGGCGGTGGAAGGCCTCTTCGTCCTTGCCCCGGTAGACCAGGTCGTTCCATTCGGGGATGAGGTTGTCCACGGGACAGCCGTAGCTGGACTGACAGAACGGAACCCCGCAGTCCATGCACCGGGCGCCTTGGTTCCGGCGGTCGCTGTCCTGGAGGGGGATGAGGAATTCTCCGAAATCCTTCAGGCGTTCCAGGGGAAGGCGGTCTTTGACCTTTTTCCGGTCGAACTCCAGGAATCCTGTGGGCTTGCCCATCACTTCACCTCCACGGCGGCGGCCGCTTTCTGCGCTAGGAGCACTTTCTTGTAGTCGGTGGGCATGACCAGCACGAACTCTGTCCGGTGCTTCTCCCAGGCTGCCAGAAGGGTCTCGGCCACGTCGGAACCCGTGTTCTGGTAGTGTTTCTGGACCAGGGCCTTGATCGCCTCAAGATCCTCGGGAGACGGCTTCTCGATCTCGACCATCTGGAGGTTGATGTGGGCCTTGAGCTGATCCCTGGGGTCCCAGACGTAGGCCACCCCTCCCGACATGCCCGCGGCGAAATTCCGCCCCGTCGGGCCGAGGATCAGCGCCACTCCCCGGGTCATGTATTCACACCCGTGGTCTCCCACCCCTTCAACGACCACTGTGGCTCCGGAGTTTCGGACAGCGAACCTCTCGGCAGCGATGCCTCGCAGAAAGGCCTCCCCGGCGGTGGCTCCATAGAACGCCACGTTCCCCAGCAGGATGTTCTCGCTGGGTTTATACCCCGCGTCCAGGGGCGGTGCGATGACGATGCGCCCTCCCGACAACCCCTTGCCCACGTAGTCGTTCGCGTCGCCCTCCAGGCGGAAGGTCACCCCGGGGGCCAGCCAGGCGCCGAAACTCTGGCCGGCGTGGCCAGAGAACCGCACGGTGATGGTCCCGTCGGCCAGTCCGGCCGCCCCGGTTCTCTTGGTGATTTCGTAGCTGAGCATGGTGCCCGCGGCTCGGTCGAGGTTAGTGATCTTCATGGACAATTCCACCGGCCGACCCGACTCTAAGGCAGGCTGGGCCTGGCGGATCAATTCGTTGTCGAGCACCTTGGCCAGTCCGTGGTCCTGTTCCATGGTCTTGTAAAGTCCGGCGGTGGGATACGGCTTCTGGGCGGGAGCCAGTAGCTTGGAAAGATCGACGTTCCGGCTCTTCCAATGGAGTACGGCGGTGTCGGTTTCCAGAAGGTCGACCCGGCCCACCAGTTCGTTCAGGGTCCGGACCCCCAGGGAGGCCATGATCTTCCGGGCTTCCTCGGCGATGAAGTGGAAATACCGTTCGACGTATTCGGGTTTGCCCTTGAAACGTTCCCGGAGTTTGGGATCCTGGGTAGCAATGCCCACAGGACAGGTGTTCTTGTGGCACTTGCGCATCATGATGCACCCGAGGGTGATCAGGGGACCGGTGGCAAATCCCATCTCCTCGGCACCCAGGAGGGCGGCGATGACCATGTCGCGGCCGGTCTTGAGCTGCCCGTCGGTCTGGATGGTCACACGGCTGCGCAGATCGTTCATGACCAGGGTCTGGTGGGTTTCGGCCAGGCCCAGTTCCCAAGGGAGTCCCGCGTTCTTGACCCCGGTCAAGGGAGAGGCGCCCGTGCCTCCCTCGTGCCCGGCGATGAGGATGTGGTCTGCGTGGCCCTTGGCCACCCCGGCGGCGATGGTCCCCACACCGACCTCGGAAACCAGCTTCACGCTAATCCGTGCCTTGGGGTTGGCGTTCTTCAAGTCGAAGATGAGCTGGGCCAGGTCTTCGATGGAATAGATGTCGTGGTGGGGCGGCGGCGAGATCAGCCCGACGCCTGGGGTGGATCCCCGGGTCTTCGCGATGGTCTTGTCGACCTTGTGGCCAGGAAGCTCTCCGCCTTCCCCAGGCTTGGCCCCCTGGGCCATCTTGATCTGGATTTCGTCGGCGTTCGACAAGTAATGGATGGTGACGCCGAACCGGCCCGAGGCCACCTGCTTGATAGCCGACCGTTCGCTGTCGCCGTTGGCCAGGGGGGCGAACCGGGCCGGATCCTCTCCGCCTTCCCCGGTGTTGCTCTTGCCGCCCAGGCGGTTCATGGCCACGGCCAAGGTCTTGTGGGCCTCGAGGCTGATGGACCCGTAGCTCATGGCGCCGGTGACAAAACGCTTGACCATGGACGAGGCGGGTTCCACCTCCTCGAGGGGAACAGGGGTACCGGCCTTGAACTTCAACAGGCCGTGCAGAGTCGCCTGGGTGGTGGACCGCTCGGCCTGCCGGGCGGCGAACCTGTCGTAGGCCGTCTGGTCGTTCTGCCAGACGGCACGCTGCAGGTCGGCGATGGACTCGGGGTCCCACATGTGCTTTTCCCCGCCGAAGCGGTAGTGGTAGTCCCCCGGGTTGGGGAGCGAATCGAAGGGATCGGCGTTCCCCAAAGGATAGCCCATCTCGTGGCGCTTCAGAGCCTCCCCTGCTAGAACGGCGAAACCGGCCCCCTGGATGCGACTGGCAGACCCGGCAAACGCTTTGGCTACCACATCGGAGTTCAAGCCCACGGCCTCGAAGATCTGGGCACCTTTGTAGCTTTCCAGGGTGGAGATGCCCATCTTGCCGAACACTTTGCGCATGCCCTTGGAAACGGCCTTGATGTAGTGGTCGGTTAGATCAGGCAGGTCGTGCTTCTCGTCGTAGGTGTCGTCGAGGAGCATCTTTTCCAGTGCTTCAAACGTCAGGTAGGGGTTGACCGCATCGGCGCCGAAACCCACCAGCATGCAGAAGTGGTGGACCTCCCGGGGTTCCCCCGATTCGACCAGCAACCCGATCTGGTTGCGGCTTTCCAGCCGGGTCAGATGGTGGTGGACGGTGCCCGTGGCCAGAAGAGCCGAAACCGGTACCCGGTCGGCCCCGATGGACCGATCGCTGAGGATGACCAAGGAATACCCATCGACCAAGGCGCCCTCGGCCTCCCCGGCGATGCGGTCCAGGGCCCTTTCCAAGCCGGCCTCGCCCTCGGTTTTCGCGTAGGTGATGTCAATGACCCGGGTCTTCCAGCCCTTGACCTTGCTATGTTTGAGGGCAGACAGCTGTTCGTTGGTTAGCAAAGGGCTGGTCAGGAAGAGCCTGTGGGCGTGAGCCTCGGTGGTCTCGAGGAGGTTGCGCTCGGGGCCGATGTAGGACTCGAGGCTCATGACGATTTCTTCCCGGATGGAGTCGATGGGTGGGTTGGTGACCTGGGCGAACAACTGCTTGAAGTAGTCGTACATGACCCGGGGCTTTTCGGAAAGGACAGCCAGAGGGGTGTCGTTGCCCATGGAACCCAAAGCCTCCTGTCCATCGGCAGCCATGGGCTTGAGGATGATTTCCAGGGTTTCCTGGGTGTAGCCGAAGGCCTTGAGCCGGGCTTCCACCGTGGTAGGGTCGAAGCCGTGGGGTTCCTGATCGGTCTCAATGTCCGCGATCCTTACTTCCTGGCGCTTCACCCAATCGGCGTAGGGACGCTGCCCGGCGATCTGGGCCTTAAGCTCCGCGTCGTCGATGATGCGCCCCTGTTCGAAATCGACCAGGAACATCTTCCCCGGCTGGAGCCGGCCCTTCTGCCGGATGTTCGCCTCGGGAATGTCCATCACACCAACCTCGCTGGCCATGATGACCAGATCGTCCTTGGTCACGTAGTAGCGGCTGGGTCTCAGGCCGTTGCGGTCTAGAACCGCGCCGATGACCTTGCCGTCGGTGAAGCTGATGGACGCGGGTCCGTCCCAGGGTTCCATGATGGCGCTGTGGTAGCGGTAGAACGCCTTCTTCGAGGCGTCCATGGAGGCGTGGTTCTGCCACGCCTCGGGAATCATCATCATCACGGCTTCGGGGAGGCTCCTGCCCGCCAGAAGCAGGAGCTCCAAAACGTTGTCGAAGTCGCCGGAGTCGGAAAGGTCGGGCTCGATGATGGGAAAGGCCTGGACCAGGTCGGGACCGAACAAGTCGCTCCTCAGGGTCTTTTGCCGGGCGAACATCTTGTTGACGTTGCCCCTCACGGTGTTGATCTCACCGTTGTGGCTCATGTACCGCAGGGGTTGGGCGCGGTCCCAGCTAGGAAATGTGTTCGTGGAAAACCGGCTGTGGACCATGGCCAGGTGGGTGATGTAGTCGGGGTCATCCAGGTCTTTAGCGTAGTACGACCAGACCTGGTCGGGAGTGAGCATCCCTTTGTACACGATGACTTTAGTGGAAAGGCTGCAGACGTAAAAAAAGGAATCGGGGTCGAAGCCTGGTTTGGACCGCAACGTATGGACGGCCTTCTTTCGGACCAGAAACAGCCTGCGGTCGAAGGCGTCGGCGCCCAGCCCATCGGGAGCTGCGACGAACAGGGTCTCGACCGAAGGTTCGGAGGCCCGGGCCGTAGGCCCCAGGGCGGAATTGTCCACGGGGTTCTTTCGCCACCCGAGCACCTTCAGGCCCTGGGCGACGGCCAGCCGGGCAAATTCGGCCTGACAGGCAGCATGCTGACCCGGGTCCTGGGGGAGGAAGACCAAACCTGCGGCCCAGCTACCCCGGGCCGGCAACATGATTCCGGCGTCCCGTAGGGCCACTTTTTCCAGGAATTCCCAAGGCAAGGCCGTCAGGATGCCGGCGCCGTCACCGGTGTTCGGCTCGGCTCCCCGGGCACCCCGGTGGTCCATCCGGCACAGGATGTTGGACGCATCCTGAAGGATCCGATGACTGCGCTGACACTTGATGTGGGGCAGAAACCCCACACCGCAGGAATCCTT
>Ga0302323_100003986_pt1 | contig 12019 bp, 8 predicted proteins | sample Fen_T0_3_FD_201950 | JGI IMG/M metagenome (GOLD analysis project Ga0302323, IMG submission 201950) | Peat permafrost microbial communities from Stordalen Mire near Abisko, Sweden - Fen_T0_3 | ecosystem: Environmental > Terrestrial > Soil > Wetlands > Permafrost | place: Sweden: Abisko... | reverse complement strand
AGAAGAACCGATAGCAGCCGGGATTTACACGGACGACACGGATCAGATTTTGAGGTTTGTGATCGATGCCGCTTATCAAGGTTACGCCGTCACGGCAGCGGGCATCAGACCTTCCCAGAATTGCTGACGACGACCAGTGAGATACATGTCACCCCAAACCTGCAAGTTCAGCAGACGCCAGATGCGATCGGTGGCGTCGTGTACCCCCCGGTCGTGTTTCTCGATCAGTTCGTCAATGTATGCGTGATTGGTGTATGCGGCAAGAATGCCATCTGGATCGCGCAGGTAATGGCGAATGGAAGACGCCTCCGGACGCAACAACCAGTCAGTGATTGGCGTGGGGAATCCCATTTTCTTGCGATAGATGATTTCGCGCGGGATGAGGTCTTCGACTGCCTTCTTCATGATGTATTTGCCCTGCTTACCACGCATTTTCATGTGCGGCGGAACCGAAGCAGCGAACTCGACGAACTGGTGATCGAGAAACGGCACGCGGCTCTCGATGGAGGTCGCCATGCTCATCTGGTCTTGCTTCATAAGCAACTCGACCAGATAAGTCTTCTGGTCGGCGAAGAGCAGGCGCGGCAGGCTTGGCGAAGCGGCTGTAGAGTTCCAATACCCCAGGAACGATGCGTATGGGTTCTGCGTGAAGTCGCGATTCAAAAGCTTGTGCTGTTCGTCGAGACCGAAGGCGCAATAGAAATTGTTGAGGTAAAGCGACTCGATGTCAGCTCCGCGACCCAGGACGGTGTGGCCAAGCTTGCGGCGGAGCGAGGCGGATAGCAGTGGCGAATCGGCGACGGCGTTCTGGATAACCTTGCGCATGCCATTCGGAACCAAACCGTACGCGCGCATCCATTCGCTGTTGAGCTGGTAGAAGCGGTAGCGGCCGTATCCGGCGAAGAGCTCGTCGCTGCCTTCACCGGTGAGCACGACCTTCACCTCCCGTCGCGCGAGTTTCGAGACGAAGTAAAGCGAGACACTCGAGGGCCACGTGATGGGTTCGTCTTCGTGCCAGACGAGGCGCGGCAAGGCATTGAAGAAGTCCTCCATAGAAATTCGGACTTCGTGATGGTCGGTGCCGATTTGCTCTGCCACCTGGCGGGCTTCCGAGAGCTCGCTGAATTGCGATTCGCTGTAACCCACTGAAAAAGTCTTCACTGGACCGTCGGCTTGACGCTTGATAATGGCAGCGATCGCGCTGGAATCAACACCGCCGCTGAGGAACATGCCGAGGGGAACATCGGACATCAGCCGCATTCGAACTACGTGTTCGAGCCGAGAGCGGCATTCGGCGATCCATTCGTGGTCGGGACGCTCGTCGAATTGGGTGGGGCACGGGGCTTCCCAATACTGCTTGATCTCAAGTCGCGGCGAGGGTCCGCACGTCACCGTCATGGTGTGGCCGGGCATCAGCTTGCGAATGCCGGCGAACATGGTTTGGTCTCCGCTGCTGTATCCGAAAGCGAGATACTCAGGGAGCAGCGCATCGTTGAAATGCGCGCTGATCGCGGGATGCTCGAGCAGGGCCTTGATCTCGGAGGCGAATGCGAAGAGTCGGCCGTCCCAGTAGTAATAGAACGGTTTGATGCCCAGGCGGTCACGAACGCAGAAGAGTTGGCGTTTGCTCTGGTCCCAGATAGCGTAGGCAAACATACCTCGATAGCGAGTGACAGACTGGTCTCCCCACTGCTCATAGGCGTGGATGATGGTCTCGGTGTCGCAGTGGCTCTTGTAGCGGTGGCCGGCAGCTTCGAGCTCGGGACGAATGTCGGCGTGGTTAAATATTTCGCCGTTGTAGGTGACCCAGACTGTGTCGTTCTCGTTGGACATGGGCTGGCCGCCAGTGGCGAGGTCGATGATGCTGAGGCGGCGGTGGCCGAGGGCGACTTCTCCACGAACATAATGGCCGGAGCCGTCAGGGCCGCGGTGGGCGATGACATCGGTCATCCGGCGGACGAGGCGCTCGTCGGCTGGGGAGCCGTCGGTGTTCAGAAATCCGGCGATGCCACACATGCGCTAGTACAGCCCTACGGCGGCGGGCTCAAGAGTGGAATCTGCTGGAGTCAGCGCTTCAACTCGCGCCTGGGTTTCGGCCGCACGATCGATGGCGCGCTGTTTCTGTGCCATGAAGCCTAAAGCAGTGGTCAGTCCCGCAAGAATGGGGACGTCGGCGTCCCAAGCCAAGGCGGCGAAGAAGGCGATGAGAAGAAACGTGATGAATGCAGCGCGCAGCGAACGGGCAAGCGCGCGCAGGTTATCCCAAGTCGGGCCGCTATTTTTGGTGCGGATGATACCGTTCAGCGTCTTGAAGACAAAATACAGCATCGCAAGGTAAATGCCGAGTCCGGGAAGGCCCATCTCACTGGACAACTGGGTATAGGTATTGTGGGTAACATGCCACAAGCCCTTGGCTTCACCGCGAGCTATAGCCATGTCGTTTTGAACAACCTGGAAGTTGCCTGGCCCAACTCCGAGGAAGGGATGTCTGGCAGTCATCACCAAGCTGTCGATAAGCAATTGCTTGCGCGCCTCGCTGGATTCGATAGTGCCCATGCGAAGCCGTTCCTCAGCCGAGACGTCGTACTTATCATACGTCCCAAAAAAGGTGGTATACCGTAGACGCATGCTTGCCGGCATCAGCATGAAAATGGCCAGAAATATCACCGGCGTCGCTGTTAACAGCCGGATGCGGGTGGAAGGCTTGAACTGAAAAATAATCAGGAAGTACATAAGCGCTGCGCCCATAGCGCCGGCACGTGAGCCGGTGCGGGAGATCGTCAAAAGTATAGGCGCTGACATGAGCACGGCGATGATCTTCTGGGTGCGATTACCGCGCAAATAGAGGAACGCGACAAAGGTCAGGCCGACCAGAAGCGTCCATGCCAGATCGTTGGCGTTTGCGTACCGGGTATTTTCTAGAACAAGCCGGCCGTCCGCGGTTCGATTGTTCTTCAGTAGGGTAAGCGTGCCCAACATGCCCGCCGCATAAGCAATCGCATGAAAGAGCCGATTGGCTTGGGGCAGGGTGGTCAAAAGTCCGGCCGACAGCATAAAAATAAGAGCTGCCTTATACCACTGGTCGATAAAAACCTGAAAACTGCCGCCAGGCCAGGCACCGAATGGCACACAAGCGATGAACCAAAGGGTGAAAGCCGCAAAACACATGCCCACACGGCTATTGAGTACTTTCATGAATTGGCCAGTGCCGAAAACTGCCAAAAGCCCAAAAGTGGCAAGCACCAGTTGGGGGCGCAACTGGCCAAAAACCGGTATCACCTCCGTGAGAGCGCTGAAGATCGAAAACAGGAAGAGCACGAGCACGGGGAATGAGCTCTTTAACAACGGGTTGGGCTGTTGGTAGATCGAGGCTTTCACAGGCTGTCCCTCAAACACATACCATCGGCCGTGCGAGCCGGATTGGAGAAGTCTACCATGATGCTGGCACAGCTACGGAGCGGTAGTCACTCGCCTGGATTTACGGGCGGGCTGAAGCGGAGCGGCGGCTATCGGGGAACCAGTTCGCAGCGCACGATGGCAGTAGTAAACTCGCGGGTCGACCGATAGTGCAGGCGTTGCAGCTTGCGAATCGGCACGCATTCGAGCCACTTGAATTTCAACGAGCTCTGGCGAACGAGTTGCTCGAAGCGGCCAATCGTCATCTGATTCAACCCTCCGGCAACCTCGCAAAAGCGGGTTGCGCCATCGGTTTTGAAATCGGACCGCCAGCGAATGAGCGCTTTCTCGGAAAAGAGCAGGTGCGCCCAAGGGAAGACGGAAAACAGGTGCCCCCCGAGCGGGTGATACCAGGTGGGGCCGAAGCTTACGCGAATGGACCCTTCGGGTTTCAGCAATTCCTGCATGACGGAGAGGATTTCGGCAGGGTTGTCGAAGTGTTCGAAAGCATCAAGCGAGATAACTATGTCGGCCTTGTCTTGCGGGTGCTGCGCGAATTCGCAAACGTCGGCTACACCATGTTGCCTCGCCAATTTACGCGCGCCATCCAAAAGATCCTGGCGGATGTCAACACCGATGACCTTCCGGGCACCACGGAGAGCAAGTTCCACAGTTTCATGACCCTCTCCACAGCCAAAGTCGATGACGGTCTTCCCCTCTACATCGAGAGGCGTGCCCAGCAGATCCAGCTTGGAGCGGTTTGCGAAGGCTTTGCCAGTGCAAACATCGGGCTCTCCGGGAGAAATCCAACGTAGTAACTTGTATTGCAGATCTGCCATCACACTCGCGGTTTGTTATATCACAACCCAGGTCCGCTTCGCGGAATCCACGAGGCGAACGACAAAGCTAATGCCGGTCCTGACAGATTCGCGGTCAGCGAGGAGGCGGGCGACGGCCTTCGCGCCAGTGCCTAGAGGAGCGAGTCTGCCGTTTGGGCATCGCGGACTGGGTGGTCTTTGACCGGATGGAAGAGCCACGACGAACTGCCTGCGCTCTAGTGGCAGAGCGATTGCGTTCGTAATGTCGAGCTTCGCCAGGGGTGTGCTGGTAGCGCTGATGGAGGCCATGGCCACGGGCCTGCCGTGCGTGCCACCGCGGATTAGCTTGGAGTTGGAGCCGAGCAAATGTTCTAATGTCTGATAGCTGATGACACTGCCACGTCTACTGCATGTGTTCTCGACCTTCGATCCCGGTGGGCCCGAGGTCAGAACAGCCAACTTCATCAACGTCACCCAAGATTGCTTTCACCATTACATCCTTGCTATGGATGGGCGCTTCGGCGCACTCTCAAGAATCAGTCAGGACGCGCACGTGGAAGTCTTGCCCCGGCCTCCCATCGTGCCTCAAGATGTCGCGAATCTGATCCAGCCCTTCCGTGCGCCGGCTGTCGCCTGGCGGCTATTCCGAAACGCTTGGTGGGCCCTTAACCAGATCAGGGCTGTGCAACCGGACCTGTTGTTGACTTACAACCTTGGAGCAGCCAGCGGGTTGTTGGCCGCACGCATTTACGGCACTTGTCCCGTCATCCACACCGAGACTGGTATCGATGCGGATGAACTCGTTCGTCCGAACCGTGTCAGAGTTCTGTTGAGGCAGTTAAGCGCCAAAAACGTGGCAGCGCTGGTAGTACCTTCCCGGTCGCTCGAGCGCGCTGCTGAATCGGCGTTTCGTCTGCGAACGACGGTCATTCGTATCCCGAATGGTGTCGATTTCCGGAAGTTGCAACCGGTGGATGGCGGCGCGATGCGGCTGCAACTCGGGTTCCAGCCGGCGGACTTCGTTATAGGCTGTGTTGGTCATCTTCGGGTGGAGAAGGGACATCTGCGTCTTTTCAGAATCTTACTGGCCGCGGACATTCCCAATAGCAAACTCCTGCTGGTCGGCGATGGACCAATGCGTCCGGTACTCGAAAAAGCGGCGGCGGAAATGGGCATTGCATCTCGGGTAGTGTTCGCTGGCACGGTTGACAACGTCGCCGCGTACTACTCCGCGATGGATCTCTTCGCGTTGGCATCGGACACCGAGCAGATGCCCATGGCCTTGCTTGAGGCAATGTCGTGTGGACTTCCGGTGGTTTGCACGGACGTGGGAGATTGTCGAGAGATTGCCGGACCCCAGATAATACCGGCCATCTTCGCGGTTGACGATATCAGCGGGTACGCGGCAGCCTTGCGGACCTTTAGTAGCGACGAACAACTCCGTCGAGAGACCGGTGCGCAAAACCGGCGCAGATGTATGGAAGAGCACGACAGCGATCTGATGCTTGCCCGCTATCGGGATCTCTACCTCCGGACTATCCGTGACGGACAGAGACGGCGCGTCTAGCTATCGCCGAGAATGCTCAGTACTGACTGATCATCGCACCATAGCGCCATAGGGCGAGGTATTCAGACGCAGGTCGTGTGGGTGAACCGGCGCGAGGTGGGAATTGATGGCCTCGTGGATAAAGTACTCAACGTCAGCGTTCGGGCGCCAATCGAGCAGGCGTTTGGCGGCGGAACAATCGATATCCGAATACATAGCGGCACTCTTGAACTCGCGATATGATGGGAACCAACCCTCTGCCCCGCCCACTCTCTTGATTGACCACTTTGCCAGCGAGACGCTGTAAAACCACGTCAGACTGGTGGGACGAAAGTGAATCTCGCGGAGACTTCGCTCCGTGCACCAGGAAATAAATTCAACGGCGGAAGGACGCACGTCGCCCGCCAGATTAAAAGCCATCCCATCGATTCCGGGAGCCCATGCTGCAGAAAACAATGCCTGTACGACGTCCTGCACCAGGACGAAAGGAAGAGGATCCAGGCCCTTGCCCAGCCTGATGCACCACGTATCGCTTGGCCAAATCCCGAGTCCCCCATGGCTGAGAAACCCGCCGCGCCCCACCACGAAGCAAGGGCGCATGATGGTCACCGGCAAACCGTTTTTAGCGTGCCAATCCATTAATAGCTGTTCGGCGAGAATCTTCGCCCGAGAATAGTAGCTTCGCGCCTCGGGCTTCGGGTCGGATCCATCGCTTTCGGTAATCGTCCGGCGGTCCCCTAAGTACAATGCGACGCTTGAACTCGCGTATATAAGCCGTTTGACCCCAAAGTCGGTGCATGCCTGCGCGATGCCGCGGACGGAATCAACAAAATCACGCTGGTAACTAGCCCAGCCCTTACCACCGCCCATCGCAAGGTCATAAACAACAGACGCCCCGTTGATCACCGACCGCATGCACTGTTCGTCGGCCGCTTCGCCCCGGACATATTCGAGACCCCGGATTGCGGGTCCGCTACTGTTGGCCGTGCGGGAGACAACGGTCACGGAATTGCCACTATCCAGGTGGAGTTGGACCAGGCGCGAACCGATGAAACCAGTTCCGCCGATTACCACGATATGGTCAGTTTTGGACATGTTGTCTGCCTCCTGAGCAAACCGAGTCGATCACGGCTTGGCAGGCCTGGATAACTGCGGTGGCTTCTACAATTCCGGCTGGGGGTTCAGTGCCACGGGAGATGGCCTCGTGGAAAGCAACTACGCTGTTCCGCATTCCCACGCTGAACACATCGCTGGAGACGTTCAGCCCAAGCAAACCGCTGGCAAGAGTGAAAATATTGCGAAACCCGTCTGCGAACAATGATCGCGAGCGCCGCAAGGAATCCACGAAACTGTCAACCGGAGGTACGAAACGGGTTTTCGTGCTGTACACATACGTGTTGCGCATCAGATCGACCGTTGCCGAACCGTCTTGGCCTATAACATAGACAAAACAGTCCAGGAAGTCTCCACCTACGGAGAAGTAGCATTGTGCCGGACCGCGTTCGCAGGTGAATGCCATCTGCCACGTGTCGAAAAACGTTGAACCGCTCCGCAGCGTTCTTTTACCGGACACAACGGTTTCTACCGATTCCACGGGACCCATGAGGCGCACAATCGCAGAGAATGGATGCGGTCCGAGTTCCAGAAGGATGTTGCCCGTCTCCGCGAACATCCACTGGCCGGTTTGGCCGGTTGCGAGCTGTGGCATTGGCATGTTGCAGCAGACGTGAACGCTTTCAATGTGGCCAAACCGTCTCGCCCGGATGTCAGAGATCAAGCGCAGAAAAGACGGCAGGAAGGTCAGGTTATGGTTAACACCGACGGATCGTCCAGCCCGCCCTGCAGCTTCTTCAATCGTGCGGCATTCCTCGGGCGTCGTAGCGAAGGGTTTTTCGATGAAGGTATGCCATCCATTGGTCAGGCACTCGATGGCAGTCGGTGCGTGCGCTGACGGCGGCACCAGGATATGCACGGCATCCAGAGCCGCCTTGGGCGCCATTTCAGCAACAGAAGTAAAGAGGTGCGGGATCCCAAAAGCTTGTTGTAAGGATGCCGCCCTTGTTCGATCGCGGTCGCAGACGGCTTCCAAGGTGACTCCGGGGAGCTTCTTGAGGGCTTGCGCGTGAAACCGAGCGATTGTTCCTGCTCCGACGAGGCCCACGCGGATGGGCCGCGCGGTTTGTGTTCGATCCATAAGTCTCCACCGTCCCGCAGCATTGCTGCTCAAGGACAAACGTACTCTACGGCAGACGGTAACCGGCGCCGTGTTACTAAAACGGAATCGCAGCTAAGCTGACCATCCGTGCTCACGTCAAACGAACAGTTTATCACTGTGCCGGATGTCCAGTTCGCGTCCTAGAGGATGAATGAGACGCCGTCCCTTGTGGGCACTTGTTCATATGTTCTTCGGTTCTTTCCGTCTCTATCTCTCCGGCAACGCCTGTTCCGGACTCGCGTCCAGATTCGCGGTTGCTTGTCACGGGTGTCTCTCTCCCCATCGGGGGGCAGAGCTACATACACATTCGAGCTATAGTCTGTCGACGAGGGTTGTGGCCGAAGGCTATAATGGCTCTCATAGAAGGAGGCCGACGCTCTGTGCCTGTGGGGACTGTGTCGCCAAAATGATATCCTCAGGGCTCTTGTTCGGTCGCGCACTTTTAGCTCTGACTTGCCGCTTACGTGGTGCCGATATTCTGGGTACACTGAAGCAACTTGAGCCGGCACCGTTCCGCTCGCCCGAAGAAATACGCGAAAGACAACTGCAAGACACGCGCGCGCTTCTCGCACATTCGGAGAAGGTTGTTCCTTACTATCGAACTCTCTTTCGAAGCCTCGGGGTTTGCAGTGAGGACATCCGCACGTGGGACGATTTTTCACGGTTGCCAATTCTCACCAAGGACATCATTCGCCAGCAGGAACAGAATTTGATTCGGGAGGATGTGCCAATCGAAAAACTGCAACCGCATTTCAGCGGAGGTTCCACCGGCGTGCCGCTAAAGTTTTTCCGCAGCGCGGAGTACATGGCGAAGAGCGATGCGGGCACATACCGCAACTTTGAGCAGTGCGGATGGCGGCCAGGGGAGATGGTGGCGTTTTTCTGGGGAGGAAACGAGAAGCTGTATGCAATGTCCGGGGTAGAGTTCGAGGTGCGGCAGTTCCTCCGGCGTATGTACCAGTTCGATCCGTTCATTGCTGGTGAAAAAGACATGGAAAGGTGGGTGGGGATATTCACCCGGATTAGGCCGCGTGTGGTTTTTGGATATGCGTCAACGATCGCTCTGTTTGCAGGATTTCTGGAGCAGCACGGCAAGAAAATCAGCGGGATCAAGGGCGCGTTTACGACTGCCGAGAAGCTTTACCAGCCGCAACGCGAACTCATAGAGCGCGTCTTTGGATGTAAGGTTTTCGACTGCTACGGGTCCAGCGAGATACAGAACGTCGCGGCCGAATGCACCCTGAGCAAGATGCACATCAACGCGGATTTCGTAGTGCTCGAGGAATCCCGGGTGGAGGGCGATATGCCGAGGCCCTTTCTTCTCACATCATTGCAGAACTATTCCATGCCGTTTATTCGGTATCGCAATGAGGATTGCGGATACTTATCGGAGGAGGCATGCTTGTGCGGCAATCATTTTCCGCTGATGCGTTTGGAGATCGCACGGACTTCCGATCATTTTCTCTTTCCGGGGGGCCGCGTCGTTCACGGCGAGTTTTTTACGCACTTGATGTATGGGAGCTCAGGGGTCCTGACGTTTCAGTTTCACCAGACGGCGCTCGATGAGATTATTCTGTCGCTCGTGCCGGGGCCAGGCAATACGGAGGCGCGCGAGGCGAAAATCAAAGACGCGATCCGGCAGATTCACGAAATCACGCCGGAAAACCCTGTGCGGGTAGTAGTTCGCGAGGTCGAATCGATCCCCTTGTCGAATGCCGGCAAACATCGGTTCACGCGGTCGGACGTCGGTGCGGGTGCTGGGTTGAATGGGGATGGGGCGAAGCCGCAGGCCCAGGGCGTTACATAGGGCAGGAGTTGATGGCCGCCGGAATCGCGTACGCAGGTAACGCTTCAGTTAGGTATTTGTAGTGTCTCTTATGTCGGAAACGCAGTCTGAAAATACGCGCTACGCTTTCACGCCGACGGTGGGGATTGGGCGCTTGCCATCTCCGACCTACCCTTCCTTGGACCAGGAAGGCCCGAATTCAGTCTCTGATGCTCTCGGGCGCTTGGCCGATACGCTTGGATGGTCGAATGAAGACGGTCCCTTGGGACGCGTTATTCCCGCTGGCGCGCGCGTGCTCGTTAAGCCGAATCTCGTTTTGCATCACAACGAAGATCCGCGATTTCAGGGTCCGGACGGGATTGACTGCTTAGTCACGCATGCTTCGCTGATCCGCGCGGCTGTGGAGGCAGCCCTACAAACGAGGGCGGCCGAAGTGCTGGTAGGAGACGCTCCAATCCAGGGCTGCGACTTCAACGAACTGCTACGAGTGACCGGACTCGACAACTGGGCGCGCGAGCAAAGGCATCGTGATGCGCGGTTTGTAGGCGTGCGTGACTTTCGCCGGACGACGTGCGTCCTGATGCACGGGGTGCGGGTAGCCGCAGAAGACGTGCAGCCGGAAGACCAGTTCGCGCTTTTTGATCTGGGGCATGAAAGTTTGCTTGAGCCCATCAGCACGAACGAGGACCGCTTTCGGGTGGCATGGTACGACCACAGGCTGATGGCGAAAACGCATCATCCGGGCAAGCATCAATATCTGGTTGCGAAGGAAGTGGTCGAAGCCGACGTCATAATCAATTTGCCCAAACTCAAGACGCACAAGAAGGCAGGCGTTACGTGCGCGCTGAAGAACCTCATCGGCATCAACGGAAATAAGGAATATCTGCCGCATCACCGGCTCGGCGGGCCGCAGACAGGTGGCGACAACTATCCCGACGATGGATTCGTCAAGCGAGCTCTGGAATTAGTAACCGACCGGCAGAACGTTACGAACTCATACGCCGGCGGAATGGGGTGGCACCTTTTGTTCGCGCTGTTGGCGAGGGCTTCCAGGGCCAGCGGTGATCGCGTGGGAATGGATGGATCGTGGTCAGGGAATGACACGATTTGGCGGACGTGCCTGGATCTGAATCGCGTGCTTCTTTACGGCCGGGCGGATGGAACGATGAGCGAAGAGATCCAGCGGCGGGTCGTGCATATCGTGGATGCAATTGTCTCTGGGCAAGGGAATGGACCTCTCGCGCCGGAACCGCTGGGTTTTGGCCTCCTGCTTGGCGGTAATAATGCGGCCGCGATAGACTGGGTCGCTGCGCAGTTGCTGGCCTACGATGCGGAAAAAGTCTCGCTCGTGCGGCACGCATTCGATCAATTTCGTTGGCCGATTACGAGGTTTGCGAGTGGCAGCGTGCGTGTAGTCGGAGATCTCGGGGCGGGAGATCCGCGGCCGGTTCTCAGTGCGGTTTGCCGGCCTGTCAAGCATCCCATCGGGTGGCAGGACGCCGCGAATGAGGAGTCGAAGGCGTGGGTGGGGGATGACGGGGTTGGGATCGCCGCCACGTCTGTTGATCCGAGGGACGCGTAGAATCGCGTGCCACGCCGGAGCTCGACGAACGCCCAACATTTTGAAGCACCGCCGTTCGCGGTTCGGCTTAGGCGTTCAGTAGTGGGCGGGATTTCGCCAGGGGATGGAAGAATAATTGGAATTTAGCTGTCTAAGTGACGAGCGCAGCGTCTACGGAAGCATGTATAAGGTTCGCGGTAGGCCATTTCGGAGTGGAACGAACCTCGTGTCGTGGCAACTAGATATTGCTCGCCACCGACGGAACTGGCGCCCTGCAGGAAAGACGAAGCTGCTCTCGCACGTACGAACGGCGGCTTGAGGCCGATGCGCCCATCGGGGTTCCGCTGGGTGGCGGGATTGGTTCTGAGCTTCATGTGCTGGGCCATCTGGGTACCCGATCGAGCCATTATCGCCTTGACGATAACTGGGACGGACGGCCCATTGATTGAACCAGCAGACGAGTTTCTGCCTGCGCAGGATACTGGCATTCGTCGTCGTGTCATTGACCTCTTGCAGGAGGATAGACCCGCAACTTGACCTCCCGTCCCATACGAGTTTTGCTGGTTGCGCCGTCGCTCGACATAGTCGGGGGTCAGGCGGTGCAAGCCAGCCGCCTGCTGGAACTCCTGCAAACAGATCCCAGTATTCAAGTTGAGTTCCTGCCAATTAATCCAAGACTTCCGGGGCCGCTCCGCTC
>Ga0302323_100003985_pt1 | contig 12020 bp, 11 predicted proteins | sample Fen_T0_3_FD_201950 | JGI IMG/M metagenome (GOLD analysis project Ga0302323, IMG submission 201950) | Peat permafrost microbial communities from Stordalen Mire near Abisko, Sweden - Fen_T0_3 | ecosystem: Environmental > Terrestrial > Soil > Wetlands > Permafrost | place: Sweden: Abisko... | reverse complement strand
CCGTTGTCTGCGGCCGAGCAGGCTCTGGTGGCTGCGCGCCTAGGTGAACTCGATCCGCAGGCGGATTTGGTTTTCGATCTGACGTGCTCAGAGTGTCAGCATCGGTTCCCGGTGCCCCTCGATCTTTCCGCCTTCCTCTGGTCCGAGATTGCCATCGAGGCGCGCCGCTTGATGCAGGAGGTTGCGGCGCTGGCGAGTGCATTCAAATGGAGTGAGCGAGACATCCTGTCGATGGGCCGAAAGCGTCGACAGTTGTATTTGGAGCTGGCGGAGGCATGAGCGTCGATTTCGTGCAACGGCTTGTGGAACGCGTCCGCGGCACTCAATCGATTTTGCGTCCGGCTGCCGGCTCGGCGATATCCGCACTCGGGGCGCCCATGTCGGCGACCGACGTGCAGGTGGAATTCGAGGAAGCCAATAGCGTTGCGCTGGCGGAAGATCGGCCTCCGACGGCTGACCCGATGCGATTGGTCGAGCCATCCCTGGTGCCGGCGAGGAGGCCCGAGCAGCGCTCCTGGGATGGGGAGATGGTCCAACCTGCGCAGCCAGGGAAGCCGATCAAGGTTGTGGAGACGGCACGGCACGCAAAAGCAGGCGCGCCAACGCAGGAAACGGAATTGGGCTCGCCCACGCGGTTGGATACGGTGACACGATCTCCTGGGATGGCAAGAGCTAGAGCGGGACGCCAGAGAGATCTGGCTGAAGGTCTGAGCCGGCGAGGGACGGTCAGTCCCAAAGCCATGACCGAGAGCGAGGGCTTCAGTCCGGTTGGCGGGGCTATGACGGAAATCCGCACGTTCGGATCCGGGGACACGCGCACCGCTCTCTCGAGGCAACAGGTCGAGGCAGCTCCGGTCATTCGGGTCCACATCGGACGTGTTGATGTTCGGTCCTCCGCGCCGCCGGCCGCAGCGGCGCCTAACCGCCCAAGGGAGCCGTTGCCTTCGGTCGCGCTGAACCAATACCTTGAGCAACGCAGTCGGCCGGCGGGAAAGCAATGAGCAATACTTTGGCGATTGCCGCCGTAACGGCGACGATCAAAGACATACTCGGGACGGTTTCTCAACCGCTGCCCGGTGATCCGGACCCGGACTCTGACCTTGCAGATGCATTTTGCAGTGTTCGGCCGCCTGACAAGGCCCGCAGCAGCGAAGACGTCAATCAGCTGAACCTGTTCATGTTCCAAACGGTGCCCAATGCGGCCATGCGAAATGCGTTCATTCCGACGCAGGTTCACGCCGGGGAGCAAGCCTTCTCACCGCTGGCCGTGACCCTGCACTACCTTCTCACCGCGTACGGGCGCAACTTCGATGATCTCCTTAGCCATCGGTTGCTGGGACGAGCGATGAGCCTGCTACATGATCACGCCATCCTATTTCCCGCTGACATCAAGCACGCGCTGTCGGGCTCGACCCTTGCAGGCGCCGACCTGGCCAACCAGATCGAGCACGTTCGAATCACGCCACGGAGTATTTCAACGGAGGAGACGTCGAAACTGTGGACCATGTTTCAGACGCCCTATCGTGTGTCGACGGCCTATGAGGCGTCGGTGGTCCTTATCGATTCGCAGCGGCGAACCGGCGCCGGGCTACCGGTGATCAAGCGCGGCCCTCACGACACCGGCAACGACGCCATGGCGTCGCTCCTTCCTCCTTTCCCCGCACTTGAGACGATCAGCTGCGTCACCGCAACCCAGCCGGCCACGCGGATTTCCGATGTGGCCCATGGCTTCAGTGCGGAGCCGATCAAGTTCACCGGTCACGATCTGGCTGGCGCCTCCTTGACGGTCAGTTTTCAACATCGACTGTTCGCGGCCCCGCTAACGTCGCAGCCGTCTTGGCTATCGTCAATCAGCAACAATGGGTTCACCGTCAATCTACCTGACGCTCCCGGGTCCTGGCCCGCGGGGTTGTATCAATCCTGGGCGACGGTCGTGGACGCAACAAGCAACGCGCGCGACACCAACGTGTTGCCACTTCAGATCGCGCCGCGCATCTTCGCCGTTCAGCCGAAGTCCCCGCCGCCGATCCCTCCGGCCGGTGACGGCTCGGTGACGCTTTCGGTATTCGTAAGCCCACCGGTTCGGCCCGAGCAACGGGCTTCGGTGTTGGTTGGAAGCGCCGAGTTCAAGCCCGATCCGACGTTGAGCGGCCCGAACAAGCTGGTCGTCAAGGTGGCCCAACCGAAGGGCACCTATAAGCTGCGCGTCCGGGTCGACGGCGTCGACAGCTTCATCATCGACTACGCCGCGAAGGCCCCCACCTACGTCGGTGATCCCCTCTTGACGGTGGTTCTGGGATGATCGCCCCCGATCTTATGGGATGGCAGGAGGCCAATCAGCGCTACCTGTTCGCGACCGTTGCTGCGCTTACGGCAAGGCTTCTCCCCTCGGATGACGAAACGCGCGCTAGCGCCGAGGCCGCCGAACGCGACCTCGCGCAGAGCAAACTTGAATTGCACGTACCGGCGGCAGTCGACTCGCTCGCGGTTGCCTTTGGGCTGTCCTCTTTCGAACGCGCGGTTGTGTTGCTCGCCGTCGGTCCTGATCTTTTGCCGGGTTTTGCGGATATCTGCGCGCGCGCCAACGCGAATCCGAATCGGCCCTGGCCCACGTTCGGCTTGGCGCTCTCGCACCTTCCGGGCGCGCACTGGACCGCGCTTTCGCCCACCGGGCCGCTGCGCCGGTTTCTGATCGTCGAGGTCGACGGCGGCGAGTCGGTGCTGCATGGTCGACTCCGCGTCGCGGAGCGGGTGTTGTCCCACCTTTGCGGCGTTTCGACACTCGACGCGCGCCTGCTCGGAATCGCCGAACCATTGGTGACCTATGACGATAACCCATTGGCGCCTTCGCACGCGCAAGCCGTCGCGCAGGTGACTGCGGTCTGGCGGCGGCCGGGCAACGGTTTAGGTCGACCGGTTGTGCAGCTATGCGGGCCGGACGTCCTTGCCAAACAGGCTGTGGCCGCAGCGAGTGCGCGGGCCCTCGGTCTCTCGCTGTGTACGTTGGCGGCGTCCGACGTGCCGCCTTCGGCGGCGGAGCGAGAGAACCTGGCTCGCCTCTGGGAGCGCGAGGCGGTGCTGTCATCAAGCGCCCTCATCATCGAGACCGACGACGCGGATTCGGCCGATTGCAGCCGGCAGGCTGCGGCCCTGGCGGAGCGCATGCGAACGCTGGTCGCGCTGTCGGTCCGCGAGCCGGCCCGGATGAAGCGCAAGACCAGTGTCCGCATCGACGTGCCACGCGCCTCTGCGCCAGAGCAGCATTCCTTGTGGCGCCATCTGCTCGGACCGGCCGGAGCGAACCTGAACGGAGCGATGGCGAACGTGATCTCGCAGTTCAACCTGAACCTCGGTAGCCTGCGCGACGCCAGCGCCGAGGTTCTTCGCCAAGTCGAAGACGGTAGCTCGACGCCGTTGCCATCGCTGGCCTGGGAGGCGTGCCGCAACCAAGCGCGTGTCCGCCTGGACGATCTGGCGCAACGGATCGACGCCCGCGCTGGTTGGGACGATCTGGTGCTGCCCAAGGATCAAATGGATCTGTTACACGACTTGGTGGTCCAGGTGCGGCAGCGCGCGCTCGTGTACGAATCCTGGGGCTTCGCTCAAACCGGTGATCGCGGGCTGGGTATCAGCGCGCTCTTTGCCGGCGTCAGCGGTACCGGCAAGACGCTCGCTGCCGAGGTGCTCGCCCACGAACTCTCGCTCGACCTCTATCGCATCGACCTGTCGCAGGTGGTGTCGAAGTATGTCGGCGAAATCGAGAAGAACCTCCGGCGCATCTTCGAGGCCGCCGAGGAGGCCGGCGCGGTGCTCCTGTTCGACGAAGCGGACGCGCTCTTCGGCAAGCGCAGCGAAATCAAGGATAGTCACGATCGCTACGCCAATATCGAGGTCAGTTACCTCTTGCAGCGCATGGAGCAATATCGCGGCCTCGCCATCTTGACCAGCAACATGCGCAATGCGCTCGATCAAGCATTCTTACGGCGCCTGCGCTTCATCGTCGAGTTCCCATTTCCGGACCATGAGCAGCGTCTGGAGATCTGGCGGCGCGCATTTCCTCCACACGTGCCGTTGGGCGCGATCGACTGGTCACGCCTGGTCAAGCTCAACCTTGCTGGTGGCACGATCCGCAATATCGCGCTGGCGGCCGCATTCATCGCTGCCGACGCTGGCAAGCCGGTCGAAATGGCGCACCTTTCACGGGCGGCGCAATCTGAATACAAGAAGCTGGAGAGATCGCCCTCCGAGGTGAACCTCGCATGAAGCGCCCGGCCGATGTGGAACTCACCATTGACGAAGTCGTGTTGCATGGCTTTCCGGACGGCGCACGCGCTCTCTTCAGCGACGTCCTCAAACAAGCACTCCTGCGTGAACTCGGTAGTCCCCGGTTGCAGCGCTCGCTGGTCCACGGGGGCGACGTTCGTTATGTCGACGGCGGCCCGGTTCGGTTTCCGGCGGCAGGCACGCCACACGACCTTGGCGGTGCTGTTGCGAGATCGGTGTCCCGCAGCTTGCTTACCGCCACCAAGCCGCCAGGGGGACGCGTTCGATGAGCTTCCCCGGACAGCCACAAACCATGCGCGGTGGTATCGCCTTGATCGACATCGATACCTCTCGGGTCATCCGTGTTGCAGCTTTGCAATACAACCCGGACACCATCACCCGCACCCTGCAGGTGCAAGGCGCTGCGGGCGACTCGCCCGATCATCTGGAGGCCTTGCGCATCAAGGCTCCCCCCATCGAGACCATCAAGCTTGAGGCCGAATTCGACGCCACCGACGACACCAATGAGAACGTGGACGTCTTCGCGCAACTGGCTGCGCTGGAGTCCATCGTCTACCCGTCGACAGCCGACGTGCTTGCCAACAAGGCTTACGCCGACAAGGGATTTCTCGAAATCCTGCCAGTCACCGCGCCCCTGCAAGTCTTCGTGTGGTCGAAGCAGCGCGTGGTGCCGGTACGCATCACCGACTTCTCCATCACAGAGGATGCGTTCTCGCCGACCCTCACCCCTCTGCGCGCCAAAGTGAGCCTGACCATGCGTGTCCTCAACGTCTACGATCTCGGCTTCGACAACAAGGGGGGCGCGTTGTTCCTTGGATATCAGTTGCAAAAAGAAATCCTCGGCCAAATCGGTTCGACCACGCTTGATGCCATCGGACAGGTGCTGCCATGAAATCGGGATTCCCACCTTCGAGCCGCTACTTCCCCATTGAGGTTTCGCAGTATCAGGCATCCGCGGGCGAGCGAACGGTCGCCTTCTTGCGCCGGCGGTTCGTCCCGGCAGCCTCGCGCTTTTTCACCCTGGTCCAGTTCACGGTGAAGGAAGGGGATCGCTTGGACAACGTCACCGCGACCTATCTTGGCGATCCGGAACAGTTCTGGCGGTTGTGCGACGCCAACAATGCACTCAAGCCGGACGACTTAACCAACACTGTTGGGCGAACACTGCGCATCACCTTGCCGGAAGGCGTATCGGGGGCTGCCCTTGCTTAAAGGGTTTCAACTGTTGTTGCAGATCGGGCCGGTCGTCACGTCGCCGGCGCCACGCGAGGTTATCGACTCGCTAACGGCGGTCTCGATCAAGGAATCTGCCAATTCCCGTAGCGGCTTTTCACTTAGCTTCACCGTAAGCAAGAACTCGCGCATTCAAACCGAACTTCTGCCAAGCGGCTATTTCGAACCGATTATTACGCGCGTACAAATCGTGGTCATTGCCGAAGGGCAGCCTATCGTCCTAATGGATGGCATTGTCTCGAAGCTCGATCTCGCGCCGTCTAACGAACCCAACAAGACGACGTTGACGGTGACCGGAGAGGACGTCAGCTTGGCGATGGATCTCCTCGATTTCACGGGACTGCCATATCCGTGCATGCCGATGTTCGTCCGGGTCGAGCTGATGCTGCTGAAGTACGTGATGTATGGCGTGGTTCCCACTGTGGTCCCTGACTTGATGATCGACGTCCCGAATCCGCTCGGGCAGACGCCGCATCAGCAAGGGACCGACCTAAGCTATATCAAGTCTCTCGCGTCCGAGACGGGGTACACCTTCTACGTCACGCCGGGACCGCTGCTGGGAATGAACCAGGCATACTGGGGCCCCGAGATCCGATGGGGCCAAACCCAACCGGCTCTCAACATCAACATGGACGAGTTGTCGACACTCGATTCTTTGTCCTTTTCCTTCGACGGCTTGGCAGGGGCTTTGTACGTCGTCTCGGCGCGAATTCCGGGGATTTGCTTCAGTATCCCGATACCGGTTCCGCCCGTCGGGATCCTGCGTCCGCCCCTGGCACAGATACCAGCGGTTCCCCACAAGCTTGAGTATCTGTCCGACACCAACGACAACGGCCCCATTCGCGCGGCGCTGCTCGGAATCGCCAGGGCGTCGCAACGTGGTGACACGGTCACCGGTTCGGGCTCGATGGACGTCACCCGTTATGGCCGCATTCTGCGCGCGCGCAGCCTTGTCGATATTCGTGGTGCCGGAATCTCTTTCGACGGCACCTACTACGTCACCAGCGTCACCCACGACATCAAGCGTGGTGACTACAAGCAGAGTTTCTCGGTCGCCCGCGAAGGACTCGTCCCCATCCAACAAACAGCGACGGTGTAACCATGCCAGCAGAGCACGACAAGAAGCGCTACGACAAGATGTACAAAGGCACCATTTACAACAACATCGATCCGGAGATGCGCGGTCGCTGTCAAGTGACCGTGCCCGAAATCAGCGCCATTCCACTGCTATCGTTCGCGGACGTCATCTTCCCGTTCGGCGGCATGCAGTCGGGGATGTATTCCACCTCGCCGCTACCAGGGACCTGCGTTTGGGTACAATTTTCGGGCGGCGATCTCGACAAACCTCTGGTCGTGGGCGGGCGCTACGAGAATCCTCTCGAAGTGCCTGTGCTCGCACAGCTCACGCCGCCGGGACTGGATCACAAGCAGATTTCCACGCAAGCGCAGCACACCCTGGCGATGAGCGATCTCCCAGGGCCAACCGGAGGCTTCACCTTCATGGCGCCGACGGGAGCCTTCATCAAGATCAACTCGCTCGGCGTGTTCATCTCTTGCGGCGCGGGACTCGGACAGATCGCCGTCACGGCCAACGGTGTCGACATCAACGGCATCGGTCCTGCTGCCGGGCTGTCCATCAGGTAGGGGAAGCGATGCCAGGGCCGCTCTACCACGTCGCCAACACCACCACCTGCATCCACGGCGGAAAGGTCATGACCGTGCCATCTGGCCCCCGGGTGTTCGTCAACGGCATCGATCCGGTGGCGACCGCCAGTGATGTCTTCGCAATCGTTGGGTGCGTCTTCACGACACCAGCGACCGGACCTCACCCATGTATTACCGCCACGTGGCCCGTGCCCGCGCTGCGCCTCACCAGCATGGGCCGACCGCTGCTTCTCGATGGCTCGGTCGGAATGACCCAGGCGGCTGACATGGCGCCGCAGGGTCTGCCGCTGACCAGTGTCAACCAACCACGTGCCGTCGGAACCTGAGATGCAGATTGCCTTTCCATTCGGCGTCAACGCGCGCGGCCGGACCTCGGAGACCGACGATGATTCGCACGTGCGTGACCTCATCGAGCAGGTGCTCTTCACCTCACCCGGCGAGCGTGTTAACCGTCCCACGTTCGGAAGTGGACTTCTTCAGGCGGTGTTTGCGCCCAACAGCGACGAGCTGGCGGCAACGCTGAATTTTCTCGTCCAGGGCGCTTTGCAACAGTGGCTGTCCGACCTCATCGTGGTCCAAGGCGTTGACGTGCAGAATCTGGATTCGACGATCAACGTGACGGTTCGCTACGTGATCAAGCAGCAGAACGCACAAAGGGTCGCGCAGTTCACGCGAACGGTGTAGGGGATGGGCGCGCAATTTCACTGTGGGAGCCAGAAGCGTCGAATACGCATCCTGTCGCCTTCGGCGGGCGGCGGGTTCCTGAACGGCATCGACTTCCTCGAAGTACTCGACGACAAGGCGGCGCTGCTGCCCTCGCCGCGCCAGCAGACGCTGCTGGTGCGTCTGTTCCAACCCGTCGCGGCCCTCGCGGCGGACAACGTGCAGATCGACGGCGGCGTACGAACCACGTCGATTCACGTGCAGTGGGCCTTCCCCGCTACCAGCGTCCCGCCAGCGACGCCAGCCGAGCAGGCGTATTTCGCGGCTTTGCCCGATCCTAATCGCGTGCTGGTGGTGCGCACTGACGTCTACGGCGACTTTTCGATCTATCGACTTTCATTGGTGGGATCGGTGGCGCAGGACGAGACTGACCCGCCGCCCGGTTTCGATCCCGTGCTCTCCCACGTCGACTTCTCGTTCAAGGTCGAGTGCAAGTCCGACTTCGACTGCGAACAGGACACTGCGTGCCCACCGGCGGTCCTGCCGGCGCCTCAGATCAACTATCTAGCCAAGGACTATGCCAGCTTTCGGCGCGTGCTTCTCGATCGCATCGCGCACACCGTCCCCGACTGGCGCGAGCGAAATCCCGCCGACATCGGCGTCATGCTGGTTGAGCTTCTGGCGTATGCCGGCGATCAGCTCAGCTACTACCAAGACTCGACCGCCACCGAGGCGTACCTCGGCACCGCTCGCCAGCGCATCTCCGTGCGTCGGCATGCGCGCCTGCTCGATTACTTCATGCACGAGGGGGTGAACGCCCGCGCTTGGGTGTGCGTGGAAGTCGGCGGGGTGGTGGTGCTGAGACACGACCGCAGCGACGGCGTCACAGCCTTCACAACAAGAATCACTGAAGGTCCGCGGATCGACGCAACCCCCGCGCAGCTCGACCTGCTCCTGCAGACAAAGCAGGCGAGCCTGTTCGAGCCGATGCACGACGCGATCTTGTTTCCCCCGCACAACGCGATCGACTTGTACACGTGGGGCGACGACGGCTGTTGCCTGCCCGGGGGAGCGACCAAGGCCACGCTGGTCGACGACGACAGCGACCCGAGCAAGCGACTCCTCCTCATGCCCGGCGACGTACTGATCTTCGAGGAATGGCTTGGGCGCATGGCGCCCCACCTGGCTGCGGACGCCGATCCCGTGCGCCGACAGGCCGTCCGCCTAGTCAGCGTCTCGCCGCAAGCCACCACGACCGGCGCCGGTCCGGCGTCGCAGCGCCTACCTGGGGTGGCCAAGCATGATCCGTTGACTGGCGCCGCGATTGTTGAAATCGAATGGCACGCGGACGACGCGCTCGCCTTCCCTCTGTGCGTCTCAACCACTGCCGAAGGCGTGCCGGTCGAAAGGATGAGCGGCGTGCGCGGCAATGTGGTGATGACCGATCACGGGCGCACGCTGGGAGCCGAAGCGCTGGTGCCAGCCGTGCCGCCGGCCGATCTCAAGTACCAGCCGACCTTGAAGTGGCCGGACATTACGCATGGGGTGCCCTACGTGCACGAGGACGCACTCGGGCTTGCAGCGGGCGCGACCTTGCGCCAGGACGAGCGAGCGACCTTGCCCGCGGTCAAGCTGACCGGCAGCCCGGAGCCGTGGACCCTGGTACATGACCTGCTTCGATCCGATCCCCTGGCTCGCGATTTCGTGGTCGAACTCGACGACGACGGCGCGGGGCATTTGCGCTTCGGAGACGGCATCCTCGGCAAAGAACCCGATGCGAACCTGTCGGCCGTCTATCGCGTCGGCCGCGGGCGTGTCGGCAACGTCGGTGCGGAGAGTCTCGCGCAGGTGTGGTCGGTTGATCCGGGCATCAAAAACGTACGCAACCCCTTGCTAGCGGTGGGTGGCCTCGATCCTGAGCCCGCCGCCGACGTTAAAGCCTATGCGCCGGAGGCGTTCCGAGTACAAGAGCGCGCGGTGACCGAGGCCGACTACGCCCTGATCGCCGAGCGTCACCCGGAGGTGCTCAAGGCGTGCGCAACGCGCCGCTGGACCGGGAGTTGGTACACCGTCTTTTTGACCGTCGATCGCAAAGGCGGCCGCCCGCTTGACGAAGCGTTCCGCCAAGAGCTGGTGGCCTTCATGGAGACCTATCGCCTGGCGGTCGAAGATGTGGAGATCGCACTGCCGATCTTCGTTCCCCTCGATATCAGGTTGGTCGTGTGCGTGAAGCCCGGTTACTTCCGTGCTCACGTGCAAGCGGCGCTGCAGAAGGTGTTCAGCAATCGTCGAAACTCCGACGGTAGCATTGGCTTCTTCCATCCCGATCGATTCACCTTCGGGCAACCGGTGTACCTCAGTCAGGTGGTGGGGGAGGCGATGAACGTGACCGGCGTCGACTGGGTTGATCCCGAAGATCCGAGCTTCGTCTTCCAGCGTTTCGCAGAGCTGCCTGCTGGTGAGATTGCCCTGGGCCTCATCTCGATGCAGCAGCTCGAAATCGCACGGCTCGACAATGACGCCAGCCTTCCAGAGAACGGTCGCATCCAATTCAACCTCGACGGGGGACAATAGCCCGTGAGCACCAACGACATCATCGCCCAGGAGATGAAGGACGCGCAGGCGCTCGATGACTGCCACTGCTGCGACGTTCCTGCCGACGCGCCGATCTTTAACCGCCCGGGACTGTCGGCTCTCGCCTATCGCGTGGGCACGTACACGACCTTCTTTGAGGCGATGAAGGCTCAGCTTTCGCTTGCCCAAGCACCTACCGCCGGTGGGCGGCCGCTGGCGGCGCTAACGACCCGCGACCTGGACGATCCGGCGATAGCGCTGCTTGATGCGGCCGCGGTACTCGGCGACATTCTGAGCTTCTATCAAGAGCGGATCGCCAACGAGGGGTTCCTGCGCACAGCAGTCGAGCGGCGCTCCGTCCTCGAATTGGCACGTGAAATCGGCTACGAGCTGAACCCAGGCGTAGCGGCGTCGACCTACCTGGCGTTCATCGTAGAGGCGCCGCTCGTGCCAAGCGCGGCATTGCCCATGCCGTCGCAGATTCCGATCGTGGCAGGACAGAAGGTGCAAAGCGTACCGGGCCCCGGCCAGCAACCGCAGACCTTCGAGACGGTGGCACCGATCATCGCGCACGTCGCCTGGAACGAGATGCACGCGCGCACCACCCAGCGCCAGGAGCTCGCGGTGGTGGGCGGCGCGCTCTACCGGATCGATCCGCAGAGCCACCAGGCGTTCTACGCTCAAGCATTGTGGCTGGCCGGTACAGCAACAAATATTCGGATTGGCGATCTGCTTTACGTGAGTGTCGAGAATTCGTGGGCGCAAGATCCCGCTTCCGGCCTGAAGCACGGCATCGCCTGCGTGTTCGTGTCCAACGTCGAGATCGACTATCAGCTTGGGTACACGCGGGTCGATCTCGACCAACCGAGCGATGCTGGCCCCGCGTTCTCCATGCCGGCGCAGTCAAAGGGCGTCGTTTCCTTGGCTCCGCTCGATCTGACGTTTGCGAACGTTCGCGACGCCATCGTCGGCCGGGACTGGGACGAAGTCGATCTGCGCGCCTATGTCGCGATCCAGAAGTGGGACGAGGACGAGGTGCTGAAGTACGTCGCCACCGCGGTGGCGACCGCCCCGGCAGCCGCGGAGGTATTCGTCTTCCGCCAAAAGACGGCGATGGCCGGCAACAACGCGCCCTCTTCCGCCACCGTAGACGCGCAATACACGGCGCAGGGTATTGACAATCCGTGGGGTAGCCAGGGTGGCTGGGATAATCCGCAAAACGACATCTATGGCTACAGCGATCATGATCCGAAGATCTGGTTCGACTATTTCTCCGTGGACATATTTCTTGATCGGGTGATCGCGTTGCGGGCGGGAACGCTGATCGCGCTCGGCAACGCGACGGTTCAGCCTCCCCGGCCGTTCGTTATCGCTGGTGTCATCGACGCTAGCCTGGTCGCGTTTGGAATGAGTGCCCGTTCGACGGGGCTGCAGTTGGCCAATCCCTGGACCGACCCGTCCCCATTCGTGCCATACGACTCATACCTATGGAGCTTGAAGATGCGCGACACCACTGCCTACGTGCAGAGCGAGAAGGTCGCGCTCACCGAGGCGCCCATCGATGAAACAGTGGGTGGCGGCTCGCAAGACCAGACCACGAT
>Ga0302323_100003983_pt1 | contig 12022 bp, 10 predicted proteins | sample Fen_T0_3_FD_201950 | JGI IMG/M metagenome (GOLD analysis project Ga0302323, IMG submission 201950) | Peat permafrost microbial communities from Stordalen Mire near Abisko, Sweden - Fen_T0_3 | ecosystem: Environmental > Terrestrial > Soil > Wetlands > Permafrost | place: Sweden: Abisko... | reverse complement strand
TCGCTTCAGGTTCAAGGCGCGAATGCGAATGACACGGGACGAGACCAAGCGGGAGTTCAAGCAAGACGAGGGTGACCCCCTCATCCGCTCCCGCCGTCGCCGCCGACACCGCGAGCTGGCGCGCGGGCGGGCCGCGGTCGAGGTGCCCAGGGCCGACGCCCTGGTGGTCAACCCGACCCACGTGGCGGTCTCCATCCGATACCGCCGGGACGAGGGGCGGGCACCCCGCGTCACGTCCAAGGGCAAAGGGGTCTTCGCCGAGCACATGCGCACCCTGGCCCGCGCCAACGGCGTCCCCATCGTGCAGGACGTGCCGCTGGCCCGCTTGCTGTACCGCAAGGTGAAGGTGGGCGGCGAGATCCCGGCCCAGACCTACCGCGCCGTGGCCGCCATCCTGGCCTTCGTCTACCGCCTCACCGGACGCGTCCCGTCCGCCGGAGCCAGAGCGTGAGCACCGAACCCACCACCACCAACGGCACCCGCGCCGAGAGCCTGCTGGGGCTGGCGGTCCTGGGCGTCCTGGCCATCCTCATCGTCCCGGTCCCGGCCGTGGCCCTGGACGTGCTCCTGGCCTTCTCCCTCGGCCTCGCGGTGCTGATGCTACTGGTGGCCCTCGGCCTCAACCGCCCGCTCGACTTCTCGGTCTTCCCCTCGCTCCTGCTCATCATCACGCTCTTCCGCCTGGCGCTGAACGTCGCCACCACCCGGCTGGTGCTCCTCCACGGCGGCGAGGGGGCCAGCGCCGCCGGCCACCTGATCGAGACCTTCGGCCGGTTCGCGGTGGGTGGAAGCCTGGTGGTGGGCCTGGTCATCTTCCTCATCCTCCTGGTGGTCAACTTCGCCGTGATCACCAAGGGCGCCAACCGCGTCTCCGAGGTGGCGGCCCGCTTCACCTTGGACGCCCTGCCCGGCAAGCAGATGTCGATCGACGCCGACCTGGCCGCCGGGATCATCGACGACCGCGAGGCCAAGTCCCGGCGCCAGACCCTGGAGCGGGAGGCGGAGTTCTTCGGGGCCATGGACGGCGCCTCCAAGTTCGTCCGCGGCGACGCGGTCGCCGGCCTGATCATCACCGCCATCAACATCGTGGGCGGTCTGGCCGCGGGCCTGCTGCGCGACCACATCTCGATCTCCTCCGCGGCCGAGATCTACACCCTGCTCACCGTCGGTGACGGCCTGGTGTCGCAGATGCCGGCGCTGCTGGTCTCCACGGCCTCCGGCATCGTGGTCACCCGGGCGGCGGGCGCCGATCTCGGCACGCAGGTGGGCGCCCAGATCTTCGGCCGCCCCCGCGCGCTCCAGACCGCCTCGATGGTCCTGGCGGCGCTGGGGCTGCTCCCCGGCATGCCGATCCTGGCCTTCCTGGGGATCGCGGCCGGCCTCTTCTTCCTCTCTCGTCGGGCCAAGACCGCGGCGCTGACCCCCGCCAAGAAGCCGGCCGCCGACGCGGCCAAGGGCCCCGAGAAGCTCCAGGATCTCCTGGCGATGGAGACGCTGGAGCTGGAGGTCGGCTACGCGCTGCTCCCGCTCATCGACCTGGCGCGCGGCGGAGAGCTCCCCGGGCGCGTGACCGCGCTGCGGCGCCAGCTCGCCGGCGATCTGGGCGTGGTCCTCCCCTCGGTCCACCTGCGCGACAACCTGCGTCTGGAGGCCAACAACTACCGGATCCTCCTGCGCGGTATGGAGATCGGCCGCGGCGTGGCGCACCCCGATCGGCTCATGGCCCTCGACCCCTCCGGCGGCAAGCCGGCCATCGAGGGGCTGCCGGGGCAGGATCCCGCCTTCGGCCTGCCCGCGGTCTGGGTGGCGCAGACCGACCGGGCCCGCGCCGAAGCGCAGGGGCTCACCTTGGTGGACGCCGCCTCGGTGGTCACCACCCACCTCTCCGAGTCGATCCGGCGCAACGCCTTCGATCTGGTCGGGCGCCAGGAGGTGCAGGATCTGCTCGGCATCTGCGCCAAGGAGGCGCCCAAGCTGGTGGAGGACGCGGTCCCCGGCACGCTCAACCTCGGCGAGTTGGTCCGGGTGGTGCGCGGCCTCCTGCGCGAGGGGCTCTCCATCCGCGACCTGCGCACCGTCCTGGAGGCGGTGGCCGACGCCGCGCCCAAGAGCAAGGACCCGGCCTACCTGATCGAGCAGGCGCGGCGGCGGCTCTCGCGACAGATCACCTCCCGCGTGGCCGGCTCCGACGGCGCGGTGCGCTCCCTGACGCTCGACCGGGGCACCGAGGACGCGCTGCGCCAGTCGCTGGGCGCCTCGGACGGCGAGGCCGCCCTGGCACCCGACGTGGACACCGCGCGGCGGCTGCTGGCTTCGCTCGAGTCCCATGCCACCCGGCTGGCCACCGCCGGCCAGCCGGTGGTGCTGCTGGCCGCGCCCGATCTGCGCCGCCCGCTCTTCGACTTCGCCTCGCGCTTCGTCCCGGATCTCTGGGTCATCACTGCGCGTGAGCTCGTCCCCGGCACCACCGTGGAGCCGGCCGGGGTCGTTCAGGCCGCACCCGCGGCTCCACAGTTCCCGGGAGCGGCGGCCGCGTGAGGCGGCTTGAGGCCGAGACAGGATCAACGCCATGACCGCGACCATCCGCACCTTCCGCGCAAACGACGCCGCCTCGGCCCTCCAGGCCGTCAAGGCGGCCCTCGGGCCCGAGGCAGTGATCATCGACACCCGCACCGTCGGCACCGGCCTGTTTCGGCGGCAGGAGGTCGAGGTCACCGCGGCCCTGGAGGCCCCGCCGGAGCGCGCGCCGGCGTTGCCGCCCGCGCCCACCCCGCCGCCGGAGCGGTTCCAGCCGGCGCGCATCGAGGACCCGCTGGCCGACGAGGTGCTGATGCTCCGGCGCGCCGTCGAGGAGACGCGGCAGGCGCTGGCGCTGGTGATCCGCGAATCGCGCGTGGGGCGCGAGCTGCAGCTCCCGCCCGCGGCCGCCGAGCTTTACAGCCGGCTGGTGATCCGGGGCATGGAGGCGACGCTGGCCGAGGAGCTGGTGCGCCAGGCCGCGGTCTCGCCCGTGCCGCGCAGCAGCCTGCTGGAGACGGTCCGGGATCTGGTGGCCGAGCGGCTCGTGCCGTGCCGCGCCCCCTGGCTCCACGAGCAGCGCCACGTCATCGCCCTGGTCGGCCCCACCGGCGTGGGCAAGACCACCACCATCGCCAAGATGGCGGCGCGGGCCCTGCTCGAGTCGCGGCGGCGCGTGGCGCTGGTCACCATCGACACCTACCGCGTGGGCGCCTCCGAGCAGCTGGCGCGCTACGGGGCCATCATGGACGTGCCGGTGTCGGTGGCGCGCGACCGCGCCGAGCTGGCCCGGGCGATGGAGCGGAACGCCGGCGCCCACCTGGTCCTGATCGACACCGCCGGCCGCTCCAACCCCGAGGAGGCCTCTCGCCAGGCCGGGCTGGTGCGGAGCGTGCGGGGGGTCCAGCTCCATCTGGTGGTGAGCGCCGCCACCGGCGCGCTCGACCTGGCGTCGGTCGCCGAGCGGTACCGAACGCTGGCGCCGGATCGGCTCATCTTCACCAAGCTCGACGAGGCCGCCGGGCCAGGCGGGCTCCTCTCGGCCGCGGTGCGGGTCGGCAGGCCCATCGCCTGCGTGGCCGACGGCCAGCGGGTCCCGGAGGATCTCCACGCCCTGAGCGGACAGCAGCTCGTGGACCTGGTGGTGGGCATCGGATCGGGGCCCAGAGACTGACGCGATTTGGAGGTGGTTACCTTGGACCAGGCCGACAGCCTACGCGGGATGGTGGATCGAGGACCGCCCGAGCGCAACCCGCTCCGGGTCATCGCCGTCACCAGCGGTAAAGGAGGCGTGGGCAAGACCCACATCTCCGCCAACCTGTCCGTGCTCGCCGCGCGCTCGGGCAAGCGGGTGCTGCTCATCGACGCGGATCTGGGGCTGGCGAACGCCGACATCGTCCTGGGGATCACGCCCCGGTACCACCTGGGCGACCTGCTCTCCGGCGATCTGGGGGTGGACCAGGTGCTCACCCCCGGACCGCACGGCATCCACGTGCTCGGCGCCAGCTCCGGAATCCAGGAGCTGACTCAGCTCTCCGACGCCCAGAAGCTCCGCCTGCTCACCGCGCTCGACACGCTCGAGGACCGGTTCGACACCGTCTTCATCGACTGCGGCGCCGGCATCGGCGACAACGTCCTGTTCTTCGCCGGCGCGGCCCAGGAGGCGCTGCTGGTCCTCTCCCCGGAGCCCACCGCGCTGACCGACGCCTACGCGGCGGTGAAGGTGCTCTCGCAGACCGGCCGGGTGCAGAGCTTCTCGGTGATCGTCAACCCGGCCCCCGACGAGTTGCACGCCCGCGAGGTCTTCCAGCGGCTCACCAAGGTGACCTCGCGCTTCCTCCAGGCCAAGGTCGGCTACCTGGGCTTCCTGCCCCGCGACGAGAGCCTGCCGCGCGCGCTGGCGGCGCAGCGCGCGGTGGTCGATCTCTTCCCGCGCGCCCCGTGCAGCCGCGCCTTCTCCATCCTGGCCGACGCCCTCTTCCAGTCTGCGCAGCCGCCGGTCCTCGACGGCGGGCTCAAGCTGCTCTGGCAGCGGCTGCTGCGCGAGTCCCACACCGACCCCCACGAGAACGGACCGTGAACGCGCACCGCGCCTACCTTCGTTACGCCGCCGTCGGCGACGAGGAGAGCGCGTTCATCGCTCGCCACGCGGAGCTCATCTCGCGCCTGGCGCGCCGGATGGCAGCCCGGACCGGCAACGCCGTCTCGGCCGACGACCTCTGGTCGGCTGGCGCGCTGGGGCTCCTGGATGCCTCCCGCCGCTTCGATCCGAACCGCGAGGTCCGCTTCGAGAGCTTCGCGGAGCACCGGATCCGCGGGGCCATGCTCGACGAGCTGCGCCGGCTCGATCACCTCCCCCGGCGGCTCAGAACCCAGCTGGACGAGGTGGAGCGCGCGCGGGCCCACCTGGTACGGACCCTCGGACGCGAGCCGGGCCAGGACGAGGTGGCCAGCGCCTTGGGGGTGGGGCTCGACGAGCTGGAGGCCCTGGCCGGCCTGGCCCAGCCCCTCCTCGAGATCCTGCCCAACCTCTCGGCCGCGTCGCTCCCAGCCGAGGACGCGATCGCGCGCGCCGAGCTGCAGCAGACCCTGGCGGCGGCCATCGCCGGCCTGCCCGAGCGGCTGCAGCTGGTGCTCTCACTTCACTATCAGGAGAGCCTCACCTACCGCGAGATCGCCAAGGTCCTGGACGTGAGCGAGCCCAGGGTCTGCCAGCTTCACTCGGAGGCCGTCGGGCTGCTGCGCAAGGCCCTGACCGAGCGCTGAACCGGCGCGCGCAGGGCCACCAAGGGGCCCGCCCCTCACCCGCCGTGCGCTGTCGCGCCCGGCGGCCTCTCCCGTTGGGAGAGGCAAGAGGGTCCACTCTCACGACCAGGCAAAAGCCTGCGCTCTCGGGCCTGCGAGAGTGATCGGGTTTACGAGAGCGATCGGGCCTTCTGGAGACCTTGCGAGGCGAGAACCCGCACCTTGGGTGCGCCAGCGTCCGTTCTCCCTCTCCCTCTGGGAGAGGGCTGGGGTGAGGGCCCGGGGGAGAAGGTGTCGCTCGTTGATCTGCCTTCGTTCCCAGGCAAGGACCTGCATCCTCAGGGCGCAGCCCTCTTTCAACCTCCGGGCCGCCACTTGATGTTGCAGCCGATGCTCGGTCGCTGCTCGGCCGACGGGGCCTTGCCCGCGGCGACCGCGGCCACGGCGGCCGAGAGGTCAGCGCCGGTGACGGGCTTGCCGTTCCCGGGGCGGCTGTCGTCGAACTGACCGCGGTAGGCGAGCCGGAGCTGGGCGTCGAAGAGGTAGAGATCGGGCGTGCAGGCCGCCTTGAAGGCCTTGGCCCCCTCCTGGTCGGCGTCGAACAGGTAAGGAAAGCGCCACTTCTCCTCGATCGCGAGCCGCTTCATCGCCGGAGGGGCGTCCTGCGGATAGCCGTCGGAGTCGTTCGAGTTGACCATCGCCACCGCCAGCCCCTGATCGAGGGCGGCGTGCGCTACGCGGACCAGCTCGGCCCGGATGTGCTTTACGAATGGGCAGTGGTTGCAGATGAAGCCGACCAGGAGGCCCTTCTTCCCTCGAGCGGCCTGGACCAGATCGACGGTCTGCCCGCTCGCGACGTCCTGGAGGCGCAAGGGGGGGAGCGGAGTTCCGAGCGCGAGCATCGTGGACGGGGTTTCGGCCATGAATTTCCACTCCGGGTCGAGTGAACGTCATCGGCGCACCACTCCGCGCCGTCCTCCACTCTTATCTTCATTCATGAGGCCGGGGCCGCGCTCGCGCCCAAACGGGGCCCCGATTGTTCCCGTCGGAGAGGGCGCCCGCCTCACCTCGCCGGCGCGGTCGCTCGGGCCCCTGGGGTGGTGAGCGCACACTTGCATCAAAGTGGCCTCAGATGGCCCACACCGGCACGTTCTCTCTCGACACGTCTGAGTCATAATCGTAGAGTCAGCCTGTTTGGGTAGCTCGGCCTCCGGGGCGGCGATCCTTGTCATCCAGAGAACTTCTGAATCCTCTCGAGCACCCTCGCCAAGCGGGGGCGCGCTGGTGTTCTGCGGCCATCCGCCAGCCGCGACGTCGATCGTGGGACAGCCATGAGTGAATTCCTCCTTGAAATGAAGGGCATCACCAAGCAGTTCCCCGGCGTCCGCGCGCTCGACGACGTGACCTTCCAGGTACGACCGGGAGAGATCCACGCCCTGGTCGGCGAGAACGGCGCCGGTAAGTCCACCCTGATGAAGGTGCTGAGCGGCTTCTATCCCCACGGCACCTACCGGGGCGATATCGTCATCAACGGCGAAGTCCAGAAGTTCGGAAACATCGCCCACAGTGAAGAAGCCGGCATCGCCATCATCTTTCAGGAGCTGGCGCTGGTCCCTTACATGACCATCGCCGAGAACATCTATCTAGGCGCCGAGCTCTGTAAGAGCCGGGGGGTCATCAACTGGGATCGGACGTTCCGCGAGACCTCGCGGGTGCTGAACGAGGTGGGGCTCAAGCTCAGCCCGGGGGCCCGCGTCCTCGACATCGGCGTGGGATCTCAGCAGCTGGTCGAGATCGCCAAGGCGCTCTCGAAGAACGCCCGCATCCTCATCCTCGACGAGCCGACCGCTTCGCTCACCGAGACCGAGGCCGAGAACCTCCTGAACATCCTGCAGCAGCTCAAGCAGAAGGGCGTGACCTGCATCTACATCTCCCACCGCCTGGCCGAGGTCCACAAGATCGCCGACCGGATCACGGTGCTGCGAGACGGCAAGACCATCTGCACCGACGACAAGAGCGCCATGCCGCCGGATCGGATGATCCGGAACATGGTCGGCCGCGAGCTGACCATGATGTATCCGCACAAGGAGCGGGTCCCGGGCGAGACGGTCCTGGAGGTGAAGAACTGGACAGTGCGCGATCCGGTCACCGACGACATCACCTGCGACAACATCTCCTTCCAGGCCCGCCGGGGCGAGATCCTCGGCATCGCCGGGCTCATGGGCGCCGGGCGCACCGAGCTGGTCATGAGCCTCTTCGGCACCGGGGGGCGCAAGCAGTCGGGCGAGCTCTTCCTTGAGGGCCGGCCGGTCGATGTCCGGAACGCCAACGACGCCATCGACGCCGGGATCGCGCTCGTCTCCGAGGACCGAAAGCGCTACGGCCTGGTCCTGGGCATGGACATCAAGGAGAACTCGACCCTGGCCAGCCTGGCCCGCATCTCCAAGTTCGGCGTGATCAACAAGAACGAGGAGATCCGGCTCTCCGACCAGTACGTCCGCGAATTGCGCACCAAGACTCCGTCGCTGGAGCAGCGCGCAGGAAACCTGTCCGGCGGTAATCAGCAGAAGGTCGTGATCGCCAAGTGGCTGCTCACCCGGCCCAAGGTGCTCTTCCTGGACGAACCGACGCGCGGCATCGACGTCGGCGCCAAGGTCGAGATCTACAACATCATGAACGACCTGGTGGACCAGGGCGTGGTGGTGGTGATGGTCTCCTCGGAGCTCCCCGAGGTGCTCGGCATGAGCGACCGGATCCTGGCCGTTCACGAGGGGAAGATCATGGCGGATCTGCCCCGGGCCGCGCTCTCGGAAGAGAAAGTCATGTACTACGCGACCGGCGGCCAATAGCCCCCTCGCCCTTTCAACCTATCGCGCCTTTTCTGGAGGAGTCATGGAGACGCTGACGGCTGGACCACAGGAGGAGGAGAGCAAGGTCGCACTCAAGGACGTGCTCCTCTCCTCCATCAAGAAGAACGGCAAGCAGTACACGATGTTCGTGGCGCTGATCGCCATCTGGACGATCTTCAGCTTCCTGACCGAGGGGATATTTTTCACCCCGAGAAACCTGTCCAACCTGTTCGTCCAGGCCGCCACCACCGCCATCCTCGGGATCGGCATGGTGCTGATCATCGTGGCCGGCCACATCGACCTCTCGGTCGGATCGGTGCTCGGGTTCTGCGGCGCGGTCTGCGCCATGCTCATGATCCGGCTGGAGTGGGGCGCCATGACGGCGATCGGGGCTACCCTCCTGGTCGGACTCGCCATCGGGACCTGGCACGGGTTCTGGGTCGCCTACCGGGGCGTGCCGGCCTTCATCGTCTCCCTGGCCTCGATGCTCGCCTTCCGCGGGCTCATCATCGGGATCACCGATGGGCAGACGCAGGGCCTGGAGATGGCGCCGCCGCACGTCGCCGAGCACTTCAAGCTCATCGGCCAGGGCTACTTCCCAACCATCTTCCCCGCCACCGAAAACACCATCCACGACACCAGCCTCTACCTGTCGCTGCTGTTCATCGCAGTCTACGTCGTCAGCAGCCTCCGCAAGCGCGCCTCGCGCATCAAGTACGGCTTCCAGGTCCCGCCCATGGGGCGCGAGATCGCCCGGCTGGTCCTGGTCTCCGCGATCATCGGCGCCTTCTCGATGATCATGGTGATCTACCTCGGCATCCCCTGGTGCATCATCCTGGTCCTGGTCCTGGCGGTGCTGTTCAACTTCCTGGCCTCCAACACCACGCTCGGCCGCCACCTCTACGCCATCGGGGGCAACAAGGACGCGGCGCTCCTCTCCGGCATCAACATCCGCTGGAAGACGATGCTCCTGTTCATGATCATGGGCGTCATGACCGCGGTGGCGGGCATCGTCTACACCGCGCGCCTCAACGCGGCCACCACCTCCGCCGGCCAGAACGCAGAGCTCGACGCCATCGCCGCGGCCGTCATCGGCGGCACGTCGCTGATGGGCGGCGAGGGGACCATCTTCGGCGCCGTGATCGGCGCGCTGGTGATGACCTCGCTCGACAACGGCATGAGCCTGATGAACCTCGACATCACCTGGCAGTACGTGATCAAGGGGCTCATCCTGCTGCTGGCCGTCTGGGTGGACATGGCCCAGCGCAAGAAGTAACCGGCTGGCGCGATCCGTTCCGCGAATCCCGAGGGCTCGGAGCGCTGCTCCGGGCTCTCTTCATTTGTGGGGCGGCTGCCAGGCGTGCCCTCGGGCGCTGGACAAGAGCGCCGTGAAGGCAGTAGCTCTGAGTGTCCGTAGGAGGGCGCCTGCATGTACGACGTGACCGCTCTGGGCGAGATCCTGGTCGACTTCACCCCGGCTGGAGACTCGCCCCGAGGCAATCGTCTCTTCGAGCGGAACGCCGGAGGCGCGCCGGCCAACGTCCTGGTCTGCCTGGCCAAGCTGGGCGACTCGACCGCCTTCCTGGGAAAGGTCGGGGACGACGCCGCGGGCCGGTTCCTGGTGGAGGTCCTGAAGGCACACCGGGTGGACGTCGGCGGCGTTCGGGTCGATCCGGCCGTCCCGACCACGCTCGCCTTCGTGGAGCTCGACGCCCAGGGCGGAAGAACCTTCGACTTTCGGCGAAACCCGGGCGCCGACACCACCCTGGCGCCGGCCGAGGTGGACGCCGCCCGGATCGCCGACTCGCGCATCTTCCACCTCGGATCCCTCTCTCTGACGCACGAGCCGGCCCGCAGCGCGACGCTCCTGGCCCTCTCCGAAGCGCGCAAGCACGGCCTGATGGTCTCCTACGATCCCAACCTGCGCCCGGCGCTCTGGCGCGATCTCGACGAGGCCAAGACCCAGATCGCCTCGGTGGTCCGGTACGCCGATGTGGTCAAGCTCTCGGGCGACGAGCTGGCCTTCCTCACCGGTGAGGCCGACCCCGAGATCGGCAGCCGCATGCTGCAAGGCCACCACGGCGTGCCGCTGGTGCTGGTCACGCTGGGGCCGGAGGGCTGCCTCTGGCGGCTGGGCCGCTCGATGGGGCGCGAGCCGGCCTTCTCCGGACTCGCGGTGGTCGACACCACCGGTGCGGGCGATGCGTTCCTGGGCGCGTTCCTGCACACCCTGGTGGCCCGCGACTGGACCCGGGTGTCGGAGATCGAGCCGGGCGAGATGCCGCGGATGGTGCGCTTCGCCTGCGCGGTCGCCGGCCTCTGCACCACCCGTCACGGAGCCATCCCGGCCATGCCGTCGCCGGACGAGGTCGCCAGGCTCCTGTCCCGCAGCGGCGGCTGAGCCCCCCTGCAATCAGCGGCGCGCGAGCGCGCGTGCTACTTGGCTGCCCGCGGAGCCGGCTGCGCAGACCTCGGGGGCGGCAGCTTGTCGGCGGGGAGCAGGCCGGTGTAGTTGACGCCGTCGATCACCCAGGTGGGCGTCGCCTGCAGGTTCAGGCGGATGCCGGCCGCGATGTCGGCCGCCAGGCGGGACTCGGTCTCGGGCGCGGTCAGGCAGGCGCGGAACCGCGCCATGTCGAGCCCGATCCGCTGCGCCAACACCTCCACCGGGACCTCGTCTTGCTGGTTGCGGAAGAGCGCGTCGTCCATCTCCGAGATCCGGCCCTGGGCCTCGGCGCAGATGCCGGCCCGGGCCAGCGCGCACGCGGTGGGGTGGACCTGCTTGGTCAGCAGCTGGTTGCAGCTCTTGTCGAGCGGGAACTGGCGCCGGACCACCCTCACGTCCGGCCTGCCCGCGAGCACCTGGTGGGCCTGCTCGTTGGCCCGGGCGCAGAACGGACACTCGTAGTCGCTGTACTCGACGATCTCCACCGGCTCCAGGGCGGCCATGCCGCCGTCGGGTCCCGCCGCCACCGGCACGTGGGTCGCAGGCGTGCGCCTCTGCTCCCAGTAATGGGGGTAGGCGGCCACGGTTCCCGCGACCAGCACCAGCGCCAGGGCGCCGAGCCCGGCCCAGAGCGCCGGTCGAGCTCGCAGCGCGGCCAGGTCGGCCCGGAGGGCGGCCGCCGGACCGACAGGGCGGGTGGCGCGCCAGGCGAGCACGAGGAGGACCGCGGAGGTCAGCCACGAGCCCATGCAGACCAGGCACCAGGCCTGGATGATCAGCTTGCTGATCGAGGCCAGCACCAGCGAGGAGGCGACCGCGAAGCAGGTGAAGGCGAAGATCAGGCCCCGCGGCCAGCCTGCGCCGAGGCGGCGCCTGGAGAGCCCCCAGGCGGCCAGCGTCCCGATGGCGACATAGCCGAAGACGCCCCAGACGGCGACCGGCACGCCCAGGAAGACCGCGTAGCGGCTGGTCGCCACCTTGTCGCAGTTGAAGATGTCGTTGATGTTACAGAAGCTGGTCAGCCCGGCGTGCGCCCTCCAGTGCTCCTGGACCAGGTACAGGGCCATCCCCAAGCCCACCACCGAACCGACCAGGATGGCCTGCAGGAGACCGCGCGCGGGGCTCAGCGGCGGCGACGAGCGAGCGGTGAGATCGCGACGGGGCATTGGGTTCCTTGGGGCGGGAAGCGGAGGTCACTCGATGGGGCAGGGCTTCACCGGCTCGCAGGGCGGCTCCTTCTTGGCCCCCTTCGCGCCCGGGTCCGACGCCTTCCCCGCGTTCGCAGGCTGGCCACCCGCCTTGGCCTTCCCCTTGCCCTTCGAGTGGGCCTTGGCGTGAGATTTCGAAGCCGAGGAAGCCGCGGGAGCCGGGGCCGAAGCAGCGGCCCCGCCGTCCACGGCAGCGCCGTCGCTCGCGAGCGCAGCGGTGAGGGGACAGATTGCCAGCAGAGAGAAGAGCACCTTCC
>Ga0302323_100003982_pt1 | contig 12022 bp, 11 predicted proteins | sample Fen_T0_3_FD_201950 | JGI IMG/M metagenome (GOLD analysis project Ga0302323, IMG submission 201950) | Peat permafrost microbial communities from Stordalen Mire near Abisko, Sweden - Fen_T0_3 | ecosystem: Environmental > Terrestrial > Soil > Wetlands > Permafrost | place: Sweden: Abisko... | reverse complement strand
CGCTGGTGCAGTCGCTCAACGCGCTGCTCGATCGCCTGGGCGCGGCGCTGGCCGCGCAACGCCACTTCGTCGGCGACGCGGCGCACGAGCTGCGCTCGCCGCTGACCGCGCTCAAGCTGCAGGTGCAGGTGCTGCGTCGCGCCCCGGACGACGCCGCGCGCGACGAGGCGGCGCGTGCGCTCAACGCCGGTGTCGACCGCGCCACCCGCCTGGTCGAACAGCTGCTGGCGCTGGCGCGCAGCGAGGCCGGGGCGGCGCGCGAGGCCGCGGCCGCGGGCGCGCTGCTGGCCGAGATCGTGCGCCAGGCCATGGCGGACGTGGGACCGATCGCCACCGCGCGCGGCACGACGCTGGAGCTCGACGTCGCGCCCGGCGCCGAGGCTATCGAGGTGCAGGGCGCAGCCGACGTCGCCGCGCTGGTGCGCAACCTGATCGACAACGCGGTGCGCTACAGCCCGGACGGCGGCCACGTCGCGGTGTGGCTGGGGCGCGCGGCGGGCGACGGCGCGCTCACGCTGCAGGTCGACGACGACGGCCCCGGCATTCCGCCGGCCGACCGCGACATCGTGTTCGACCGCTTCGTGCGCCGCGACAACGCCGCCGGCCAGACCGGCTCCGGCCTCGGCCTGGCCATCGTGCGCCAGGTCGCGCTGCGCCAGGGGGCGCAGGTGGAGCTGGGCGAGGCGCCGCGCGGTGGCCTGCGCGTGCGGGTGCGCTGGCCGGCGCCGGCCGGGTCCTAATCTTCACCTCATGTTGGGCTAACGAAGCCTTCATCGGCGGCGCGCAAAGTCAGCGCCATGCGCCGCGAGGCGCCGCGTGAAAACGTCATTTGCCCACAAGGAGTCGAACCATGAACAACAACCTGAAGCCGCTGGCCTGGGGGCTGCTCGGCGCCGGCGTCGCGGTGATGGGCACCGCGGGCGCACTGGACCTGCCGGCGTGGCTGCACCGCTCGGGCTCCAGCGGCGCCGCGACCGCGGGCATCGCCGCCGCGGCCACCGGCCAGCAGGTGGCGCCCACGCCGGTCACGCCGCCGCTGCCTTCGCTGCCGCCCGGCACCGCGCCCAACTACCGCGCCATCGTGCAGGAGTTCGGGCCCGCCGTCGTCCACGTGAGCGTGGCAGGCACCCACAAGCAGACCGCCGAGGAGGCGCAGGAAGAGGGCGCGGCGTCCGACGATCCGCTGTACCGCTTCTTCCATGGCATGCCCGGGATGCCGCGCAACGTGCAGCCCAGCGAGCAGCCGTTCAAGGGCCTGGGCTCGGGCTTCATCATCGGCTCGGACGGCCTGATCCTGACCAACGCGCACGTCGTCAAGGAAGCCAAGGACGTCACCGTCAAGCTGCAGGACCGGCGCGAATACGTCGCCAAGGTGCTGGGCGTGGACAACGCCACCGACATCGCGGTGCTCAAGATCGACGCCAAGGGCCTGCCGGTGGTGCGCTTCGGCCAACCGGCCAAGCTGATGGTGGGCGATTACGTGCTGGCCATCGGCGCGCCCTACGGCCTGGACCAGACCGCCACTTCGGGCATCGTCAGCGCCAAGGGCCGTTCTCTGCCGAGCGAGAACGGCGAGAACTTCGTCCCCTTCCTGCAGACCGACGCCGCCGTCAACCCGGGCAACTCGGGCGGCCCGCTGTTCGACGCCGCCGGCAACGTGGTGGGCATCAACTCGCAGATCTACAGCCGCACCGGCGGCTTCCAGGGCGTGAGCTTCGCGATCCCGATCGACGTCGCGCTGGCCGTCAAGGACCAGATCGTCGCCACCGGGCATGCGCAGCACGCGCGGCTGGGGGTGACCATCCAGCCGCTGAACCAGGACCTGGCCGAGAGCTTCGGGCTGGACCGCCCGGACGGCGCACTGGTGTCGACCGTCGCCCCCAACAGCGCGGCGGCCAAGGCGGGCCTGAAGTCCGGCGACGTCATCACCAAGGTCAACGGCGAGGCGATCGAGGAGCCGGGGATGCTGTCCTCGCGCGTCGGCCTGGCGCGCCCCGGCGACAAGGTCACGCTCGAAGTCTGGCGCGACAAGCAGTCGCAGTCCATCGTCGCCACGCTGGGCGCCAGCACCGACAAGGCCGGCAACGTCAAGACCGGCGACGCCGGCAGCGGCGAGCGCCTGGGCCTGGCCCTGCGTCCGCTCAATCGCGACGAGCGCGGCGAGGTCGGCGCCAACGGCCTGGTGGTCGAGGACGCCCAGGGCGCGGCCGCCAAGGCCGGCGTGGAGCAGGGCGACGTGGTGCTGGCCGTCAACGGCAAGCCGGTGTCCTCGGTCGACGAGGTCCGCGCCATCCTCGCCAGCAAGCCCAAGCGCGTGGCGCTGCTGATCTGGCGCGACGGCGAACGCATCTTCTTCCCGGTCAACCTGGGCTAGGCGTCCCGGCTGAGAGCCTGGGGTGAGAGCCAGGCGCGAGAGACGCTGCGGGTGAGGGCCCGCAACGACGCTGAGGTGAACAGGGGGCGCTCCATGGGGCGCCCCCTTTTCCAGGGTGGTGCCGGCGGACGAAAAAAAACCGGGCCGGCGTGAACCGGCTCGGTCTTTCTTCGCTTTCCGGGCGGTCGGCGCGACCGGCCTGCGGAAATTACTGGGCCGAAGCGGCCTTGGCAGCCTTGGCGGCCTTCTTCGCGGCCTTCTTGGCCTTGTGCTTGGCGACGGCGGAGGCGGCCACGGCCGGCGACGCGTCGGCGGTCTGCGCGGCGGGAGCCGGCGCGCCGCTTTGGGCGGAGGCGGAAGCGGCGGCGGCGACGAGCATGGCGGCGATCAGGACGTTCTTCATGATGGAACCTTTCAGGTGGAGTTTTGTCGGGGGACGAGTGTTTAACGACGCTCGCGATGAACGGTTTACGTGCATCGCGGATTTTTGTGCACAAGAAAGAAGAAAACCAGCTTCTCCTGCCCCCGTACCAGGGCATGCCCCACCTTGGTGCAAATTTCGGGTCCGCAGACGTTCGCCGGCACAAGCCTGCCTACGCCGCCTGCGAAGGCGAGCGCCGGCCCCGCGCCCCTATCACAGCCGGCCCACCCGGGCGCGGCGCCGCCGTGGAGGCGGTTCGCTATGATCGGACGAGCCGGGTGAGCGGCCCCGGGGCCTGCCGCCCCGGTCGCCGCCGCCGCCGCTGGCCACGCGCGGTCTCCGCGCCGGCCATCTTCTTCCGCCCCACCGCCCCTCGCCTTTTCCGGATCCCGCCTCCCGCTCCATGGCCGCCAACTACGATTCCCGAGTCCTCAACGCGTCCGCCCAGGCGGCGGCCCCGATGGCCGCGGCGGGCCTGAACAACGCGCAGATGGAGGCCGTCCATCACCTCGACACGCCTTGCCTGGTGCTGGCGGGCGCAGGGTCGGGCAAGACGCGCGTGATCACCTACAAGATCGTGCGCCTGCTCCAGCACGGGTTGGCGCCGAAGAACATCGCGGCCATCACCTTCACCAACAAGGCCTCGCAGGAAATGCGCGAGCGCGCCAAGCAACTGGTGGGCGCGAAGGCCGCCAAGGACCTGGCCATCAGCACCTTCCACTCGCTGGGCGTGCGCATGCTGCGCGAGGACGGCGTGCGGCTGGGCCTGAAGGAACAGTTCTCCATCCTCGACAGCGACGACGTGCTGGGCGTGCTCAAGGACGCCGGCGGCGCCACCGACAACAAGCTGGCGCGCCAGTGGCAGTGGACGATCAGCCTGTGGAAGAACATGGGCATCAACAGCGACAGCGCGCCGGCCGCCGCCAAGGACGCCGACGAACAGGTGGCCGCGCGGGTGATGAAGCTGTACGAGGAACGCCTCGTGGCCTATGGCGCGGTCGATTTCGACGACCTGATCGGACTGCCGCTCAAGCTGCTGAAGAAGGACGCCGAGACGCGCGCCAAGTGGCAGAACCTGTTCCAGCACGTGCTGGTCGACGAATACCAGGACACCAACGCCGTGCAGTACGAGCTGCTCAAGGAACTGGTCGGCGACCCCGAGCGCGCGCGCTTCACCGCGGTGGGCGACGACGACCAGAGCATCTACGGCTGGCGCGGCGCCACCATCGACAACCTGAAGCGCCTGCCGGCCGAATATCCGACGCTCAAGGTGATCCCGCTCGAGCAGAACTACCGCTCGACCAGCGCCATCCTGCGCGCCGCCAACGAGGTGATCGCGCTCAACCCGAAGATCTTCGCCAAGAAGCTGTGGAGCGACCACGGCGAGGGCGAGCCGGTGCAGGTGGTGCAGTGCGACGGCGAGGAGCACGAAGCCGAGCGCGCCGTCGCGCGCATCCAGGCGCTGCGCGGCAACGATGGGCGCGTGCAGTTCACCGACTTCGCCATCCTCTACCGCGCCAACCACCAGTCGCGCGTGTTCGAGCAGAAGCTGCGCGCCGCGCAGATCCCCTACAAGGTATCGGGCGGCCAGAGCTTCTTCGACCGCGCCGAGATCAAGGACCTGTGCGGCTGGCTGCGCCTGATCGTCAACCAGGACGACGACCCGGCCTTCCTGCGCGCCGTGACCACGCCCAAGCGCGGCATCGGCCACACGACGCTGGGCGCGCTGAGCGAGTTCGCGGGCAAGTGGAAGGTGAGCATGTTCGAGGCGCTGTTCGCCGAGTCGCTGGGCGTGGCGCTGAAGTCCAAGGCGATCGACGGGCTGCACGAGTTCGGCCGCTACGTCAACGAGTTCCAGCACCTGGCCAAGAACACCGTCGGCGCCGAGGCCGCCAAGCCGATGCTGCTGAACTGGCTCAAGGAGATCGACTACGAGCGCCATCTCTACGACGGCGAGGACTCCGAGAAGGCCGCGGCCAGCCGCTGGAGCAACGTGCTCGACTTCGTCGACTGGGTGGCCAAGCGCTGCGGCGGCGAGATCACCCAGGAAGGCGGCACGTTCGAGAGCGAGAAGAAGAGCGTGCTCGAGATCGCGCAGTCGATCAGCGTGATCCTCAGCCTGGCCGAGCGCGGCGACGAGCAGGACGTCGTCACGCTGTCGACGTTGCACGCCTCCAAGGGCCTGGAGTGGCCGCACGTCGTGCTGGCCGGCGTCAACGAGGGCCTGCTGCCGTTTCGCTCCGACACCGAGGAGATGACCGCCGACCGCCTCGAGGAGGAGCGCCGCCTGATGTACGTGGGCATCACGCGTGCGCGCCAGACGCTGGCGGTGAGCACGCTGCGGCGGCGCAAGAAGGGCCGCGAGACCGTGGCCGGCGTGCCCAGCCGCTTCATCGCCGAGATGAAGCTCAACGAGGCCAAGGCGCAGGAAGACCCGCGCGAACGCCTGCGCAAGCTGCGCGAGTCCATCGCCGCCAAGACGGCCAGCGCGCCGCCGACGGCGGCGGCTTGAGTTGGCGCGGGGTCGGACTGGGCGGATCCGGACCATCGTGCGGGCCCGTGCTGGGCACCTGCCGAAACGCGCCCGTTGTCGTTCGCTCTCAGGCGGGGCGTCCCAGCCGCCTCAGGATCAGCGCATCGAGCGAGATCGGCCCCGGACCGAACAGCGTCAACGCGATCAGGATCGAGCCCCAGTAGAAATGGGCGTCAATGGCGGCCGGGCAGTCGAAGCCGAACAACTGCGGGTAGGAGATCACCGCCATCGCGTTGACGACGAACAGACCGGCGGCACCGAAGCGGCCGAGCAGTCCCAGCGTGACAAGGACGGGAAACGCCAGCTCGCCGAACGCTCCCACCACCGCCGCCAGCGCGGGCGGCAGCAGCGGCACGTGGTATTCGTCGTGAAACAGCGCCAGTGTCGCGCCCCAGTCGGACAGCTTGATCAGGCCGGAGCGAAAGAAGATCATCGAGACGTAGAGCCGCAGCGCCAGCAGGCCCAGCGGCTGCAGGCGATCGATCTGGCGGGTCGCGACGAGGGCACGGCGGATCAGGGCAGGCATGTGGTCCTCATTGGGGGTCATCATGTTGGTTCGACCGTGAAGCCGCAAACCAGCCGCGTCGCGACGGCGCGGGCGAGCAGAGCGCCCAGATCGAAGTCGGGCGCCAACTCCAGCGCCGCCGAGGCGGCGTCGCCGAGCGCCGCGCCGGCGAGCGCCGCGCGCAGGAAGGCGGCGTCGCCGCGCGCCAGCGCCGACACGCGGACGGCGAAGCCGTCGCGCGCCACCAGCGCGCATTCGCCGGCACGCCAGTCGACGTCGAACTCGCCGGTGTATCCGGGCTGGTGGATCGTCCAGAGGCGCACGATCGGAAATGGCGAGTCGACGACGGCCGTTCCGGCGCTCCACGCGAAGCGGATTGCGGCCTGGTCCTCGGGGTCGACCGCGGCCAGCGCGGACGGCACCCAATCCGGCGCGTCGGCAGCGCCGTAGGCCCGGTGCGCCGCCCATTCGAGCCGGGCGAGATCGGCCAGATAGGGCAGCGACTGCGTGTGCGCGAACGCGGCCAGGAAATCGGGGAACCCGATGCCGTAGTCGCCCAGGTCGCCGCTGGTCGATGGCGTCTCGCGCTGGAACGCGCGTGCGAGGCCGCGGAAGAAGTCGTCGCCCACCACCTGGCGCGACACCGGATACGCGGCCGACAGGGCCTTCTCGGCGGACGCCAGCATGTTGGCGCGGTAGATGGCCAGGCGCCGCTCGAGATGCGCCGGGTCGCCTGCCAGCCAGCGCGCGGCGCGCGCATCCGCGCCGGCGTCGCGCAGCGCGGCGATGACGTCCCTCTGCAGGGTCAGCAGTTCAGACATCGGCGTGCGCCCTGTCGGCAATCGTCGCGGCGCGCGCGGCCTCGGACAACAGCACGTCGAGTGCGGGCAGGTCGGTGTCCCACTCGATCAGCGTCGGGCGCGGCCCGAAGCGGCGGCAGGCCTCCTCGAAGAGCGTCCACACGTCGGTGCTCACGAGCGCGCCGTGGGTGTCGATCAGGCAAGCATCGACCGCGGCATGGCCGGCCAGGTGGATCTGCGCGATGGACTCGCCGCGCAATTCGGCGAGGCGGGCCGAGGGATCGAAGCCGAAGTTGACCGCGTTGACCCACAGGTTGTTGATATCGAGCAACAGGCCGCAGCCGGTGCGGCGGGCGAGCTCGGCGAGAAAGGCCGTCTCGGTCATCTCGGCGTCGTGGAAGGCGACGTAGGCCGACAGGTTCTCGATCAGGATCGGACGCCGCAGCACGCTCTGCACATGGTCGACGCGCTCGGCCAGCAGCGCCAGCGCCGCGTGGGTGGGGGGCAGCGGCAACAAGTCGTTGACGTGCACGCCGTCGATGCCGGTCCAGCACAGGTGCTCGGAGACCAGCGTGGGCTCGATGCGCTCGACGAGCCGCTGCAGCTTGGCCAGGTGCTGCCGCGCGAGCTCGTCGGCCGAGCCGAGCGACAGCCCCACGCCGTGCAGGCTCACCGGCCATGCGGCGCGGGCGCGCTCGAGGGCGTGCATCGAGGCGCCGCCGTCGAGGAAGAAGTTCTCGCTGTGGACCTCGACGAAGCCGAGCGCGGGCGTGCGCTCGAACAGCTCGCGGTAGTGCGGCTGACGAAGGCCGATGCCCACGGCACGGGCGGGAAGCGTCGTGAACGTCATGCGGCGGCCTTCGTGAGGACAGTGCGACGCCGCTTACTTCTTCGGCGCCATCGGCGAGCCGCCGATCTTTGCGCAGGTGCCTTTTTCGACGTACTTCCAGTCGCCCTGGTCGTTGTCCTTGGTCGCCGTGCCGGCGCAGGAATGCGTGCCGGTGGCGCTGGCGCAATCGTTCTGGCCGGCCTTGGCGATGCCGAAGCACTTTTCCTTGGACGAATCGGCTGCCACGGGCGCGGCATGCGCGGCCGAGAGCGCGCCAAGCGCGAGGACGGAGGCGAGGGCGGAACGGATGAAGACTTGCTTGTCCATGAGGAACTCCTGCAGTGGGTGACGGTGCGCCACGATTGGCACTCGAGTCTGTCGGTGCGGGCGGCGTTTCCTTACGCAGTCGCGCAAAAATTATTCTGACGCAGCCCGGTGCCCCAGCGCGTGCGGCGCCTTTCCGATCAGGATCACGGCCAGCGCGTTGAACGCGGCCACAGGGGGGAAGTTCGCGTGGAAGTCGTGCACGGGCGCATCAGGATGCGGTCAGCCACATATCCTGCCGTTCGCGAGCGACTGCCGCAAGGCCACACGACCTTGGGCAGTGAAGTCGGAGCGCGTCGCCTATCCGTTGAGCCGATGCGCCAGCTTGCAGCTGTGCCGGCATGGCACGTTCAGCGCGGCGGGTCGTCCGGGCCATCGGTTTCAGAGTAGGACTTCCACTGCGCCATCGCCCGGTTCATCAAGCGCACCTGGCCGGTGAAGCGGGTGCACATCTGACACACGCTCAAGTGGAGCCGCACGGCGACGCGTTCCAGCGGGCCGAGGCGGCGGTCCTCCCGTTCAAGGATCAGGCGCGTGACCTTGCGACATGACTGGAAGATGAGACGCATCATTTCGCCGTAGCCTCTGGGTGCGCATCGAACCAGCCCGACTGCAGGCATTCACGCAGCCGGAGTCGGGCACGATGCAGCAGCACCCACAGGTTGGTCGTGGTGATGGTCATTTCCTTGCAAACCTCGTCCGACGTCAGCTCCAGCCATTCCCGCATCATGAAAACGCGGGCTTGAGTTGGCGGAAGGACTTCGAGGCAGGCCTCCATCACCACGAAAAACTGGCGCTGGCGCAGCACGTCGTCCGGGTTGCCCCAGTCGGCTGGCATCTCGCGCCAGTGGCCATCCGGAGCGAACAACAGCTCGTCGAGATCTTCGTTGTCGTCGGCGGTCAGGATGGTCGCCTCCCGCTTGTGGCGGCGCAACTGGTCGATCACCTTGTGCTTGAGGATGCCCACCAGCCAGGTCTTGAGCTGAGACTGGCCGGCGAATGCGTGCGGCTTCTCGAGCGCCGCGACCAGCGTCTCGGACACCGCATCCTCTGCCCACGCTTCATTGCGCAGTTGCGTGCGCGCGAAGCGCAGCAGTTGCGGTTGGAGCTTCTCGAGCTGACTGGCAAAGTCGTTCGACATGGACGGGTTCTCGGGCGCGCCGGACCGGCGCAGCGCGAGTATCAACGATTGTCGTTCGCGCCAAGACCAAGTCGATTCTGGACATGGCCGGCATGCTCAAGGCCCCGAAGGGCAGGCGTGTGGCGGTCCAAGACATGAACCCCTGATTTCGCGGCCTGCCTGCACATCGCCTTGGCCGGTGAGGCCGGAGAGCAGCCTCTTGGGACGTTCGACAAGGGCGCGTCGAAGGTCGACGGGGCGCAATCGATAGGCCGATGACGGGCCGGGCGGGCGCACGAGCGCCGCACGGCCGTCCGCAGGCCCTCGCAGCGCAGCCCGCAGGGCGGAGCTTGCCTGATTGGTGTCGCCGACGTTCTGCACCGGCCGCCTCCGGCGTGCGCCCGCGCCCTCACATCCCCTTGAACAGATGCGTGTAGCTGCGGCTGACTTCCAGCTTCTCGTTGCTGCCCTTGATGCTGACGATCTGGCGGCCGCGCAGGTCGCGCGTCACGCCCGCGATGCAGCGCGTGTTGACCAGCGTGGAGCGGTGGATCTGCCAGAACAGGTCGGGGTCGATCTCGTCGACCAGCTCCTTGATCGGCTTGCGGATCAGCGCCTCGATGGTGGCGGTCTGCACGCGGGTGTACTTCTCGTCGGAGATGAAGAACAGCACGTCCTCGACCGGGATCATCTGGATCGCCTGGCCGACGGTGGCCTGGATCCACTTCAGCGCCGGCGGCGTGCCGCCCGGGTTCAGCTTGGCCGACAGCTTGTGCAGCAGCTGCTGCAGGTGCGGCGCCGGCGGCTCGTCCTCGGTGCCGCGCAGCGCCAGGCGCTGCTTGATGCGCGCGACGGTGACGCCCAGGCGCTCGCGCTCGGCGGGCTTGAGCACGTAGTCGGCCACGCCCTGCTCGAAGGCCTCGATCGCGTACTGGTCATAGGCGGTGATGAAGACGATCTCGGGCAGCAGGCCGTCCTCATCCTCGTCGCTGCTGGCACGGTCGACGACTTCGACACCAGCACCGACACCGGCACTGGCTTCAGCACCAGCACCAGCACCAGCACCAGCACCAGCGTCCGCCGCCGGCCGACCGGCCGGCAGCTGCGCGATGCGGCGCGCCGCGTCGACCCCGGACAGGCCGGGCATGCGGATGTCGAGGAAGACGACGTCCGGGCGCTGCCGGGCGACCATGTCGACGGCCTCCAGGCCGTTCTTGGCTTCGCCGACGATCTGCAGCTCGGGCCACACCTCGGAGAGCCGCGCGCGCAATTGCTCGCGCATCAGGCGTTCGTCGTCGGCGATCACGCCACGCACGGCGGTGGGGTGGGAGGAGTGCGGCGCGTTCATGCAGGCATCCTAGCCGAGCGTGCGACGTCGTGCGCGGCGCGGCGACGCGCGAGCAGCCAGACCAGCAGCGCGATCAGCCACAGCGGCGACGTGGCCACGACCACCACCAGCGCGACGCAGGCCAGCGGCAGCGCGATGCCGGCGACCAGGGCGAGCGTGAGCAGCGCCAGCGCCAGCAACAGGACCAGCGGAACGATCAACACCAGCACCGCCGCCACGAACAGGCCGCCCAGGGCCAGCAGCGCCTTCGCGCCGTCGCCCAGGCCCGCGACGGTCATGCCGTCCGTCATCTCTTCGCCGTTGATCACGATGTGCAGCGGCCGCGGGTCGACATGGCCCAGTCCGGTGATGATGCAGATCGCGCAGGCGGCCACCACGACCGCGCTGAGGGCCAGCCACCACAGGACCAGGCGGCGTGCGCGGCGCGGCGGGTGCGGGCCGGGCTGCGGCGGGTTCGCCGTAGCCAGGGGACGATCCGCGGGCGGCGGCGAGGTGTCGAACGAGTCGTTCATGCGCTTGCTCCTTCTTCGGCGTGGGTCGTGTAGGGGACGGTGATGGTCACGATCGTGCCGCCCACCGGGTTGTTGGCGATCGTCAGCGTCGCCTTGGCGCCATAGAGCAGCGCCAGGCGTTCGCGGATGTTGGCCAGGCCGACGCCGGTGCCGGCGGTCTCCGGCGACGCGCTGCCGAAGCCCAGGCCGGTGTCGCTGACGGTGACGCACAGCTTGCCGTGGCGGATCTCGGCCTTGACCGCGAGGTGGCCGCCTTCGGCCTTGGGCTCGAGGCCGTGCTTGATCGAGTTCTCGACCAGCGTCTGGACCATCATCGGCGGGAACTCGGCCGACAGCAGGCCTTCCGGCACGTCGATGGCTGTCGTCAGGCGCTCCTCCATGCGCACCTTCAGGATCTCGAGATAGGGCCGCACGACGGCCAGCTCGAGGTCGAGCGGACGCAGGCCGCTCTCGGTGGCGGTGCGCATCGACGGCATGCTCGCGCGCAGCAGCGAGATCAGGTTGCGCTGCATCTGGCTGGCGCGCTTGGGGTCGAACTCGATCAGGTGGTCGATGGAGGCCAGCGTGTTGAACAGGAAGTGCGGCTCGACCTGCGCCTGCATCATCGCCATGCGCGCCTCCAGCACCTGGCGCCGCAGCGATTCGGCCTCGGCCGTCTCGGTGGCCACGGCGGCCTTGACCTCGGCCTGGATGCGTCCCTTGTAGGTGATCTTGAGCAGCATCGAGCCCAGGATCCACCAGACCGCGGCCAAGGGCAGCATCTCGCCATAGTGCATGGTGTGCGTGCGCACCGTGCGGTGGTTGCCGTCGGCGTCGACGTCGGTGTCGCCGTCGTCGTCCGTGTCGGAGTCGGCGTGCGCCGCGGCCTTCTCGCGCGCCGCCTCCGCCGCCTCCTCGGCGGCCTGCACCCGGGCCTCGTTGGCGTCCTTGATCGTCTCGACGATGGCGTCCTTGGCGTCCTTGACCGCGTCACGCACTTCCTCGCTGGTGGCGTTCGCGGGCACGCCGATGCGGATGTGCTGGCCGCCGGCCACGATGTCGACCGCGGCATCGGCCTGCGCCGCGGCTGCCGACGCCGCCGCCGAGGCAGCCTGTGCCGCCTGGGCCGCCGCCGCGGCCTGGGCGGCGCGTGCAGCCACGCCGGCTTGTGCCCGGGCGGCCGAAGCTGCGGCGCGCGCTTCGGAGGCCGCCGCGCGGGCGGCGTCGGCGCGGGCCCCCGCCGGCAGGGCGATGGGGTGCGCGGTCGAGGCGGCGGG
>Ga0302323_100003978_pt1 | contig 12024 bp, 11 predicted proteins | sample Fen_T0_3_FD_201950 | JGI IMG/M metagenome (GOLD analysis project Ga0302323, IMG submission 201950) | Peat permafrost microbial communities from Stordalen Mire near Abisko, Sweden - Fen_T0_3 | ecosystem: Environmental > Terrestrial > Soil > Wetlands > Permafrost | place: Sweden: Abisko... | reverse complement strand
GGGAGCGATCCTCTGCCCGGACGGCTGGGTGAAGGGGTCGCTGTTCTTCACCGACCGGATCCTGGAGATCCGGGGCATCTCGGCCCCCGAGCCTGGCGCGGGAGATCGGCTGATCCTGCCCGGCGCGGTGGACCTCCACGTCCATGGCGGCGGGGGCGCCGACATCATGTCGGGGAACGGCGCCGTCGACGTTGCCGGCCGGCTCCACGCGGCCCACGGCACCACCAGCCTGCTCGCCACCACCTTGACCGCGCCCGAGGGAGCAATCTCCGCCGCCCTCACCGACATCGGCCGCGCAGTGCGAGAGCGCGCGCCCGGCTCGGCCCGCGTGCTGGGTGCCCACCTGGAAGGGCCCTTCATCAGCCCCGACAAGCTGGGGGCGCAGCCCGGCCATGCGCGGCCCGGCACCGCCGACGAGCTGCGGCGGCTCGGCGCGCTGGCGCCCATCCGGATCGTGACCCTGGCGCCGGAGGTCCCGGGGCACCTCGAGCTGATCCGGGCGCTGCGCGGCGCGGACATCTCCTTTCAGATCGGTCACACCGTGGGTGGATACGAGGAGGGGCTGGCCGCGCTGGCCGCCGGGGCGCGCGGCTTCACCCACCTCTTCAACGCCATGACCGGATTGAGCCACCGCACTCCGGGCATGGCCGGCGCGGCGCTGGCGCTGGCCGAGTACGCCGAGATCGTGCCCGACCTGGTGCACGTCCACGCCGGCGCGCTGCGGGTGGCGCTCAGGAGCATCCCCAAGCTCTACGCCGTGACCGACGCCACCTCGGCCACCGGCATGCCGGACGGCGTCTACCGGCTCGGCACGCGCGCGGTGATCAAGCGGGGCAACGGCGTGCATCTGGAGACCGGGACTCTGGCGGGCAGCGCGCTCACCATGGACGTGGCCCTGCGCAACCTGGTCTCGCTGGGAGTCGATCTGGCCAGCGCCGTGAGGCGCGTCTCGACCTACCCGGCCGAATACCTCGGCCTGACCGATCGGGGCCGGCTGGCCGGGGGCTGCTGGGCCGATCTGCTGGTGATGACGCCCCGACTCGAGATCGAGGCGGTCTACGTCGAGGGGGAGCGGATCGACCCTCTCGACCCCGACTGAGCATGGGATTGGTGCTGGAGCTTCGGGGTCGCGGCCGTCGAGCCGACCGTCTGCCGCCTCCATGGGGGCGCTTGCGTTTCCGATCCGAGAGCCCTCGCTAAGTCTTCTCCCGAGCCTTCGGGCGAGGCCGCATTCACCGTCGTGCTGTCGGTTGTCTTCACGCATCGCGCGCGCTCCCGCTTCGCCAAGGCCGTGGAGGTTGCGCTGAAGGCCTCGAAGCCAGCCGAGCTCATGGAGGTCCTGTGCACTTCCCTCGAGCGCATTCGCAACTTGCCCGACCTGGACGCGTACTACGCACAATGGAGAGCGATCTCCTTTGCTTTCTATGGTTAGCGGGTCGCCCGCAGGGCGAATCGGCGACGGACAGGTGAACTCGGCTCGGGCGGCGATCTCCTCGCGCGCCCTCGGTTTCGCAATCGTTTCCTGTGCGTGACCGCTCCCTCACTGGACCGCCCTAGCATATCGTCCGAAAGGAGATCATCCGAATGTCCGTGCGAAACCTGCGGCCTCTCCGTCCAGACGACTTCCCGGTCCTGATGCGCCTCGAGGAGGAGGTCTTCGGCGCCTCCGGCGAGTCGGTGCTCGGGCCCTACTACGTCCGGCTCTGCTGCGAGTTCTTCGGTGACACCTGCTTCCTGGCCCTGGACGGCGATCACCCCGTCGGCTACGTCCTCTGCTTCATCCGGGGGCGCGAGGCCTACTGCACCACCCTGGCCGTCATCCCCGAGTACCAGGGCAGCCGGGTGGCCTTCCAGCTGGTCCGCACCCTGATCGGTGCGATCGCGGACCGGGTGGACTCCTGCTGGTTCACGGTCAAGGAGGACAACCTCGCCGCCCGCGCCCTCCACGCCGCCCTGGGCGCCACGGAGGTCGGCGTCCGCCAGGACTTCTACGGCCCTGGCGACCGCAGGCTGGTCTCCCGCATCGAGCGCGACGCCTTCGAGAAGCTCCGCAACCGGCTCCAGCGGCTGGGGCTCGTCGGCGGAGGGGACCAGGCGCTTCGGGGCGCTGCGTGAAGCGGTCTGCCCCTGGTCCACTGGAGGAGAAGGCGAGCCGGCTGGTCCGGGTCGGAAAACGGATCGCCGCCACCAGCGTCTCGGCGCTGGCGGCCAACGGTAAGCTGCGCCGGCTCCACGGCGGACCCCTGGCAGCCATCCGGCGGGAGCGCGCCCTCCTGCTGCGCGACTTCTTCGGCCAGCTCTGCCTCCTCCACGGCCTGGAGGTGGTCGTGACGGGCGCCCGCCCATGCGGCGAGGCGCTCCTCGCGTCCAACCACCTGAGCTACTTCGACCCCATCGCCATCGGGAGCGTCATCCCCTGCATCCCCATCTCCAAGCTCGACGTGGCCGACTGGCCCATCATCGGGGCGCTCGCCCGCGAGCTGGGCGTGCTCTTCGTGGACCGCGGCGACGGCCACTCCGGGATGCGCGTGCTGCGCGGCGCGGTCCGGGCCTTCGCCGACCGGCTGCCGGTGCTCAACTTTCCCGAGGGGACAACGACCACGGGTGAATTCGTCCTCCCCTTTCGATCCGGGCTGTTCGGCCTGGCCATGCGGATCGGCGTCCCGGTTGTGCCGGTGAGCCTCCAGTACGATCCACCGGAGGCGGCCTGGGTGGGCGACGCCAAGTTCCTGCCCCACTACCTCCGCATGGCCGGAGAGGACCGGATCCGGGTCCAGATCCACTTCGGACCGGCGCTCGAGCCGGCCGCGTTTCCGACGGCGCGCGACCTGGCCGGCGCCGCCCACAGCCTGGTGCTGGAACAACTCGGAGGACACCATGTCGCAGCAGTCGGCAGTTGAGTACCTGGGCCACGGCCAGACCCCGTTCTTCCGGCTGCGCCAGGCCCCGGCCCCGGCCGACCCCCCCGCCGGCACGCGCGCGGCGTTCCTGGGCGTTCCTCACGACGGCGGCGCCACCTACCAGCCCGGCGCGCGGCTCGCGCCCTACCACCTCCGCCGGGTGAGCGCCCTGGTGCAAGGCTTTCACCCAACGTACGGCGTCGACGTCTTCGAGCGCACCGCGGCCATCGACGCCGGGAACGTGGTCTTCCCGCCCTTCGATCGCGAGGCGATGCGCGCCGCAGTCCAGGCCAGGGTGGCCGCGCTCCTCGGCCGTGGCATCGTGCCCTTCCTGGCTGGCGGCGACCACTCGATCACGCTCCCAGCGCTCCGGGCGGTGCAGGCCCGCTTCGGCCCGGTGGCGGTGGTCCACGTCGACGCACACTTCGACACCAGCGGACCCGAGGTCTGGGGCGACGACTTCCACCATGGCACCCCCTTTCGCCACGCGCTGGCCGAGGGGCTGATCGCGCGAGGCCAGCTCCACCAGGTCGGGATCCGCGGCCCCTGGGGATCGCCCGACGAGGGCGCCCTCGGCGCCGGCCACGGCGCTCGGGTCTACGACGGAGACGCGGTCGCCGAGCGTGGAATCAAGGAGATCGCCGCCGAGATCCGCGCCGCGTTGGACGGACGCCCGGTCTACCTGAGCTTCGACATCGACGCCATCGATCCGGCCTACGCGCCCGGGACCGGAACGCCCGTCCCCGGTGGCATCACCTCACGTGAAGCCATCCGGTTGCTGCGCGGCCTGGCCGGCGTCAACCTGATCGGGATGGACCTGGTGGAGGTCTGCCCGGCGCTGGACCACGCCGACATGACCTCCAACCTGGCGGTCTTCCTCCTCTTCGAGGGTTTGGCGCTGGCCGCCGTCCGCCCGCTCTGAGCGATCTCCCCTGACTGGGGCTCGACCCGGAACGGTAAGAGCCTCATGCTGGGGGCCGGATCGAGCTTGCCGGTATGCTCCACGCTGCGCATCGCCTCGTTGACTGGTTCGCCATGTGGACCGAGGATCAGCTCGCCCGCAAGCCCGAGCCGTTCAGGTCTGCCTCGCCCTCGGGCCTCGAGTGCTTCGGTCCGCTCCCTCCGCTTCCGGCCGGTCCGGTTCTTCCGGGCCCCTGGTCCGCCCCGTCCCCGCTCCAGACCGGCGCCGGCCCGGACCGGATGGCCCTCACCTGGATCCCCGCCGTTGGTCCGAGCCTAGGAACGGTCCTGCTGGTGCCGCCCTGGAAGATCAGCCGGCCCGGCCTGGTGAGCGGATGGGTCGAGCTCCTGGCCGGGGCCGGGCGCGACGTCTGGCTCCTCACGCCACCCCATCACCTAGAGCGAACGCTACCCGGCGAGCGCAGCGGCGAGGGGTTCGTCTCCCTGGACCTGAGCCGGCTCCGGCTCGCCTTCGAACAGACCATCCTGGAGATCCGCGTCTGCCTGGCGCTGGCCGCGCAGCGTGGTGGGGAGGTCGGGCTCCTGGGGCTGTCGCTCGGCGCCCTGGCTGGCGCGCTGGCGATCACCGCCGGCGAGCCGATCGACTTCGCCGGACTGATCGCGCCTCCAGCCGATCTGGCGCTCATCCTGTCCGAGACCCGCATCGGGCGGCGCTACCGCCGGCTGGCCGCCCGGGCTGGCTCCCCGCTCCCGGAGCTCCCGGCGCTGCGGTCGGCCCTGGCCCCGTTCTCTCCTGGTGAACGCCGTCCGCGGGCGGGGCGGCTACTCATCGGCGCCGGGCTCCACGATCTCATCGCGCCCGCGAGCGCCGCAGTGTCGCTGGCCGCCGCCTGGGACGTGAAGCCGCGGCTCTACGCGCGAGGCCACATCACGCTGCTCTTCGCCTGCCGGGCGGTTCGCCAGGACGTGCTGGCCCTCGTGTCGGGCGACGCGGCGGGATCCCCGGCGGATCCCCTCCCAGAAATGAAGCTGCCCCTGATGTACCAGAGGGGGCAGAGGACCCACTCCAGCCCACAAGGGGCAGCGGAACTCGACGGCGAGGGGAGGTCCACCGAGCTCTCTCTGGACAACGGGCCGCAGCCAGGATGATTCCCGCGCCTCAGGCCCGAGCAATCACTTGGCCTTGGCGAGCAGCCTGGACAGCGCCAGCTCGTTGATTGCAGGCGGGTTTTGCTCCAGCAGCTTAGATAGGTAGGCCTGTCGATTGGCCTTCGCCTGCTCGGCCCGGAGCTCGGCGACCAGCTTCTCCCGGACCTCGACCAGCGGCCGGACCGACGCCGGACGGGTGTCGAGCAGCTTGATCAGGTGCCAGCCGTCGTCGAGCCGGACCGGCTCCGAGACCGCGTCCTTGGCCAGCCCGGTGACGGTGGCGCGGATGCCCGGGACGACCTGCGCTTCGGCGAGCCAGCCGATCTCGCCACCGCGCTGACCGGCGTCCTTCTCGTCGCTGGTGCTGCGGGCCACCTCGGCGAACTCGGCCGGCTTCTGCTTCACCTTCTTGGCCGCCTCGTCGATCCGCTTGCGCGCCTTCTCCTGGGTCTCGTGGTCCGCTCCCTGGGGCACAGCCACGAAGACCTGGGCCACGCGGAACTGGCGCGGAATCTGGAACAGGCTCTTGTTGGCGTCGTAAGCCGCCTGGACCTGCGCGTCGGACGGGTACCCATCCACTGGACGGGACGCCGCCTGGAGGTAGAGCTCGACCAGCGCCTGCTCGCGTACCCGCTCGAGCTGGGCCTTGATCGCCGGCTGCTGGTCCCACTTTTTGGCGGCAGCTTCACGCAGCACCGCCTGCCGCGCCAGATAGGCGCGCACGGTCTGGGTGAGGAGCGCCGGATCCCTGGCCAGGGCGGCCTGTTCCTGGAGGTCGAGCGACTCGACGTAGGCTCGTAGCTCCTCGCTCGAGACGTCCGTCCCTCCGATGCGGGCCACCGGGTCGGAGGCGGCGGCGCTCCGCGAGCAGGCCACGGCCAGGAGCAGGGTGGCGCCGAACATGAACCGGCGCAAGAGGCGGGAGAGACTGTGAGTATATCGTTCGTTCATGGTTTCACCTTTTGTTCGAGCAGCTTGTCCTTGAAGTCCTGGGCCAGGTTCTCCCGCTTGACCTGCCCGAATCCGAACACCACGTCCCCACCCGTCTCGACGAGCCGGTCCATGGCCTGGTTCGCCAGCGTGAGGAGCTGGCCGTTCTTGGCCTCGCAAGCCTCGGCGCGCTCGGTCTGCGCCTTGACCGCCTCCGCCAACTTGGTCCGCTCGTCGTCCTTGACCCGGTCCGACTCCAGCGCCTTCCGGGATCCGGCCTGGCACTGATCGAGCGAGGCCTTGGCCTTGGCCAGCTCGTCCGAGCGCTCATCCAGCTTGCGGTTGGCCTCGACCAGGGCCCGATCGCTGGCATGGCTGACCGCCTGCTTGGGCGCCGCCGCCAGCTCCTTCTGCAGCGCGTCGATTTTCTGCTGCAGCTCCGCCTCCTTGGCCTTCCAGCTCGACTTCTCGTCCTCCAGGGCCCGGAGCTGGCCCGCGGTGGTCCGGAGCGCCTCCCGCAGCCGCGTCTCCGTGTTCGAGTCGGCCGCGCTCGCCGCCGCCGGGGAGAGCGCCGCGCCGGCCAGGCAGATCAGGGCGACGACCGCTGGGTTCGATCGCATGACTAGAACCTCGCGGCGAGATCGATCTGCACCAGATCGTTCCCGTATGTGGGGCCGGCCACCGCGTCGGCGCTCATCCAGCGCAGGGCCGCGACCACGTTGTCGGCCACCCCGACGCTCGCGGCGGTCGCGAACCCCTTGAGGTTCGTCCCGCCCAGGCCGAAGTCGGAGTCGTTGAAGGCATCGACCACCGCGTCCGACTCGATGTAACGGTAGGTGATCGAGACGTTCCAGTCCCAGCGCTTGACCAGCGCGGGGGTCCCGAGCTTCACCCGCGCCAGGTAGCCCATGTTCCCGCCGATGTACCAGCAGCTCGTCTTGTCGTCGCCGCAGTAGTTGAGGGCCACCGGCGCGATCTGCTTCCTCGAGAAGCCGGCGTTCCGCACCACCTCGCCCTCGGCCACCAGCCCGAGCCCCGGGGCGAGCGCGAGGTCGAACCTGGCCGTGCCGACCAGCTCGCGGAAGCGGCTGGCCAGGCCGAAGTACTGGTACTGCGACGCGTTGCTGGTCACCTCCAGAACCCGGGCGTTGTCGTTCGGGGTGCGCAGCGGCATGTACGTGTTCCCCTTCTGCGCGAAGGACGGCCGCGAGGCGTCGGTGTCGCAGGCGAACCCCTTGAGGTTGGTGTCGCAGGGGCTGGAGAGCTTCCCCTCGACGTGGTTGAAGAAGTTGAACGCCGCCCCCAGCCTGAGCCCCATCCCCTCCCCCGGCCTCCACTCTCCGCCCACCTGGGCCGCGAAGAGCCACTTGTCGAGGCTGCGGAACTTGGCCGAGCTCTCGGCCGGGTAGTCGAAGCTGGTGGTGAAGACCGGGAAGGCGCCGGCGACGAAGAACGGCCGCACCACCTCGCCGGTGCCCCTCCCCTGGAGCGCCAGCCCGTCCAGGTTCACGTTGTCGCTCCAGACCAGCTCGGTCGCGAAGAAGGGGTTCTCGAACCGGCCCGCCGTCAGCGCCAGCTCCCCCACCTCCAGCGACTGCGTCCAGCGAAGGAAGGCCCGGTCGAGCCAGAACTGGTACTTGCTGAAATTCCCCGCCGAGCCGCCCAGGGTCTGGTTGGTCGAGATCGGCGAACTCCCGTCGCCGCTGGCGAGGCGAACTCCGACGGTGAACCCCTGCCCGAGGTCCACGTCCAGTCCGAGGCGGGCGCGCAGCCGCGGCCGGACCCGACGCTGGTCCACGTTCAGGAACCGGGTGTTGGTGACGTCCTTGTCGAGGAGGTCGGCAGGTGCGCCGGTGTTGATGGCGTTGAAGTCGGCGTAGTAGCCGGTGTTCTCGTTCCCCATGCGGAACATGTCGCGCTCGTACCGGAGCCGGAGGTCGCCGCCCAGCTTGAACCGCTTGATCCACTCCGGCACCGCGTTGGGCGCGGCCCAGTTCTCCGCCTTGGCCTGGGCGAGCACCTCTTGCTTGATCTGCTCGCGGAGCTCGGCCTTCACGTGCTCCGGGATGTAGACCGCCCGCTTGGTGCTCTGGGCAGGTGCGGCGTCGGCCGGAGTGGCTGGGTTGGAGCTGGACGGAGCTGGGGCATCGCCCTCAGGCGTGGGCTCGGCCGCGAAGGCCCGGAGCCCTGTGGCGAGGCCGAGCAGGCAGAGCGCGGTCCGCCAGGGCCGGCCTCTGCGCAGGGGTCTCGTTGCGAACGACATGGATCTCACCTCTCGATTGATTGAAAGACCGCGTGGGGACTGGTCACCCGGGGCGCCGGACGTTGATGCGGGCCACCATTGGCATGGGGATGTCGTGGGGCGGCGGCGCCCGCAGCCTGAGCCCAACGATCGAACGAATGGCGTCGTCCAGGTCCGGATGGCCCGTGGACTTGACGAGCTGCACGCGGCTGATCCGGCCCGCGTCGTCGGCCCAGATCCGGAACTCCACCCGGGCCGACGCGCTGGTCAGCTTCTTCTGCTTGCGAAACGCTTCTTCGACGTCGATGGCGATCCGGGCGTAGTACCAGCCGAACCGACCGTTCCCGTCCCCGGATCCAATGCCGTCCCCGTCGCCCGTCCCGTCGCCCAATCCTTTGCCGTCGAGGAGTGCGTGTCCGTTGGCGTTTCCGCTCAGGCCAAAGGCGTCCCCCGGTCCCTCCCCCTCGGCAGCCAGCGCCAGCCGGCCACCACCCGCCGGGGCGCTCGACGGCGGAGGCGCGTCCGGCGGCGGGATGTCCACCGACTTGATCACGGCCCGGTTGACCGGTTGCTCCTCCTCGACCTTGGGCTGGACCTTCGGCTGAGGCGGCGGAGTAGGCGGCTTCACCTGGGGTGGCGGTTGCGGCTGCAGCCGCACCGCGGTGACCTGCATCACCTTGCGCGCCGGGCGGGAGTTCTTGTTGCTCCCGACCCAGCGCACCACGAAGGAGGCCAGCAGGATGAGCGCCAACCCGACACCGGCGGCGATCCCGTGCTCGCGGAAGAACTCGGCGATGCGCTTCATGGCTTCATTCCCAGGACGCCTGCCGCTCCGTCACTTCACCAGCGGCTTGGTCGCGAGGCCGACCGCCGTCATGTTGAGCTTCCCCAGCAGGTCGAGCACATCGATGACGCTCTGGTACTGGACCTGCCCGTCACCCCGGACCACCACCGGGAAGTCCGGCGTGAGCGCCCGTTGCTGGACCAGCCGCTGCTCCAGCTCGGAGAGCGAGACCGGGATGGTGTCGAGGTAGACCTTTCCCTCCTGCGTGATGCTGATCGCCTTGGTCGTGGACTTCGCCAGGCTCTTGGCTGGCCCGGCCTTGGGCAGGTTTACCCGCATGCCCTGGACCGTGGCGGTGGTCATGATCACGAAGATCACCAGCAGCACGAACGTCAGATCGACCATCGGCGTGATGTTGATGTCGTCGTACGGCTTGTCTTCCGATTGGACGTGCATGGAGGACTCACTTGTTCGCGGCGAGGTGATAGCCGTCGTCAGGGCGGCCTGGGGCGGCGGCGCCCCGTTCACGCTCGGCGTACGCCTCCGCGACCTTCGCGACCAGCTCGTCCACGAAGACCTGCATGGTGGCGCTGACGTTCTTGATTCGGGTGAGGAGCCAGTTGTAGCCAAAGAGCGCCGGGATGGCGACGGCGAGGCCGGCCACAGTGGCCACCAGGGCCGCTGCGATTCCTGGGGCGATGGCGTTGACGTTCACGTCACCGGCCGCCGCGATGGCGGCGAAGGTGATCATGACGCCGACCACCGTTCCGAGGAGGCCGAGGAAGGGGCCGCCGGAGATGGCGATGGTCAGCATCACGATCCGCTGCGACAGCCGCTGGTTCTCGCGCACCAGGCCGGCGTCCAGGCCGGCACGGATCGACTCGATCGCCTCGGCCGTCAGGGGTTTCCCGGCGTTGACGCGCTTGCGGATCTCCTCCGAGGCGATCTGGAAGATCCGGTAGAGCGGAGAGTCGCGGAGCGCCTTCTCCTCGCCCAGCGAGGCGACGTGTCCCTCCTCTGCCGCGACCAGCCGGCTCAGATCGGCGCTCTGGTGGCGGAAGCGCTCCGCGAACTGGTCGTTCGCCTTCTCCACCCGGCTCAGGTAGGAGGCCTTGCCGATCATCACCACCCAGCTGATGAAGGACATGATCGCCAGCACCCCGATGATCACCCAGCCGTCGAGGGTCACGGACTTGAGGATCACGGTGAAGTAGCCGGTCCCGGTCCCGCCCGCCTCCTCGTCCTGGCCGAAGGAGACGAACTTCCCGGGGTCGGTCCCCTGGGAGATGGCCGCCACGCGGATGAACCCGGCCGGGCGATCCACCTTGGAGATCTCCAGCTCGTCCAGGTCTCCCTTGAAGCCGGGGAGGCCGGTCCGCCCCGCACCCGCCTTGGGATCCGCCTTGGCCGGGTCCGCGCCCGCCGAGGCGGCCGGGGCGCCCTCCCCGCCCAGCATGGCGCTGGTGTTGAGCGCCGGCAGGCTCGCGGTCAGCTTGCCGGCGAGGCCTCCATCCATGTACAGCGCGATCGCTTCACCTGTGGTGACCGCCAGGTGGTGCCAGCCCCCCGCGGCCAGAGCGGTGTCCGCCAGGATCCGCTTCGGCTCAGCGCCGGCCGAGAGCTCCACGAAGGGCTTCCCCGCCGCGAGCCCGATCACCAGACCGTTGCCGCCGTCGCGCCGGCTGAAGATCACTCCATTGGCGCTGGCGTCGGCCGGCTTGATCCAGACCGACCAGGTCATCTTGGCTCCGGCCGCCCAGGCCAGCGAGGTGGCCGCGGGGATGGCGACCGTGGAGGTCCCCTCGAAGCGCAGGCCGCGACCGATGAGCGCGTCGGCGCCGGTGCCGGCGGCGAGGGCCTGGTTGGCCCAGACGGTGGAGTCACGCGCCGGCTGGTCCTTCTCCGCCAGGTGGTAGACCAGCGAGGTGTTCTGGTCGAAGGTGCCCTTGGCGTCCTCGGCCGAGACCGCCTTGGAGTTGCCGTAGTAGAGCCAGAGGTCGGTCTTGGCTCCCGGCTCGAGGTGCGGGATCCCGACCCAGATCAGCGCCTCGCCCAGGAGGTTGTCATAGCGCTCGATGTGGAACTTGAGCGGCGTCTTGTCGTCGCCCAGGACGAAGCGCAGATCGCTCCCGTCCTCCTTGGCTGCGTCGAACTTGAAGTTCCCGGTGTGGAGTCGGACCAGCACCGGCGTGTCGCCGATGGGATCGGTGATGTTGGCGCCCGCGGCGCTGGCATCGATCTTGATCGGCCTGCGCGCCGTCCACTCCTCGTTCCACCACGCCCGGGCCGCGACGGGAAGGAGCAGCAGACCAGCCATCAGAGCTAGAACCGACTTGCGATGCGACATGGCGTCCTCCAGCGCGAGAGATTGCTCACGATTGCCACCTAGAACTCGCCCCAGACTCGAAAGTGAAGCCTAGGCTTGAGCCGCTGGGTCATCGTTCCATTCGTCCTGAGCGGGACCCCCACGTCGAACGCTCCGCTCAGGGAGTCGAAGAGCTTGATCCGGACGCCGCCTCCGGCGCTGGCGAGCTGGAAGCTGGGCTTCTGCTCCACCGTCGCCTCGTGGATGGCGAGCCAGGCACCTTCGGCGAACCCGACCAGGCGGAGGTCGGTGAGCACCGTCTGCCCGCCTGGAGCGAGCGACGGGCTGCGCGCCTCGAAGGACGCCGCCGCACCGTAGTCGCCGACCGCCTCCCCCTCCTGGTATCCGCGCACGGTCTCCGCGCCGCCCGCGGTGAACTGCTCGGAGCTGAGCAGCGGGTCGCGGGAGTATTGCCCCTGCACCTTTGCCTGCGCCTGGAAGCCGAGCGGGAGCTCCTCGGTGCGCGACAGGTCGGCGCGGTAGAAGCCGAAGTTGCCCGACGCCTTGACGCGCTTGTCGTCGAACTGCTGGGAGTCGCTGCTGAGCGAGCGCAGGTTGAAGATCACGCTGGCGCCGAACTGCGTCAGGGAGGACTCGCCCTGGACGGTTCCGGCGTACTGGACCGTCACCGGCCAGTAGGTGATCGGGGTCTCACTGATGGTTCCGTCTCCCAGTGTCATCTTCTCCTGGAAGCGCTTGTAGTCGAGGCCGGTGCTGATGCTCTGGAAGAAGC
>Ga0302323_100003977_pt1 | contig 12026 bp, 10 predicted proteins | sample Fen_T0_3_FD_201950 | JGI IMG/M metagenome (GOLD analysis project Ga0302323, IMG submission 201950) | Peat permafrost microbial communities from Stordalen Mire near Abisko, Sweden - Fen_T0_3 | ecosystem: Environmental > Terrestrial > Soil > Wetlands > Permafrost | place: Sweden: Abisko... | reverse complement strand
AAACTGACGGATATCCGGGTCCGCGTTTGCCAGAAAGTCTGTCAACGAGCCGAAAAACAGCGCCCTCCCCTGGTGGAGAAACAGCACCTTGTCCGACAATCTCTCGGCGAATCGCATGTCGTGGGTGACCACAATGCTGGTGAAGCCAAGCTGGCGCTTGAGCCTCTCGATAAGGTCGCCAAGACGGCGGGCGATGATCGGATCGACCATGGTTGTCGGCTCATCGTAAAGGACCACCTCGGGCTGCGCCGCAAGGGCTCGAGCCATGGCCACGGCTCGTTTGCGCCCGGTCGAAAGGCTCGCCGGCAGGGCATCCACTACGTCTTCGGCACCCACCAGGCCGATCAAACGGTCCACTAGTTGCTGGATCTGCTCCTCATCCAGGCCGCCGCGCTCCCGCAGCGGAAAAGCAACGTTCTCCCGCACGCTGAGCGAATCGAACAGCGCGCCATTCTGGAAGACCATCGTGACCCGCTTGCGAACGGCCTGCAAGCCTTCCTCGTTCAGAGTGGTGATCTCTCGGCCCTCCACGCGGATGGAACCGGCATCGGGCTTCAGGAACCCCATCAACATGCGCAGGGCCACCGACTTGCCCACGCCGCTGCGGCCCAGGATGCAGAGCGTTTCGCCACGCTCAACCGAGAAACTCACGTCCTCGAGCACCTTGCGGCCATTGAACGCAATCGACACATGGCTAAAGGAAATCAAGGGCTCGGATAGAGCCGCATCGCCAGAGACAGCCCAATCCCGCACCCCGGCGTCCACACCCGCGAGCGCTGTTACCAGGTCCGGATTGGAGTCGGACTCGATCTCTCCCATGCCTTCAGACTACGCGATTCCTGCGGTCGAAAAGCAACTCAGCCCGCCGCAGGTCCTCTGCTGTGTTCATGTTAAGAAACCAATGGACCGCCGGAAGTCCATCAGGATGGGCAACCTGACCCGCCTGGATCAGTATCTCTACTGGAAGAACCGCCACCTGCCTGCCCGACGCGGCAAGAAAGGCCGAGAAGCACCCCCTCCTGCCGGTGTCCAGTTCCTTTCGAAGGGCCCCCAGCATCCCTGGGCAGACCACCGCCGGAAAAGTCAGCGCAAACCCGTTCACCGAGCAGAGGGTTACCGCCGCGCCAGTGTGGCGTGCATGGTGCAGCAAATAGTCCGGCAGTGAAGCCGGCAACAATGGCAGATCGACCGGGAGGAAGACCGCATGGGGTAACTTCGTGGAGGCCAGCGCCGCGCAGACGCCACCCAGGGGCCCCAAATCCGGGACCGCGTCCTCGATAACCTGCGCATATTTCCGCAGCGACGGAGAACGCGCCCCCGCGATCGCAGACGTCAGCCCAGCCTCACGCAAAACCTCCAGCGCATTGACAATCAGGGGCCTTCCGCGGAACCGCAGCAGTGCCTTGTCGGCTCCCATGCGGCTCGATCTGCCCCCTGCCAGCACAAAGCCCGCCGCCTCCGGCTCTTGCATCTCCGGCTCGCGGCGGGCGGAGATCAACGGGCCGTTTCCTCCAGGAAGCGGATGATCGACTCGATCCCCAGCTCGAAGTTCCTCAGATGGAACTTCTCATTGGGTGCATGCAGGTTGTCGTCGGGCAGGCCGAAGCCCATCATCACGCTGGGTAGCCCCAGGTGCCGGTCAAAGTCGCCGACGATGGGGATCGAGCCGCCCGAGCGGATGAAGACCGTGTCCTTGCCCCAGACCTCGTGCAACGCGCGAGTCGCCGCCTTCACATAGGGGTTATCCACCGGAATCAGGCATGGGTCGCCGGAGTGAATCAGCCGCACCTCGACATCCACGCCTGCCGGAGCGATCTTCTCCACAAACCCCTTGTACTGGGCGAAAGCCTTGGCCGGCGTCATGCCTGGGACCAGACGCATCGAAACCTTGGCCACCGCCTTGGCCGGAATCACCGTCTTGGCGCCAGCGCCGATGAAGCCGCCGGGCATCCCGTGCACTTCCAGCGTCGGCCGGGCCCAGGTGCGCTCCAGCACGCTGTATCCGGACTCGCCAACCAGCTGCCGCGAACCCACCTCGGCGATGCGGTACTGTTCCTCGTCAAAAGGCAGGCTGCGCCACGCCGCCAGTTCCTCGGGGCTGGGCGGAATGATGTCGTCGTAGAAGCCGGGGATGAGGATGTGGCCGTCTTCGTCCTTGAGCTTGGCCAGAATCTGCGCCAGGGAAACAAACGGGTTGGGAGCCGCCCCGCCATACATACCGGAGTGCAGGTCGGTCTTGGCCCCGCGCACCTCCAGTTCCGTGTAAATCATTCCGCGCAGTCCAACGCACAGCGTAGGCAGGCCGGGCGCAAACAGTTCGGTGTCGGAGACCAGCGCGAAGTCGGCCTTCAGCTCCGGCGGCTTGGAAGCCACAAACTTGGCGATCCCCTCCCCTCCCACCTCCTCTTCGCCCTCGAAGATCACCCGCACATTGAGTGGCAGCGCGTGGTTGGCGGCCATCAGCGATTCAAGCGCCTTCATCTGCGCCCACACCTGGCCCTTGTCGTCCACCGCCCCGCGGGCATAGATGTTTCCGTTGCGCTCGGTCGGCTCGAACGGCGGCGACAGCCACTCATCCAGCGGGTCGGGGGGCTGCACATCGTAGTGGCCATAGACCAGCACCGTGGGCTTGCCCGCGGCGTGCAGCCAGTCTGCGTAGACCAGCGGGTGGCCGGCAGTCTCGATCAGCCGGACGTTTTCCATCCCGATGGTGGTCAGATCGGCGGCCAGCACGGCGGCGGCCTTGCGGCAATCGTCTTTGTGCTCGGGCAGGGTTGAGATCGAGGGAATGCGCAACAGGGCTTTCAACTCATCGAGAAAGCGGGGGTGATTCTTGCGTGCATAATCAACAGCAGACGAGGACATTGGAGGTATCTCCCTTCAAGAAACCGACAGCACAGAGTATAGCCCGGAGAGCCATCCCGCCGCCCGGCCTCAAATCCCTGAAACGGAATGATCCTAGTACCGACTCACGGAGGGATCGACATCGAGCGACCACGCATCGATGCCGCCGCGCACCGACTGGGCCTGATCGAAGCCCTGGTTGCGCAGCCACATGGTCACGTTCAGCGACCGCGCGCCGTGGTGGCAGAGAATCAGCAGCGGCTCGTCGGGGTCCAGTTCCTGGTGCGCGCGGGCGGGGATATCGCCCATCGGCATCAACAGGCTGGGGTCGATGTGCGCGGCGGCAAACTCCCAGGGTTCGCGCACGTCGATCAGTTTTGCCTTGTTCTCATGCAGCAGAACCGCCGCCTCGGCCGCAGAAATCTCGTAATCCACCATAAGACCAGTTTAGGCCCCGTTGGCAGGCCAAAGGCGAACGCTTTTCCGAGGACCTATCCCTTCCGTTTCCCTGGCAAGGTGCAAGTAACATGGAATCGAAAGCGAAGATGGAGCGATGATGAGAACGGAATTGCTGCGATTCAACGGTACGGTCGAACGCGATCCGGCCATCGATGTGTGGCTGAGCGAGCGTGGAGGTGAATTGGGAGCTATCGCGCGCAAGTGGTTTGAGGTGATGCGAAGATGCGGTGACGAAGTCCGGGAGATCTTGCACGACGGCTGCCCGGTTGCCTGTCTGGGCGATGCTCCCTTCGGCTACGTCAACGTTTTCACTTCGCATGTGAACGTCGGGTTCTTTCACGGCGCGGCGCTGCCGGATCCGGCCTGCTTGTTGCAAGGCGACGGCAAGCGAATGCGCCATGTGAAGCTGAGACCGGAATCGGCCAGGGAGGCAACATCGCTCAACAGGCTCATCGAGGCGGCGTACTTGGACATAAAGTCGCGCGTTGAAAACGGCTAGCTCAGTGAAGCACCCTGAGAGGTCGAGGTCGTTTGTGAACGCACAGAATGGCGGTGAAATGTTGACTGGGGTTCACCGATTTTCCCGGCTGCGACAATGTCAGGGTCGCCAGTAGCCCTATATGCCCTCGAATCCTTCGTCCATCCCAAAGCCATTGGATGGGGCGTCACCCGACCTACCTCAATCCCCGACTCCTCGACCTGCGCCGGTGTCCTTCCCTCGTTTGCATACAATTAGCGGCTTTTGGCGCACAATAATTCATAGGGACAAGCGGTGAAAGCCGTCCCGCTTCCCGCATCGGAAGGCCCCCCTCCCCCTCTATTTACACAGAAACTGTGAAACTGTGAAGGAGTCGCCGGGTTCGCCCCTGGCTCGGAAACCGGCGTCGGCTGAGCCTGCGTTCTCAAGGCGCTGTAGTCTTGAGACAGATGCCTCCGATCCTCAACGCGCAGTCCATCACCAAGCAATTCGGCGCCAAGCCCCTTTTTCGCGAAATCTCGATGACCGTGGAAGATGGCGACCGCATCGGCCTTATCGGGCCCAACGGCGCGGGCAAGTCCACGCTGCTGGCCATTCTGGCCGGGCAGGTCGAGCCGGACGAGGGCGAGGTGGCAGTGCGCAAGCGCGCCCGCGCCGCCTATGTGCCGCAGGACTCCCGCTTCTTCCCGGGCCTTTCCATTCGCCAGGTCCTTGAACAGGCGCTTACCTCGGCCCATGTGACCGATAGCGAGCGCGAAGGCCGCATGCGCGAACTGGCCGGTCGCGCCGGTTTTGCCGGCCTGGATGCCGAGGCAGCCGCGCTTTCCGGCGGCTGGCGCAAGCGGCTGGCCATCACCGAGGCTCTGGTCGGCGCGCCCGATGTCCTGCTACTCGACGAGCCTACCAACCACCTTGACCTGGCCGGTATCGAGTGGCTTGAGGATCTGCTCACTTCGTCTTCATTTGCCGCCGTCACCGTCAGCCACGATCGCTACTTTCTGGAATCCACCTCAAGCCAGATCATCGAACTCAACCGCGTCTACGCCGACGGCCTGCTGCGCGTCAAAGGCAACTTCAGCCACTTTCTCGAAGAGAAGCAAGCCCACCTGGAGTCGCAGAGCCGCCAGCAGGACAGCCTGCGCAATCGCGTCAAGACCGAGATCGAGTGGCTCCGCCGCGGCCCCAAGGCGCGAACAACCAAATCCAAAGCCCGTATCGACACCGCCAACGAAATGATCGGGCAGCTCGCCGCAATGGATGCGCGCACCTCAGTGAGCACCGCCGGCATCGACTTCGAGGCCAGCCAGCGCAAGACAAAACGACTGGTGGAGTTTGCAGGCGTATCCTGCGCTGTTCCCGGCGCTGAAGCCGGCCCCAAGCCGCGCAGATTGCTTTTCTCGGGGCTCGACTTCGCTCTCACCGCGGGGATGAAAGTCGGACTGGTCGGCCCCAACGGAAGCGGCAAGACCACCTTTCTGCGGCTGCTCAAGGGCGAACTCGAACCGGCCGAGGGTTCTATCCGCCGCGCCGAGGCGCTGCGCCTGGTCTATTTCAGCCAGATGCGCGAACTGGATGAATCGCTCACCCTACGCCGCGCCCTCGCGCCTGAGGGCGATGGCGTCACCTACCAGGGGCGTACGGTGCATGTCGCCAGTTGGGCCGCTCGCTTTCTTTTCACCGGCGAGCAGCTCAACCAACCGGTCCGCAATCTCTCCGGTGGCGAGCGGGCCCGGGTGCTGATTGCCAAGCTGATGTTGGAACCGGCCGACGTGCTGCTGCTTGACGAGCCGACCAACGACCTCGACATTCCCACGTTGGAAATCCTCGAGGAAAACCTGCTCGACTTCCCAGGAGCATTGGTGCTGGTAACCCACGACCGCTACCTGCTCAACCGTGTTGCCTCCACGGTCCTCGGCCTTGACGGCCGGGGCAATGCGGGCCGCTTTGCCGACTACGCCCAGTGGGAAGACTGGATCGGGAAACAGGACGGCGTCGAACAAGCCGGCCTCGAAGAACACAAGCCGCAGCGCCGGTCCGATGGTTCAAGTGCGGCCCAGCAGTCAGGCGTCGCCTCTGCGCCCGATGCCGGGGCGAAGAAGAAGCTCTCCTACCTGGAGGCTCGCGAGTTCGCGGCCATCGAGGCCTTGGTAGAGATCTCCGATGCACGGCTGGCGACAGCCCGAGACCGCGCCGAACATCCCGGGATTGCCACCAACGCCGCAGCGCTCCAGGAGGCGCTGCTCGAACTCGATGCGGCCCAGCACGAGAACGACGCGCTCTATGCCCGTTGGGCCGAACTCACCGACAAAGCAGGCTGAGACCGGCTCGGCGCATGGTAGAAAGTAAGTTACGGAGTTTCAAGGAAGCCCCCATGCCGAACCCGGTGAAGGTGTTGATCGTCGAAGACGAGCCCCACGCATTGATGGGACTCGCGGAGTTGATCTCGGGGTGGGGCTATCGCACCGAGATGGCCCGCGATGGCGTCGAGGGTTGGGAAAAGGCCCTGGCCTGGGATCCGGGGATCATCGTGACGGACCTCATGATGCCGCGAATGGACGGGTTGGGCCTGTTGACGCGGCTCGCTGAAGAGGGCACCGGGTTGAGCTCGAACCCCGCGGTCGTTCTACTGACTGCGCAAGGGTCGATTCAGGTGGCCGTGGACGCGATGAAGCTCGGCGCTTACGACTTCCTCCAAAAGCCGGTAGACGCGGCACGGTTGCGCACCATTCTGGCCAATGCTACCCGGCAGCGCGACACCGATATTGAGTTGGAAGTTGCGCGCCGGCGCCTTCGCGAATCCGGCGTGCTGGGCTCCATGGTTGGGGTCTCCCGCAAGATGCGCGAGATCTTCGGCCTCATCGAACAGATCGCGCCCTCGAATGTTTCGGTCCTGATCACCGGCGAGAGCGGCACCGGCAAGGAGATGGTGGCGCGCACGCTGCACGATCTGAGCCCACGCAAGCCGCGGCCGTTCGTCGCGGTCAACTGCGCGGCCATTCCCGAGACTCTGATCGAAAGCGAGCTCTTTGGCCACGAGAAGGGGTCCTTTACCGGGGCCGTCGAGAAGCGTGCGGGATGCTTTGAACTGGCCGCCGGCGGCACCCTCCTTCTCGATGAGCTGGGCGAGATGCCGATCGGCACCCAGGCAAAGCTGTTGAGGGTGCTGGAGGAGCGCAAATTCCGCCGCATCGGAGGGCGGACCGAGCAGGAAGCGGACGTACGCGTCCTGGCCGCCACCAATCGCGATCCTGCCATCGTGGTTTCAGAGGGGCATCTGCGCTCGGATCTTTACTACCGCATCAACGTCTTCAACATTCACCTGCCCCCTTTGCGCGAACATATCGAAGATCTGCCGGCTATGGCCGAGGCCATGCTGGCTGAGATGAACGGCAAGCACGGGCGGCGGGTCCCCGGCGTGGCCCCCTCGATGCTCGACCGGATGATGGCCTACGACTGGCCCGGCAACGCCCGCGAACTGCGCAACACCATCGAGCGGGCGGTGATCTTGTGCCCGGACGGCGCGCCGCTCGATATGGGCCACCTTCCCGCGGGCTTTGGAAAAGCGCAGGCTCTGGCCACCCCGGTATACGATGCGGGAGTGGTCCCGGTGCGAGTGGGCACCACCGTGGACGAGGCCGAACGCATGCTGATCGTCAGAACCCTTGAATCGACCGGTCAGAACAAGACTCGCGCCGCCGAAATTCTCGACATTAGCCTCAAGACTCTCCACAACAAGCTCAAGGAGTACAGTCAAGCCCGTGAGGAGCGGCCGGCCTGACAGCCTGAATAGACCATGCGCCTCAAGACAAAACTCGTGTTGTCCATCACCACCCTGGTGTTTCTCATCGCTGGCCTACTTTCGCTGGTGTATGTGAGCCAGTTGCTACAGTCGGCAGTGGATCAGTCCTACGAGACCAACCGGATGGTCGCTAACCAGATACGGTTTGCGCTGCAGAAGGCGCTGGAGACGGGTCTGGCCAACCGCCAGGTGAACCCCAACAATCCGGCTGAACTGCGCAGCCTGGCCGCCGAAGCTGCCCGCGACAACGAGGCGCTACAGGCCGTCGTCGACTCGGTCAACCGCTATTCACCGACGGTCTACGACATTAACATCGGCGACAGCCAGTCGAGCACCCTGCTGAGCACCAATCCCGAGAATGAGGACAAGCCGCTCCCGGCAAGGCCCAACTACAGCGAACTGATCAACGCCAACCAGTTCCGGCTCATCCGGGAGGTCTTCGGGCAGCCTCGTGTGTTTGACGTTGTGGTGCCGCTGGACCGCAACGGGGAGCCGTTTGTAAGCGTGCATGTTGGAGTCCGCACCACCTTCCTGCGCGCCGTTTACGCGCCCTGGATGCGAGGGGCCTTCACCGCCATGGGCATCGCGCTCTGCACTGCCCTGGTGGTGGCGTTCCTGCTCAGCAATCTGGCCCTGCAGCCGCTTGAACTGATCAGCAAGCAGCTCGACCGGCTCTCAGCGGCAGGCGAATTGGCTGGCAAGGAAGAAAATACCCCCCGGCAGGACACTCCGGCCCTGGTGTCTACCAAAATCGAGCGTATAGGACAGCGTATGCGCAATGTGGAAGAGGTCTTCTCCGCTTTGAAGGAGAACCTTGACCAGATCCTGGGAAACCTTCAGGACGGCCTTCTACTCTTCACCGACGACGGCCGCGCGGTGCTGGTTTCCGAGGCAGCGCGGCGCTTTCTGGCCATTGACCGGGACGCCATCCTGGGGCTCCACGTTCGCGAGATATTCGATCGCTCGAACATATTGAGCCAGACCCTCCGCGACGCTTACGACGCCGGAATCTCGCTCGTCCAGGAAGAAGTGCGCACCGAGTCCGGGCGGCGTATCGAGGCTTCGCTCGACTTCATCCATGATGACCACAACAGCCAGGGGCTGGGCGCGCTTATCACCCTCCATGACCTTGAGTCGGTCGAGAAGATCGAGTCGGAACTGGAGCTTTCCCGTCGCATGGCCGCCATCGGAAGGCTCACCGCCGGCGTCGGCCATGAGGTGAAGAACCCCATCAACGCCATCGTCGTGCATCTGGAGTTGCTGAAGACCAAGTTGGGCGACGCCAATGCGCCGGGCCAGCGGCACCTCGAGGTGATCGACTCCGAGATTCACCGTCTCGACAGGGTGGTCCAGACCCTGGTGGACTTCTCGCGCCCCGTCGAGTTGCAACTGCGCGAGCAGGACCTGCGCCCGGTGATTGCCGACGTGCTGGCGCTGGCCGCCGAGGAGCTATTCACGCACAACGTAACTCTGGTGAGCCGGATGCCCAACGAGCCGCTCATCGCCAATATCGACGCTGATCTCCTCAAGCAGGCCGCCCTTAATGTGATTCAGAACGGCGCCCAGGCCATGCCCGATGGCGGCCGGCTCGAAGTGGCCCTCGAAGAAGAGCGAAAATCCGCCGCTCCTGGAGACAGGTCAAGACAGACAGGTCCCAAGACGGCCATCCTCCGCATTTCCGACGAGGGGCCCGGCGTCCCAGAAGAGATTCGCGATAAGATCTTCGACCTCTATTTCACAACCAAGGCCGGGGGCAGCGGTATCGGACTCGCCATGACCTATCGAATTCTCCAGTTGCATCACGGCAGCGTGGAAGTAAAATCAAATCCAGATCGTGGCACAGAGTTCCAGTTACGCATTCCACTCCTAGCCACGGAATGGGGACGCCGGCACCTTCCGCCGGTGAGTGTTGAAATTCAGAAAGGGCTTGCGGGATGAGGTTTCCTGTCAGGAGCGCCGTGTGGCTGCTGCCGTTTTTGCTGACAGCTTGCTTTCACAAGACAACCCAGACCCAAGTGAGGCCGCTCGCGCCGCCCATCGAGGACGCACCTCCGCCCAAACCGGTGCCCTCGCCCACCGATTTGCCCCCCACTGTGATCACAATTCCCAAACAGCCTGAACCGGCCGACACAACTACCCGGCAGCAGGCCGAAGAGAAGCCCCAGCCCCCTATCAAGCGCCACAAGCCCATGCCCACACCGGCCCCTGCGGCTCCGAGCGCCCAGCAGCCTGCGCCGGCTCCTCCTGCCGCAAACACTCAGGTTGCTTCCAGCGGAGCGCCCGCCGTACCCGCCATCGGCCAGCTTACCTCTGGAGACTCAGCCGACCTGAGGCGCCTGGCGCAGGACTCGATTGCATCCGTCGAGCGCGGACTGAGCGGCATCAGCCGCAAGTTGAACGATCAGGAACAGAAGACCGCCGATCATATCCGGGAGTTCCTCAAGCAGGCTAAGGCAGCGCTTGCCTCGGGCGACCCAGAAGGCGCTCAAACTCTGGCGGCAAAAGCAAAAGTCCTCGTGAGCGAGCTAAACCAGTAGCCGGTCCCGGCGCTACCGTTCGCCCCAGCTCAGCTTCATCCGCAAAGCCTCGAAGAAGCCGCCCTCGCTGATCCGCACCAGGCGCACTGTGTGGCTCGATTTCCCGCACCGCACCTCGTCGCCGAGCTGCAGCTCGATGGCCTTTTGGCCGTCTACCGTTAGCTGAGCCAGGTTAGGAACCCCTACCACCCGAACGGTCAGCAGCGCATCGCTCCGCACCACGATGGGCCGCAGGGTCAGCAGATGCGGACAGATCGGCGTAACCACCATCGCATCCACATCCGGCGTTAGAATCGGCCCGTTCGCCGCCAGAGTGTACGCTGTTGAGCCGGTTGGCGTGGAGACAATCACCCCGTCGGCGCGAAACCGCGCCACGCTCTTGCCATCCAGCTCGACGGCGAAATCGCCCATCCGGGCAATGTCGCCCTTCGAGACCACCACCTCGTTCAGCGCCTCATAGCAGGAGTGCAACTCCCCATTGCGCCACATCGCCGCGTGCAGCATAGCGCGCGCGTCGATATCGTGGCTTCCCGCGCACCAACCCTCCAGAGTGGTATACAGATCAGCGAGTCGAACCTCGGTAAGGAAGCCGAGAAACCCCAGGTTCACGCTGAGAATGGGAGTGCCGGTCGCGGCAAATATCCGGGCCACCGACAGCAGCGTTCCATCTCCGCCCAGCACAATCACCAGTCCCGGCGCATGGCCCGGCATATCGGTGCGATTCACCAACGGAGCCGTCGCAGTGTACCGGCCCCCCTCGCGATCGAGGATCGGCTCAAAGCCCCTTGCGCGCAGCCACTCAATCAGCTCCGGCAAAAGCCGGGCCAGTTCTTCCTTGTGCGGTTTGCAGACGATCGCGACGCGCATCATGCGGTCCCAGTGTAACGGATGACGCCGGCCAACACGGATCGTCACCTGAATCAGGCCTCTTCAGCGCACTGGCAGTCGCGCATAGAGCAGGAACTCCCTGTTCCCTTCCATTCCGGTAATCGGCGACGGAATTGTCTCCACCACCTCCCAGCCCAGGGCTCGCACACAGCCGGCAACCTTGTCGACGGCAATCCGATGCGCTTCGGGGGCGCGCACAATGCCTCCCTTGCCCACATGCTCGCGCCCGGCCTCAAACTGCGGCTTGACCAGGACCACAGCCTCGATCAGCCCAGGCGCTGCACCGAACACCGGACCCAGCAGCAGAGTGGCCGAAATGAAAGATACGTCCATCACCAGCAGCGAAAGCTCTGGCTCTCCAAGACCCGAGGCTAACGAGCCCGGTTCGAGCAATCGGGCGTTTGTCCGCTCCATCAGCCGTACCCGCGCGTCCTGGCGCAGTTGCATCGCAATCTGACCGAAGCCGGTGTCGATCGCGGTCACCCGCGCCGCCCCGTTCTGCAGCAGGCAATCGGTGAAGCCTCCTGTCGAGGCGCCCACATCGAGGCACGCTCGGCCCTCGACAGCAATCTTCCAGTGCTCCAATGCCCCCGCCAGCTTGAATCCCCCGCGGCTCACGTAGGGCTGCTCTTCGCCCAATAACCGCAACGGCGCATCGCCAGCGACAGTCGTCCCCGGTTTGTCCACCTTCTGCTCGCGCACCAGCACCCGTCCAGCCAGAATCAGCGCGCGCGCCCGCTCGCGGCTGGGAACCAGTCCCCGCTCCACCAGTAGCAGATCGATGCGTGTCTTGACTTCCCCGGCCATCTTCGCCCCAGCCCTCATTCTCTCAAACGCGATTCGGGGCCATGTCCAACGGAAGGATCAGCCGTTCTTGCCCGGAACCGGCAGCACTTGGGCATTGGCCGGCGCCACTGTCTTCACCTTGGGCACGCCGTGCTGGTGACAGTCCCCGCACCGCACCCAGTGGATATTGTGCCTGCTCGAAGCGCTGGCAAACGTGGTGTCCATCTTCTCGACG
>Ga0302323_100003976_pt1 | contig 12026 bp, 5 predicted proteins | sample Fen_T0_3_FD_201950 | JGI IMG/M metagenome (GOLD analysis project Ga0302323, IMG submission 201950) | Peat permafrost microbial communities from Stordalen Mire near Abisko, Sweden - Fen_T0_3 | ecosystem: Environmental > Terrestrial > Soil > Wetlands > Permafrost | place: Sweden: Abisko... | reverse complement strand
GCCGGATGCCAGCCGGAGCCCGAGGAAGTCATGGACGCGCATAGCGCGGCCGTTGACTGCCGTTCCCGGCGGGGGCGTCCCGGCGCAAGCCCGCAGAAGCCGAGCGCCGCTTTCCCCTATCGAGCCTTTTCCATGCGGAGAACTAGGGACAGCCCCTAGTCACGACAGTTTCGCTGGGCGAAGCGCCCAGACGGAATTGAGGTGCTGCCGCCACTGCGGATCACAACGGCCTCCGCCCGAATGGGGTGGATGGCTCCCCCGCAGATCCCAAGGGAGAGGAACGCATGATCTCGAGTCGCTTCTTGCGTACGACGGTTGCCTTGCTCACGATTGCGAGCGCTGCTTGTTCGTCGAGTGAACCTGGCAGTTCCAATGGTACCGGAGGCACTGGAGTCGGAGGCAAGTCCGGCGAAGGAGGATCAACCGGGAGCGGAGGGACACTCGTTTCGGGCGGCGTGATGGGAACCGGTGGCGCGACCAGCATGGGAGGCCAGCCGGGAACCGGCGGCGCCAGTAGCACTGGCGGACGAAGTGGTTCGGGCGGTGGCAGCGCAGACGCCGGCGTGACCACTTCGGGAGGCCAGCCAGGAACCGGCGGTCGCCCTGGTTCAGGCGGTCGCAGCACCGACGCCGGCGTGGCCACTTCAGGCGGCCAGCCAGGAAGCGGTGGCGCGAGCGGCGGTCGCAGCGGATCGGGAGGCGCCAGCGGTGGGGTTGCCGCGGCCGGTGGGGCTACCGGGGCAGGCGGTGAAGGTTCGGACGGCGGTGTCGTCATCAACCCCACGGCCTGCAGCACAGGCACCGCGCAAAGTGGTGATGTGACCGTCAGCCTCTCCAGTCTTCAGCAGAAGATCACCGGTTTCGGCGTCTCCAGCGCCTGGGCAGGGAGCTACAGAAATGCGTCCGATGCTGATTATCTGTGGTCCACTACGAAGGGGGCCGGCTTGACCTTACTGCGCATCCGGTACGGCGATGGGCTCGCCATTGCCAAATCGGCCGCTGCGGCCGGTGCTACGGTGTGGATGACGCCTTGGGGGACAGGTACCAACGGCGCTACCGGCGGGAGCTACACCACCACCCAAAGCAATCCCAACGGCTGCACCGGCAGCATGCCCGTTCTCTCGAACCCAGATGGCTTGGCCAGCGCTCTCGTGACTTGGGTGCAGAACGCGAAGACCCAAGGGGTGCCGATCTATGCTGTGTCCGCCGGGAACGAGCCAGACAGCTGCGGTATCAACAGCACAACCTCCTACTCAGCCGCGCAATTGGCCACATGGATTGACGTCCTCGGCCCTGCCATGGCAGCCATCAACGTGAAGCTCATGGCCCCCGAGACGATGAATGTCTGCGGATTTACCCCCTACTTCAACGCTATCAAGGCCGACTCGGCCGCCTGGAACGCCGTCAACATCTTCGCCAGCCACGAATACGGGTGCGGCACACTGCCTTCCCAACCGTCGATCGCGGCTGCAGGCAAGGAATACTGGGAAACGGAGGTCGATACGGGAACTGGGAAGGGCGACTCGACCGGCGATGGTATCGCGAGCGCGCTGCCGATGGCCACGACGCTTCACAACGACATCACCAAAGCCAACCTCAACGCGTGGCACATCTGGTGGCTGTACAACGCCAGCGGAAACGGCGGCTGCCTCTACGACACGACCAACAATGTGTGGACCAAGCGTCTGTGGGTCCTGGGCAACTATTCGCGCTTCGTGCGGCCTGGTTACATGCGGGTATCCACCTCTGGAACCATGCCGTCGGGAGTCCTAGTGTCTGCCTACCAGAACCCGGCGGATGGAACCCTGGCCGTGGTGGCCATCAACAGCAACACCTCGGCCACCCCGCTCTCGCTGTACGTTTCTGGCGCCGTCCCCTGCAGCATCACGCCGTGGGTGACGTCAGCCACCGACAACCTCGCTTCCAAGAGCCCCATCACGGTCAGCAACGCTCGGTTCAGTGCGACGCTTGATGCCCAGAGCGTGACCACCTTCGTGGGCAAGCCGTGAACGCAACCGCAAGCCGCTGAACAACGACGGATCCGTCGCAGTAGGCAACACTTCCTTCGCGGCGTCCCCAGGATGCCCGAAGCGTAGCCATGTTCGTCGTGGCTTGCGTCCGCTTTCGCCACTTGCCAAGCAAGGGCAACGAAATGCGGGTGTGATGCGCATTTCAATTACAAAATCTCAGCCATTGGGACAGCTGATAATAGGGCGAGTCGATGACGGCAAGCCCTAAACGTCAGGTTGTGGTGTCTTGGGAGCCGATCAAATACAGGGGCGCCCTAGCCTACCAAGATCGCCGCAGAGCACGCTCGCTTCACCCCGGAGGTTTGTATGATCTCAGGAAGATTACATAGGGTCATTCTCTCGCTTTTCCTTGGCGTCATGGGGTGTTCCTCGGGAACAGACCAAGGAGGAGCCAGCACCAAGGGCGGCACCTCAGGCAAAGGCGGCGTGTCCGGCTCGGGCGGCGTGTCCGGCTTGGGCGGCGTGTCCGGCTCGGGCGGCGTGTCCGGCTCAGGCGGCGCGTCCGGCTCGGGCGGCATGTCCGGTTCGAGCGGCGCGTCCGGCTCGGGCGGCGTGTCCGGCTCCGGTGGAGCGAAGGGCTCCGGCGGTGTGAATGGCTCGGGCGGCCTCAGTTCGGGTGGCGTCACCGGCACTGGCGGCCGCGGTTCGGGCGGTGCGACCGTCACCGGCGGAGCCAGCGGTTCGACTGGGACGACCGGCCCGGGTGGCACAACCGGCAGTGGCGGTGCGACCGGCTCGGGCGGCGCGAAAGGGACCGGCGGCGCGACGGGGTCCGGTGGCACTCCTGGAATCGACGCAGGCGCGGGCAACGGTTGTCCATCGGTGGATGCCGGGGTTACCACCGTCACCATCAACAACACTGGGTCATGGAACGACACCACAGGCAAGCATATCCAGGCCCACGGGGGTGGGCTCATCAAAGTCTGCGATACGTGGTACTGGTTCGGCGAAGACAAGACCCTGAACACGAACGGTACAGGCAACTTCCACGCTATCAGCTGCTACGCCTCCAAGGATCTTGTCAACTGGGAGCATCGCAACTCGGTCGTCACAACCAGCACAGATCCTGTACTGAATAACGTCAATCTGATTATCGAACGACCCAAAGTCATCTACAACGCCTCGACGAAGTTATATGTGCTGTGGGCTCACTGGGATATGGAATCCTGCTCTGGGGCAAGCGGCGGTTATTGTGACTCCGAGGCCGTCGTTTTCACCAGCCCCACCGTGGACGGCAACTATACGTACGTGAAGCACTTCCTGCCCGGTGGCAACGCTTCGAGAGACTGCACCCTTTGGCAGGAGCCCGACGGGACTGCCTATTTCGTCTCCACGGGCGCGCAGGGCCAAAACTCGTCGGGAACTTTTAGCCAGACGCAGGTCTACCAGCTATCGAGCGACTATCTGAATGTCCAGAACACTACAAAGATTTGGGCGAATGATACCCGGGAGGCCTACGCATTCTGGAAGGTCAATGGCAAGTACTACGGGGTCAGCTCGGGTCAGACCGGTTGGGCTCCGAACGAGGCAGCCTATTTGACCTCCACGGGCACGATTGCCGGGCCGTGGAACAATAGCTTCGGCCCACTTGGCGCGAACGGCTCCACGTGGAAATCTCAGCCCACCTACGTGATCCCCATCGTGGGCAGCCAGACAACGACGTACATCTACGCAGGCGATTTATGGGACTCTAGCAACCTTAGCCTTTCGACGTACCTCTGGCTTCCGCTCAAGTTTGACGGTACGACGTGGAGCTTGAGCTACTCCGCTCAATGGTCCATCAACCTTGCAACAGGCGTGGTGACCGCGAACTAACGCTCTCATCTCCAATCCAGGAGACAACTACGGCGTCCTTGCGCACCTAAAACCGTAACTAGGGAAGCGGTTGGCCGGGTAAAAGCCGTTGTTGCGGTAAGATGATTGCAGCAGGGTCTCGTCGGTGGCAGCAAAGTACCCATCCCGTGGGGCACGACCCGAGCCGCTATTGAGGTTTGCACAATCCGTGCAGGGGCTGACGTACGACGCCGCGTAGTAGTCGAGATACCATTCAATCAAGTTGCCGACCAGATCGAGGTGACCCCACTTGCCGGCGCCGGCCTTTGCGGTTCCGACCGGCGCGATATTCCGCGAAGTACCGTCGCAGGTTCCCGAGCCATCGGGATAATTGCAACCCCAGATCGCGTATTGATTGCCATTCCCTGGTGGCGCTTTACCCCATGGAAAGCGTCGCTGTTCACTTCCCCCCGCCGCCGCATACACGTACTCGGCCTCACTTGCCAAGAAGCCCCCGTCCCAGATGCAGAATGCATACGCCTCGAACCAATTGATGCAATTCATGGGGAGCTTGTCATTGGCGCCCGGGCTGGCCGTCCAGGTGTACAGCCCGCTTTGGCACTGAAGCGTGTCGTTCGTCAGATCGAGCTTGCTATTGTACGATTCGCTCCAGCCACTTTCGTACTTTCCCTGGGCGCCGCTGTCCGAAAGGCCCTTGCCGCCGCTCAAGTGCGTGTGCTTGCCCGAACCCACGTCCGGCGTGTACCCCGAGCCCTGATCCCAAGCTGCCACGAAGTGGCGAAACCGGCCGACCGTCACCAGGTACTTGTCCAGGCTGACATCGCTGATGGCCGCTGGATCGGCCGTGTTCTGTGGGGCCCCACCGCCGTCATTGGCGTAGGTCCGGTAGAATGTTCCCCCAGGTACTTTCAGGCTCGTGCAGCAGCTCTCGCCGTTTGCACCGCAGTCGGACAGACCCGGGCCGCTCGCCGGGCAGCTCGGAGTTGTCGTCCCGGAGCCCGAGGAGCCACCTGTTGATCCACCTGTTGATCCACCTGTCCCAGACGCGCCACCGGTAGCCGCTCCGCCTGTCTGGCTACCGCCCATGGCAGTGGTGTTGCTTCCCCCGAATGCGTTGGTGCCCCCCGTGCCCGCTCCAGAAGACGGGCCGTTGCTCCCGCAAGCCGCGGATAACCAGGCGAACGCCAAATACAATGAATAGGTTGAACGCACTTTCATGGTGATCCCTAATAGACGCTGAATTCGGCGATAGCGGGCGAATCCTTCGCCGAATCAATCACCAACCGAACCGCCTGGGCGGCCGTCCCATTCAATTGCCATAGCTGGCGGTTGCCAATGATGGTGCCCTGGATCTTTGTTCCCGACTGGTCGGTCGGGGCCGTGTTCCAGGTACCATTCTGCTGGATTTCGATGTGGTACTTCTTCACGCGCTCACCCAGCTCGATGGCTTCGCGGATGCTGATCAAGTTGATGGTGATGGGGGCGGCCGGGGTCACGGTGAGCTGGGCTGAAGTCTTGCCGCTCGCTGCGGCCCAATACGTGCAGAGGTCATCGTCCACCGCCTTGGCTGCCTCGAACCCCGCGGCCGACCACGTCGAATCCGCGGTTGCGGGTTGTCCCTTGAGCAGGTCGTTCTTGTACAGGCCGCTGTACCAGGTCCCGAACTGCTGGAGCAGGGTGACGTCCTTCGGATCGAGCTCCCCAGTATTCGACGGCGGAACGTTGAAGTTGAAGGTGCAATTCATGCCCACCGTCTGGAAGTAGTTCTTCTGCATGTCCGCCAGTGCGATGGGATTTTGTCCGGGATGCCAGAACCAGTTCGGCCTGTGGCTCGACGTATTGCATTCGTACGGGCACCAGGTGTTGCCACCCCCGCAATTGGAAGTGTCGAGGCTCGAGGTCGAGCGGCTTCCCGTCCCATTCTCATTCCCGATCCACTGCACGTCTGGGGTCACGCCGGTGTTGACAACCTCTGGACCCGCCCAGATGAGCGTGTTCGGCTGCGCTTGCTTGATGAAGCTGAACACGTTCTTCCAATTGACGTTCCCACCCGTCGGGGCATTGAACCCGTCGAACTCGAACTCGTAGGAATTGGCATAGGCCATGAGCTCGGTGAGCTGGTTCTTGAAGTACGTCTCGTAATCCGACTTTGCGCTCGTGTAATGCTGGTCCCAGGGACTGTAGTAGATGGCAACCCTCATGTCATTCGCCTTCATGGCGTCCGTCCACAGCTTGAGCACGTCGCCCTTCCAGGTGGAGTTCTTGGTGGAGTAGTCCGTGTATTGCGACGGCCACAGAACGAACCCGCAGCTATGCTTGGTGACCAGCATCGCTTGCCGGAAGCCTGCTCCCTTAAGCGAGGTCACCCACTGGCCCACCGAGGTTGCATCGAGTTTGGTGGGAGCGAAGGTGGATACCGGATCGCTGGGATTGCACTGCTCCGTGCCGTCGAACGTGGCCATGCCAAAGTGGATGAACGCCGTCATTTCGGTGCGCTGGTAGGAGAGCTGAGCTGCGCTGGGAAGGGGTAGCGTGCCGGTGGGCGCGCCGGGCAGGCTTGGGCAGGCTTGTGTACCGGATGTGCCACCGCTGGCAGGGCCGCCGCCGCTACCTGAGCCGCCGCTCGCCGCGCCCCCGCTGCCGATCGAAACACCGCCGCTGCCAGAGCCTCCGCTGGCCGTGCCCCCACTGCCCGTCCCGCCCCCGCCCGAGGCCCCGTCTGCGCGGTAGCCACCGCTGCCGGAGCCGCCGCTACCAGAGCCGCTACCGCCATTGGCTGCCCCGCCGCTGCCAGAGCCTCCGCTGCCAGGACCGCTACCGCCAGAGCCGCCCGCCCCCAACCCGCCGGTTCCCAAACCACCACTCCCAGCACTCGAGCCGCCGCTGGCGGTGCCGCCCACTCCACCAGCGGCGCTTCCTCCCACGCCGTTCCCTCCGGTGCTGCGCACCATGCCACCGGCTCCGGCCATGCCTCCAGTGCTCGTGGCGACGGTGCCACCGGAGGCTCCACCTGTTACCCGGGCGGACCCACCACTGCCGCCGCCCGGTGTGCTGGACGAACAAGCGATGCCAAGAAACGCGATGGTGGCGGCCACGAGCATTCGTGGAGGATGGCTGGACAACATGATTCTCTCCTTGGTTCGCGCCTTTGCATTCCGCTATGGCGACTCCTAACAAGATCCTTCACCTGGACGAAACGGCTCGCCCAGCAGGTGATTTTTCCGGACAGGTCACAGACAAACGGAGATGTACCTGGCCGCACATCCCCGGACGGGGCCCGAACTGCCACGCCCGCCCTACCCCGCCACTGCGTTTGCTGTCGCACGCGTGGCTAGAAATCAGCTGCGAGCGTGAGCTGTTTGGCCGGGGCAAGGGATCCTGACCGTATCAAGATGAAGAACTCCTCAACATCCCCGCTGTACCTGATGATCGTATGGCTATGCGTCGGCTGCAGTGGAAACAGCTCACCCGGCGGCTCCGGCACGGGTGGGCGAATTTCCACCGGAGGAAGCTCCGGGGGAGCAGGTGCGACCGCGGCCACCGGAGGGACGCTTTCGTCGGGGGGGACCAACGCGGGCGGGGGCAGCACAGGCGGAACCGCGACGGGCGGCCGGGCAATTTCGACTGGCGGGACATCAATGATTGTCGGAGGATCGGTGGGGACAGCCGTAGGCGGCAGTTCAAACGGGGGTAAGTCAGGCGCCGGAAGCGGAGGCGGTACGAACAGCGGCGGAGGCATGAGCAGCAGCGGAGGCATAAGCGGCGATGTGGCGGGTGGGGCTACCGGACGAGGCGGCACCGTGGGTGTCGATGCGGGGTTCGATGCGCCGGCCGGCGGCGGCGCGGGTGGCGGTTCGAGTGGGGCTGGCGGCGCACTTGTTCAAGCCTACGACGGCGCGCGCGGGAAGAGCTTCAACGAAGGATGGAAATTCTACCTGGGCGACGCGACTGGGGCTCAGCAGCCGACCTTCAGCGACACATCTTGGACCAGCCTGACTGTCCCCCATGACTGGAGCCCAGCGCTCGGGTTCGACAAGAACTCCCCGGGCGGCGGCGGCTCGGGATTCATGGATGGCGGCGTCGGTTGGTACCGCAAGACGTTCACGCTCGATTCATCCAATTCCGGCAAACGCATTCTCGTCGAATTCGATGGCGTGTACATGAACAGTCAGGTGTGGATCAACGGCACCTCACTGGGCACCTGGCCCTACGGTTACACGACCTTCCAATACGACCTCACGCCGTACGTGAAATTCGATGGCAACAACGTCATCGCCGTGCGGGTCGACAACAACCAGCCGAACAGCCGCTGGTACTCCGGCAGCGGCATCTATCGCAATGTGTGGCTCGCGGTACTCAATCCGGTCCACATCGCTTTTGGTGGCGCGTTCATCACGACGCCAACGGTAAGCGCGACGTCGGCGACGGTCTCGGTCGCCACGGAAATCGAGAATCACGCGACCAGCGCCACGTCGGTGAAAGTCAAAACCAGCCTCTACGACCCCAGTGGCACACTGGTGGCCAGCGACACGACCTCCGCCGCGGATGTACCCGCGAACGGCAAGACGACGCTTTCGCAGAAGAGCCTCACCGTCTCCAATCCTAGGCTTTGGTCGATCGAATCGCCCACCCTCTATCGGGCCACGGTGGAGCTGCAGGTGGGCGATCAGACGGTGGATACGTATACCAGTCCGGTCGGCCTACGCTGGACCAAGTTCAATCCCAGCACCGGCTTCTACCTAAACGACAAGTTGATGAAGATCTGGGGACAGTGCATGCACCACGACCTTGGTGCCCTCGGAGCGGCGGTGAACGTCCGTGCCATCGAGCGCCAGCTTCAGATTCTGAAGGGCATGGGGACCAACGGGATCCGGACCTCGCACAACCCGCCCGCGCCAGAGCTACTGGACCTAGCCGACCGGATGGGCTTCGTGATCATGGACGAGACCTTCGATGTCTGGGAGCAGGGAAAAGATCCCGCGTATGACTACCATCTGTATTTCAACGACTGGGCTCAGCGGGACATTCAGTCGCATGTCCGCCGCGACCGCAACCACCCCAGCGTCATCATGTGGAGCATCGGAAACGAAATTGGCGGCGCGACGGTCGCCACTGCGACCAAGCTGAGGGACTGGGTCAAAGCCTTGGACACGACACGCCCAATAACTTGGGGCGCGAATCACATGAAGACCGATCAGGGTCAAAGGGCGGTGGCCGCCATCCTCGATCTGCAGGGGTACAACTACTTCGTCGGCGACGCAAACACAGATACAGGGAGCTTCCAGCTCGATAGCGACCACAAGGCCAACGCAAGCTGGAATGTCTTCGGCAGCGAAGAACTCTCGAATGTGAAGAGCCGAGGCATCTATTACACCCAGAACCAGGACCTGCATTGGACCGGATGTCAGGCATCGACGAAACAGTGCACGTCCTATGACGTCGGTTGGGGTGATGGCTTCAATACCGAGGAGATGTACCTCATCAACCTGAAGCGCCCCTTCTTCTTCGGCCAGTTCGACTGGACGGGCTTCGACTACGGCGGTGAGCCGACGCCATACGGCGGCCAGTGGCCCGCCAAGAGTTCCTACTTCGGCATCGTCGATACGGCGGGGTTTCCGAAAGACACCTACTACTTCTACCAAAGCAAACTGACGGCCGAGCCCATGGTGCACATCCTGCCGCATTGGAACTGGTCAGCCGGAACAACGGTCTGGGTTTGGGTCTACAGCAACTGTGACAGCGTGGAGCTGTTCCTCAATGACAAATCCCAGGGCTCGAAATCGGTAAGCGCCAACACGACCACGCGCCTCGAATGGAATGTGCCATGGGCGTCCGGCACGCTGCGGGCCGACGGCAAGCGCGGCGGCAGCGTGGTCGCCACCCAGGAGATCAAGACCGCTGGGCAAGCCGCTCAGGTCAAACTGACGGCGGATCGGACGGAGATCGCGGCGGACGGAAGAGACCTGGTGTTCGTTACGGCTGATATCCAGGACGGAAGTGGTGTGTTCGTTCCCACGGCGACCAACAACGTCGCCTTCACTGTCTCCGGGCCAGGAAAGCTCGCCGGCGTGGACAATGGGGATCCGACCGACACCACGTCGTATACGTCGCCCAAACGAAATGCATTCAGCGGCAAGGTCCTGGCGATCATCCAGTCGACTGGGGCTGCCGGTCAAATCACAGTCGCCGCGACCTCCTCTGGGCTCACCCAAGGCTCGCTGTCCGCCACCGCCAAGTGATGCCACCAAGGAGAGACCAATGAGTTCCTTACACCATCGCTCGGCCTCCCCAGCCACCCCCATCTTCATGGCGTTTGCCCTGATCGCGGCAGCACGCTGCTCATCGTCCACGACCACGCCGCCGTCATCAGGCGGCAAAGATGCCGCAGCGGGCGGCAGCACTGCGACTGGCGGAAGGGGTGGCGCCACCTCCGGCATCGGCGGCACAACAGAATCCAACGGAGGCGCGGGCGGCCCGGCGCAGACGGGCGGCAGCAACTCGGCCGCAGGCGGCACGACTGAAGTCAGCGGAAGCGGGGGAGCCAGGGCTGATGCCAGCGCAAGCGGAAGTGCGGCCGGCGGAACCGTTGGCGTTTCGGGCGGTGCCACGGGAAAGGGCGGTGCTTCTGGCACTGGCGGGACCGTACAATCCGACGCAGCCATGGGCGGTGCACCGCGAACCGGCGGTTCCGGCGACTCTGGCACCGGTGGCATAGCGGGGACCGGGGGTGCAACTGGCGACATCTTCGTGTCCACGACCGGAGACGACAGCAACCCCGGCACCAAGGACAGGCCGCTCAAGACCATTGCCGCTGCCCAAGCGGCCGCTCGGGTTCACCCCAACCACGGCAAAGCGCCACTCACGGTGGCGGTCCTGCCCGGAACGTACTACGTCGGGAAGACCATCGTGTTCACCACCGCCGATTCGGGAACCCAGGCCGCGCCGGTCACCTACAGCGGCTATGGCGCCGCCACCCTGAGCGGCGGCGTGAACTTGAGCGGTCTGACCTGGTCGGCCTACAAGAGCAACATCATGCAGGCGACCGTGCCGGCAAGCGTATCGAACGGACTGTCGTTCGACGTGCTGTTCCTCAATGGACAACGTCAGGTCATGGCTCGCTACCCGAACTACGACCCGAGCAAGCTCACGACTCCTTTTCAAGGCGTCGCAGGCGACTACCAAACGCGTCCCAGCAAGTGGGCAAAACCTCCAACCGGTGAAGTCTACGCCCACTGCATGCACACCTCGGACTGGGGCAGCCAGCACTACGTGATGACCGGCGTCAGCGGCAGCCTTAACCTGAGCAAGGCACTGTGCAACGGCAGAGCGAGCGGCGCCAACGGCTCGGGAATGGTCGAGAACGTCTTGGACGAGCTCGATGCACCGGGCGAGTGGTATTTCGATAAGGCTGCAGGAACCCTGTATTTCTACCCACCGGCGGGATCCGATTTGTCTTCTGCCTTGATCGAGGTGGCTGGCCTCGAGACCATCATCCAATTCCAGGGAACATCGTCCGCGGCCGTGAAGTGGATCAACCTCGACGGCTTCCGCTACAACGCGACCTCGCGGACCTTTGGCAAGTGTAACGAGCAAGTTCTCAAATCAGACTGGGTGATCTACCGCGGTGGCGGACTTTTCCTGAGCGGCGTTGAGGACAGCGCGATCACCAACAGCTTCTTTGACAACCTGGGCGGCAACGCCCTGTTTGTCAGCGGCTACGCCCGTCGCGTGAACATCCAGACCAACAAGTTCGTCGGCATCGGGGCGAGCGCCATTCTGCTCATGGGCGTTTCGTCCGCGGTCCGCAATCCCGGGTTCGGGTACACCGGGGGAACTGCGGTCGGCAGCTTGGACAAGACCGCCGGCCCCAAGACCGACGATTATCCGGCCCAGTGCACGGTCACGGACAACCTGATTCACGACATCGGCTATCCGCAGAAGCAGGTGGCCGGTATCGGGCTCGACATGGCGTCCGAAATCACCATCAGCCACAACAGCATCTACAACATGCCTCGGGCTGGCATCAATATCGGAGACGGCTGCTGGGGCGGACACATCATGGAGTACAACGATGTATTCGACACCGTGCTCGAGACCGGCGACCACGGCTCGTTCAACAGTTGGGGCCGCGACCGCTACTGGGATCCCAACGTCGGCACGATTGACTCCCGGGTGGCCTCCTCGCCCGGTCTCGAGGTTCTC
>Ga0302323_100003975_pt1 | contig 12029 bp, 6 predicted proteins | sample Fen_T0_3_FD_201950 | JGI IMG/M metagenome (GOLD analysis project Ga0302323, IMG submission 201950) | Peat permafrost microbial communities from Stordalen Mire near Abisko, Sweden - Fen_T0_3 | ecosystem: Environmental > Terrestrial > Soil > Wetlands > Permafrost | place: Sweden: Abisko... | reverse complement strand
AGACCGAGCCCAAACCGGGCACGCGCACGCGCCTCCTGGACGTCGCGGAAACCATGTTCGCCGCGAATGGTTTTGCCAGCACCTCGGTGCGGGAGATCACCGACGCGGCCGGCACGAACCTCGGCGCGATCAACTACCACTTTCAGTCCAAGGAGAATCTGTACGCCGAGGTCTTCCGCAGGCGCATCGCGCGCGTGCACGAGCAGTTCCTGGCCGCGCTGCGAGACAGCGAGGCCGCGACGGGCGGCGATCTCGATGGCACGCTGTCCGCGCTCGCCCGGGCGTTCATGTCACCACACACGGAGCCGGAAAACAGCCGACGCTTCCTCGACCTCTGCACCCGGGAGATGATCGAGGCCCGACTCCCGGCCGGCCTCTTCCTGCGCGAGTTCGTCACGCCTCTGATCGAGATGATCATGAGCCCCATCCGGCGCGCGCGCTCGGATCTGGACGAGAACGCCACCCGCGGCTGCGCGCACTCGTTTCTTGCCCAGCTCCTTCACATAGTGAAGGGGGCACGCGCCGCCGCCGGTACGGACATCGCCATAGCGCCCGTGGGCGAGCAACTCGCCCATGTCGTGCGCTTCACAGCCGCAGCCGTTCGCCACATCTAGGGAGCATCTCGTGAAGAGAATCCTGTCGTTGCTTCCAGCACCACGGCGCGCCGGCGCCGCACTGCTACCGGAGGCCGCGATGGAACCGGCCGTCCTGAGGGAGAGAGTGAATGGATAGAGAGCGAAGCAGCATTGTGCACCTGGTTCCGGTCTGCGTCCTGGCGGCCGCCGCCTTGGCCGCAGGATGTGGGAAGGCGCAGGCACCCCCGCCAGCGGGCCCGGTCGAGGTCGGCGCCGTGACAATGCGCTCCGAGCGGGTCGTGCTGACGACGGAGCTGCCGGGTAGGACCGCTGCCTACCTGATCGCCGAGGTGCGGCCGCAGGTCAGCGGCATCATCCAGAAGCGCCTGTTCGAGGAGGGCTCCGTCGTCAAGGCCGGCAGCCTGCTCTACCAGATCGATCCGGCGCAGTATCAGGCCGCGTTCGACCAAGCCAAGGCCGCGCTGGCGGTCGCCGAGGCGAATCTCCCACCCGCGCGCTCGCGCGCCGAACGCCTCAAGGGGCTGGTCGAGATCCACGCCGTGGGTCAGCAGGACTACGATGACGCGGCTGCAGGCCTTCTTCGGGCAGAGGCCGGCGTCCTCTCGGCGCGCGCGGCAGTAGAGAGCGCCCGTATCAACCTCGCCTACACCCCGCTCAAGGCCCCCATCTCGGGGCGCACGGGCAAGTCCACGGTCACGGTCGGAGCGCTTGTGACCGCGTATCAGCCAGCGCCTCTGGCCGTGATTCAGCAACTCGACCCCATCTACGTCGACGTGACGCAAGCGAGCGCCGACTTACTGCGTCTCCGGCGAGGGCTGGCCAGCGGCCAGCTCAAGAGCGCGCTCCAAAGCAAGGTCAAGCTGCTGCTGGAAGACGGCACTCCCTACCCGCGCGAAGGCAGACTGCAGTTCCGCGACGTCACCGTGGACCCCACCACAGGCTCGGTCGTCCTGCGCATGGTGTTCCCCAATCCCGACGCAACGCTGCTCCCCGGCATGTTCGTGCGTGCGATCGTCGAGGAGGGCGTGCGAGAGAAGGCCATCCTCGCGCCCCAGCAGGGCGTGACCCGCGATCCGAAGGGCAACGCCAGTGCCATGGTCGTCGGCGCCGACGGCAAGGTCGAGGCACGGAAGCTCGAGCTGGATCGCGCCATCGGCGATCGCTGGCTCGTCACGGCCGGGCTCGTCGAGGGCGACCAGGTGATCGTCGAAGGGCTGCAGAAGATCCGGGAGGGGGCGCCAGTCAAGGCCGTGCCCTTCGGCGCGAAACCTGCCGGCCCTGGACCGAACGCTGGCGGACCGGCCGCTGCCGCCAAGTAGAGGAACACCATGCTCTCAAGGTTCTTCCTCGACCGTCCTGTCTTTGCCTGGGTCATCGCCATCATCTTGATGCTGGCGGGCGGCCTGGCCATCTACGGCTTGCCCATCGCGCAGTACCCGCCGATCGCGCCGCCCTCGATCAGCATCCAGGCCGTCTACCCGGGCGCCTCGGCCAAGACGGTCGAGGACAGCGTCGTCCAGATCATCGAGCAGAAGATGACCGGACTCGACCGGATGCTCTACATGAGCTCCACCAGCGACTCGTCGGGATCCGCGAACGTCACCCTGACCTTCGCCCCGGACGCGGAGCCGGACCTGGCCTGGGCTAAGGTGCAGAACAAGCTGCAGCTCGCTCTGGCGTCGCTCCCGGACGTCGTCCAGAGCCGCGGACTGACGGTCAGCAAGTCCACGCGCAACTACCTGCTGCTGGTCGGCCTCACCTCGGATGATCCCAAGGTCACCATGGAGGACCTCAGCGACTACATCGTCTCAAAGGTCGAAAGCATCATCGCGCGCGTGCCGGGCGTGGGCGAGACCCAGGTCATGGGCTCCGGCTATGCCATGCGCATCTGGTTCGATCCCGACAAGCTGACGCAATACGGCATGACCCCCGCTGACGTGATCGCTGCGATCCGGACCTACAACGTCGAGGTCTCGGCCGGGCAATTCGGCGGCATGCCCGCGGTGCCGGGCCAGCGGATGAACGCCTCGATCCTGGTCCAATCACTGCTCGTGTCACCGGACGAGTTCGCGGCCATCCCGATCCGAACGAATGCCGACGGATCGGTCGTGCGCGTCAGCGATATCGGCCGGACCGAGTTGGGGACCGAGCTGCCCGACGTCAAGGTGCAGTTCAACGGCCACCCGGCAGCCATGCTCGCGATCCGACAGGAGGCCGGCGCGAACGCGCTCAAGACCGCCGCCGGGATCAAGGCCGCCATGGCCGACCTCTCAAAGTACTTCCCGGCCGGGATGTCCGTCATCTACCCCATGGACACGACGCCCTTTGTGAAGGTCGCCATTGGCGAGGTCGTCAAGACCCTGATCGAAGCGATCGTCCTCGTCTTCCTGGTGATGTACCTCTTCCTCGGGAATTTCCGCGCGACCCTCATCCCGACGATCGCCGTACCGGTCGTGCTGCTGGGCACCTTTGGCGTGCTCTCGGCCCTTGGCTACTCGATCAACATGCTGACGATGTTCGCCATGGTGCTGGCCATTGGGCTACTGGTCGACGACGCCATCGTCGTCGTCGAGAACGTCGAGCGCGTGATGACCGAGGAGGGCCTGCCTCCGTGGGAAGCAACGCGCAAGTCGATGGACGAGATCTCGAGCGCGCTGATCGGCATCGGTCTCGTTCTGTCGGCGGTCTTCGGTCCGATGATGTTCTTCCCCGGCTCGACCGGCGTCATCTACCGCCAGTTCTCGGTGACGGTCATCGCCTCAATGTTGCTGTCGGTCCTGGTCGCCTTGATCCTGACGCCCGTCCTGTGCGCCATGTTCCTCCGGCCCGTCGCGAGGGGCCACGAGGCCGCGGAAACCGGGTTCCGCCTCCTGCGCCCATTCTTCCTCTGGTTCGATCGCCTGTTCTGCCGTGGCCGCGACCGCTACGCGAGCACCGTCGAGCACATGCTCTCGCGTAGGGCGCGTTACGGCGTCGTGTTCGCCGTGATCGTCGTCCTCCTGGCCGTGTTCTTCATGCGTATGCCCACCGGCTACCTTCCCGACGAGGACCAGGGGATCTTGATGTCGATGGTGTCGCTGCCCGTCGGCTCGACGCTCGAGCAAACGCAGGCCGTCATCAACCAGGTGCAGGGCTACTTCAGAGAGAACGAGAAAGAGACCGTGGATTCGTTCGGCGGCATCTCCGGCTTCGGCATGGCCGGCCGCGGCCAGAGCGAGGCCATGGCCTACCTCAAGCTCAAGGACTGGGACCTCCGCGGCAGCGCCAGGCTGCGCGCCAAGGCCATTGCCGGCCGGGCAATGAGGGCCCTCTCGCGCATCAAGGAAGCCACGATCTACGTCGTCCCGCCGCCCGCGGTCATGGAGCTAGGCAACGCGACGGGCTTCGACTTCGAGCTCCAGGACATGGGCGGACTGGGCCACGACAAGCTCACGCAGGCGCGCAACCAGCTCCTGATGCTGGCCGCCAAGGATCGCCGGCTCGCGCGCGTGCGGCCCAACGGGATGGCGGACGTGCCGCAGTACAAGCTCGACATCGACTGGGAGAAGGCCGGCGCACTGGGGGTCCCGATCAGCGCCGTGCAGAGCTATGTCGGCACGGCGTTCGGCAGCGCGTACGTCAACGACTTTGTCCAAGGCGGGCACGTCAAGCGCGTCTACGCGCAGGCAGACGCCCCCTTCCGCATGTTGCCGAGCGACCTAGCCCGCATCCAGGTGCGCAACGACCGCGGCGGCCTCGTACCCCTCTCGGCCATCGCCTCCGGCCGCTGGGTCTACGGCTCACCGCGCCTCGAGCGCTACAACGGCGTCGCCGCGATGAACATCCAGGGTGAGCCAGCTCCGGGGTACAGCTCCGGCGACGCGATGAAGGCCATGGAGGAGCTGATGACCCAGCTACCCCCGGGTTTCAGCTACCAATGGACGGGCCTCTCCTATCAGGAGCGGATGGCGCAATCGCAGGCAGGCCTGCTCTACGCGTTCTCCATCCTCGTCATCTTCCTGGTGCTCGCTGCGCTCTACGAGAGCTGGACGGTGCCGATCTCGATTCTCCTGGCGCTGCCGCTCGGCGTCATCGGGGGCGTGCTGGCCTCCTCGCTGCGCGGCCTGCCGAACGACGTCTACTTCCAGATCGGCCTTCTGACCGTGCTCGGGCTCACGACCAAGAACGCGATCCTGATCGTGCAGTTTGCGCAGACCCAACTCGACCAGGGGATGGGCCTGATCGAGGCCACGATCCACGGCGCCCGACTGCGCCTGCGCCCGATCGTCATGACGTCGCTGGCCTTCGGCTTCGGCGTGCTGCCGCTCGTGATCGCCAGCGGCGCGGGCGCAGGGGCGCAAGCGGCCATCGGCACGAGCGTGCTGGGAGGCATGCTCACCGCGACGTTCCTGGCGATCTTCTTCATCCCGCTGTTCTTCGTGGTCGTGGTCAAGGCGCTCGGGAGCAAGACCAGGCGCTCCAGTGCGCCAACGGGTACCAGCGCCGTGACTCCATCGGAGGGGCTGTAACCATGAGAAGAAGCTGGGCGTTCGCAATCTGCGGAGTAGCGCTTGGACTCAGCGGCTGCACGATGATGCCGAAGTACTCGCGGCCAGCCGCGCCGGTACCGCCATCGTTCCCCGCAGTCCCCACGGCCCAGGCCATGCCTGCCGGGTCCGCAGCGGCCGACTTGCGTTGGCAGGAGTTCTTCACAGATGCCAGCCAGAAGGCGGTCATCGAACAAGCCCTGGCCAACAACCGCGACTTGCGCGTGGCCACACTGAACGTCGAGAAGGTGCGCGCCCTCTACCGCATTCAGCGCGCCGAGTTGTACCCGACCATTGGCGTCCAGGCGAACGGCCAGCGACAGCTCGCCGCTGCAAAAGAGGGCGAGGAGAAGGGCCAGACCACGACACAGTACAGCGTGGCGGCCGGCGCCTCAGCCTGGGAGCTGGATCTCTTCGGCCGCGTACGCAGCCTCAAGGCCGCGGCGCTCCAGCGCTACTTCGCCAGCGAGCAGGCGCAACGCAGCGCGCAGGCAGCGCTCGTGGCCGCGGTGGCGCAAACCTATCTAGCTCTAGCGGCGGACGGTGACGACCTCAGGCTCTCACAGGAGACGCTCGCGGCTCAGCAGTCGTCTCTCAAGCTGATCCAGCGCAGCCGAGATCTGGGCGTGGCCTCGGACCTCGATCTGCACCAGGTCGAGACCGCGGTCGAGGCGGCGCGCGTCGACGCGGCCCGGTTCACGGGGCTGACGACCGTCGACAAGAACACGCTCGAGCTCCTGGTCGGCGCGCCTGTCGACCCGGCCCTGCTGCCCGACCGGCTCGCGTCGGTGCTGACGCCACGGGCGGTCTCCGCCGGGCTGTCGTCCGATGTGCTGCTCAGCCGTCCTGACGTGCTTGTGGCCGAGCATCAGCTTCGCGCAGCCAATGCCAACATCGGCGCCGCGCGTGCAGCGTTCTTCCCGCGCATTGCCCTCACCGCAGGCGTCGGAACCGTGAGTGACGATCTCTCTGGGCTGTTCGGGGCAGGTACCGGTACCTGGACGTTTGCGCCGCAGATCACCGCGCCGATCTTCGCAGGCGGATCGCTGATCGCGAATCTCAAGGTCTCTAAGCTCGAGCGCAAGATCGCAGTCGCGCAATACGAGAAGGCCATCCAGCAGGCCTTCGGCGAGGTGGCCAACGCGCTCACGCTCAGGACGACGCTGCTCGATCAGAGGCACGCTCAGGAGTCCCTCGTCAGGGCGCTCGAGGAGACCTATCGGCTGTCTGACGCGCGCTACAAGGCCGGCATCGACGGTTACCTTGGCGTGCTGGTGGCGCAGCGCGCACTGATCGGCGCGCAGCAGGCCCTGGTGGGCGTGCGTCTGGCTGAGCAGGCCAACCTGGTGACGCTCTACAAGGTGCTGGGCGGCGGCGTCTGACCCCCGAAGCCTGCCGGTCAACGGCGACTCCGGCGTCAGCGCGCCGGTGAAGGCGCAGGGCTCGGCAGTGCCTCAAGACCGGCAGGCAGCGGTCGCTGGCTGAAGCGCTGAAAGTACGTCACGCACTTCAGAGCCCACGCCTGCGCTTCCTGCGCTTGCTGCCGTAGCTTGGCTGCCACTGCCTCGTAACGCTCGGTATCGATGCGTCCCTGTAGCGAGCGCCATTCCTGCTCGAAGCCGTGGGCCCGCTGGGCTCCGCGCGCATAGTGGTACCCCAGCTCCTCCCAGAGCGTGCGCCCCGAGGCCATCTTGTCGTCCCAAGGGCGACGGTGGAACCACAGCAGCAGTTGATCCGGACAGGTCGCCCGGTCGTTCCAGCGATCGCTCAGCGGCTGGTGGTACTGGTCAACGGCGTCGCTGCCGCTGCGCGTGCGATCAAACCCGATGCCGTCCGCCGCTGCCTTGTGGTAGTAAGTGGCGGTCCAGTCGGCGCGCGGCGCCTGGCCGTTTTCCGGCATCGGCTCGTAGTGTGGGCCGCCGATCAGGTGATGCAACCCGAGCGGCATCGTGTAGTCGAGGTAGGCCTCGCGTGATTCCATCATCATCATTCGCATCGTCGCGAGCAGCTCGGGCGCCTCGCCCCAGGTCATGCGGATCCACTCGTCTGCGATCGCCTCGGCCGTCAGGCCGGGGTTCCAAGCCAAGCGGCCGTACGCGTACCAGTTCGCCTGCGCCATGGGATGACCGCACCAATTGCGATCGCTGCCCGTGTTGGCCACTCCGGCGATGCCGGTCAGCTCGTAGTGATCGAGCGTGCCGTCGACGACCTTGGCCACCAGCGACCCAGGGCCGTGGGCATAGGTGTCGGCATCCAGAAACTCCTTCCACATCGTGCCGAGGTAGACCATGTGCGTTCCCTGGCCCAGGTATTCCTGCGTGACTTGCAGCTCGGCCATGAGGGGCGTCTTGGGCATCGCGCCGAACAAGGGATGGAACGGTTCGCGCGGCTGGAAGTCGAGGGGCCCGTTCTTGGCCTGGATGAGGACGTTCTTCCTGAACTGTCCGTCCTGCGGCTGGAGCAACGCATAAGCGCGCTTGACGCGATCCGGCTCGGTGCTCGTCGCGTCGTACACGAAGGCGCGCCACATGACGATGCCGCCGTGCGGCGCGAGTGCGTCAGCCAACATGTTGGCGCCCTCGGCGTGCGTGCGTTTGTAGTCGTCCGGCCCGGGTTGGCCCTCGGAGTTGGCCTTGACAAGAAAGCCGCCGAAGTCGGGTATGACGCGATAGATCTCGTCTGCCTTGCGGCGCCACCACAGGGCCACGTCCGGATCGAGCGGGTCTGCGGTCGGCAGCTCGCCAAGCGCCTTCGGCGCGCCGAAATTGGCCGAGAGGTAGACGCGGATGCCGTACGGCCGGAGCGCGTCGGCGATGGCGGCGGTCTTGCGCAGATACTCCGCGGTCAGCGACTTGGGGCTGGCGTTGACATTGTTCAGCACTGCGCCGTTGATGCCGATCGAGGCGTTGGCGCGCGCGTAGTCGGCGACGCGCGGATCGACTCGCTCCGGTAGGTCCGCCCAGCGCCACAGCGACGCGCCGGCGTAGCCGCGCTCGACCGTGCCGTCGAGATTGTCCCAGTGGTTGAGGAGCCGGCGCATGATGCGCGGATGCTCGGCGATGTCCAAGCCCGCGAGCGGCTGGCCGGTCTGTATCAGCCGTAGGAAGTGAAACGCGCCATAGAGCGCGCCGATGGCGCCCTCGGACGCGATCACGGTCACACTACGGCCGTTGAGCCGCGTCGACCGAATCACGTAGCCTTCCGGGCCCAGCGGCTTGAGTCGCGCTGCCCAGCCGAGGCGCGCGATCAGGGGTGAGCTCGCAGGCGTCCCGGCCACAACCGCGCCGTTGCTCTGGACCTGTCCCGCGGTCTTGACCATCGCGCCGAGCAGACCATTCACGCCTCGCCCTAGTTCCTCGCGCAGGACGCGCTCCGTGGCAGTATGTCCTTCGACTACGAGCGACGTCACGGCCTGGCGGGCCGCGCTCAGGCGTGCCGCATCCGGCACAACGTCATAGCGCATCCACAAGCGATAGCCGTCCTCGGCGTGGCCCACGCGCGTGAGCCCCGCGCAAGACGCCATCGCCAGTATCAGCCGGAGACCTCTCGCTGATCGCCTCGAAACCCTCACGCGTGCCTCCCTGCCGCCACCTGGGCGGCGCCCCGCGAGTATGCCACGACTGGTTCGTCTGATCCGGATTCAGACAAACGCAGCCGTGGTCGTGGTAGGCTTTCGCGATCTCATGGGCGGTACCCGTCCAGAGGAGCCAGAAAGACAGTACTAGCCAGTCACAAGAGTCCGCGGTAGGAGGCGCTATGGAAAACAGCTCGCTTCGGGTCCCTGTACGAGAGAAGGTCGGCTACGCCTTGGGCGACATCGCGACCAACTTCTTCTTCCAGTCGATGATCCTCTACCAGACCCGTTTCTATACGGACACGGTAGGGCTCTCTGCCGTGGCGGTCGGCACGATGTTCCTCGTGCTCCGACTCGCGGACGCCTTCCTGGACCCGCTGATCGGCGCCCTTTCCGACCGAACGCAGACCCGCTGGGGAAAGTTCCGCCCCTGGATTCTGGGTACCGCCGTGCCGTTCGGCATAATCTTCTGGCTCGTCTACGTATCGCCTGATTTCGGGCCCAGCGGCAGGCTCATCTACGCGTACATCACCTACTCGCTGGTGATGCTGATCTACTCGGCCAACAACACGCCGTACGCCGCGCTGATGGGGGTCATGACGCCGGACGCCAGCGAGCGCAGCGCGATCGCGAGCTATCGGTTCGTGGGGGCCTTGATCGGGCAGTTCGCCATTCAGGCGCTGCCGTTGCCGCTCGTGGCCAAGCTTGGAGCAGGCAATTCCGCCAGAGGCTGGGCCATGACCATGGCCATCTTCGGCGGCGTGATCATCGTGCTGAACCTAATCACCTTTGCCACGACCCGCGAGCGAGTTCTGCCGCCGCCGGGCCAGAAGTCCTCGCTGCGCGAGGACGTCAAGAACGTGCTCACCAGCCGACCCTGGCTCGTCTTGTTCTTCCTCACGCTGCTGATCTTCACGATGCTCGTCGTGCGCGGCAGCTCATCGAACTACTTCTTCGCCTACTACATGGATCAGCAGTCAATCAGAGCGTTCCTCGAGACGTTCGGGCTGGGCGTCACCGCGGGAACGGCAACCGGCGGCAATGCTGTGCTGAACGCCCTCGGCCTCCTCGTTCGTCCGGATGGCTCCAACGCCGCCGCCGTGGGCCTGAGCCTCTTCTTCGTGGTAGGCAGCATCGTGCAGATCGTCGGCATCACTGTCTCGAAGCCGCTCGCGGACCGTTTCGGAAAGAAGGCGGTCTTCATCACGGGAGCGTCCCTCACGACAGTTGCCACGGCGCTGGTGTTTCTCGTCGGACCGACCCAGGTCAGCCTGATGTTCTGGCTGAGCGTCGTCTGGGCCATCGGCTGGGGCCCGACCGTACCGCTCCTGTGGGTCATGATCGCCGACGTGGCTGACCATTCCGAGTGGGTGACCCATCGCCGTGCGACCGGCTTCATGTTCGCGGGTGCGGTCTTTGCCTTGAAGGCCGGCCTCAGCCTGGGCGGTGCGCTGAGCGCCTGGATCATCAAAGCCTATGGCTACGTCCCCAACGTCGCGCAGACCGAGACCGCACTCCATGGCATTCGCCTCGCAGCGAGCATCTACCCGGCCTTGATGTTGGTCCTCGGTATCGTGTGCCTGATCGTCTACCCCATCACCAAGAAGCTCAACTTGCAGATCCAGGACGAGCTGGTCGAGAGGCGCCGGAAGGTCGCCGCACAGACTGCCTAGGGCGAACGATAATAGCTGAGCAGGAGAAAGAACCATGAAGACGAGACGCTCTCCTTCTCAGTTGGGACGCGGGCCTTGCAGCAGGCTGGCCGCCGGCTCGGCGGCTTGCCTGCTGATCGGCCTGCTGATCACAGGCTGTGGCTCCTCAGGCGGAGGTACGCCCACACCCACGCCTACCGCTAGCCCCACGCCCGTGCCGGCCAGCACGATCACCGTCACGTCGGCGCAGCGCTACCAGGCCATCTCGGGCTTCGGCGCATCGAGCGCCTGGCTCTCGACGCCGCCGAGCGATTCCGACGCTGCGAAGCTCTTCTCGGCGGACACTGGCGCTGGTCTGTCCCTGCTTCGCATCCGCATCGCGCCAGACGGTACGACAGTGGAAATGCCGACCGTGAACAAGGCGCTCCCGTATGGCGTCAAGATCTGGGCCGCGCCCTGGTCGCCGCCGACCGAGTGCAAGAGCAACGGCTCCACCACCAACGGCGGCTCGCTGTTGCCGGCCTGCTACCAGACCTGGGCAGACACTCTGGCCAACTTCGTCCAGAGCATGGCCAGCCAAGGCGTCAACCTGGCCGTGCTTTCAGCCCAGAACGAGCCGAACTACGTAGACGTCTGGGAAACCTGCGAGTGGACGCCTGGTCAGTTACTGAAGTTCATCCGCGACAATCTAGGACCGAGCCTCACGCTGCACAACCTCACGACGCCGATCTTGGCCCCTGAGACAAACGACTGGAACATCCTCAGCTCGTTCGCCGACCCGATACTCAACGACCCGATGGCCGCCAGCTACCTCCGCGTGGTCGCGGTCCACGCCTACGGCGGCTCGCCGTACCCCTACGCGAACGTCGCCGCGAAGCAGAAGCAGCTGTGGGAGACGGAGATGAGCGTCAAGACTCCCGGCAACGGCATCGCCTCCGGCCTGGCCGTGGCCCAGTCCATGCACGACCACCTCACGATCGCGAACGTGAATGCCTGGCACTACTGGTGGATCACGGACACCGATGCGACCAAGATGGATGCCCTCATCCAGGGCGGCGTGGTCACGAAGCGTCTCTGGGTCATGGGCAACTACAGCAAGTTCGTGCGGCCCGGGTCGTACCGGATTGCTGCGGCCACGGCGAGCGGTGGCGCAGCGCAAGGAGTCCAGACGTCCGCCTATCGCAACGAGGCGGCCGGGACCTTGATCATCGTGTGCATCAACGCCTCGTCGCAGACTGTGCGTCAGCCGTTCAGCCTTGCAGATCTGCGTGTCGACGCAGTCACGCCCTGGGTCACATCCGACAACCTGGATCTCGCCGCGCAGACGTCTTTAGCCGGAGGCACGACCTTCACCTACGACCTGCCACCGCAGAGCGTCACGACGCTGGTCGGCCGCACCCAGTAGACCGCACCATGCCACCATCCCTGCGGAGATCGCTTTTGATCGCCGCGGGGCGGTACTGCCGATGCGGCAACAGCCGCCGTTGTCGAAGGCGCGTTCGTCGTGACCGGCAAGACCAGCGTCGCACAGTAGCCTGGAGGTGTCGTGGCCATGATCAGAGCCGCTCGCTCGCTCCTTGTCATCCTTGTCTGCGTGCTCGGCCGGCCGCTGCTGGCGGGCGATCCACCGCCCACGAGCCGCGTGTGGGAGGTGCAGGAGATCACGCTCAGCGCAGCGCAA
>Ga0302323_100003974_pt1 | contig 12031 bp, 7 predicted proteins | sample Fen_T0_3_FD_201950 | JGI IMG/M metagenome (GOLD analysis project Ga0302323, IMG submission 201950) | Peat permafrost microbial communities from Stordalen Mire near Abisko, Sweden - Fen_T0_3 | ecosystem: Environmental > Terrestrial > Soil > Wetlands > Permafrost | place: Sweden: Abisko... | reverse complement strand
GAGGCCAACGCTACCTTTAGGAACAGTCGGTGGGCACTAGCCGTACGCCCCAATTGTTCCCAGCACTCGGCAAGATTGAATTCAGTACCAACGCCAGCCTCAATGCGCAGGCTCTTTTCAAATTTGCTGCAAGCAGCTTGATAGAAGCCTTGGCTGGCAAGCTGTCGACCCTCACGAAATAGGACGCGCGCGTCTTCTTTAGGTTCCTCAGCATGAGCAACTGAGTTCCCGATTGGGCCAATGCATAGCCAAATTGCCGCGTAAGATGTGCAAAGCAAAAGGTATCGGGGCCATATTCGACGAAATTGGCGCATGACAAGGGCTTCCTACTTGATGTCATCAAACAGCTGGGCTGTTTCGACGGTGGGCTTCGCTACAGCGGCCACTGGTTCGCGTTTGCTCTCAAACGGCACGGCGATAGCGGCAATATCGCGCTTCAGGTCCGAGACCCGCTTTACCGCAGGTGTCTTCCCAGGTCCCGCTGCCAACGCAACTGGCGCGGCGGCGGGTGGTGCCGGTGGGAGCGGCGTGGCCAACAACGTATTGGTGGACGCAACGACATGCGGAGTCGGATTCTTGGTGGTGACATCCGGGGCTGCGGCGGCTGGTGCCGGGCTGTTAGCGTTACCTTCAGGCGCGTCGACTGCGGGGACGCTCGGCGTAGCCGCGAAAATGCGCGGATTTGCTTGGGCCACGTCCTGAACCAGTGAGGCGCTGCTTTTGGCTCCGATGCTTCTCTGAATTAGATAGGTTGCCGCCAACGCGCCACCTACTCCCGCGAGCAACCCAACGGTTATAGCCATGCCGACAAAGGCCCCAAGGGGTTTGTGCAATTGGGCATTATTGCCGCTCAGGCTCGGCGCGGGCTTCGGATTCGACTCGGGCCAAGCACCGGGGTTTTGCCTCGCCGCAGTTCGGCGCACGTGAACGACCGCCGCGTTAGATCGGGGCGCATTCCGCGGCGCGGCTCCGGAGGCCACAATGCGACTGATCCGGTCTACGGTGTCGTGGGAATCGACCGATGCAAACGGTTGTAGCGCGCGGGCCAGTTCGGCAACACTTGGGTAGCGCCCCGAGCGATTTTTGTCGAGACAACGACGCACAATGCTTTCAAGCGCGCGTGGAACATCTTGGCGGACAAAGCTAATTGGTGGAGGGGTATCCGCAGCAATGCAAGCGAGCAGGGCGGCATCACTTTCCCCATGAAACGCGGCTTCGCCCGTTAGAAGTTCATGCAGAATCGCGCCAAGGGCCCAGAGATCAGAGCGCGGATCCTGCTCCGCTGGATGGCGGATCTGTTCGGGTGAAAGGTAACTTAGGTTGCTTCGCGACCGCGACCGGCCTTGATTCGTAGAGAAGCTGGTTGCCTGAGACGGATCAAGAATCCACGTTGCGGGCACTCCGTATCCAGACAGAACTGCAACCTCACCGCCGTCGATACCCGGCGTCAGCCGAATGCACGATGGCCGCAGATTGCCGTGAACGACGCCATGCGCGTGGCCTTCCGCCAGTGCTTCGGAAACCTGCAAGATTAAATCGACCGAACTGGTGACGGCTAGCTGTCCCTGTTCGCGAAGTTGTTGCGACAAGCTGACACCTGGTGCTCGCTGAATCACCATGAATGGCGCGCCAGTATCAAGCGTCCCAGCATCCAACAGGCGACAATTGTGCTTACTCTGCATGAGCGATACCACGTGAGCGGTGCGAGCGAATTGCTCGCGTGCCGTGCCGTACCTTCGATCATGCAGGGACATGACCAAAATCTGAACGCCGTAGGCCATTTCGAGATGCAGCGCTTCAGCAATGGTCATTGGACCGCGCTCGGTCACCCGGGCAATGCGATATTGGCCGAGGAAGATGTCCCCCTTGCCGAGACTGCCTTGCGCGGAAATGCGTTGCTGAGGCTTCACTGGACCGCGTCGAGAACGCTCCCAACTTGAGCGGTCCAAATCATTGCGTATTGGCGGCTCGGGATCACGCCGATCCCGATACCCGGGCGGAGGTCGCCCGGACAGCGCACCCTTGTGATGAGCGTTTTGGTAATCTACGGGCGTTCGCGGGAGTTCTACCGGTCCGCCCATTTGCGAAGGGTTCCGCTCCCGCGGTCGCGCGTCAATATTGCGATAACCCATCTGAGTGGGGTCACCAGGATGCATTGCATGCAGGCAAGTCTCTTCCGAGTCGTCAAACACGGCGTGTTGCCGATTCTCACGCTGGCGCAGGTGCTCAGTGTCCGCAAAGCGCAATGCCTCGAACTTGACGTCGTGACTAGAATCGACGAAGAGTTCGTCGTCCTGGACTTCAGCTCCTTCGTCATCGAGGTCGGAGTCAACGACTTGGGTGCAGATCGAAGGATCACCATCAAGCAGTTCGCCCGTCACGCTGTCATCGCGATACGGTAAGCCGCGGCGCCAACCGCCAGGTTGATTTGGATGCACTGGTAAAGCCTCCGGTAAAGGAACTACCTGGTCGCCGAATCGCGACGCAAGCCTGGTACTCACCTAGGCGCGTTATTTGTCATGGCAACCGATGTCGCGAAGTCACGAAATTGTGACATCGTGACGGAGTAACTGAGAAATGTTGTCTCACAGCTGACACGAAACCGCCCTTTTGGAATGCCCACGATCAAAATCCGTAATGCTGTCAAGTAGGTGCAGCCTAAAGCACGCTCGGATCGAGGCAAGTTAGCTCTACGTCGGCCGTCACCGGCGGTGCATAGGGGTCCTTGGACGGAACCAAACACCCCATGTCCCCGTCAGTAACGGTAGCCGTGACAACAACCGTAGATGGTTTCTTGCACGGAAACTTCACGCGCAGCCCGGTTGCGTGGAAGCCATCCGGGGCGCTCCAATTGACCGTGACACCCGACGGGCGATTGTCTGGATCCCAGACGGAGGCTTCGAGATCAATCGTCGAGCCTACCGCCGTTTCCAGCGGTGCCGCGCTAAGCGGAGAGATTTCCGGGCAAACGTTGGCGGTTCCCTCGAACCGAACGGCACCAGTTCGTCCGCGCGCTGAGCCCATGACGTGAGATAGCCCGCCGGATTCTCCGTCACCGCATCCAATCACCGCCCAGGCCCCAATCAACGCAACCGAATAGAATGCCCTTGGACGCAGAGCGCCAAACGAACTCCGGCGTAAGCCAGATCCACTGGACCTTGTCGGCAGGCAATGCATCGAAAGCACTTTGTCTGTAAGTAGGCGTGGCCCTTTTGCAATACTCATGCCACCTACGCGAGATTCGTGTCGCGCAACGAACGGCCAAGACAGGATCAACGCGCTCGCATGCTTTGCACCCCTATCTCGGATGAACGCTTCGCTACGTTTTTCGCAGTTGCCGCAGAATTGCTTGTGCTGGCGAACGACTTCGCTCCACGGACGTAGCGCAAACCGAGACAATGTCCCAAGTATCAGCGCACGGACTGTTTCTGCTCTAGTCGATGGGTCGAGAACGGCACAGGACATAGAATGGTGCATCGTAGGTTCGGTGTGACCGATTTTCGGAGCTTGCTATTCGAATTCTGGACGTTGCAATCAGTTGCCATCGATTGCAACTAGCCGCGTCTCGCGACACGGAAGTGGATGGACGGTCAGGGATTGTCCGAAAATGAGCGCAAGACATAGACCAACGCATTTACCATATCAGGCTTGCCGTTCAGGTCGAACGTCGCAGGCATCATGTAACTCTTTCCGACGGCCTGACCACCCTTCAAGATCGTCTTGTAGATTGTCTCATCGTTTGTGGCCTTCTGCCAAGCGGCGTCGAGGAAGTTCCTTGGCACAGGTTTGATCATTTCCGCAGCGGGACCGTTTCCGTTGCCCTTGGCACCGTGGCAAGAGGCGCATCGCACGTCATAGAACTTGCGCGCCTTGGCGAGCAACGCGTCATTGAGCTCGGGCGGTCGGGGTCGAGCAGCGGCGGATTGAGCGGGAGCCGGAGCCATCACGGGCTCCTTGTACCTCGCTCGAATCTGCTGCTCTCGTCGCGTTGCTGCGAAGGGACGATTGACGTCGGCTGGAGTGCCGTCCAAAAAGGGATCCGCAACTCCGCGCAAGGCGCTATCACATCGCGTTGTAAGCACCGCTTGCAGTGCAACGGCCGATACAGCCGCGGCAACCCAAAGTGAAAGGGACCGTAAGGAGACCCGCCTAGACTGGGTAGGAGACGTTACCTCGACTCTGGAGACGTCCTTCAGTTCTTGCGTATAGGAGTGAGTCACCGGACCTGGATCCATTCTGGACATGGGTCTAGTTCTGAGCCGCCGCGACACGCGGTTGTGCCGCTGAATTGAGCCATTTGTCGAAATCCGTGCCCGCGAGCACGACAAGTGAGGCTGAAGCATTAGAGCTATCGGGATAACGTGAGCTATCGGAGCCCTTTGCGCCTGCAGTGCCGCGGCAGCCTTCACCGCAGCACAAATGGGTTCGTAGCTCCCGCGCAGGTGTGTAGGCAATGCTTGTGTACCGACCTGCGACCGCGATTGCAGTAGGGCCATTGCAGCCTAAGCGCATTGTCTGTGAGCCCCGAGTGGCGCTTAGCAGAAGACGGGTGGGACGACCTGCAGCTAGCACCAATTCATCGCGTCTTACAATCGCAGTAGGATAGGTGAAGCTCCACCCATTGCCGCTCCAAACGCCCTCTATCACCGTAGCGTCCGCCACAGGAACGATCTGCTCCATGCCGAGCTTGCTGTCGCCATTGTAGAGTAACCACAAAACGAGACCGCCCACGGGGAAATACCCAAGGAGTGATCGGTTCATGACTCTTCTCGGCTGATTGCTCAGAAGTGCAATCGCAAAAGCAGCGCTAAGCATGCCCAGAGCTACAAGGCCAAGCAACACCAATGCAACCACGGTTGAATTGTGGCCATCGATCCAACCGCGCAAGTTGCGCACCAGTTGCGATGTCTCCACCAGTGACGATGCAATCTGCTGCGTCATGGCTTAGCCTGCCCCTCTTTTGTTTGGGACGGCGTAGCTTCGACCGGGTGCGTCTCGGCGAGGTACAGCGCGCGCGCACGTTCGAGCGGTATGCGCAGCGTTCCGTCCTTCTGACTTAGCCAGCGGTATTCTCCCCGCCGCACGGATTCATCACGCCGTGCAGAAGCGAGCGCTGCCTTCCCTGAGTTCGCATTCGCGCGGGTTGCGGCAGTGCGCACTTTGGCTTCAAACTGAGACGCCACGAAGACACCGCCTATTATTGCGCAAAACGCAGCGAGAGGTACGAGTCGACTGAAGGTGGCAGACCCGGAATTTGACGCCACGCCGCTATCAGCTTTTGCGTCCACCGCACGAATTTGAACTACCTTGACTGCGGGCGCGCCGCCCACGCCTACCGTAGCCGAGTAAATGAGATCTAATTCAGCCGGCCGCGGCAAGACCGGCAGACAGGCGAGCTCGCGTTTCCCGGACCGATAGAGTGCGCAGATCCCGGAGAAGCCTACGAAGCAGGTTGCGGCAAACTCGGAGAAGCCCAACGTAGGCGTGGCGCTGGGTCGTAGAGCGGGGAGAATCACCCAGGTAAGATCCAGGTAATGCGCAACGAGCAGAAGTACAGAAACAGCCACCACTACGCGCGGTGACTGTTTCATTCGCTGGGGCAATAGCACCACGAACGGAACCGCAAAGTGGCACGTGATGAGTGCCGCTGTGAGCGTCTTCCACGGCGCTCTCGAGCGCAACGCATAAAATGCAACCTCGTTCGGCAGGTTCGCGTAGTCAATCAGCAAGAATTGGCTGTACGCAATGTATGCCCAAAATACAACGAATCCGAAGACAAGCTTGCTAATGTCATGGCGTTCGTTGGTTGCGTCGAACGATACACGCAAGTCAGGCGGCGTAAGCTGTGTTGTGACAAGAGTCAGCAGGGCAAGCGACGAAACGACTGCTCCTGTGAAAATGTAGACGCCGAATACAGCTGAGTGGAAGTGGGGCGTGAGCCGCATCCACCAGTCGAAGGAAGCGAATACGGTTGCTAGACCGAAGCCCAACATGGACGGTCCCGCGAATCGACGCAGGCGTGCCGTGCGCACTTGCCGTTGCTCCGAAGTGCGCGCCTTGGAACCCGTGCGATAGAACGCGGCAATCGCACCCCAGACACCCAGGTAGACCGTGGCACGCATGCAGAATTGAGGAAGCTCAAAGTGATGACCGTTCGCGAGTAGTCCTCGCGCGATTTCCCCGCTTGAGTGGTGCCAAGGCGTTCCGGCTTTGTTCGAGATGACGATCGGTAGAAAGAGAATTGGTCCGAAATGAAGAACCTGAGCGATGCGCGCCATTCGGGTAGCGGCAACGACGGACCACCTTGCCCTAACGAGGTGGTGAAGGATCACGAAAAATAGTGCACCCAGGCCGAGTGTTATTCCGAACGCGAACGCCACCGAATAGGCTGCCATGAACCTCGCTTCGTCCACCAGGTACGCGGCAAACGCGGCCTCAAGTGTCGCAACCCAGATTGCGAGCATGGTCGACTTTGCAAGGACTGGTACCACCTTCCGTGATGTCGAACCGTCCGGGGTCTTTCTTATCATGGCTTGACTGCCTCCTCGGGCAGGACAAGCGCCCGTGCCGACTGCGTAACATCGGCTAAAGTTGCGTGTTGACTGCGTTGGAGTACCCGAACCCACGCCACGATGTTCCAGCGATCACGTGCATCGAGCTGTTCGGAAAGCGAAGGCATATTTCCGAACCCCTTCGAAATAACGTTGAACAACTCCCCGTCGCTTCGGCGTACGGGCCCCTGGGAAGTCAAATCGACGGGCATCGGGAACCCTCGGCGCACCACGGGCCCGCTGGCGCCGCCCGCGCGATCGTGACACGGGCTGCAGAATGCGTCGAACCGCTCCTCGCCGCGCACCAAAACCGCAGAATCTACGTGGACGGGACTCACCTTGAGAAACCCCTGCGGATCCTTGCCGGTGTGAAAACCGTCGTCCATACCGGCTTGCTCCTGCGCCACCACTGAAGATAGTGCCCCGGCGCCGACAGGCGTCAAACGGCGCGAGAGCAGCTCACTCTGAGCCATCGCCCGCGGTTGACTTACCATGTCCTTGACGATACGAATTGGCGGGTTAGGGGTTGGGCGACCACGACAAGCGCCGCACATTGCGACAAGTGCAAAAAGCACGGTTGAGCGCAAATGCCACCCGCGCGGAAAGCTGCCCATTGCCGTCACTTGATTGCCTCCGCGACTCCGCTTGCGTTGCCATGCTCGAGCAGTGACACAACCTTTCGTACATCCGAGTGGCCACATTCAATTCTGACAACCAACCGGCCTTCACCGCTGCGCTGAGTCAGACAGGCGTCCATTGCACTGTCGTGCGTTGCGGGCAGGCCGCAGGCGCGCAAGAACGAAAAGAAACAGCCAAGCGCAGCGAAAAGAACAGCGACCTCAAACGTGACCGGTACGGCGAATTGCCACGACCAGGCGGCGTGATTTCCGAGCGCCAAGGGGTAGCCAATTACCTGTGCGTAGTACTGCAGGCCTATCGCGAGGCTCGCGCCGAAGCAGCCGCCCAGTAGCGCTGATAACGCAATGCGCGAGCTGTCTTGCGCGACGTAGCGGTGGGTTTCATGAATTGGATAGGGCGCGTAGACATCAAGCTGCAATGGCGACATCGCTTGTAGTTGTTCGCACGCGCCGAGCAGGGAGGGAAGGTCCCGGCACAATCCAACGACCGAAGTTACTGACTCATTTGACGCAGGTGCACCGCGCAGTAGTGAAAGCTTCGGCGCCCGATGGAGCGAACTATCGGTGGTGCCATGCGATGACCGTGCCTCGTGCGATGACCGTACTTCAACCACTTGCACGGACGGGTCCAAAGCGGGCTGCTGCGATGTCGACATGCCTCGTTTGCGCGCTTCTACAGGCCATCCTCTGAAAATCAGGGTCGGATCGGTGTCCGAGGAGTCTTCAACCGTTGCTTTGGCAGTGAACGGTGCTGCGCCCGCGCGGTGTGAATCAGGAATCTCAGTCTCCGCAAGGTGACGGTCGGAGCGAAGCTCATGCAGGCTGAGAACCGGGACGTAGCGCAAGAACAGAAGGAAGAGCGTGAAGAAAAGTCCAATTGTCCCTACAAGCATTGCAATGTCGACCGCAGTCGGCGTGAATCGTGAGAGGGTAGAAGGCAGAAAGCTTCGTTCAAGGCTACCGGTTACGATGACGTAGCGCTCAAACCACATGCCGATATTGACGCCGATGCCAATGACGACAGTGGCAACCAGACTTCTTCGAAGCTTCGAGAACCAGTAGAGCTGCGGCAGAAGCACATTGCAACCAACCATGACCGCGAAGGGCAAAGCCTTGGCACCCAGTAGTCGATCGAGTAAAACGGCCTTCTCGAATGCATCTTCGCCGGCAAAACCCAGGTAGAACTCAATTAGATAGGAGCCGCCAACCAGGGTGCCAGTTGCCAGCACGAGCTGATTGAGCTTCTCAATATGGCGTACCGTTATCGCGTCTTTGAGTCCGCAGTAGTCACGCACCAGCACCAAGAGCGCGCCCACCCACGCCGAACCACTTAGGATGGCGCCGGCAACGAAGTAGGGGGGAAACAAGGTGCTGTGCCAACCAGGCAACACCGCCACAGCGAAATCGAACGAGACTATCGTATGAACGCTGACTACGAGGGGTGTCGCAAGCCCCGCCAGCGTCAAGTACGCGCGTTCGTAGTATTGCCAATCCCGTTGGGAACCGTTCCAGCCCAGGGACAATCGAGACAAGACGCGCTTGCGCGTGCCGAATTGCGCTCGATCGCGCAACTGTGCCAGATCCGGAATCAGGCCGAGGTACCAGAAAATGAGACTTACCAGGAAGTAGGTACTGATAGCGAATACGTCCCAGGTAAGCGGGCTCTTAAAGTTGGGCCACACTAGCATCTGATTGGGTGCCGGTAGCAGCCAATATCCAAGCCAGACCCGACCTAAGTGGAATACGGGATAGATTGCAGCGGCCATGACCGCGAAAAGGGTCATTGCCTCAGCGGCACGATTAATGGTGGTGCGCCAGCGCTGTCGAAATAGAAACAGGATGGCACTGATGAGCGTTCCGGCGTGCCCGATGCCAATCCAGAAGACAAATCCAGAGATGTCGCAGGCCCAGCCTACTGTTTGATCGTTACCCCAAACGCCAATCCCTCTGCCCGTGACCAGACTCAAACTGGCCGCCAAAAGCCCCACGACCATCGTGCCAATGGCAACCATGAGCCAGAGACTTGGAGGCGCTTTCTGCTCAACGAGTAAGCTAACCCGTTCGCTCAGCTGCTCAAGATTGAGCGGCGAGCTTTTCGCAGCGGCAAACTCCTCGTCAAGGGCGTGGGCTTGAGTCATCGAAACCTACATCTCACGGTTTGGGTTACGAATCTTGGAAAGGTAGGTGACTCGCGACATCAGCCCCAATTCGGCGAGGAGCTCATAGGAGCGCTCCGATTTCCGCGATGCGGAAACTCGGCTCGAGGCGTCACTCAAGTCACCAAAGACGATTGCACCCGTGGGACAGGCTTGGGCACAAGCGGTGGTGAAGCTGTCATCCCGAATCGTGAAGTCACCGCGGAGTTTTGCAGAAATCTTAGCTTCGTTGATTCGCTGCAAACAAAACGTGCACTTCTCCATCACACCGCGCGAGCGGACCGTGACGTCCGGATTCATTCGCAGCTTCACCAGATCATCCGTCGAATTTCCATATTCAAAGTAGTTGAACTTGCGCACCTTGAACGGGCAATTGTTGGCGCAGTAGCGAGAACCGACACAGCGGTTGTACACCATGTCGTTGAGACCTTCCGGGCTATGCGCGGTGGCACCCACGGGGCACACGGTTTCGCAAGGTGCGTTCTCGCACTGCTGACAAGGGATGGGTTGAGCCATCGTCGTCAGCCCCTCCGTGTGCTCGGAGAAATATCGATCGACGCGGAGCCAATGCATGCCGCGGCCCCGCAAAATGCCCTCCTTACCAACGACCGGGATGTTGTTTTCCACTTGGCACGCGACAACACAAACGCTGCAACCCGTGCAACGATTCAAATCAATAGTCATGCCCCAGGCGCGTCCCTCGTAGGAACGGGGTCCAAGCGCGCGTGGCGGATCATTGTCCTGGCCCTTAGTTGAGGAAGCGCCGGCAGAACCCGGGGTCGACTCTCGATCGAGCTTTCGGCCCTCATCGTCGAAATGGGTTTGGGTGCGCGCAAGTGGCGCCACGGCTTCCGTGACTTCCAGCCGTTCGATGCTCGCAATGAAGCGCTGCACTTCAGTACAAAGGACATAGGCGTTTTGTCCCACGCCATTGGCCACTTTGCCAAACGCCTCATGACCTTGGCCTAGGCTCAGTGTAATGCTGTTTGCGGCTTGTCCTGGAACGATCACGACCGGGAACGATTGCGTCCTGCCGTTGGCGTGGATTGCCACAACACGTCCATCTACGAGATTCAGACGGCGCGCCAGATCGGTTGAAACCCAAGCGGGATTACCCCAGGTCACCTTGGTAATTGGACAGGGTAGCTCCTGCAGCCAACCGTTGTTGGCGTAGCGACCGTCCAAGGCGGCATTGCCTGGGACGAAAACCAGCTCAAGCGAGTTGGGCACAATCGGTTCAACCCGGGCAAACTGAGCTAGGATGCGAGCTTCATTTGGAGCCGGCACAGTGACGGCTCCCATGGCATCGCCAATGGTGCCGTTCAGTAGCCCCTGACGAAACTTCGCCTCAAACCCCTCCGCACCGAGTAAAGACCGCCAGTAGTCGCGAACAAGGTCAGACGCGGGACGGTCTTGACCGAGAAGGTGCGTGAGCACTTCTGCGGCGGTCTTGGCACCCCAGAGGGGAGCTATCAGCGGCTGGATAATCGAAGCGGTTCCGTCCCTTGCGGTCACATCGCTAAACGACTCAAGCGCATGGGCAAGGTTGAGATGCCACCCGCAGAATTGGGACGTTTCATCGCAATACTCGCCGAGATGAACCGAGCGTTTGGCGTGCTTTAGCGCGCCGGCAAAATCAATGTCTCCGGGAGCCGAAAACACGGGGTTCGCGCCGATGATGAGCAAGTCTTCCACCTGCCCGTCACGCAAGAGCGATGCCAACTGTCCTAAAGCCAAAGCCCCTGCGGTCTCAGCTGGTTGGGATTTCCAGAAGGCGCCACTGTGCTCTAGATTGCCCAACTGCGCATTTAGCCAATGCGCCAAGGCATGCACCAGGGGAGGTTGGCGCATGCCTACGAAAATGAGCGAACGTTCGCGCTTGGCAGCAAGCTCCTTCGCCAAAACGTCGATACGCTTTGACCATTTTGCGTCGCCCAAGAGCGCCCCAAATATCGTGAAGGCGGCCCGCAGGGTCTCGCTTGCCGTTATGGCGTGTTGCTTCTCGAGCGCAAGCGCTAAAGCGCACGTAAAATGCAAGATGTTGCGGCTTTCGCAAGGATAGCGATGATCCGCAACGGAGCCTGTGAGCGAAAGACAGCTTTCGACGACGATCAGGCGATTCGTCCGACGGTCACCTACGTCGGGGCGAACAGCCCAATCATGCGCGGCGCGCACCGCGCCACTTTCGACACCAAAGGGATCAGCGTCCAGAACCACTACCGTTTCAGCTGATCCCCAATTGGGTAGAAATTCGTATACCTCGCCGAAGGCGATGCTTGCGCCCTCGCGCGCATTCAACTGCACCAGGGGTTCATGGATCGCAACGCGCAAGAGCGGGTATTGTTTGCGGAGTGCTGCCAACGCCGAGAGCATCGTGGGTGAGCGCTGGCAGTCGCTCAAAATAGCGGTCTTTGCGCCTTTCGATTGTCCTAAGGCTTTCGCCCAATCGCTCAGCATTTGCTGTGCTTCGCCCCAAGTGCGGCTTGCGCCTTTTTGTTTAGGGCCACGACTGCGGTCTGGATCGTAGAGGTTGTAGAGCGTGGCTTGCGCAAAGCTGTTGGTCGCACCAAGCGATTCCGGATGCTTCCGATTTCCTTCCACCTTCACCGGACGCCCGTCACGGCTTTCCACAATCACGCCGAGTGCCGTGTCGAGGAACGGCAATGCGGTCGCGAAATGCAAGGTC
>Ga0302323_100003972_pt1 | contig 12031 bp, 9 predicted proteins | sample Fen_T0_3_FD_201950 | JGI IMG/M metagenome (GOLD analysis project Ga0302323, IMG submission 201950) | Peat permafrost microbial communities from Stordalen Mire near Abisko, Sweden - Fen_T0_3 | ecosystem: Environmental > Terrestrial > Soil > Wetlands > Permafrost | place: Sweden: Abisko... | reverse complement strand
AGGTCGCCATCGCTTCCCGCAACGGCGAAGCTGGCGCCGTCCCCGCCAAAGACAAACGGAAATTTGCGGCCGTGCAGCACATTGGTGATGGCGGCGATGACCGACGCGCCCGCCGTGTTCACCGCCTTGTAGCGGCCGTTCTCGATCGCCTGCGTGGAGCTGACGACGTCGGTCAGTCCGATCAGCCAGTCGTCCGGCAGCGGCTGGTACCGCGCCGGATCCATGATGTTCGCGAAGCCTTCGAATATCGGCAGCCGCGAATAGAAGTCGGCGGCGCCTGCCGTCATTGCCGTGCAGCAGCCGTCAATGCGCGCACGTCCGCCGCGGTGGCCAGCGTCGCGCATTGTCCGATCAGGCCGTCCGCGCGCGTCGGTCCCAGCACCGGGTCGACCAGGCCGTGGAACTTGCGCGCCAGGTCGGCGTCCGTCATCGGCCGCTGCAGGCTGCCGATCGCGTGTTCGACGAACGTGTGCAGCTTGCGGCCGTCCTTGCACGTCACGACGATGTCCGCCGCCGCCTCGTCGATGCCGTCGTCGACACTCGCGCGGACGCGGTTGCGCAGTGCGATCACGTCTTCACGCACGACGATGGCGTCCGAAAATTCGGCCTCGCCCGCCTGCCCGAAAAGGATTCCGGCCGCGCACGCGTGATAGACGCTGAACTTGGCCTCGAGTCCCGTGCGCGGCGTCTTCTTGCCGGTCAGCTCGAGCACCAGCGAGTGCACCTTGAGGTCGACGTGCTCGATTTCCGCCGGACGCAATCCGTGCGCGTTGCGCAGTTGCACGCAGCCGTCGATCGCCGGATGAATCACGATGCCGCAGGCGAAAGGCTTGTAGGTGTTGAACGAGATCTCGAATCGCTGGCCCAAGTCGTCCGTGATCTCGCTCCAGTCGCACTTGGTCGAATACGTCTGCGCCAGGCCGCGCGGCGCCTCGAGCGCGCGGCTGGACGCCGTATACCCGTGTTGCGCCATCAATGCCGACATGAGGCCCGCGCGCGCGGCGCCGCCCACGTGAAACGGCTTGGTCATCGATCCAAACTGCTCGCGCACGCCAATTGGCTGCGACGCCGCGATCCCGAGCGCCATCGCGGTCTTCGTCGCGTCGAGACCAAGCAGCCGCGAGCATGCGGCAGCGGCGCCGAGCATGCCGGTGGATCCCGTGATGTGCCAGCCGCGGTCGTAATGGTCCGGGTAGATCATGTTGCCGACGCGGCAGGAGACGTCGATGCCGAGCACGACCGCGTCGACGAATTGCCGCCCGGCTGACCCGCGATGCTCGGCCAGCGCCAGCGCTGCCGAGGCCACCGGACCGGCCGGATGGATGATCGTCTTGAGGTGCGTGTCGTCGTAGTCGAACGTGTGCGACGTGATGCCGTTCAGCAGTGCCGCACTGCCCATGTCGACACGGTCGGCACGGCCGAGAACGGATGCCTGCGCGGCAGGTGCCAATTCCTGCACCGCGGCCAGCGCGGCCAGCGCGGTCGCGTGCTGCGACGCGCCGATCGCGCAGCCCAGCCAGTTCTGAATGGTCCGGTGTGCCTCCCTCTCGACGGCCGCATCCCAGCCGCCGGACGGATGCGTTGCGACGAATTGGGCCAGGATGCCGGTGATCGGCGGCGCGTTGGGATCGGCCGTTACTTGCGTGTTGTGCGCCATCGGGACTCCATGTCGATCCGTTGCGTTGCAGGCAGTTGCCGGGTCACTCGCTGATCTGGATGTTGCGGTCCTTCGCAAGCTTCGACCACCGGGCGATGTCGTCGCGGATGTACTGGCCGAACTGCTCCGGCGTCATCGGCATCGGCTCGAGCGCCTCGCCCGACAAGCGCTCGCGCAGTTCCGGATTGGCGAGCAGCTTGTTGATCTCCTCGTTCAGCTGCTTGACGATCGGCGCCGGCATATTGGCCGGCCCGACGATGCCGTACCACTGGACGCCATCGAACCCCTTGTAGCCCGACTCCTCGAACGTCGGCACTTCGGGGAGCAGAGGGTGGCGGCGGGTGCCGGTCACGGCCAGCGGCCGCATCTTGCCCGCCTTGATGTGCGGCAGCGCCGCGGCCAGTCCGGGAAACAGCGCCTGCGTCTGGCCGCCGAGAATGTCGGTGATGGCCGGGCCGATGCCGCGATAGGGCACGTGCACGATGTCGAGGTCCGCCGCGACCTTGAGCTGCTCCATTGCCAGGTGCGTCAACGTTCCGGGGCCCGAGGAGCCGTAGGAAAGCTTGCCCGGATTGGCCTTCACGTAGGCGACGAATTCCTTCAGCGAATTGACCGGAACCGACGGCGGAACGACTAACACGTTAGGGGTACCGCCGACCATCGCGATGGGCGTGAAGTCCTTCACGGCGTCGTACGGCAGCTTGCGCACGGCCGGATTGGTCCCGTGCGTGCCGACGTAGCCGACCATCAGCGTGTAGCCATCGGGCGCCGCGCGCACCGTGGCCATCGACCCGACGACGCCGCCGCCACCGCTCTGGTTGTCGACGATGATCGACTGGCCGAGTACGCGGCCCAGGCGATCGGCGATGGTGCGCGCGACGAGATCGACGCCGCCGCCGGGCTGCACCGGTGCGATGATCTTGATCGGCTTGCTGGGATAGCCGGTCTGGCCGAACGCGGAACGGACGAGCGTCGCTGCGACAGCACCAGCGAGCGCTTTCAGGAACGCGCGCTTTCCGGGACGCAACGTCGCGTCCCATTGCACCGCAGGCTGGAATTTTCGAGCGTGGTCGTCCTTCATGGCATCCACCCGCCTCCATTGACATGAATAGCCTGTCCCGTGACGTAACGCGCGTCCGGGCCGCACAGCATTCTCACCATGGCGGCCACTTCCCCCGGTGTGCCCAGCCGCCCGACGGGGGGCGTGGCGGGCCGGTGCGCCGGCGCTCCGGGATCCGCAGCCGACTCCCTCACCGTGTCGATGCGCCCCGGCACGACGCAATTGACGGTGATCCGCTGCGGCGCGAGTTCGAGCGCGAGCGCCTTGGTCATTCCCGCGAGACCCGCCTTGGCCGTCACGATGTGCGCGCGCCCGGCGGCGCCGCGGTGTCCGGTCTCGCCACCGATGTTGACGATGGCGCCCCGGCCACCCTGCGCCAGGTACGGCAGGCACGCCTGCGAGCACAGGAACGCGCCGTCGAGGATGACCGAAAGGATGCGCCGCCAATCGGCAAAGGGCATATTGGCAAATGTCTGCTCGGTGCGCAGCGCCGCGTTGTTGACCAGCACATCGATGCGGCCGAAGCGTGCGACGGTCGCCGCGACCATCGCCGCGACGTCATCGGGACGGGTCACGTCGGCAATGAAGCTCGCAGCCTTTCCCCCAACCGCTTCGACTAGGCGGACCGTTTCCTCTGCATCGCCGCGCGAGCGATCGACGTTGACCATCACGCTGGCGCCACCGGCGGCCAGCGATAGCGCAATCGCCCGGCCGATGTTGCGGCCGCCGCCGGTGATCAAAGCCACGTTACCCGCCAGTTCCCTGCCCGGGGTCATTCCTGCATTGCTTGTCATCGCGTCCTGGTCGACCGTCGCCCGCTCGCCGGGCGCGGTCACTCCTCCCGCGGCGATTATGGCCCAAGTCGATGGCAGGCGGCGCGCCCTGTCCGCGCGCGTCGTGGCAGAATCCGGCGATGAGCGCGCAGGACGTCACGCTGCAGTTGGCCGACCCGGAAGACGCCCCGGTTCTCGCCGCGATGTCGCGGGACCTGATCGAGGCCGGCCTCGAATGGCGCTATCGGACGCAGTCGTTGCGGCAACTGATAGCCCATGCCGAGACGGTGACGCTGGTCGCGCGCCACGGCGAGAGCGTCGCCGGCTTCGGGATCATGAAGTACGGCGACGAACGCGCTCACCTCGTGCTTCTGGCGGTACGGCCCGACGTCCGGCGGCGAGGCATCGCGCGGCGCTTGGTCGAGTGGCTCGTGACGTCCGCGGCCACCGCAGGCGTGGCGACGATTCATGTCGAGCTGCGCGCGGGCAATGCCGGCGCATACGCGTTGTACCGCGCGCAGGGATTCGAGGAGACGCTGCGCGTTCCCGGTTACTACGCCGGCCGCGAGACGGCGATCCGCATGCTGCGCCTGCTGCGCGCGCCCGCGGCCCACGTCGGCTAGCGCGTCACGCCAGGAAGAAGTCGACCATCCGGAAAATCTGTCCGCGCATCATCTCGCGGCCCTGGACGGTCGTGCATCCGCAGCATTCCGCGAGTACGAGCAACGGCGTGCGCTCGGGCTTGACGATCGCGTCGAAGACGACGAGCTCGCGCGGCAGCGTGCCGACCTCAATCGGCAACCGGGCGTCGCCCAGCATGCCGACCGGCGACGCATTGAGCAGGATGTCGATGTCCGTCGTCGTCGCCGCGCCAGTGGTCACGGAGACACCCGGACTGGCTCGCGCAACCTTGGCCGCAAGCGCGTTCGCGCGGCGGGCATCGACATCGAAGATGCGCAGCGAGGTCGGACATTCATGCGCGACCGCGACGGCGATCGCCGACCCCGCTCCGCCAGCGCCGAGCAGCATCACGCGCTTGGCCGCAAAGGCAATCGCCCGCCGCCTGAACGCCTCGACGCAGCCCAGACCGTCGAAGATTTCCGCCTGCCAGCGGCCGTCCGCGCCCTTGACCAGCGCATTGATGGCGCCGACGACCTGTGCCTGCGCGCCCAGGACCTCTGCCAGGGCGCAGGCCCGCGCCTTGTAGGGAATCGTGAACACGAGGCCGCCCAAGTTCGAAAGCTTGAGCATTTGCGGCAGGACCGCATCGAAATCGTCTGGAAGCACATGCATCGGCACGAGAATCGCGTCGCGGCCGCGTCGGCGAAATTCCGCCGTGAACATTTCCGGTGAGCGTACCTGCTCGATCGGATGTCCGACAATGCCGAACACGCGGGTCCTGCCGGAAACATAGTCGACTTCGTCGTGGGTTGGCATCGCGATGCGGCGTTGGCAAGCTTGCCGGACGGCGGATAATGGCCCCGTGACCCGCCGATGGCAAGCAGCGGGGGCTGCTAGACTGCACGCTTGCCCCGCTCCGCAACCACGCTGTTTTCGCAGTTGCTCGAGTCGTCGCCGCTGCGGCATGCGCCGTTTCGCCTTTTCTACCTGGGGTCGATAGGCAGCGCGCTCGGCTACACGATGCAGGCGACCGTCGCCGCGTGGCTGATGGCCACGCTGACGCCGTCGGCGCTCATGGTCGCGCTGGTGCAGACGGCCAGCACGGCGCCGTCACTGTTGTTCGGCCTCGTTGCCGGGTCGCTCGCCGATATCGTCGACCGGCGCAGGATCATCCTCGGGACCCAGATCCTGCTGCTAACGGCGACGCTGATTCTGGGTGGCGCGACGCTGGCCGGTTTGACCGGTCCCACGTTACTGCTCGCGATGACGTTCCTGATCGGCGCGGCGTTCACGTTCTACATGCCGGCGCAACAGGCCAGCATCAACGGCTTCGTGTCGCGCGCGGAGCTGCCGCGCGCCGTCGCGCTGGGCGCCGTGGCGTTCAACGTCGCACGCGCCGTCGGACCCGCGCTCGCGGGCGCCGTGGCCGCGTGGCTCGGCACCGGCAGCGCGTTGATCGCCAGCGCGCTTTTCTTCGTGCTGATGATCGTCGCGGTACGGCGATGGAAGCCGCGCGACCTGGCACTCCCTGGCGTCCCGGAGACGCTGATCTCCGGTGTACAAAGCGGGCTGCGTTATGCGCGCCACTCGCGCCCGATGCGCTCGCTGATCATCCGCAACCTCTGCTTCTGCGTGTGCGCGAGCTCGCTTTGGGCGCTGCTTCCAGTGATCGCACGCGACCAGCTGCACCTGGGCGCCGGCGGCTACGGCCTGCTCATGGCAAGTTTCGGCATCGGCGCCGTGGTCGGCGCGCTGTCGATTCCACGGCAGTTGCAGAAGCAGACGCTGCACGCGGTGGTTACGTCGGGCGTCCTGCTGTGGACGGTGGCGGCACTGCTTATCGCCGCCACGGACATCACCTTAATCGCCCTCGCCGGCACCTTTGGTGCGGGCGTCGCGTGGGTGTGCGTCCTCGCCAGCCTGTCGGCGGGAACGCAGAGCGCCGCGCCGGCCTGGGTACGCGCGCGCGCCGTCGCGATGAACCTGGTCGCCGTGCAGGCGAGCCTCGCGCTGGGCAGCGTACTGTGGGGGTCGCTGGCCTCCGCCGCCGGAACGCACCTCGCGCTCGCGGCGTCGGCCATCCTGATGTTCGTGCTGAACGTGCTCAACCGGCGCGTGCGCGTCGCGATGGGCAACGAAGCCGACGTCACGCCAGCCGTCCAGTTGCCGGACCTCGCGATCGCCGTCGAACCGCTGCCCGACGACGGACCGGTGCTTATACAGATCGAATACGTGGTCCCTCCTGAGCAGCGCGAGGAATTCCTCCGCGCGATCCACGCGGTGGAGCCGACGCGACGACGCAACGGCGCGACGAGCTGGCGCGTGTTCCGCGACATCGCCGAGGACGGCCATTACGTCGAGCGCTACATCATCAATTCCTGGGCGGAGTACGTCCGCCTTCGGACGCGAATGACGATGACCGACCGCCAGTTGCAGGACCGTGTCGTGGAACTCCAGCGGCCCGACGTACCGATTCGGGTGTCGCGGCTGATCGGCGTTAGTGCGGAGGAACAGGCGCGATCCGCTGGTTGACTGCACGGGTTGAACGCATTGAACGCTCCGCGTCGCCGCCAAAGGCCGCCCCGGCCGTATGATGGCGCCATTCCGACCGAAGGACCTGGAACATGGAACCGAACATTGCCCGAATAGAAGCGCTGATCCGCGAACTGTTGGTCGAGATCGGCGAGGACCCGGACCGCGAAGGGCTGGCGCGCACGCCGCTGCGTGTCGCGCAGGCCTATGCCTTCCTCACGTCCGGCAACCGGACGGACATCGACAAGCTGATCAACGGGGCGATCTTCACGCAAAAGACCAACAGCATGGTCATCGTGAAGAACATCGAGGTCTACAGCCTCTGCGAGCACCACATGCTGCCGTTCTTCGGCCGTTGCCACATCGGGTACATTCCGGATGGCCGCGTGTTCGGGGTCAGCAAGCTGGCACGGCTGGTCGACATGTACGCGCGCCGCCTCCAGCTGCAGGAGCGCCTGACCGAGCAAATCTCGCAGGCGGTGATGGATTCAATCGGCGCCACCGGCGTGGGCGTCATGATCGAAGCGCAGCACCTGTGCATGATGATGCGCGGCGTCGAGAAACAGAACTCGGTGATGGTGACGTCCTCCGTCGTCGGCCAGTTCCGCGACTCCACCGCGACGCGCGAGGAATTCATGTCGCTGATCGGGAATCGCGGGTCCTAGGTCTTTCCCTTCTTCAGCAGCGACTTCAGGTCGGCGAACGGCTGGTACGTCGCGCCGGATGCCGCGCTGCCACCTGCAGCCGCGTGCCCGTGCGCGGCCTCGAGCTGGCGCGAGTGCTCGTTGTCGTGACAATAGACGCAGAGCAATTCCCAGTTGCTGCCGTCCGGCGGATTGTTGTCGTGGTTGTGGTCGCGATGGTGCACGGTGAGTTGCGCCACGTTGCCGCGGTCGAATTCGCGCGCGCAGCGGCCGCAGATCCACGGGTAGATCGCCAGCGCCCGCTCGCGGTAGCCCGTCGCGCGCAGGTCGCCTGCGCGGCGCGCATCGGCGACGATGCGGTCGAGTTTCGCCGGGTCGGCCTTGCCTCCGCCGGATGTCGTCATCCGGACAACCGCTCCGCCCGCAGGCGATCATGGGCCGCGCCCATGGCGGCGAACGCGTCGCGCGCTGCCAGGGCGTCGCCGCGTGCGGCGGCCTTTTCCGCGTCGTTGCCATGCTCCGAGAGCAGCAGGGCCCGGCAGAGCCGCGCCCGGTTGAGTTCGAGCCGGCTGCCGGTCTGCCCGAACAGCGCGATGGCCCGATCGAACGACGCCAGCGCTTCTTCGTGGCGCCCTTGCGCTGCGAAGACCTGTCCCTGCACGCGCACGTCCAGGGCCAGGTAATGCGGCGCGCCGGCGAATTCCGCGATCCCGATCGCCTGTGTCACGATGGCGGAGGCCTCGGCCACGCGGCCCGCGCGCAGGTGGGCCTCGCCGGCGGATCCCATCATGAAATTGCGCACGATGCCGTTCTCGGTGTCACGCACCAGCGGCAGGTATTGCGCATAGAAACGCACGGCCTCATCGGTGTCGCCGCGCCGCATCGCGGCATAGCCCGCCGCATGCAACGCCCAGGCGGATAGCACCAGTTGCCCCAGCTGCTCCGCACGCGCCAGCGCGCTCTTCGCGTGTTCGCGCGCCGCATCGTCGTCACCTGAGTCCGCCGCAATGATGGCGAGGCTGGGATCGAGCCATGTCGCCAAGCGGAATTCGCCGATTTGTTCGCATAGCTTGAGCGCATCCTGCGCCGCCGCGCGGGCTTCCGCCAATCTTCCCGTGCCGAGCAATGCCTGCACGGTGGCGAAATCCGCCCACGCCACGCGCGCGAGCGAGCCGCTCCGGGTCCCGAGCTCACGATCCCGCGCGGCATGGCTAAGCGTCTCCTTCCAGAGCCCGCGACCGGCGCAGTTCTCGGCCAGGAACTCGTAACCGTTGGCCATCGCGAGTGGATAGTTCTTGCGCTCTCCGAAGGCGATGCTCTTGCGCGACCAGTCGTCGCTGACCGAGTATTCCAGCAGGTGCTGGTTGGCGCCAGCCAGGAAGGAATAGATGCTGGCCAGCGTCGCCGGATCGTCGAGCGGCTCCGCCAGCTGCCGCGCCCGCTCGAGGAATTCGATGGCCTTCCGATGCTCGGTACGATAGTGGTGGTAGCGGCCGACGAACGCCATCGACATGGCCAGCTCGTTTGTCTGGATTGCGGGATCGAGCTCGGCCAGCGCCTCCTCGAGGTACGGGAGCCCGCGCGCGTCGCCGACCTGGCAGTACACCTGTCCGATCTTCGACTTGAGCGCGGCACGGGCGTCGCGTGCGCTCACGCGGGCAAGCGCGCGCTCGTAGCTCTCGATCGCTGCGGCGACGACGCCGCGCGCCTCGTGCGTGTCGCCGATCAGCTCGTCGATCGCGGCCATGTCGGAGTCACGATGCAGCGCTTCGGCCGATTCCCGCGCCTGGTCCAGGAACTTGAGCGCCTCGTCCAGCGCAAACACGCGAGTGGCATTGCGAGCCGCGCGGCGCGCGTAGGCGAGCGAACGCGGCAGGTCACCCGCCTGCATGAAATGGTGCGCGAGGTCCTGCGCGTGACCATCCGCGCCCGGACCGGTTGCCTCACCCTCGCTGACGGTCGCGTCATGCGTGTTCTCCAGCGCCTCGCCGATGCGCTGGTGCAGTCGGCGACGACGGATGGGATTCAGCTCCTCGTACAGGACCTCGCGGATCTTGTCATGCGTGAACGCGAAGCTATCGTCGCCGCCCGTCGACGACGCGCCCGGACCGCCGCTGTTGGCGCGGATGAGTTGCGCCGAGGTCGCCTCGTCCAGCGCGTCGAGCAGCGCGTCCTCGCCTGCCGCCGATGTCGCGGCGAGCTCCCGGAACGCAAAGACCTTGCCCAGCGCCGCCGCCGTACGCAACGCGTCCACCGCCGGCTCGGAAAGCCTGTTGAGCCGCCGTCCGATCGCCTCCTTCACGCTTTGCGGAATGGCCAGCTCGTGCGTTTCCTTGCGGCCCCAGCGATCGCCGTCGCGGTAGATCTCGCCTTGTTCGATAAGCGATTTGATGACCTCCTCGACGAAAAACGGATTACCTTCGGTTTCGCGGTAGAGTGCCTCGGCGAATTCATCCGACACGTTCGCGACGCTGAACAGCGTCGCCAGCAGATGGCCGGTGTCCGCGCGGTTCAGGCGCGACAACGCGATCCGCGTGCCCAGGCGCTCGCGATTCCACTCGACCAGCGCTCCCGCGAGCGGATGCGCTCGGTCGAGCTCGATCTCGCGGTAGGCGAGGAGAAAGAGCACGCGGTCGTTGCGGAGGTGCCGCAACAGGTAATGCAGAAGCGACAGCGTGCCCTGGTCGGCCCAGTGGACGTCGTCGACAAACACCATGAGGCCGCGTTCGGCGGCGAGATGCTGCAGGAAGCGCGCCGCGTTGTCGAATAGGCGCATCCGCTCCTCGCTGGGCGAAAGCGCAGCGTTGGGGGCAAGCGCGCCGAGCTTGGCTTCGATTTCGGGTGCGAACTTGGCGATTTCCGGTGCGGTGGTGCCAAGCGCGCTGCGCAGCTGTTCCGTACCCTGCCGCCGAGTCCACTCGCGGAACGCCTCGACGAACGGCAGGTAGGGCGTCGTGGCCTCATACTCGTAGCATCCGCCGCGCAACAGCGTCGCGCCGCTCTTCTGCGCGTGGGCAATGAGGTCCTGCGCCAGGCGCGTCTTGCCCACGCCGGGCTCGCCAGAGAGCAGCACTAGCTGCCTGCGCGCCTGCTGCGCATTGGACCAGTGCTCGCGCAGCTGCATCGCCTCGCTGTCGCGCCCGACCAGCTGTCCACGCACCAGTCGCGAGAGCGGCGTGGTGGCGCCCGTCGCGACATCCTCCACGCGCAATGGCGGAAAGTCCGACGGCAGGTCGGCGGCGACGAACTGGTAGATACTTTCCGGTTCGGCTATGCCGCGCAACTTGTGCGCGCCCAGGTCACGCAGCGTCGTCCCGGGCGGCAGCGCCTGCCGGACGAGGTCCGCGGCGGCCGTCGACAGCAGCGTCTGCCCGCCGTGGCCGGCGGTCATCACGCGCTGGACGCGCGCCAGCGTGAGCGACGAATCGTATTCGCCGCCTCGCGCCTCCACGGTGCCGGTGTGCAGTCCCATGCGCACGCGCACGGCGCCGACGTCGCCCCAGCGTTCCTCGTGGAATGCGCGCTGCGCGGCGAGCGCCGCGGCCAGCGCGTCGTCGGCGTCCTCGAACGCCGCGCAGAAGCCGTCGCCCAGAACCTGGAACACATGCCCGCGATGGGCGCCGATCGCATGCTGCAGCAACGCGTTGTGGCGGACGATCGCCGCCTTCATCGCCTCGGGATGCTGTTGCATGAGGCCCGTCGATCCTTCGATGTCCGTGAAGAGGAAGGTCACGGTGCCGCTGGGCAGGACGTTCATGGGACGTCGAGTCTGCCACTACTTTCCAGCGTGCGCCACCGACGCGGCACCGTAACGCGGCCGTTATACAATGCGCGTCCCTCAAGTTGAGTACGCCATGTCCTTTGCACAACGCCTCAATTCGCTGACCCCGGAGACGCTGCGGGGCCTCAACCGCGGCATCGAGAAGGAAAGCCTGCGCGTGCGCCCGGACGGCAAGCTTGCGTCCACGGCGCATCCAGAGCTGCTGGGATCGGCGCTGACACACCCGCGCATCACCACCGATTTCAGCGAGTCGCAGCTGGAGCTCATCACCGGCGTGCATCCGGATGCTCAAAGCTGCGTCGACGAGCTAACCGAGATCCATCAAGTCGTCTATCGCGCCATTGGCGACGAGTTGCTCTGGTGCGCGAGCATGCCGTGCGGCCTTCCCACCGACAACTCCATACCGCTCGGCAAGTACGGCACGTCTAACGTGGGCCGCGCCAAGCACGTCTACCGCACCGGCCTGTCCTATCGCTATGGACGGCGCATGCAGACCATTTCAGGCATCCATTACAATTTTTCCTTGCCGGACCCGCAGTCCAACGACGCCTATTTCGCGCTGATCCGCAACTTCCGACGCCATTCGTGGCTGCTGCTCTATCTCTTCGGCGCGTCGCCCGCGGTATGCGCGAGTTTCGTCGCCGGCCGCCCGCACGAATTGCAGTCGCTGAACGAGGGCACCCGTTACCTGCCCTATGCAACGTCGCTGCGCATGGGTCGCCTCGGGTACCAGAGCGATGCGCAGTCGTCGCTGAAGGTCAGCTACAACAGCCTCGAAACCTATGCGGGATCGCTGCAGGACGCGCTCACCCGTCCTTATCCGCCCTACGAGGACATCGGCGTGCGGACCGGCGACGACTATCGCCAGCTGGCCACCAGCATGCTGCAGATCGAGAACGAGTTCTACGGCACCATCCGTCCCAAGCGCGTGATTCGACCAGGCGAGCGACCACTGCACGCGCT
>Ga0302323_100003971_pt1 | contig 12033 bp, 7 predicted proteins | sample Fen_T0_3_FD_201950 | JGI IMG/M metagenome (GOLD analysis project Ga0302323, IMG submission 201950) | Peat permafrost microbial communities from Stordalen Mire near Abisko, Sweden - Fen_T0_3 | ecosystem: Environmental > Terrestrial > Soil > Wetlands > Permafrost | place: Sweden: Abisko... | reverse complement strand
CGATCGCGGCGACGGCCGACCTGCTCGTGCGGCAGCACCGGGACGCCCTGTCGCGGGCCCGCTACCTGGTGGTGGCGCATCCGAACTGGTGGGGCAAGCCACCGGCGCTCATGGCCGGGTGGATGGACCGCGTCATCGTCCCCGGGGTGGCATACCGGCTCGACCGTCGCGAGGGGCTCCCGACGCCGCTGCTGCAGCTGCGCGGGGTGCTGGTGCTCAACACCGGGGACACGCCGCCGGAACGGGAGAGCGAGGTCTTCGGCGACCCGCTGGACGCGATCTGGCGCCGGTGCGTCGGTGCCTACCTGGGGCCCGGCCCGGTCCGCCGCCTGCTCGCGGGCCCGATGGGCGGATCGACCCCCGAACAGCGCCGGGCCTGGCTGGACCAGGCCGGGGACCTCGCCGCCACGCTGCAGCGCACCGGACCCGCCGAAGGTCGGTGACGGGACGGTCAGACGCCGGCGGCGGTGACGATCGCGTCCGTGGCGAACCCGGCCAGCAGGCCCAGCAGCAGGCCGACGGCGAGCAGCTCGCTGCGCCGGGCCTTCGCGGCGATCCCGAGCAGCTGGACCACGACGTAGAGGATCGAGCCCGCGGCCAGGCACAGGAACACCACGCTCACCGGCTCGCTCGTGAAGCGGTGCCCGATCGCCGTCCCCACGAACGTGGGACCGCCGCCGATCAGCCCGAGCAGGCCGAGGAGGGCCCAGCTGGGGCGCTCGGCGTCCTCGTCGGCCGCGAGCGGCGCCACGATGCCGAAGCCCTCGGTGGCGTTGTGCAGGCCGAAGCCGATGACGAGCACGGTCGCCAGGCCGATCTCACCGGCCGCCGCAGACTGGCCGATCGCCAGGCCCTCCGCGAAGTTGTGCAGGCCGATCCCGACGGCGATGAGCAGTGCCAGCCGCCGGGCGGGCGACCAGTCCGCGAGCGCCGACGAGCGGGACCGCGCCTCGGCGGCGCTCATCGCTCCCGGCCCGTGGGGGGCGACCGCCGCCGAGTGCCGTCGTTGCATCCAGCTCTCGTAGGCGACGAGCCCGAGCAGCCCGACGGCGAGGCTGCCCGCGAAGAGGGCGCCGTACCCGGCCGTCGCGGCGGCGTCGCCCTTGCCCTCGTGCAGGTCGGCGAGACCGGCGTCGATCGGCTCCCATGCGGCGGCCAGCACGTCCCAGAAGAGGAAGAGCAGCACCCCGATCGCCAGCGCGTTCAGCAGCACCCGCAGGCCGGGGGCCGGGGCGCGCAGACGGCCGAGGGGCAGCCCGAGCACGATGGTCACCCCGGCGATCGCGCCCAGCAACAGCGTCTGGGACAAGGACATGACGGCTCCCCTCTTAGGTAAGGCTCACCTAAGCTGACAGAAGCACCGGTCGGGCACAAGACCCGCAGGTCATACGTGATGCAGTAGGCACCGTCCGCGAGCCGGGCAGGCGGAGGACGGGGCCGCGCCGTCCGGGTCGAAGGTCCCCGTCGGGCGGTCAGCCGGCCGCCGCCGCCCGCCGCAGCAGGCGTTCCAGGACGCGCGCGTCGCCGAGGCGGCGGCGCAGCTCCCGTTCCAGGCCGGAGATCGGGTAGAGGTTCTGCGGCGCCCGCGGGTCCTTGTAGGCCGTCGAGGCGTAGCGGCCGAGCACGGCCTGGCTGAGCCCGGCCAGCCGGACCGCCTCGTCGACCGGGGCGTCGGCGCTGCACTCCACCCGGACGACGCCCGCCCACGGCGAGGCCACCGGCCCGGGCAGGCGCAGGTACCAGGTGCGCCGCTCCCAGCTCGTGCCCATCTGGAAGACCGGCGTCCGCTCGCCCGGCGCCAGGCGCACCACGACCGCCTGCTGGCGGCCGGTGAGGTACGCCGTCCGGTGGGTCTTGATCATGCCGAGGGTGCGGGGGAGGTGGGTGCGCCCCCGCAGCGGCCCGTCGACGACGAGCAGGTCGTCACCGACGGGAGGGTGGTCGGTCGTGCCGCGGGCGTCGACGGCGACGGCCACCTCGAGCTCGGCGAGCTGGTTCTGCAGGGCCGCCGACAGGGCCGCGCCCACCGGCCGGACGCGCCGCGCGTCCACGGTCCGCGCCGTCCACGTGCCGGCGCCCGTCACGACGTCGTCCGCGCCCTCGGCCGTGGTGAACAGGCCCCGCTGCGTCCGCGCGGACACCAGGTGCGCCTGCCCGGGGCAGCAGCAGACGACACCCGCCGCGTACGACGCGCAGAGGGCGAGCCCGGCGTCGGTGCCGCCGTCGACCGGGGCGCCGCCGTGGCCCGGGACGCCGGTGTCGACCCAGGCGCGGGCGTCGATGCGGCGCACGCCGTCGACGAACAGGACGCGCGACGGCGGCTCCACCCCGCGCGGCACGGCCACCGGCGCCCAGGCCGCCGCGGGCACCTCGACGTCGGTGTCGATCCGGGCGCTGGAGTCGTCCAGGTCCTCGTCGAACTGGAGGCTGGACCCGTAGGCGGGGTCCCAGGTGTCGATGCTGAACCGCATCCGAGGGCCGGCCGGGAGGCCGGTGGGGACCGTCACACCGGCTCCCGGACGATCGTCGAGGTGCGCTCGCTGCGCGACACCGTGAACCGCACCGGGATCCGCTCGGCGAGCCCGCCCACGTGGGTGACGACGCCGACCATGCGGTCGGCCTGGGCGAGGTTCTCCAGGGTCGCGGCGACGGTGTCGAGCGTGGCCTCGTCGAGGGTGCCGAACCCCTCGTCGAGGAAGACCGAGTCCAGCGTGGTGCCCGCGCCCGCGGCCAGGTGCTCCATCCGGGTGGACAGGGCGAGGGCGAGCGCGAGGCTCGCCTGGAAGGTCTCGCCGCCCGAGAGGGTCTTCACCGGCCGGCGGGAGTCGGCGTCCGCGTGGTCGACGACGACGAACTCGCCGTGCTCGTGCGTCAGCTCGAACTGTCCGGCCGACAGGTCGAGCAGCCGGGCCGAGGCGTCGACGACGAGCGTGTCCAGGGCCGCCGCGGTGAGCCACCGCTGGAACTTCGCCGCCGACAGCAGGTCGGCGAGCTCGTGCGCGACCGTCGCCGCCTCGGCGGCCGCGTCGCGGCGCGCGGTGACGTCGGCCGCCTCGGCGCGGCGCTCGCGCATCCGTTCCAGGTCCTTCCCGACCTGCGCGACCGCGCGGGCCACGGCCGCCGACGCCCCCGACGCGGCCGACGCCCCCGACGCGGCCGGCCCGGGCTCGCCGTCCGGCCGGACGCCGTGCTGCGCCAGCAGGTCGGCCAGGTGGCGGCGGCGCCCGGCGTGGTCCGCCTCGGCGGCGTCCAGCGCGCGGCCGGCCTCGGCCAGCTCGCCCGCGCGCCCGGCCGCCTCGGCGCTCGCCCAGGCCGTCAGCGCGGCCCAGTCGGCGAGCAGCTCGCGGCCCGCGAGCTGCGGGGGAGCGGCGATCCCGGCGAGCGCGTCGCGGGCCGCCTGCAGGCCCGTGCGGGCCCGGTCGTGGGCGGCGCCGAGATCGTGCAGGGCCCCGCGGGCGCCGTCGAGCGCCGATCGCGCCCGCCGGACGACGTCCCGCGCCGCGTCGGCGGCCCGCTGCCGCGCGTCGAGGTCGGCGAGGCGTCGCCGGACGTCGTCCGGGGTGCCCCTGAGCGACGCGGCCAGCTCGGCCAGCCGCGCCTGCTGCCGCTCGACGTCGGTGCGGGCGCGGTCCTGGCGCAGCGCGGCGCCCGTCAGCTCCTGCGCGGTGGACCGGTGGACGCCCTCGGCGCCGGTGAGGGCCTGGACGGCGGCGGCCAGGGCGCGGGACCGGTCCTGGGCGAGGGCGGCGGCGTCGACCAGGGCCGCGCGCCGCCGTCCCGCCTCGGCGGCCGCCCAGCCGGCGAGGTCGCGCCAGGAGGTCTCGACGTCGCCGCCGGGGGCGGGGGCGCCGAGGGCCACGAGCGGATCCCGGGTGGTCAGGAGGCGCCCGCCCAGCGCGTCGAGGTCCGCGCGGGCGGTGCCGGCCGCCCGGACGGCGTCCGCGTGGGCGGTGCGGGCGGCGTCGTGGCGCCGCCGGGCCTCGCCCGCGCGTGCGTCCAGGGCCCGGACGGCGGCGAGCCGGTCGCGGACGGCGGCCACGTCCGCCGCGCCGCCGGGGCCGCCGCCGGGGCCCTCGTCGGGGCCGTCGGCCAGGCGGGACCGCAGCTCGGCCAGCCGGGCCTGCGCCGCCGTCAGGTCGGCCCGGCGGGCGGCGACGTCGGCGGTCGCGGCCTTCTCGCCGTCCTGGGCGGCCTCCAGGGCGGTCCCGGCGCGCTCGACCCGCCGCCGGGCCGCCGCGACGGCGTCGCCGCCCGGGGTGGCGGGCGGGACGGCGGGCACGGTCTGTGCGCACACCGGGCAGGGGTCGCCGGGGTGCAGGTCGCCCCGCAGCGTGGCCGCCAGGTCGAGCCGCTGCGCCGCGGCCAGGTCGTCGCGGGCGGCCTGCGCCTCGCGGGCGGCGGCGCCGCGGGCCCGCTCGGCGGCGTCCAGGGTGGCCCGGGCCGCGGCCAGCGCGTCGGCCAGCGCGGCGGCGCGGGCGGTGACGGCGTCCCGGGCCTGCAGGTCGTCGAGGCGCGCCTGCAGGACGGCGGCGTGGGGGGAGGCCCCCAGCCGGTCGGCCAGGTCGCGCAGCTCGGCGTCGACCGCGGCCAGGTCGGCGGCGGCGCGCCCGGCGGCGTCCGCGGCCTGTGCGGCCCGGGCGACGGCGGGTTCCAGGCCGCCCGGCACCCGGACGCCGTCCAGCAGGTCGAGCTCGGCGCGCAGCCGGTCGGCGTCGGCGAGGGCACGCCGGTGCCCGGCCGCCGCCTCGTCGTGGGCGGCGCGGGCCAGGTCGAGGGCCTCGCGCGCCTGCGCGTCGGCGGCGGTGGCCCGGCCCAGCAGCGTCCCGGCGTCGGCCAGGGCCGCCGTCGCGACCGGGAGCGCGGCCTGCAGCCGGGCCCGCTCGGCGTGGTCGCGGGCGGCCTGCTCCAGGGCGCCGCGCTCGCCCGCCACGGCCGCGAGCGCGTCGCGCGCCGCGTCGTCCGCCGCCGTCGCCGCGCGGTCGGCGGTCTCGGCGGCCTCGACGTCGGCCCGGGCGGCGGCCAGCCGGGCGTCCAGGCCGGTGACGTCGTCGGGCGTGCGGACGGCGGCGAGCGCGGCGTGCTCGTCGACCAGACGGTCGCGGTGGCGGCGGGCGGCGTCCCCGGCCTCACGGGCCGCGGCCAGCGCGGGCAGGATCTCGCCGTCCACCGTGGCCGCGAGCCCGGTCAGGGCCTCGTGCCGCACCCGCAGGGCGTCCTCGGCGTCCTGGGTGGCGCCGGCCAGTTCGGCGAGGCGGCGGTCGAGGTGGTCGGCGGTCTGCCGCTCGGCGGCCGAGCGCTGGTGGGCCCGGCGGGCGATCTCGTCGTAGCGGTCGGCGCCGAGGAGCTTGAGCAGGATCTTCTGCCGGGCGCTCGGCTTGGCGTGCAGGAACTCGGAGAAGTCGCCCTGCGGCAGCACCACGCACGTGCAGAACTGCTCGAACGTGAGCCCGAGGAGCCGCTCCACCTCGCTCTGGGTCTGGCCGTCGGCCGCGAGGACCTCGGTGACGTCGTCGGGGGCACCGGTGGCCGCCGGGTCGGCGAACCGCTCGAGCCGGCTGGTGTGCGCGAACCCGGTGGCGCCCCGGCGTCGCACCTCGCGCGCGACGACGTAGCGGTGGCTGCCGACGTCGAACACCAGCCGGACGGTCGCCCGGTTCGTCGTGGGGGCGAGCGCGTTCCGGACGATCTTCGCGTCGTCCCAGCGGTGCACCGACCCGTAGAGGCCGAAGGTGATCGCGTCGATGACGGTCGACTTGCCCGCACCCGTCGGCCCGACGAGCACGAAGAAGTCGGCGCCGGTGAAGTCGACGACGGCGCGGTCGCGGAAGGAGGCGAAGCCCTCCAGCTCGAGCAGCACGGGACGCACGGCGGTCCTCCCGGATCAGGTCCGCGCCCGGTCGCGGACCGGCGCCGGGTCGTCGGGGTCGTCCTCGGGGTCGTCCTCGTGCAGGGACTCGCTCAGGGTGGCGAACAGCCGCTCCAGCCGGGGATCGGCGATCCCGCGCTCGGCGCAGAAGTCCGCGAACAGCTCCGCCGGGGTGCGGGCGGCGCTGCGCCCGGCCGCGGGCCGGTGGACCGGGTCGGCGAACCGGGGGTCGATCCGCACGACGAGCGCGTTCGGCAGCACCTGGCGCACCTCGTCGGTGAGGCCCGCGCGGTACGGCTCGGTGACGTCGACGCGCAGGTAGTCGTCGCCGAAGCCCGCCGCGGCCTCCGCCAGCTCCTCGACCGTCCCCGCGACCGTGCGCAGGCGCCGTCCCGCCCGCATCGGCAGCTCGGTGACCCGGGCCGGGGTGGTCGGGGTGGCCTCCACGAGCAGGGTGACGTGCGTGTTGTCCTGCTCGCCGAAGTCCACCGCGTAGGGCGCGCCGCAGTAGTGCACCGGGCACGCCGCGGGCACCTGCTGGCGCCGGTGCAGGTGGCCGAGCGCCACGTAGTGCGCGTCGGCGGGGAACGCCACCGCGGGCACGTGGTACTCGAAGATCGTGTGGGCGGGCCGCTCGCCGCCCGCACCCGTGACGGCGCCCGTCACCGTCAGGTGCGCCATGACGACGTTGACGGCGTCCGGCGCGAACCCCGCCGTCAGCGACCCGATGACGCCGCGCACCAGCTCGTCGTAGCGGGCGCCGTGCTCGGCGGGCGTGCCCTGCACCAGGTCGACGGCGCGCACCGCGAACCGCTGGGAGAGGAACGGCAGGACGGCGACGCGCACCTGCTCCCCGGTGGACGCCGCCCGGAACGTGACGACGCCCCCGCGGTCCGCGCGCCGCGGCGTCCCGACGACGGTGATCCCGGCGACGTCCATGAGGGGCCGGTAGGCGTCGAACGTCGCCGCGTGGTCGTGGTTCCCGGCGAGGACGACGACCTGCGCGCCGGTGCCCCGCAGCGCCAGCAGGGTCTGCACGACCAGGCGCTGGGCCTGCGCCGACGGGGTCGAGGAGTCGTAGACGTCGCCGCAGACGAGAACGGCGTCCGCGGCCTGGTCGCGCGCATGGGCGACCAGCTCCGCCAGGACGGCGGCCTGCTCGTCGAGGCGCGGGCGCCCGCGCAGGACCCGGCCGACGTGCCAGTCGGACGTGTGCAGGAACCTCATCGGGCCTCCCGGGCGCTCAGAACGGCGGCCTGTCATCGTCGAGCGCGTCGTCGAGCGGCATCGGGAGGCGGGCGAACGGGTCGGGTGCGGTCCCCTTCGCCGTCCCGTTCGCCGCCCTCCCGGCTGCCGTCACGGGTTCGGCCGCGGCCTCGCTGAGGCGGGTCGCCCACGCCGGGAAGGGGAACTCGACGGCGAGCGGCACCGGGATCTCGGGCTGGCTGACGAACATCGTGCCCGGCTTGGCGAGCGTCGCGCGGGTGCGCTGGCTCGCCGGCAGGAACCCGTACTCGGGCCGCGCGGCCTCCGACGGGTCGAGCCGTCCGACGATCTTGACGCTGCTGTTGGAGACGATGCGCCGCTCCACCTCGCTCGCGGTCTGCTGGGCCCCGACGAGGATGATCCCCAGGCTGCGCCCGCGCTCGGCGATGTCGAGCAGCACCTCCTTGATGGGCGAGCTGCCCTCGCGGGGCGCGTACTTGTTCAGCTCGTCGAGCATGGTGAAGAGCAGGCCCTGCGGCCCGGCGGCCTCCTTGCGGGCCGTCTCGGCGGCGAGGACGACGCCGACGACGAAGCGCTGGGCGCGCTCGGGCAGGTTGTGCAGGTCGACCACGGTCACCTGGTGGTCTGCGGTGGAGATCCGCCGTCCGGGGGTCTGCGGGAGGTCGCCGCGCAGCAGCGGGGTCAGCGCCCGCACCGACGAGCGCAGCCGCCGCAGGAACGCGTTCACGGTCCCGATCCCGGTCACCGGTCCCGCCCACCGGGTGCGGGTCGCCTCGTCCTCGAGCCGGGCGGTGACCAGCGTGACCAGGTCGGGCCAGGTGCGGGCCGTCTCGCCGTCGACGACGACCGCGCCGTCCGGCGTCGTCGTCACCTGGGCGAGCTGCGCGGCGACCTGGTGGACGACCATCGTGTACTGCTGGCGCTCGTCCTCGGCGTCGGCGAACGCGTAGGGCAGCAGGCCGTCGCGGCAGAACTCGGCGAGCGTCCACCAGAACGCCGAGACCCCGGTCGTGCGGCCGGTCACGTGCGGGCGTCCGGTGGTGTCGCCGGGCAGCGGCGGGGCGAAGAACCCCGCCGACGCGAACGGCGCGGCGGGCAGGCCGAGCCGGGCGTAGACGGCGCGGGCGCCGTCGTCGAGGCGGGTGTTGGGCCGGTCCAGGAAGAGCAGGTCCTCGCCCTTCACGCTGAAGACGAGCGCCTTCGCGTTGAGCGCCCGCCGCCCGAGCACGCCCGAGGTGAAGAGGGCGTGCAGCAGGAACAGCGCGAAGCTCGTCTTCGTCGCGACGCCGGAGATCCCGCTGATCGACACGTGCGCGCCGCGCGTGCCGTCGAGGAAGTCGAGGTTGACGAAGACCGGCTCGCCGTCCCGGCCCAGCCCGACCGGCACCTTGCGGTCCATGACGTCGAAGTACAGGGCCTGGGCGCGCTCCTCGCCGCCGGCCCGGCGGGCGGGCGAGCCCGGGCGTGGCGGCACGTAGACCTCCGGCTCGACCCGCGTCGTCGTGACCTCGGCGATCTCCTGGACGGCGGCGGGCAGCACGCCGTCGGAGATGAGGAACACGTCCGACCCGAAGCTCGCCCCCTCGTGCCGCGCCCGCACCTGGGTCACGATCCCCGCCGTCAGCACCGGCCCGACGCCGGGCACGTGCCGCACGGTCGCCACGACGTCGTCGAGCTGCAGGTACGCGTCCGCGTCCAGGGCGACGTGGAAGAGCAGCGGCGTCGAGTCCTCCGTCCCCAGGACCCGGCCCACCGTGGCGCCCTTCGCCGTCCGCCCGTCCATCACCCTCCGCTCACCGCTCCGGCCGCCCGGCCCTCCGCCCGGCGTCCCGTCCCGCCCGATTCTCACCCCCCGCCGGTCGCCACCGGGCCACGACCCGCGAGAACCCCTGCGGACGTCACCTGACGGCGGGCCGCGGGGAAGGAGAGACTGAGGGCCCGGCTCGACGGCGTGCGCCGAGCGGCGGACCGTGGACGAGGAAGTGATCATGACAGCGGACATCCCTCCGGGCGCAGCGACGCCCCGGCCGCAGGCCGCGATGAAGGACGTCGCGCGGCTGGCGCGGGTGTCGCACCAGACGGTCTCCCGGGTGATCAACGGCAGCACCCAGGTGCGGCCCGACACCCGGATGCGCGTGCTCGCCGCGATGCGCACCCTCGGGTACCGGCCGAACAGCGCCGCCCGCGCCCTGGTCACCGGCCGCACCCAGGTGATCGGCGTCGCGCTCATGGAGGGGCACTACTTCGGGCCGGCGTCGGCGCTCGCGGGCGTCGAGGGCGCCGCCGAGCGGATGGGCTACGCCGTCACGGTCGCCAACGTGCACGGCACCCTGTCCACCCGGTTGGGGGACGCCGTGACCCGGCTGATCCGCCAGGGCGTGGACGGCGTCGTCGTGATCGCGCCGATCCACGGCGACGAGACGTCGCTCGACGACCTGGCCCACGAGGTGCCGCTCGTCGCGGTGCAGGGCGCGCCCGAGGGCCGGTTCAGCACCGTCGTCGTCGACCAGACCGAGGGCGCCCGGCTGGCCACCCGGCACCTGCTCGACCTCGGCCACGCCACGGTCTGGCACGTCGCCGGACCGCAGGAGTGGTTCGAGGCGCAGGACCGCCTGAAGGCCTGGCGCGCCGTCCTGCAGGAGGCGGGCGCCGAGGTGCCGCCGCACCTGCCCGGCGACTGGAGCTCGCAGAACGGGTACAAGGCCGGGCTCCTGCTGGCCCGCATCCCCGAGGTCACGGCCGTCTTCACCGCGAACGACCCGACCGCGCTCGGCCTGCTGCGGGCGCTGTCCGAGCAGGGACGGCGGGTGCCGGACGACGTCAGCGTGGTCGGCTTCGACGACATCCCCGACTCGGAGAACTTCATCCCCCCGCTGACGACGGTCCGCCAGGACTTCACCGAGATCGGCCGCCGCAGCGTGGCCCGCCTCCTGGACCTGATGGGACGCGGCCAGGACGCCGAGGGGGAGCGGTCGGTGATCCGGCCCACCCTGACGGTCCGCCACAGCACGGCCCCCCCACGCCCCGGAGGAACGCCCCCGCCGTGAGCATGCAATCCGGGAACGGCCGCCCCGTGCGTGACCCGGGGTGATCGTTCGCTGCAGGGACAGGATCGCGGAACATCGGGGTGGCCAGGGCGACCCCGATGTTCCGCAGAACGCCCGGCTCGGGCGCGCGGGTCCCCGCCGGATCGCAGGATCACGACCGGGGTGGGTGGTCAGGTGTCCTTGCCCAGGAAGGTCACCAGGGCGTCGATGAAGGCGGGGTTGCGCAGGACCGCGCCGTGGTCGCCGTCGACGAGCAGCAGCTCGGCGCCGGGGACGGCGTCGGCGAGCACCTGCGGCCGGGTCGCGAGCTCGTCCTGGCGGCCCGCGAGCACGAGCGTGGGCACCCGGACGGCGTCGAGCGGCATCGGTGCCTGGTGCATCGCGGCGGCCTGCGCCGCCAGGGCCAGCCGGTCCGAGCCGGTGGTGTCGATCCAGGCGCGGAAGCCCGCGGCCGTCGGGTGGACGACGGACGCCGGGTCGTCGGCGAGCAGGGCGTCGCGCAGCGCGTCCGGGGGCAGGGCGCGCCGGTCGACGCCGCCGACCTCCACCACGGCGGAACCGACGCCCCCGATCGCCAGGCGGCGCACGCGCGGGTCGCGGGCGGCGACGAGCAGCGCGACGATCGCGCCCATCGAGTAGCCGGCCAGGTCGACGGCGGGGGCGCCCAGCTCGTCGATCAGGGTCGACACGTCCTGCGCCATCCGGCCCTCGCCGTACCGGGCGGGGTCGTGCGGCTTGGCGGAGCGGCCGTGGCCCCGCGCGTCCAGGGTGACGACCCGCCGTCCGGCGGCCGTGAACGCGGCGACCGTGCCGGGGTCCACCCAGTCGATCTCGCCGCTCGCCCCGAAGCCGTGGTGCAGCACGACCGGCGACCGGTCGCCGTCCGGGCCGGTGGAGGTGTAGAAGATCTCGATCCCGTCGGTGGCTCGGAAGGTCGGCATGGGCCCATGCTGGCACCCCGCCGCGACCGTCCCGGGGGCGGCCCGCCGGGGCGGGCGGGTCAGCCCGCCGGGGCGCGCGGGTCAGCGCGCCGGGGCGGGCAGGCGGACGGCGAAGGTGGCGCCGCGGCCCGGGGAGCCGGCCGCCTCCACGGTGCCGCCGTGCGCCACCACCACCTCGCGGACCAGGGCCAGCCCGACGCCGAACCGGCCGTCACCGTCCCCGCCGCCCGCGCCCCGGTGGTGCCGCTGGAAGAGGCGGGGGGCGTCCGCCGGGTCGAAGCCCGAGCCCGTGTCCTGGACCACCAGCTCCACCGCGGGGTCCGCGGGGCGCCCGACCCGCGACGTCGAGACGCTCACCCGCACCTGCACGAGCCCGCCCGCCGGGGTGTGCCGCAGCGCGTTGGCCAGCAGCTCGCACACCACCCGGTGCAACGCCGAGGGCAGGCCGCGGACGAGCACCGGCGTCGGGGGACGCGTGAGCACGAGGGCGATCCCGCGCTCGAAGGCCCGGTCGATCTCGGCGGCGACGGCGGCGGCGGCGACCTCGCCGACGTCCACCAGGTCCGTCGGGACGTCCTGCGGGGAGGCGGCGAACCGGGCCGACAGCAGCAGGTCGTCGACCACCTCGCCGAGGCGGCGCGTGGTGCCGATCAGCCGGTCCAGGTCCGAGCGCTGCTCGGGGGGCAGCGGCACCGCGCGCCGGGCCATCAGCTGGGCGCGGGCGTGGATCTGGGCGATGGGTGCCCGCAGCTCGTGGCTCGCGTCCGCCACGAAGAGCCGCTGCCGCGACAGCGCCGAGGCCAGCGGGCCCACCGCCCGGCGCCCCGCGAGGAGCCCGGTGACGGCGGCGGCGAGCAGCGCGACCACCTCGACGGCGAGCAGCGCCTCGACGAGCAGCCGCCGGTCGGCCAGCTGGTAGCGGGCGTCGAACACGACCTGGACGACGTCGGCA
>Ga0302323_100003970_pt1 | contig 12033 bp, 10 predicted proteins | sample Fen_T0_3_FD_201950 | JGI IMG/M metagenome (GOLD analysis project Ga0302323, IMG submission 201950) | Peat permafrost microbial communities from Stordalen Mire near Abisko, Sweden - Fen_T0_3 | ecosystem: Environmental > Terrestrial > Soil > Wetlands > Permafrost | place: Sweden: Abisko... | reverse complement strand
GCTATTCAACGAGGTCGGCGATCGGCTGGCCGATATCGCATTCCTGGCACCGGTCGCCTTCTTGCCCGGAGCCTCGAGCTCGATCGTCCTCCTCGGGGTGGCGGCTGCCCTCCTGGCGTCATACGTCGGCATAACCACGCGGGCCGCCGGAGGACCGCGACTCTATCGCGGAGTCCTGTCCAAGCCGGGCCGCATGATCCTGTTGGCCGCGTGCAGCCTCTGGGCCCTGTTGGCAGGCCCCGCCACTCCATGGGGAGTGTTCGGGCCTCTGCTGCTGGCCGGCGGCTTGCTGACGGTAGCCGAGCGTTTGTTCGTAGCCATTCGTACGCTGGAGTAGGAGCGATGACACCTCTCGACCAGGCGTCCGCGATACTCCTGATCGGTTCAATCGCAGGGATGGCTGGCGCTGTCGCTTTCGCCCTGGTGCGTCGCGGGCGACCTGGAGGCGTGAGTTCGCGCACGGTGCTCGCGCGAGGCGGCTCGTACGCCCTCCTGGCATTGCTACTGAATGCCGCCGCCCGCACGGGAGTGCCGGGCATGGTGGTCCTGACGGGTGCCATATCCGCGGCCGGGCTGTACGAGTGGGGCCGCATGTTCGGGCTGCCACTCCACCACCGTGTTGCCATCATCATCGCGGGCCTGCTGATCATCGGCGGCATTGGTCGCGAGGGCGTGCATGCCACCGACTGGCTGGTTGGGGGATTGGTGCTGGCCGGCGCACTCTGGCCGGTGGTCCGGTCCGATACCGGCCGGGCGATTCGAGATCTGGGCACGGCGGCTGTTGGGGTTGCGCTCATCCCCGTCCTCCTGGCCCACGGGGTGGCCCTCGTCGTGGAGCGTGGCGGAGCTGGTGGAGCTCTGTTCCTCGCCCTCGCCACGGGTTGCGCCTTCTCCGACGTTGGGGCATTCGTGGTCGGCAAGACCTGGGGCCGCCATCAGCTGGCCCCTACGTTGTCGCCGAACAAGACACGGGAGGGGATGGTCGGCAACTTCGCCGGGGCAGCCCTGGGACTGGCGGTCTTCACGCCGACCCTCGCGGGGGTCTACGGCGCGCCGTTCCTCGTGGCCATGGTCCCGCTCGTGGCCCTCGGATCGGTCTGGGGCGACTTGCTCGAGAGCGCCGCGAAACGCGAGGCCGGGGTGAAGGACGCGGGCCGGTGGCTACCCGGCTTCGGCGGAATACTCGACCGGATCGACTCCCTGCTGATCACCGTCGCTCTGGCCTATTGGATAGCTCGCCTCGCCGGGGTGCCGCTGTGAGCCGGCCGGCCGGATGGCAGTTCTCGGGCCCCGCATGCACTGCGCGCGAAATCACCGCCAGGCTCGTTGGACCCGTACTCTCCATCTTCCTCGAGGGCCCTTCGGTTCATGGTGCCGAGCATCTCGATGAGCTGACCGGCCCGGCCCTGATCTGCCCCACCCACGCAAGCCATTTCGATTTCTCTGCCCTGCGCCTCGCGCTGGGCCCCAAGCACCGCCGGCGCATAGCCGTCACGGCCGCGGCAGACTACTTCACGGTCAGCCGGATGCGCTGGTTCTTCGCAGCCTGGCTTGGGGCCTTCCCGTTCGACCGCGGCGGACGGAGGACCAAGAGATCCCTGGAGGCCGCCGAATCCTTCCTGTCCGAGGGCTGGCATGTCCTCGTCTTCCCCGAAGGCACACGGTCGGTGAGCGGGGAGATCGGGCCCTTCCGGCCTGGCGTCGGTCTACTGGCCGCCCAGACTGGTTGCCAGGTGCTTCCGGTGCGTATCACCGGCATTTCCAAGGTCTTGCCCAAGGGATCCCGGCGACCCCATCGCGCCCCCGTCGAAGTCCGCTTCGGTGCGCCCGTCCGCGTCCAGAGCGGTGAGTCGCCGCGCGACTTCGCCGAACGCCTGGAATCGGTCATCCGCGCCTTGTAGGAGTGTCCTGATGTCTTTGCGCCGCCTTAGCCCCCGCGAGTATCTGGTCAATCTGGCCGGCGTCCTCGTGTCGATGCCTGTCTATTCGCGACGCGAATGGGCCCGGCGCCCCGACCTCGACGCCTTCGCCCTGCGCCGGGCCAGGGACATGGCAGTGTGGGCCGAAGCGAAGGTACCCATCTACCGGGAGTTGTATGGGAACGCCGGCGTGCAGCCGAACACCATCAAGACTCTCGACGACTTCCGTCGGCTGCCGCTCATGGACAAGGACTCGGTGCGGGCCGGCTATCCCGCCCGTTCGGTCGCCGAAGGGATTGACCTGCGGCGCTGCCTGCTGTCGACCTCGTCCGGCTCGTCGGGCCGCATGATGACGGTTCCCCACCTGGCCGATCGCTTCTGGCCCTATCTCGTTTCTGGGCAGAGGATGCTTCGCTGGGCGACGGCCGACCACTATCCGTTCTGGTATCGCCAGGCCTACGTCTACACCTCGGAGTACCCGCTGCTACGCGTGCCGGGCCTCTACCCCATGAAGTTCATCCCCACCGCCGCGGACCCGGAGCGAGTCCTCGAGGCACTGGAGGCGTTGCGGCCGCACATACTCCACACGTATCCGACGGTCTTGCGCGACCTGGTGGCCCTTTCCCCGACACGGATGTCGGCCCTTCACCTGCGCGGGGCGTCCGTCGGCAGCGAACTGTCCACCCAGTCCGAACGGGACACCTGGGCCGAGATCCTTGGTATCCGGGTTTGCGACGAGTACAGCACCGAGGAGCTCGGCCGGGTCGCCAGTCAGTGTCCGCAGGGCAGCTACCACCTGCACGAGGACGTAGTGCTGACGGAGATCGTCGATGAACAGGGCCGTCCCACATCCGAAGTCGGCGAAGTGGTCGGGACCGAGTTGCACAACCACGCCATGCCCTTCGTTCGGTACCGCCAGGGGGACCTTGCCCGAATCTCGGACGAGGCCTGCTCTTGCGGCCGGCACACCCGGCTCCTGACCGATCTCGTGGGGAGGCGCAACGACGGCTTCCTGCTGCGCGACGGTACGAAGCTATCGGCCGGCTTCCTGCTCGACGTCTCCTACCGGGCCATCCTGGGGCTGGCCGAGGACATGGTCAGCGCATATCGATTCGTTCAGAAGAACCCCGACGGCGCGGTGTTCGAGGTCGTCGCGGGGACTGCCTGGGACGAACGCTCCGCGGGCTTGATCAAGGCCGCTCTGGCCTCGGAGCTGCCGCCGGCACTTGCAATCTCGGTTTCGCTCGTACCGGAGATTTCGCGCTCTGCCGGCGGCAAACGTTCCACAGTTGTCCGGGACTTCGCCCAATGACGATCCTCTTCACGCGAGCCTGGGAGGACGACCGCCTCGACCTCGAGTTGCTTTCGTCGCCCGGGCAAGAGGTCCTCGTGGTGGCAGCCGCCGGGGATGCCGCTCTGGCGCTGGCCGCCTGCGGATCGCGAGTCGTGGCGGTCGACACAAACCCGGACCAGCTGGCTCTGGTGCGTCTCAAGCTGGCGGCTGCGGGCGTGCTCGACGACGCGAGTCTGTATCGCTGGTTCGAGGTGGGAGCGGACCCCTCGGCTCCCAGCGTATATCGGCAACTGGTCCGCCCATTGCTGCCCGAGGACGCGGCGGTCTTCTGGGACGGCCACATCGAGGCAGTTGTCGGCGGCTTTCACACCCACTCCGGGGTGGGCCGGCCGTTTGCCCGACTCGGCCGCTTTGCGCGACTCATCTGCCCAGGCCTGACCAAGCTCATCGAAACGGCACCGGACCCATCCTTCCAGTCTGCCTCCTGGCGCAAGCACGTCGCCCCGCGTCTGTTCGGTCCGCTGACCCACGCCGCGATGCGTCATACCCGACTCCTGGCGCCCCTGGCTCCGAACCGGGCTGAGCTGGACCGCATGCGAACCGGCGGCTGGTCCCATGGCCTGGTGGACCGGATCGATGGGGTGGTTGCCAACGGCCTGATACGCCGCCATCCGTGGTGGCGTCCGGTCTTTGCCGGTCGTCCGGCGGATCCCGGCGACGGGGCTGCCTGGCTCGACGGCGGCCGAGGCCCACTGGACCTGACGCTCATGCAGGTGGATCTTGCGGCCGCCCTCGCGTCGCGGCCTCGGGCTTCGTTGGCTGCGGCATCGCTGTCCAATGTTCCGGACTGGCTCGATGCGCGAGGGATCGACTTGCTGGCCGCCGCTGCTGCCGGTGCGCTGCAGCCTGGCGGGCGTCTCCTTGTGAGGCGGGTCGTCCGCCCCGAGTCGGACGCCTTCGTCCGAGCCGGACTGATCCGGGACCCGGTCTCCGACTCCCTGGTGGCCAGAGAGAGGACTGCGCTGTACGAAGCGGTGGACCTCTACCGAAAGCCCGAGAACTGATCTGATCCGCCGCCGGCGGACGCCCACCGGGCGGCTAGGCCAGGTAGAGCGCGTAGGTCGCCAGGAAGGCCGCACCGTAGAGGCCAAGCACGACTCGCACGTGCCGCCGGAGGAAATCGGGAGCCACGAGACCCAAGCCGGCCTGCGCGAGGGCAAGCGGAGCGATTCGGGACACGCGGTTCAGGATTACCGCCGGCAGGAACCCAACAGGGGAAATTGCGCCACTTGCCCAGGCGAAGGTGAAGACCTTGAGTGGCGTTCCGGGTCCGAACAGCAGCAGACACGTAGGGCTGCCGGACGCCACCGTCGCTGCCGCCGCGGTCACCATCGGCCGGTTGATCCCAGGCAGCGCTAGGAGTCCCTGCCGGACCGTGTCCGGGCCGGCCACTGTCAGGGCGTAGAGCAGCAGACTGCCGGCGAGGGAGCCCAGGCAGAGCGACCCGAAGAGGACCACGAAGCGCCGCGGGGCGGCGAGCAACAGCAGGCCCAGGAGCACGTCCGGTATCACCGGAAGAGCCACCGCCTCGGCGAAGGCCCAAACGAAGACCGCCAGTGGGCCTCCCGGTCCGTTGGCGAAGCGAGCCAGGTCATCGAGGAGCGAACGACCGGTTGCAGCAGCCGACAATCCGGATCTCCCATCTCGGAGCCTTCGCTCGTAGCGAATCAAGGCACAACCCGACGCACGTCGGTCGACACGCGTGACATTACCTTGCGTCGTCACCCTTCATCGGGTCTGCGGGTGGGGCGCGGCAGCTCCACCATAGCGAGCGAGGGTCGCGTGGTGCTTTAATGGATTCGGTGTGAGAGGACCGTTTGGCAGAGGCGCCAACCTCCGCAGTTTGATCAGGCATTGAGGGTCACCGTGAAGCGCCGAATTGCTGCGCTCTCCCTGTCTCTGACGAGCATCCTCTGCCTTGCGACGGCCGGCGTCGCGCTGGCAAGCCCACCGCAGGATGTGCGACCCGCCGCCGTCCTGCAGCCAACGATCACGGGGTCATTCAGCGCCGGCGAACTGCTGACCGGCGGGACCGTCAGCGCCAAGTTCAGCATTGCCAACCCCAACCCGGCCACCGTGCTCACGACGGTAGGGGTTACCGTTTTCTTCAACGTAGCCATCCCAACCTTCTCGCCGAAGACAGTGTGCGGGGGCACTCTCACCCGCACTGGTGGCAACATGGCGGTCCTTGCGGGGGCGACGATCGCCGCGGCCTCGAGTTGCCCCTTCGCGATCGATGTGGTCGGAACGTCCCCGCTGTCGCTCCAGTTCGTCACTTCAAGCCTGACCGCAAACGGCGCCTTGGCGCCCTCCACTGCCAGCGGGGCGACACAGGTCGTGGATCAGCCGACCATCCAGGTCTCCTTCACCCCAACCTCGGTGGTCGCGGGGGCGAAGAGCACACTGAAGATCACGCTCACCAATCCCCCTACCAACAGCGTGGCGGTCAACCAGGCCGGTGCCACGATCACCCTGCAGAGCGGCCTCGCGGTCATAAACGGAACGTCGTCTGCCGGAACTTGCGGCGGGACGGTCAAGACCCTGGCGCCTTCCGTGATCACGATCAGCGGCAGCACAATCCCGAAGGGCGGCAGTTGCACCACAGCGGTGTTCGTGACTGGAACAACGTCCGGTTTGAAGTCGATCGCCGCGAAGGTTCACATGGACTTCGGTGCCGGCACAAACGCGTCGACGGCCGGGCTCACGGTCGTTGATGCAACGCCCGCCCCGACGCCCGCTCCGACGCCCGCTCCGACCGCCGCCGAACCCGCTCCGACGCCTGCACCGTCTGACACTCCCGTCGCGACGGTGAGCGAGTCTCCCGTCGCCTCAGCGAGTGCCACCGCCGGTGTTGTCGCGGCGGCTTCCGCGAACGCCAGTGCGTCACCGAGCCTGGCGGCCCTCCCGACCATGCCCGCGAGCGGCGGGGGCGACGGCGCCGTCTTGTTGCTGTTGGGCATCCTCATCGGAGCTGTTCTGGCGCTGGGATCGGCGGCGGTGGCCGTCCTATTCGTGAGGCGGCGTCCGGTTCCGGTTGCCGTTGCCGCCGCGGCTGCGGCAACCCCGGGACAGACCGAGCCACCGGCCACGAACTGATCGAACGGGCCGCCGGCTACTGACTCGCCCGTAGAGGCTCGCGCTGACGTTGGCTACCAGCTCGCGCCACTACCTGGTCCGCTGATACTTCCCCTCCCGAGTGACAGTTTCAGCAGGCGGCAGGGCGGGATGCCGCGAATGTCCCTTCCGCAGACCGGCTTCGATAGCCAGAGTCGTCACGGGTCGAGTCGAGCCCGACGCCTTTTGCTCGCGCGGCAGCTACATGTCTCCCTTTTCGATTGCGCGCACCCGGACCTCGTATTCAACGGGTGAGATCTCACCGGCAGCCAACCGGCTCTTGAGTTCCGCGATGGCGGGATCCTCGGCGGGAGGGATCGCCCGTCGCAGCGCAAAGACGATCACTCCCACGACGAGCAGCGTTATCACGAGTATCGAAAGTAGGGTCCCGGCGACGATCGCCAGCGCCAGATCGGAACCGGAGTTCATGTGCACGCTCCGCTAGTCCATGTGGCGGCGGCGCCGTCAGGGTGCGTCCGACCATTGTGTGCAGGCCACGTATGGAGTCAACTCGCACAGAAACAACAGGACCGCCCAGTTATCGGGCGGTCCTGAGCGTGATTTCGAATTTGGAGCGGGAGACCGGATTCGAACCGGCGACATTCTGCTTGGGAAGCAGACACTCTGCCAACTGAGTTACTCCCGCTCGGCAGGCGCTAGTTATATCAGATCGGGCGGGAGGGGCGTAGGCGTCCAGATGGTGGACGCCTACGAACCTGTTTCCGTATCCCCGCCACAGCCCTGGTCTTGCCGGGCGCTAAGCTGAGCGCCTATCGCCGCTCCTAGGAGACATGCCACGGTTCAGCAATCGTTCGTGCGACTCCCCGATGCCGAATTGCCATCAGAGGAGAAGTCCTACGCAGCCCCTGAAACCCACCCTTCGCGGGTCTGGCTCGAAAGGATCCTGCACGACGAGAACGACGTCGAAGCGTGGATGGGACTCGCGGCGGCCTATGAGGGGATGGCTTCCGAATGGCAGTCATGGGTCTCCACCCAAACTCACTACCTCGACCCGGTCGCGGATGCGCTGGCTCGGATCGGGAGTATTGAGCGCGCCGTCGAGATCGGCCCGGGTACCGGCGAGGCCACTCGACTGGTCGCCACGCGGGCTCGGCTGGTTGCGGCCGTCGATTCAAGTCCCGCGATGATGAGCCGAGCCCCGGTATTGCCGAATGTTCGCTGGCTTGTCGGAGACGCCCGAAGCCTCCCTATCGAGTCAGGATGGGCCGATCTGGTGGTGGGCCTCAACGCTGTCCCGAGCTTTCAAGAGATCAATCGAGTCTGCGCGCCGGCCGGCCGAGTGCTCTGGGCGAACTCCTTCGGTCCTGATACGCCGTTGTATGTCGAGCCCGCGAGGTTCGTTGGCTTGCTGGGTCCCGAATGGGCCGGCATGGCACGCCGTGTCGGTTTTGGGGAATGGTGCATCGTTGAAAGGCGCCAATCATGAAAGTCATTCTGATCGCCGCCTTCATCATCGACCCGCACCCGACTTTGCGGTCATCGTCACTCTACGAGGTTGCCGTTGAGCAGCGGGCGATCGATGAGATCGAAGGCTTTCGGCCGCGTGCCGATCGCACCAATGCGACGCTGTCGATCGACCCCGAGCATCCTCTCGCTGGGGCAACTCTGAATGGCCCGCTCCTCGATGGGTTCATCTCGGTGCGCGCGCCGCAACTGAATGGGAGCAGCGACGGTCCGGCCGCGCATGAGGTACGCCTGGTAGTCGGGAAGTTAGGGGTCGGGTTCTTCGTGGTCAGCACGCAAGCTGAGAGCCTCGCACGTCCGCCGGAACTCGAGTCCGATCTGACGAAGCCGTTGAACGAGATGATCGAGATTGTCTCGTCCGTTGTGACGAACTCCGTCCCCGCGCAAGACCAGGTTTCCTGGCGGCAGGTCTCGCTGATGCCCAAGGGTATCGCCTGGTGGCACCGACTCGGGGTTGGCGTGAAGCGCGGTCAGGAGCCGAAGAACGCTTCCTATGGTCAGGTCCTGCGTAACGGGCCTGATGAGTTGGGCCTACTGGGGTCGGGTTTCAGCGTGCTGTGGAAGTCGGATCCGATCGTCGAAAGGGAGTGTGTGGACGGCATATTTGCCGCGACGGAGGAATGGCTGGTCGTCGATGGCGTCAACTTGCTGCTCGCTGATCGGCTATCAAGCCTGGAGCACACGACCGGCGCTCGCAGGGCGGAGCAGCTCAGCGCCATCCACGCCGAGATACTGGACGTCTCCGTCGAAGTCGCGATCGTCAAGCTGTTGATCGACGAGCGCGCCAGATATCTGGTCGCGGCCGAACGGGCGGCTCGGGCGGCGGCCCGGGAGTCGTGGTCGATGACTGTCGAGTACGAGTCGCTCGACTCGAGGCTCGCGACACTTCGCCAGCTCGCCGAGGCGCACCGAAACGAGGTCCAGTCCAAACGCGACGCGCGGCGCAACGACCTGCTGTTTGCCTTCACGATGATGGCAATAATCCAGAGCCTGCTGGTCGTGTTCGATTTCCTCACCGGATCCAACGCCACGCTTGCCCCCGTCCCGAGGGTGGTGTATGGCGTGGCGGTGACTGTGATTGCGCTGTCCGTGCTTGCCTTTGGAGTCTTTCGCTTGACCGGCGGCCGTGACTAGCCCGTGGTGAGGCTAGCCACGGGCCGGCGGCCTCGGTCCATCGAGCGGATCAGAGGCTTTCGCCGAAGTCGGCCTTGAACTTCGCCACCAGGCGCTGCTGCCAATCGCCGATTGGTCGTAGCGTGCCGTAGAAGAAGCGGAGGATCTCCGGCTCTTCGATCCATTCGAGCCCGCCCACGATCTTGCGGTTCTCGTACAGCCACGTGATCCGGTCGATCGCGTACTTGACCTGCGACAGCGTGAACACGCGCCGCGGCAAGGCCAGGCGGACGAGCTCCATCTGGGCCATCGGCTCGGTGCCGTCGGGGTTGCGCTGCTCGGAAAGCGTGCCTCGCTCCATGCCCCGGATGCCGCTGGCGATGTAGAGGGCCGACGCGAGGGCGCCGCCCGAGTACTGGCTCTGCGGCACGTGGTCGAGGAACTTGAGGGCGTTGACGTGGCAGCCGAGGCCGCCCGGAGGTGTGATCACGGGCACTCCGCGCGCGGCGAGCTCGCGGACCATGTAGTCGATGAAGATCGGCCCCTGGCTGATCATGTCCTCGTCCATAGTCTCGTCGAGGCCCACCGTGAGCGCCTCGATCTCGCGGACCGACATGCCGCCGTACGTGAGGAAACCCTCGTAAAGCGGGACCAGGGCTCGCATCTGCTTGTAGAGATCCTCGGACCTCATGGCGATGCCGCCGCCGCGGGCGCAGCCGAGCTTGCGGGCCGAGAAGTAGGTGATGTCCATCAGGCCCGAGATCTCGAGCGTGATGTCTCGGATGGAGGCGTTCTTGTAGGCCGCCTCGCGGGTCTTGATGAACCAGAGGTTGTCGGCAAGGAGGCTGGCGTCGAACACGACCAACAGGCCGTGCTTGTCGCAGACCTTCCGGACCGCGTGCATGTTCGCGAGCGAAATCGGCTGGCCGCCGATGAGGTTGGTGCCCGCTTCGAGGCGCACGAAAGCGATCTTGTCGGCGCCGTGCTTCGCGATCAGCGCTTCGAGCTTGGCGGTGTCCAGATCGCCCTTGAACAGCTCCTCACTCGACGTCTCGAGGGCGACGTCTTTGTAGATCTCCTCGACAGTGCCGCCGTTGAGGGTGATGTGGGCCTTGGTCGTGGTGAAGTGATAGTTCATCGGCACGATCTGGCCGGGCTTGACAAAGACCTGGGCCAGGATGTTCTCGGCCGCGCGCCCCTGATGGACCGGCAGGAGGTACTTGGTGCCGAATATCTCGCGCACCTTCTCGTCGAACCGGGTGTACGTGGCGCTGCCGGCGTACGAATCGTCCGCAACCATCATCGCGGCCTGCTGGCGGTCGCTCATCGCGTTGACGCCGCTGTCCGTGAGCATGTCCAGGAAGACGTCCGCGTTCTGGAGAAGGAACGTGTTGTTCCCGGCAGCCGTGACGCACCCGAGGCGCTCGTCCACGGGGAGCAAGTTCAGCTTCTGGACGATGCGGACCTTGTGCATCTCGAGCGGCACGCTCTCGCCGCGGAACTTGACGAACGCCATTCCCATCCTCCTAAGGTTCGAAACGCCCCTCTCCTCCTCCGAGCCTGAGGGCGTGCTGTGCGCGAGCGAGGCCGGTGACGTCGGCCACATCGGAACCAACGCAGGGTACGTCACGGAGATGGCGCCGTGTGCCCCGTCCGGCGCCGTCCGGCGGGAACGGCCCTATCGGGAGGCAGGACGCCGTCATCCAGACCGGGCGGATCTCCGCCGGAAAGTTTCGAAAGCCGCCTCGCAACTAATGCGGCATCTGGCTTACAGACTCGGAACCACTAAAAGTATAAGTTGTCTCTCGGCCGTCCTGTTACCGCTCCCGGTAACGCTAACGGTTACGCCGATCCCGCTGGCGGAGGCAAGCGAGCGGTAGACGGCGGTAGGCATCTCCAGACGGGCATCGTCGTCGATACCCACCTTCACTGTGCCTGAGAGAGGAGTCGCGATGTCCAGCATGTCCCGCAACCAAAGGACCAGATTCGGCCCCGGTAAGGTTCTATCGATCGGCGTGATCGCCGTCCTCCTGACAATCGTCGCGTCCTCCACGGCGAGCGCGGCGAGCACGCTCGGCGCCGCGGCCGCTCAGTCCGGGCGGTACTTCGGCACCGCCATCGCCGCCGGCAAGCTCGGTGACTCGACGTACACGACCCTCGCGGCGCGCGAGTTCAACATGGTGACGCCCGAGAACGAAATGAAGCCGGACGCCACCGAGCCCAACCAGGGTCAGTTCAACTTCACCACCGGCGATCAGGTATACAACTGGGCCGTCAGCCACGGTATGAAGGTGCGCGGCCACACCCTGGCCTGGCACTCGCAGCAGCCCACCTGGATGCAGAACCTCAGCGGCACTGCGTTGCGCAACGCCATGATCAACCACATCAACGGGGTCATGGCTCACTACAAGGGCAAGCTCTACGCCTGGGATGTGGTCAACGAGGCCTTCAACGAGGACGGCAGCCGCCGCCAGTCCAACCTGCAGGGCACCGGCAACGACTGGATAGAAGTGGCGTTCAAGACCGCCCGCGCCGCCGATCCCAGCGCCAAGCTCTGCTACAACGACTACAACATCGAGAATTGGAGCTACGCCAAGACGCAGGGCGTCTACAACATGATCAAGGACTTCAAGTCGCGCGGTGTCCCGGTCGACTGCGTCGGGTTCCAGACCCACTTCACCGGCGGCAGCTCGCTGCCCAGCAACTTCCAGACGACGCTGTCCAGCTTCGCCGCCCTCGGCGTCGACGTTGCCCTGACCGAGGTTGACGTCACCAACGCCAGCACCACCCAGTACGCCGGATTGACCCAGGCGTGCGTGAACGTCGCGCGCTGCGTCGGCATCACCGTCTGGGGCGTCCGCGACAGCGACTCCTGGCGTTCCAACGAGAGCCCGCTCCTCTTCGACGGCAGCGGCAACAAGAAGGCCGCGTACACGTCCGTCCTGAACGTCCTGAATTCCGCTCCTTCAGTCTCGCCGACGCCGGTCGTGACGCCCACTCCGCCCCCGGGGACCCCTACGCCCACGCCAGCTCCCAACGGCACCGTCT
>Ga0302323_100003969_pt1 | contig 12035 bp, 6 predicted proteins | sample Fen_T0_3_FD_201950 | JGI IMG/M metagenome (GOLD analysis project Ga0302323, IMG submission 201950) | Peat permafrost microbial communities from Stordalen Mire near Abisko, Sweden - Fen_T0_3 | ecosystem: Environmental > Terrestrial > Soil > Wetlands > Permafrost | place: Sweden: Abisko... | reverse complement strand
ATGCGGGGCGACACGGGGACGCTGCGGGCGCACCTGAGCGTGCTCGACGACGAGACGCGCCGGCTCTATGCGGTGATGGGACTGGAAGCGGTGAAGGTGGCGCGGCGCGGTGGACTGGAGGAGGGAAGGGCCGCCGAGATCGAGGTGGCCCTGCGCGAGGCTATGACTGCTCGATGACCCGAACGCCGCTTGGGACCTCGAACTGAAAGGTCTTGTCGGTCACGGGGTCGTTGGTCTTGAGTTTCGACAGCGTGAGCGTACGGGTGCCTCCGGCGCGCTCCTCGATGATCACCTTGCGCGGCAGCGCCGTATCGCGGTCGAGCCAGAGCGTCGCCTTCTTGAACGGGAGGTCGTCGGCGAGCGGCACCAGTTCCACCACGTCCGTTTGCGCGAAATCAACAAAGTCCCGCCGGAGATAGCGTGACCGGTAGCGCTCCGTCGGCTTGTCCAGCAGCCAGGCCAGCACGTTGAAGCCGTACACCGGCCCGGTGGGAATCGGCATCCGCAGCACCTGGCCCGGCGTCGTGCTCGGGGTGTAGACCCACACATACTGGCCGTCGAGGACGATCGCGTCCCCCTTCGGATCGCTGAACCGCATCGTCAGCTTGTTCTGTCCCGACTGCACCATGACCCCGTGGCTCTCGAACGTCCCCACCGCGTCGTCGTCGATCACCTGCTTGAAATCGGCCCGCAGTGACGTGAGGCTCCGGTAGACCTTTGCCGCGCGCCCCACGATGACGTTGGCATCGTCCTGGGGCAGCGGGGCGGACCAGCTCGTGAGCGCAGACACCACGGCGAGACTGAAGAGCACCTTCACGCGGTTACCCCGACAGGCACGGGAATGCCGCGGCCAATGGCCTCGGCGATGACCCGGGCTTCGCGCATCAGCGTGCCGAACTGTGCCGGGTCGAGACTCTGCACCCCATCGGACAGCGCGCGCTCGGGGATCGGGTGGACCTCGATGAGGAGCCCATCGGCACCGGCGGCGACGGCGGCGCGGGCCATCGGGATCACCATGTCACGGCGACCGGTGCCATGGCTCGGGTCGGCAACGATGGGCAGGTGCGACAGGTGATGCACCACGGGAATCGCCGACAGGTCGAAGAGGTTGCGCGTGACACTGTCGAAGCCGCGCAGGCCGCGCTCGCAGAGAATGACGTCGGGATTGCCCTCGGCGAGCAGGTACTCGGCGGACAACAGGAGGTCCTGGATGGTTGCCGACAGCCCCCGCTTGAGCAGGACCGGCTTGCCGCTCCGGCCGGCACTCTTGAGCAGGGAATAGTTCTGCATGTTGCGCGCGCCGATCTGCACGATGTCGGCCACCTCGACCACCAGGTCGAGCTGCTCGGCGTCCATCGCCTCCGTGACGATGAGGAGCCCGGTCTCGGCGCGGGCCAGTGCCAGGAGCCTCAGACCCTCGGGCCCGAGACCCTGGAAGGCATAGGGTGACGAGCGCGGCTTGAACGCCCCGCCCCGGAGAATGGAGGCACCGGCGGCGCGCACCGCGCGCGCGGCCTCGAGGATCTGCGACTCGCTCTCGACGGAGCACGGCCCCGCCATGACCGCGAGATCCGGCCCACCGATGGTCACCCCGCCCGCGAGGCGCACGACTGTCGGTTCGGCCCGCCATTCGCGCGACACCTGCTTGTACGGCTTGGTGACGTGTATGAGCTCGGCCACGCCGGCCAGCGCGGCGATGCGCGAGCCGTCCACCCGCCCGTCATTGCCGACCAGCCCCACGGTGGTGCGCTGGCGGCCGGGCATGGGGCGCGCTTCGTAGCCCAGCTCCTCGATCGTAGCGACCACCAACCGAACCTCTTCGGCGGTGGCGCCGGGGCGCATGACTACCAGCACGGTCGAGCTCCTTGCCTGGGCGGCAAGAAGTCAGGGCGGCAAGGCGGCAGGAGGATGCTCCTCATGCCGTCACTTCTTCCTCGACATCCGAACTCTTGGCATCCTGCCGCCCTGACTTCTTGCCGCCTTCTTCATGCTCGCCGAGCCGCACTCCGACAATCGTCGACACACCGGGCTCCTGCATCGTGACGCCATAGACCGCGTCGGCCGCCTGCATGGTGCGCGGGTTGTGCGTAATGACGATGAACTGGGTCGAGTGCTTGAATTCGTCGAGCAGCCGGGTAAACCGTCCGACGTTCGCGTCATCCAGCGGCGCGTCCACTTCGTCCATGAGGCAGAAGGGGCTCGGCTTGGTGAGGTAGATGCTGAACAGCAGCGACGTCGCCACCAGCGTCCGCTCACCGGACGACAGCAGGTGGATCCGCTGGGTCTTCTTGCCACGGGGCGACGCATGGATCTCGATTTCGCTCTCGAGCGGATCGTCGGGATCGGCCAGGCGCAACTCACACTCGCCGCCACCAAACAGCGTCTGGAAGACCGTGAGGAAGTGTGCCTGCACGGCGGTAAACGTTTCCATGAACAGGTTGCGGGCCGTGCCGTCAATTTCGCGGATGGCCTGGAGCAGTGACTGGCGTGCGCTCACGAGGTCGTCGCGCTGGGTCGTGAGGAACTCGAGGCGGGTGCTCTCCTCGGCGTGCTCCTCCACCGCAAGGGGATTAACCGGCCCGATGCCCTCGAGCTGCTCGACCACCCGCGCGGCCTCGGCTTCCAGCGTCTCGAGGTCCAGGTCGAGCGCGACGAAGCCCTCGAGCAGTGTCGCGAGCGGCTTCCGCCATTCCGCCTCGATGCGCTCCTCGATGCGCCGCCGCTGCCCCGCCGATTCGGTGAGTTCCACCTGCAATCGATGACTCTCTTCCACCAGCGCCTCGACCTCGCTGCGCGTGGCGCTGAGGGTGCGCTCGGCGAGGGCCAGCTCCGCTTCTCCCTCCGCCAGGGCCAGTTCGGTGTCCGTTGCCGCTGCCTCCAGTTCGAGCCGTGCCACGCGCCGCTCGTCCCGCGCCGTGTGCCACTCCGCCTGCTGCAGCTGCAGCGCCTGGGTGGTGCGGTCGAGTTCGTCGAGCTCGACGCCGAGCGCCGCCGCCGATGCCGCCGCCTGGGCGCGCATTTCACTGACGCGATCGGCCCGCTCCACGGCGGCCCGGAGACGCGCGGCAACGTGCGCCTCCTGGACCTGCCAGTGGACCCGCTGTTCCCGCGCAGTCTCCTGATCGGCCTCGAGGGCCTGCTGCTGGCTGCGGGCGGCACCGATCGCCTCGTCACGACGGGCACGCCCCACGCCCAGCTCCTCGAGCTGGGTGCTGATCTCGGCGACACGCCGCTCCGCCGACTGCAGGCGCTCGCGCAGGCGGTCGAGCTGCTGCTCGCTGGAGGTGAGCTCGCGCTGCAGCGAGGCCACGTGACGAAGCGTCTCTTCCCGGGCCGAGACCGCCTGGCGCTCGAGCTCGCGCGCGGCGTCGAACGCACTCACCGCGGACGCAAGCGCCATTTCCGCCGCGGCGAAGCTCGCCAGGGTGCCGTTCAGTGCCGACTCGGTCGACTGGAAGTGCTGCTCGGCCGCCTGCACATCGTGCCCGAGGCTGCCCAGCTCGGCGCGACGGCGGAGCGGGCCACCCTGGGTGACCGCACCGGCCAGGAAGACGGCGCCGGATGCGCGACGCAGCACAAGGCCAGCCGCATCGAGCACCTCGGAGCCCTGCAGGATCGCCTGCACCCACGCCGCGGCCGGCCCATCGGCGCGGACGCGCTCGGCGAGGGGATGCCGATCCCCGCTGAATCGCGGTCCGGGATCGGCGGGCAGCAGGACCAGCGCGCCGGGCTGGTGCTCGGCGTGCCACGCCTGGATGGCCGGGATCGCGTCGAGGTCGCGCACCAGTACCGCGTGCACCCAGTCACCGAGCAGTCGCTCAGCCAGGTCGGCGTCGTCGCGTGACGTGCTGAGGAAGTCGCTCAGGGGACCGAGGATGCTGCTCCCGAAGCGCTCGCGCGCGCCGAGCAGGGCGACGGCGCCGGGGGCCAGGCCCACGCGCTCGCGTTCCAGTTCCTCGAGCGCCTGCCGGCGCGCGGTGAGCTGGGCAAGACTTTCCTCGGCGCTGCGCCGTGCCGCGCGGTCATGCGCCTCGCGTTCGCGCACTTCGGCAACGTGGTGCCGGGCCGCCTCCACCTCGGCGCCCGAGCGCCGCAGCTCGAAGCCATGGAACGCGGCACGCTCGACCTGGTGATCCCGCCGGCGCTCACCGTCGGCGAGTTCGTGGCGCAGCGCCTCGCGCTGGGCCAGCGCCTGTTCCGCCCGCTCACGCAATCCGGTGAGCTCATGCTCGAGTGCCGCCCGCTCACTTTCGAGCGAGGTGCTGGACTGGAGCGCCTGCTGGGCCTCCTGCTCCAGCCGCCGCACGACGTCGCGCTGGTCGGCCAGGCGCTGCCGCACGCCCTCCTCATTCTCCGCCCGCGATCCGAGTTCCGCCTGCAACCGCGCGTGCTCCGCATCGGCATCACTGCGCTCGACCAGTGCTGCCTCGTGCTCCACGGCCGCCTGCGCAGTGCGCGCCTCCATCTGGCCCCGCTCGTCGCTGGCCCGGAAGCGGCGCGCCGCGGCATTGGCAAGCCGCTCGGCGGCCACGGCGAGGTCACCCTCGAGCCGGCCGAGCTCTACCCGCACCGAGGCGAGGCGCGAGGAAACCTCGGTGCGTTCCGCCTCGGCCGCGTGGCGGGCGCGGCCTGCCGCCTCACGCCGCTGCTCCGACTCCGCGAGCGCCTGGCGCCTCGCCGGCAGCACCGGCTCGAGCTCGGCGTAGCGCTGGTTCATGCTCTCGGCGTCGACCGACAGCCGATCGAGCAGTCGCTGCGCCAGCGTCAGCTGCAGCGCGAACTTCTCCTCCGTGAGCTTGACGTGGCGCTCGGCGCGGCCCTTCTGCCGCGCGAGGCTGCGAAGCTGGGACTGCACTTCGGCGATCAGGTCCTCCACCCGCTGCAGGTCCTGGTGGGTCTCCTCCAGCCGGCGCTCGGTGCTGTGCTTCCGGTCGCGATAGAGGCTGATCCCGGCCGCTTCCTCGAACAGCGACCGCCGCTCGTCGGCACGATCGGAGAGGAGCAGCTCGATCATCTTGGCCTCGATGACGACGCCCGCGTCACTACCCAGGCCGGTGCCGCGCAGGAGGTCCTGGATGTCCCGCAGGCGTACGGGGGACTTGTTCAGGAGGTACTCGCTGTTGCCGGAGCGAGAGAGGCGGCGGGTGATGACCACCTCACGGTACGCGATGGGAAGGTCGCCGTCCGCGTTGTCGAGGTAGAGCGAGACCTCGGTGAAGTTCACCGGTCGCCTGGTCGCGGCGCCCTGGAAGATGACATCTTCCATCTTGCCGCCGCGCAGCAGCCGGGCCGACTGTTCGCCGAGCACCCAGCGGACCGCGTCGGACACGTTCGACTTGCCGCAGCCGTTGGGCCCCACGATCGCGGTGACGCCGGGCTCGAACGTCAGCTCAACGGTGTCGGCGAATGACTTGAAGCCGGAGAGCTCGAGTTTCGTGAGCTTCATCGGGGAATCCTGGACAGTGAAGGGTTGGTCAGGGCACCGGCGCGCCGGGCCCGCTGATGACGAACGACGGCATGCCAAGGGAGCGACTGGCAGAATCGGCCTGCTCGCGCGACGCGAACGGGCCCACCACGACACGATATACGTCGTCGGCATTGGCAGGGTCAACGACGCTTGCCTTGATGCCGGCCGCGGCAATCTTCTCGGCGAGTTCCCGCGCCCACGCGGGATTCCGCGAGCTGCTCACCTGCAGGAAGAATCGCTGGGCGGAGCCCCCGGCGGCGGAGTCGGCGGGTCCGGCCAGGGTGTCGCTCGCTGCCACGACCTCATCCGCGGCTGTCGACGGCGCCCATGCCAGCGGCACCCAGATATCGTCGGCGGCTTTTGCCACCAGGCCCCGCGGGTGCAGGCCGTCGCGCTCGAGGTCGAGCCCCACGACGTCGCGCCCCTTGCGCACCAGCAACAGGAAGGGCGGCGCAATCAGGGGCAGGTCGTCGTCCCAGGCGGTGACGGTGCGTGCCACGACGCTGCGCGCCGTCAGGTCCACCACGCTCAGCGTATCGCCCTTGCGGGAGCGGACCAGCATCCAGAGGCCGTACAGGTCCCCGCGTAGGTCGATCGCCCCGCCGGGCACCTCGATGCCATCGCGCTCCCGCGCGGAGTAGCGGTCGAGGGCCATCACCTCATCCTCGTCTCGCCCGACATATAACCGGTGACCGGAGGGGGAGAACATCACCGCCCTCGCATGGTCGGAAACGTCGATGACGGTCGGCTTCTTCGCGCCCGACGGATCAGCCAGCACGACAGCCGAGTCGGCCGCCACGGCCACCAGGTCGCCGGCCAGCGTGGCGGTCGCGTTGCCGGACGGCACGGAGAACGACTCGGCTGGTCCCTCGGGTTCGAAGACGGTCAGGTCGGCGCGCCGCGGCGTCGGCAGCACGAGCAGTCGGCCCGATGAGGTGCCGACGAGGGCCGTGGCACTCGCCGGAAGTGCATCCGTGAGCGTCAGGGGACGACGTCCCCTCACCTCCGTGACCCTGCCGGTGGTGTCGACCGAGAAAAGGGTTCCGTCGGGTCCCACCACCGCGTTGCGAACCCCCTTGCGCAGCGTGCGTGCGCGACGGGCCCGCAAGTCGATGGCAATGAGGGACCGGGTGGAATCGAGGGCGTAGACCAGGCCCTGGTCGAGATCAACGCCGACATACCGCCGGATGGGCGGCACCTTCGCGACCGACCAGCCGAGCGGCGTGAGGTCGGTGCTCCGGTAGGCCACCGCCTCGCCCCCGTGTGCGGGGAGCCGGAGCAAGGTCGTCGGGCCGGGGGAGTGGAGCACCAGGGGAAGCGCGGCGAGTGGCTCGCGACCGGATTTGTCGCAGGCCGCGAGCAGGGTGCCGATCAGGAGGATGTGGCGGACGTTCACGCCGGCAAAGATAATGACGCCGGCGCGGTGCCGGGGGGGGAATTCGGGCTAGAACGTCGGTCCGAGGCTCAGGGTCACGAGGCTGCCGTAGTAGGGCTGTCGCGCCAGTGGAAACGCCCAGTCGAGTCGCAGGATCATGAGCCCGTACAGGTTCATCCGGGCGCCGATGCCCCAGGCGGCGATCGGCGACCTGAAGTTGACCGGGCTGGCGTCGCTTGTTGACCAGCGAATGACACTGCCCTGGTTCCAGGAGAGGCCTGCGTCGAAGAAGGCGACGCCCTCGATGGGCGGCAGCCCCTTCGGCGCGAACTTCATCTGGGGCGTCAACAGGGGGAAGCGCAACTCGAAGCTCGCAACGGCCAACTGCTGCCCGACCAGCCGCAGTAGCGGCTGGCAGATGATGTTGGCTCCCGGTGCCAGACACTCATTGCGCTGGTATGAACCCGACGTATTACCGCGGACCAGGTCCGGTACGCCGATGAACACGTCGAACTGGTTGGCGTCGGGGCCCTGTCGCCCGTAGAAGAGGCCGCGGAAGGCAAAGATGAACGGGCCCTTGATCTGGGTGTAGCGGCGGTAGTCCAGCAGGAGCTGGGTGTACTGCCAGGTGCCGATGCTCTGGCTGAGCGCGATGCGATACCGCGTCCCGAGATAAGGTCCCACGTACCCGAAGATCGTGTTGTCGAAGACGTACGCCACGGTCGGGAGCGTGAAGAAGACTCCCGGCCGACTGATGGTCTGGTACTCTGCATTGCTGACGGGGAATCCTTGCGCGTCGTACTGCTGCACCAGGCTCACCAGCGCGTCGTCGATGAACCCGATCCGCAGGTCGGTCTCGATCCGTCGGAAGCGGCTGAGGGGGTACCAGGCGCTGCCCTGCACGTACCGGCTCAGCAGGCGCCTGGTGTTGATGCGCGTCGTGAACCCTCCGTCAGGGGTGGGCGTGAGTGTGCTGGGTTCGGCGAAGTAGTACGGAATCTGGGTGGCGCCGATCGACCAGTTGATGCGATTGGCGAGGTTGGCATAGGACGCGGTGGCAAACGCCTCGCCGATACGCCCGTTGATGGCGAGGCCAAAGGCCAGCTGGTTGTTGCCGAGCACGTCGCTCAGCGTAATGGCGGTGCTGCCGTAGATGCCGTTGCCGGTGTTGTCCCGCACGTACCCGACCTGCGGGCGGGCGATATAGTCGGGCGTGTATTTCTTCCGGTACTTCTGGAACGCGAACTCGCTGGTGTCGGGCAGGGCCAGCTCGGCCGAGTCGAGCAGCCGCGCAATGGAGACGGGCTGCGGAACGGGGACGTTCCCACTGTCGCCGGCCGGCACGGGTACCGAGTCGGCGCGGCGGAAGCCCTGCTTGCCGCGGTAAATGGAGCCACCCTCGCCCACCTCGGGCCGGGCGTTGCTGCTGTCCGGTGCCACCCGTGTCACCACCTCGACCGCGTGACGCACGCTGTCCTCCGGCGCGGGTGCGCGCCACGGGGACCGCGCCAGGGCCCGCGGGTTGCTCAGCAGGTAGACGTTGAAGCCGCCCCGCTCGTAGTACATGAACGCAACCTTGTCCGCGTCCGGCGCCCAGCTCAGCACCGGCGACAGCGGCGTGAAGCCTGCCGAACCGGTGAGCAGGTGGGTCAGCTGGAAGACCTCATCCTGCACGAAGTCGTAGAGGTAGAGGTCGCTCACGCCACTGCGGTCGGACACGAACACGAGCGACTTCCCGTCGGGCGACCAGGCGGGATTGATGTTCTTGCCATGATCCATGTGATCGAGCACGCGCACGTCGCCGGACGCGAGGTCGTACACCCCGATGCGAAAGTTCCCGGCCCTCAACAGGTCGAAGTCCGTGCCCGGCCCCCGATCGGTCGTAAAGGCGATCGTCTTTCCATCGGGTGACCAGGCGGGGTGCAGCTCGGCGTACCGATCCGCGGTGAGCTGCTTCAGGCCGGACCCGTCCACATTGACGGTGAACAGGTCGGACCACCCCCCCACGTAGCCGGTGAAGACGAGCTGCTTGCCGTCGGGGCTCCAGCTGGGCGTGGTGAGGCCGTCGATCTTCACCGTGATGCGGTGCACTGTCTTGTTCTTCTTCGGTTCCAGGATGATGATGTCGTCGTACTTGCCCCGGCGCCCGGTGACCGCGAGGTACTTCCCGTCCCGCGACCAGGCCGCCTGGCTGTTGAGGAACCGGAAGGTCTCGTAGTTACTGCTCCAGGTGGGCTTGAGCAGCCGTCGCTTGAGCTTGCCGGTGGCGGCATCGGCCAGGAACATGTCGATGGAGAAGCCGTCACGCTCGCTGAAGTAGGCGATCTGGGTGCCGTCGGGCGATATGGCCGGTGCGATGTGCAGGCGGCCACCCGAACGCTCCTGGTTGAGCGAGACGGCGGCAATCTGCTTCGCCTGCTCCCCGGCCCCGAGCTCGGGCAGGTACTGCTTGAACACGGCATCGCGCCACTGCTGGGACAGCTGCTGGGTGGTGAGGCCGAGCGTGCGCCGTATGGACCCGTCGATACCGCCCGAAAGGGTGCCGGTGAGGATGGCGCCGACGGCCTCGTCACCCCACCGCTCCCCGATGTAGCTCCACAGCGCGTGGCCGTAGCGGTAGGGGAAGATGTTCGGGTCGAGCGCGAGCTGCTCGATGGTCGGGAGGTTGTTCTCGAAGACCGCGTCGCGCAGCCACATCGCTGTTTCGGGCGTGGTCGGCCCGAGCGAGAGGTACTCGGCCATGCCCTCCATGAACCAGAGCGGCGGTGCCACCGACGCGATGACCTGCACGTTCGCGCCGGCCTTGCCCTGCGAGAACACGTCGAACTGGAACTGGTGCACCATTTCGTGCGTGAGGACGTGCTCCGTTTCCTTCAGTGCGCCCTGCAGGAAAAGCACGTTGCGCTGGCGGAAGAAATCGGTAACGCCCTGCGTGCCCTCGCCCACTTCGCTTGTGTTCGTCTGGCCGAAGTCGGTGGGTGACGCGTACAGGATGATGGTCTTCCGCTCGGTGAACCGGTGGTTCAGGATGCGCGAGAGCCGGGCGTATGACCGCTCCGCCATGCGCGCGACATCGAGGGAGGCGTTCCGCTCCGACGGATAGAAGTAGATGTCGAAGTGGTCGGTCTGGATGATCTGGAAGTTGAACTTGGAGTACTGGACCTTGTTCTGGCCGAAGTATCCGTTGAAGTAGTACTGGGCGTGCGCGGTGGCGGGCACGGTGAGGGCCAGCGCAACCAGTACGGCCGCGAGACGGGCCACGCCAGGACGGCTAGGAGTCGTCACTGCCGCGGAAGACGACCGGCGCGTCGCCCCAGAGGCGCTCGAGCTGGTAGAAGGTCCGTGCCTCCGGATGAAAGACGTGCACCATGAAATCAACATAGTCCAGCAGCACCCAGCGGCCGCCCAGTACTCCTTCAACGTGATGCGGGTCGTTGCTCTGCTTGCCCAGCGCGTCCACTACGGCATCGGCGATGCCCCGGACATGTGCATCGGACGTGCCGGACGCGATGATGAAGAAGTCGGCCGTATCGCTCACGGGCCGGAGGTCGAGCACCATGACGCCGCGCGCCTTGCGGTCCTCGGCGGCCTGCACCGCCTGCGCCACGGCGCGGGGAAGCCCATGATGCCGCCGTCCGGAGTCGGGGCCGCGCGTCACGCGGGGGACACGCGAGCGGGCGTCCCGTCCTCCACCTGGTAGAACACCGCCCAGGCCCCGAAGCCGACGTGGGTGCCGATCACCCCGGTGACGAGCGACACGAACACATCCTTCGGCTTGTACGCGGCCACCAGCGCGTTGCGCAGCCGTTCGGCCTCTTCCGGTGCATCGGCGTGGGCGATGCCGAAGCGGATGGCGCCGGGACGCGGGGTGAGCTTCCGCTCGAGCAGGGACAGCACCTTCGGCACCACCAGGTCGCGTCCCCGGACGCGGTCGGCCGGCGCCACCCGGCCATCATCCGTCAGCGTGAGGATCGGCTTCACGTCGAGAAGGCCACCCAGCCACGCCTTGCCCCGGCTGACCCGGCCCGAGCGGATGAGGTTGTCGTACGTGTCCACCGACAGGAACATCCCTGACTGCCGCCGGACCCGCTCCAGTTCCTTCACGATCTCTGCCGCACTCCAGCCCGATTCGGCAAGTTCCGACGCCCGGAGTCCAAGCATGCCGAGCCCCAGTGATGCGCTCCGGCTGTCGAACAGGTGCACGCCATCAATGCCCGAGGCCCGCAGCGCCGCGTTGGCCGACTGGAATGTGCCAGACAACGTCCCAGATACGAGCAGCACCACCGCCTCGTTGGCCTCGTCGCGAGCGTTCCGGAAGGCCCGCACGAACTCGCCCGGCGTCGGCTGCGAGGTCGTGGGAAGCTCCTTGGCGGCGCGCAGGCGCCGGTAGAACTCCTCCGGCTTGAGCTCGAGCCGGTCGCGGAAGACCTGGTTCCCGAAGATGACCTGCAGGGGAACGAGGGCGATGTGGTGCCGGTCGAGCACCGCATCGGCGAGGTCGGCGGAGCTGTCACAGACGACGGCCACCCCGCGGCGTTCCGGGTGGGCGAGCTTCTGGTGCTGGGCCCGCATGTCATCGGCCTTGGTCGCGACGACCTGGCCCCAGCGCACCGCATAAGTAAAGACGGCGTCGGGGGTGTCCGTATGCACATGGATCTTCAGGATATCGGCGATCGTCGCGACGACGATGGACCCGCCAAAGGCGTGCATCGCCTGCCGTACCTCGTTGGCCGGCGGCAGTTGCTCGCCGCGGACCAGCACTTCCGTGCAGTAGTGAAAGTCGCGCTCGGCGGCGACGTCGGCGAGCGCAGCGGGCGAGAAGTCCAGTTCGCCGGCCCGGAAGGGCTCGGCCGGCAGGATCGGGTCGCCCTCGATGAACCGGACCACGCCTTCCAGCATGCGGACAAAGCCCATGCCCCCGGCATCCACCACCCCTGCCTGCTTGAGCACCGCCATGAGCTCCGGTGTGTTGGCGAGCGCTACCTCGCCGTCGCGGAGCATCTGCAGCATGAAGTCGCCGATATCGTTGGTGGCGGCGGCGGCGCGCTCGGCCGAGTTGGCGGCTTCACGGGCCACGGTGAGGATCGTGCCTTCCCGCGGCTCATCGAGCGACTGCTCGAGCTTGTCGGCCCCGGATCGAATGGCTGCCGCGACCTCGGTAACCGTTGCCGTGCGCTTGTCGCCCACTGACTC
>Ga0302323_100003968_pt1 | contig 12037 bp, 10 predicted proteins | sample Fen_T0_3_FD_201950 | JGI IMG/M metagenome (GOLD analysis project Ga0302323, IMG submission 201950) | Peat permafrost microbial communities from Stordalen Mire near Abisko, Sweden - Fen_T0_3 | ecosystem: Environmental > Terrestrial > Soil > Wetlands > Permafrost | place: Sweden: Abisko... | reverse complement strand
GTGATGGGCCGAAAACGCGGATGGACGGGAGCGGCCGCGGGGGCACCCGCGGCCCGGGCCGGGGAGGCCTGGTGACCTTCGCCCACCCCTGGTGGCTGGCGGCCGGCGTCGTGGTCGTCGCACTGGCGGTCGGATACCTGCTTGGCCAGCGGCGCACCCGCCGGCACACCCTTCGATTCGCCAACCTCGAACTGCTGGAGCGGGTCGCTCCGCGCCGGCCCGGCCGGTGGCGCCACCTGCCGACCGCCCTCGTGCTCACCGGACTGGTGGTGCTGACGGTGGCGCTGGCCGGGCCGACCACGGACACCCGAGAACCTCGGAACCGGGCGACCGTGATGCTGGCCATCGACGTGTCGCTGTCGATGGAGGCCACCGATGTCGCGCCCAACCGGCTGGCCGCCGCACAGGAGGCTGCCACCCAGTTCGTCGACGACCTGACCCCCGGGGTCAACCTGGGCATCGTGTCCTTCGCCGGGATCGCGACCGTCCTGGTCACCCCGACAACCGACCGCACGGTGGCCAAGCAGGCGATCGACGGCCTGACCCTGGACGAACGCACCGCAACGGGCGAGGCGATCGTGTCCTGCCTGCAGACGATCGACCTGTTCGCCAAGACGATCGCCGGGCCCACCGAGGCCGGCGAGCCCGCGGGGCCGCCGGCGCGGATCGTGCTGATGACGGACGGCAAACGCACGGTCGGACGCACCGAGCAGGACGCCGCGCAGCGGGCCGCGGACGCCAAGGTGCCGGTCTCGGTGATCGCCTTCGGCACCGACCGGGGGTCCATCATGGTGAACAACGAGCAGGTCGACGTGCCGCTGGACACCGAGGCGATGCAGCAGATCGCCCAGATCTCCGGAGGCGACTTCCACACCGCGGCCAGCGCCGAGGAACTGAAGTCGGTCTATGCCCAACTGGGCGAGCAGATCGGATACGAGATCAAACAGCGGGACGTCTCCCGCCCGTGGATGATTGCCGGCACGGCGCTGGTCATCCTGGGCTCCGCGGCCGCGTTGGCGTTGACGGCCCGGATCCCGTGACCCCGGATCCCGTGACCCCGGATCCCGTGACCCCGGATCCCGTGACCCCGGATCCCGTGACCCCGGATCCCGGATCCCGTGACAGGGACCGGGAGCGGGATCCTCCGGCGGTCGTGGGCCTCGGGTGCTCCGCGCGTCCGGACGGCCGGATACGTTCGCGGCCGATAGGGTCGTCCCGGCAGCGTGGCACCCCTCGCCGCGGCCCGTGACCGCGAAGTGGAGTGTGGACCAGTGACCGAGCCGGGCCAAGTCGCCGCTGGTGGTCGTTCGGTTCTCGTCACCGGTGGCAACCGCGGGATCGGGCTGGCGATTGCCCGGACCCTGGCCGACGCCGGCCACCGGGTCACCGTGACCCACCGGTCGGGCGAGCCGCCCGAGGGCTTGGCCGGCGTGCTGTGCGACGTCACCGACCCGGCCAGCGTCGACCAGGCGTTCGGCGAGGTCGAGAAGGCCCAGGGCGCGGTCGAGGTGCTGGTATCGAACGCGGGCATCACCGACGACACGCTGCTGCTGCGGATGAGTGACGACGCCTTCACCCGGGTGCTGGACGCCAACCTGACCGGCGCGTACCGGGTGGCCAAGCGCGCGGCGCGGAGCATGCTGCGCCAACGGTGGGGACGGATGATCTTCATCTCGTCCGTCGTCGGTCTGTCCGGCGGGGCCGGTCAGGCCAACTACTCCTCGTCGAAGGCCGGCCTCGTGGGGTTGGCCAGGTCGGTGGCTCGCGAGTTGGGCTCGCGGAACATCACCGCGAACGTCATCGCGCCCGGCTTCGTGGACACCGAGATGACCAGGGCCCTTCCCGAGGCCAGGCGGGCGGAGATCATCGCCCAGGTGCCGCTGCGGCGCTATGCCGAACCGGCCGAGATCGCCTCTGCCGTAGCGTTCCTCGCCTCGGACGGGGCCGGCTATATCACCGGCGCGGTCATCCCGATCGACGGTGGGCTCGGAATGGGACACTGACCCGGCCCACCGGCGCGGCCCACCCGGCCCACCGGCGCGGCCCACCGGCCCACCCGGCGCCGCCCACCCGGCCCACCCGGCCCGACCACTCCGACCCGGCCCGCCCACCCGCCCGACCCGCCCACGACGAGGACCAGCCCATGACCGGCCAGCTCGGTACCGGACTCCTGTCCGGCAAGAACCTGCTCATCACCGGAGTCATCACCGAGGCGTCGATGGCCTTCCACACGGCTCGGCTCGCCCAGGAGCAGGGCGCCAGCGTGGTGCTGACCGGGTACGGCCGGCTCTCGCTGGTGGAGCGCATCGCCAGGCGCCTGCCACAGCCGGCTCCGGTGGTCGAGCTCGACGTGACCGACAAGGCCCAGCTCGACACGCTGGCCGAGCGGGTGGGTCAGCACGTGGACGGCCTGCACGGCGTGCTGCACTCGATCGGATTCGCCCCCGCCACCGCGCTCGGTGGCGGCTTCCTGGACTGTCCCTGGGAGGACGTGGCGACGACGGTGCACACGTCGGCCTACTCGCTCAAGGCACTCGCGGTGGCGTGCCTGCCGATGATGTCGGTCGGCGGGTCCATTGTCGGAATGGACTTCGACGCGCGGCAGGCCTGGCCGGCCTACGACTGGATGGGCGTGGCCAAGGCGGCGCTGGAATCGGTCAACCGTTACCTGGCGCGCGACCTGGGGCCGCAGGGCATCCGGGTCAACCTGGTCTGCGCCGGTCCGATCAAGACCATGGCCGCCAAATCGATCCCCGGGTTCGGCGACCTGGAGGCCGGCTGGACCGGCCGGGCGCCGCTGGGGTGGGACACCTCGGACCCGACCCCGGTCGCCCGGGCTTGTGTGGCCCTGTTGTCCGACCTGTTCCCGGCGACCAGCGGGTCGATGGTGATGGTCGACGGCGGATTCCACGCGCTGGGGTTCGCCACCGCCGAGATCAGCCGGGAGCGGTAGGGCGATCCGCCGTGACCGACCACCCGGTCAGCCGGACCGCCGCCGACTGACCTGCCGGTCGGCCCGCGGGATCCCGGCCGGGCGAACCCGGTCCGATCGCTGGGCGCTCAGCAGGCTCGCCGCAGCGGCGACGGCGGCCCGGCGCGCCTCGCCGACCGCGATGGCGAGCGGCCGGAGCGCATCGTCGACCACCGCCAATTGATGACTGGTGACCGCCGCGGTGTCCTGACCATCGGCCACGCTCAGCAGCGCGTGCAACGAAATCGAGGTGGCCAACAGGGCGGATGGGCCGGCGGGCATGCCGGGCGGGCAGCTGACCGCCTCGTCCAACATGATCTGCCGCACCTTCTCCCGCCCATGTGGCGAACTCCGAGCGACGTCCAGCGCCGTGATCGAGCGGGTCGCGTCACCGACGGCACTGTCCAGCATGTCGTGCGCCTCGGCCAGGCTGGGTGCCGGGTTGCTGCCATCGCACCGGAACGCCCGCCACTGCCCATCGCTGGGCACCAGACCGATGTCGATCCCGGGCAGCCGCACGACCGCGCCGGCGTCCAGGGCGGCCAAGGTGATATCGCCACTGACCGGCAGGCCACGCAGGTCGCCGGGTCGTGGAAGGAGCAACTCGGCCAGGCCGCCGCGGCGCAGCAGCGGCAACAGGGCGGCCGATCCGCCGCTGGGCCATCCGGGACCGGGAAGCCCGGTGGCATCGGCGATCTCGGCGGAGGCGGCACGGACGCCGGCGCGGTGCCCGGCGTCGTCGATGGCGCCCAGCACCGCGTCCGCGCTGGCGCCACCCTGCCACGCCGCGGCCCAGAGGGCCACGGTGGTGGCGGCGCGAACGGCGCCGGCGGCACCGAGTGTGGACATGAGGGCAACCGTACGTCACGCCGCGATGCCCGACCCGGTCATCATCGGTGAGCCCCGGGCGGCCGATCCCAGCGTGCCGGGCCGCCCGGGCATTCGGGTCCGCGTAAGGTCCCGCACCGTGTCTGCCTCCCGACCACCGACCAGCACGTCCGGCACGCCGGCCGGGTGCACCCGATGAGCGGGCGGGGCTGGGCCGATCCCTACCGCCGGGATGTCCTGGCCGGGCAGCCTCGGGCCCGGACGGCCCCGGAGATCCCCGCGACGCCGGACGTCGTGGCCGAAGATCCGCTGTCAGGTTTCTGCGGAGCCGTGGTGGCGTGCTCGTCCACCGCGGTGACGTTGGAAGACCGGAAGGGTCGCCGACGGGTCTTTCCGCTGGCCCCCGGCGCGTTCCTGCTCGACGGTGAGCCGGCGACGCTGGTGCGTCCGAGGGCCGCGCCCGCAGCCGCCCGGCGGTCGCCGTCCGGATCCCGGGCGGTCACCGGCGCACCCGCGAGAGTGGCCAGGGCGGCCCGGATCTGGGTCGAAGGAATCCACGATGCCGCGCTGGTGGAACGCGTGTGGGGACACGATCTGCGGGTCGAGGGAATCGTCGTCGAACCGCTGGACGGCCTTGACCACCTGCATCAGGCGGTCGCCGCATTCGGACCCGGGCCGGGTCGTCGGCTGGGCGTGCTCGTCGACCATCTGGTGCCCGGATCGAAGGAGGCCCGGATCGCCGCATCGGTCCGGGCCGGCGCCGGCGACGCGGTGTTGATCGCCGGGCATCCCTACATCGACATCTGGCAGGCGGTGCGGCCCGAAGCGGTCGGCATCGCCGCCTGGCCGACGGTCGCCTGCGGCACCGACTGGAAGACCGGTGTCTGCGCAGCCCTGGGTGTCGCCGACACCCGCACCATGTGGGGCAGGGTCAACGGCGCGATCGGCGGTTACCGGGACCTGGACACGCCCCTGATCACCGCGATGGAACGGCTGATCGACTTCGTCACCCAACCCTGACGACGGCGGCGTCAGCAGCAGCGGGCCGCCGGTTCGGCGTCCGCGGCGGCGTACCGGACGCGCCAGTACTCGCCTTCGGTGGGCACCGGCGCGCCGGGGTGCCGGCGGGCCAGGTGCTCGACGTACCGGGCGTAGGCGTTGTCGCCCATCACGGACGCGACCCACCAGCGCACCCCGCGGACCGCCGACCGGGTGACGCGGAGCAGCCCGGCAACGCTGGCAGTGGTACCACCCCGGGACGCCGTCATGACGCGGCGCTCCCGTGACCGCTGTGCTCCGGGACCCGCCCGGCGGCTCCCCATTCGGCGAGGATCTCCTTCTCGGCGGCCGTGGTGAGGAAGCTGCTGGGCGCGAAGACGTGCGACGGCTGGTCCGGCTCCTCGGTGGTCGGCAGGCCGCCGGCCCGCACCGAGCGGACGCAGACGACCGCCGCGGCCAACACGACCACGATGACCAGCGAGGCGAACACGATCGACAAGGTGCCCTGGATGAACGTGTTGCGGATGACCGCGTCGATCGCCTGGGGGCTGCTGGCGGTGCCGAAGGTCTGCTTGCCCGCCGCCCGGGCGCCCACGAACGCGTTGTGCTGGGCGAAGTAGCCGATCGCCGGCACCGAGGAGAAGATCTTCTCCTGCGACGCGGTCAGCGTGACCGTCAGGTCCCAGACCAGGGGTACCCCCGGGATCCAGGCCCAGCGGTACATCCGATTCTTGATCATCACGGTGAACACCACGGTCAGCGCGATGGCGGCCAGCAATTGATTGGCGATTCCGAACAGCGGGAACAGGGTGTTGATGCCGCCCAGCGGGTCGGTGACGCCCATCAGCAGGATCGCGCCCCAGGCCAGTACCACCAGCAGGGAGCACGTCCACGCCCCGATCCGCCAGGACGGATCGCGGAACTTCCGGGCGCCGGGCAGGTTGCCGATCGAGTCCGACAGCATGAACCGGGCCACCCGGGTGCCGGCGTCGACCGTGGTCAGGATGAACAGCGCCTCGAACATGATCGCGAAGTGGTACCAGAACGCCTTCAGCCCGACGCCTCCGACGACGTCGCTGAGCACCTGGGACATCCCGAACGCCAGGGTCGGCGCCCCGCCCGTGCGCGAGATGATCGACTGCTCGCCGACGTCGGAGGCGGCCTGGGAGAAGAAGCTCGCGTTCACGTCGGCACCGGGCAACCCCAGCCCGTTGACGTACGCCGCGGCGGACCCCGGGGTCCCGCCGGTCAGCCCGAGCGGAGCATTGAGGGCGAAGTACAGGTGCTGGTCCAGGATCACCGCGGTGACCAGCGCCATGATCGCCACGAACGACTCGGTCAACATGCCGCCGTAGCCGATCATCCTCATCTGGCTTTCCTTCTCGATCATCTTCGGGGTGGTGCCCGAGCAGATCAGCGCGTGGAACCCGGACAACGCACCGCAGGCGATCGTGATGAACAGGAACGGGAACAGCGTGCCGGCGAACGCGGGGCCGTTGCCGTCGATCGCGAACGAGGTGACGGCCGGCATCTGCACCACGGGTTGGGCGATCAGGATGCCGACGGCGAGCAGGGCGATCGTGCCGACCTTCATGAACGTCGACAGGTAGTCGCGTGGGGCCAGCAGCAGCCAGACCGGCAGCACCGACGCCGCGAACCCGTAGATGATCAGCGCCCAGCCCAGGGTCACCTTGCTGAGGCTGAACCAACTCTGCCCCCACTCGGTTTCGGCCACCCAGCCGCCGGCGACGATGGCCAGCAACAGCAGGCTGACTCCGATCAGCGACACCTCCGACACCCGCCCGGGCCGCAGGTAGCGCAGATAGACGCCCATGAACAGGGCGATCGGGACGGTCATCAGCAACGAGAAGACACCCCACGGGCTGTCGGCCAGCGCGTTGACCACCACCAGCGCAAGGACCGCGATGAGAATGATCATGATGACGAACACCCCGACCAGCGCCGCGACACCACCGACGACGCCCAGCTCGTCCCTGGCCATCTGCCCGAGGCTGCGCCCCTTGCGCCGGGTGGACAGCCACAGCACCAGGTAGTCCTGTACCCCGCCGGCGAACACCACGCCGACGATGATCCACATCGTGCCGGGCAGGTACCCCATCTGCGCGGCCAGCACCGGTCCGACCAGCGGTCCGGCGCCGGCGATCGCCGCAAAATGGTGTCCGAACAGCACTCTGCGATCGGTCGAGTCGAAGTCCTTGCCGTTGGCGTAGGTCTCGGCCGGCGTTGCGCGTTCGTCGCGCGGCCTGACCACCTTGTACTGGATCAGCCGGGCATAGAACCGGAAGGCGATGACGTACGTGCACACCGCGGCGAAGACGAACCAGACGGCGTTGATGTGCTCGCCCCGGACGATGGCGATCATCGTCCAGCCGACCGCCCCCAGCAGCGCGATCAACAGGTAGGTGATCCTGGCCGCCGTGGTCAGCGGCGCCCGTTGTCGCAGGGCCACCGGCGGCTGATCGGGATCGGTGCGGACGACATCGGTGTCAACGGTCATGGCCACTCCCGGCTCGTGGTGTCCGCTGGCGCCCACACGTCGCCCTGGTCCATCAGGGTCGATGGATCGAGCTCCCGTTTGGGCCCACAGCTACCTAGCGGTATTGAGCATGCACTGCCGGTGACCACGTTCCCCGCACCCGCGGGCGTCAAACAACCGCCGTCCGCGTGCTTTTGGCTGCTCGCCATCGACGCCGATGATCCGCCGTGTCACGTCCTGATCACGAACGTGCCGCCAACGGCCGAAGACCCCGATCGTGTCAACCCTCTGGCAGGATGAATTCATGTCCGCATGGATCTGGTTCAGCGGCGCGGTGCTGCTGTCCATCGCCGAGGTGCTCGGTGCGGAATTCGTGCTGCTCATGCTCGGCGGCGGCGCGCTGGTGACGGCGGGTGTCGCGCTGCTCTTTCCGGAACTGCTGTGGTTGCAGCTGCTGGTCTTCGCGCTGTCCTCCGTCGCTCTGGTGCTTGGGCTCCGGCCGATGTTGCTGCGCAGGTACTACCAGCCCTCGCAGATCCGCAGTGGCATCGAAGCGCTGATCGGATCCAAGGCCACCGTCGTGTCCACCGTCGATGCCGACGGTGGCCAGGTCAAGATCGGCGGTGAGGTCTGGTCGGCGATCGGCATGGACGGGCACCGACCGCTCCCGCCGGGTACGTCCGTCACTGTCGTCGAGGTCCGCGGCGCGACCGCGGTCGTGATCTGGGGGCCATAACCATCATGGATCCGGTACTGATCGTCGCCATCGTCATCGTCGTATTGGTGGTCGTCGTCCTGCTGCGCTCGGTCAAGGTCATCCCGCAGGCGCAGGCCGCGGTGATCGAACGGCTCGGGCGGTTCAACAAGGCCAGCGGGGCCGGGCTCGTCTGGCTGATGCCGTTCGTCGACCGCATCCGGGCGCGGATCGACCTGCGCGAGCAGGTGGTGTCGTTCCCACCGCAGCCGGTGATCACCGAGGACAACCTGACCGTCTCGATCGACACGGTCGTCTATTTCCAGGTGACCGACCCGCGGGCGGCCGTCTACGAGATCGCCAACTACATCGTTGCCGTCGAACAGCTCACCACCACCACGCTGCGCAACGTGGTCGGCGGGATGAACCTGGAACAGACCCTGACCAGTCGCGACTCGATCAACGGCCAGTTGCGCGGAGTGCTCGACGAGGCCACCGGCAAGTGGGGGATCCGGGTGGCCCGGGTGGAACTCAAAGCGATCGATCCGCCGCCGTCCATCCAGGAGGCGATGGAGAAGCAGATGCGCGCCGACCGCGACAAGCGGGCGATGATCCTGAACTCCGAGGGTCTGCGGGAGTCGTCGATCAAGACCGCGGAGGGCCAGAAGCAGGCGGCCGTGCTGACCGCCGAGGGTGCCAAGCAGTCGTCGATCCTGGCTGCCGAGGGTGAGCGGCAGTCCCGCATCCTGCGCGCCCAGGGCGAGCGGGCCGCCCGCTACCTGCAGGCACAGGGGCAGGCCAAGGCGATCGAGAAGGTGTTCGCCGCGGTCAAGGCGGGCAAGCCCACGCCGGAACTGTTGGCCTACCAGTACCTGCAGACGCTGCCGCAGATGGCCCAGGGTGACGCGAACAAGGTGTGGATGATCCCCAGCGACTTCTCCAAGTCGCTGGAGGGGTTCGCCCGGATGCTCGGGACCAAGGGCGACGACGGGGTCTTCCGGTACGAACCGCCCAAAGACGATGAGAACGCGGTGAAATCGCGGCCGGGCGACATCGACGAGGACGTCGCCGACTGGTTCGAGGGCACGTCGGCCCAGGAGGTCGCGGAGGCGGTCAAGGCGGTCGAGCGGGAGGCGGCGGTGACGATCGCCGATCAGGACGCTGCGCGGGCGGCGGCGAATCGGGACCGGACCGAGATCGGCCAGGGGGGTCAGCCGGCGCCCGGAGGCCAGGCACCGCAACAACTCCCGCACGGGCAGCAGCCACAGTGGGCCGGCTACCCGACCCAGTCCTACCCCGGCCGGGCCGGCCCTGGTGACCCGCCGGACGCGTATCCGGCACCGGATGTGCCCGATCGCCCGGACACCCCGCCCGGCTACCCCTACCAGCCGCCGGAGCCGCCCTACGGACCGGGTCAACGCTGACGCCAACACCCGACCCCGAGTCCCGCGACGTGCCCCCGGGGTCGCTCGCCGAGCTGCCGATGCCCGTGGCGATCGTCGGCGCGGGTCGCCTGGGCACGGCGCTGGCCCGCGGGTTGCGCGCCGCCGGGATCACCGTCACCGGACCGCACGGTCGTGGCCACGACGGCGGCGGGGCGGGCGTCGTGCTGCTGTGCGTACCCGATGATGCGATCGCGCTCGCCTCCTGCGCCGTCACCCCTGGACCGCTGGTGGGGCACTGCTCCGGCGCGTCGAACCTGAAGATCCTCGGCGGGCACGAGGCTTTCAGCCTGCACCCGTTGATGACGGTCACCCCGGACGGCGCCGACTTTCGCGGCGTCGCCGCCGCCGTCGCCGGCACCACCCTAGCGGCGCTGGCCACGGCCCGGGCGCTGGCGTCCGCCCTCGGCATGCGGGCACTACATGTGGCCGAATCCGATCGGGTCGCCTACCACGCGGCCGCTGCCATCGCATCCAACTTCCTGGTGACCCTGCAGGACGCGGCGGCCGAGCTGATGGCGACCGCCGGCCTGGACCGTGACGTGCTGCTGCCGCTGGCCCGGGCCGCGCTGGAGAACTGGGGTCGGAGCGGGCCGGCCGCGCTGACCGGGCCGGTGGCCCGCGGCGATCGGGTCATCGTGACCCGGCACCGGCAGGTCGTCGCCGCCCGCACACCGGACCTGCTGTCGCTGTTCGACGCCCTGGTGGTGGCCACCGAACGGCTGGCCACCCGGGCGGGATAGTGTCCGCCGGACCACCCGCCGACGGCGCATCGGAGACGACCAGCTGATGAAGACCCTCCGCACGGTCGGCGACCTGCGAGCGGAGCTGGCCCCATACCGCGCCGGTGCCGGCACGATTGCGCTGGTGCCGACCATGGGTGCCCTGCACGACGGGCACCTGGAACTGGCCCGCCGGGCCCGGGCCGACAACGATGCCGTTGTGATGTCCGTTTTCGTCAACCCCGCACAGTTCAATGATCCCGCGGACCTGGCCGCATATCCGCGGGACGAGCGCGCCGACGCGGAGCTGGCCGCCGGGGTCGGAGTCGACGTGCTGTTCGCGCCGCCCGTCGGCGAGGTGTACCCGCCGGGGTTCAGCGCGACCGTGCAGCTGGACGGGCCGATCGTGCAGACCCTGGAGGGCGCCCACCGGGGAGTCGGTCACTTCCGCGGCGTCACCACGGTGGTGAGCAAGTTGCTCGGGATGGCCGCGCCGGACCGTGCCTACTTCGGGGCGAAGGACGCCCAACAGGCCAGGGTGGTCCGCGCCCTGGTCGCCGATCTGAACATCGACACCGTGATCGTCACGGTGCCGACCGTCCGGGAACCGGACGGCCTGGCGATGTCCAGCCGCAACCGCCGGCTCTCCCCGGCCGAACGTGCGCAGGCGCTGGGCCTCTATGCCGCGTTGCGCTCGGCCCAGCAGATGTCCTCGGGCGGCGAGCGCCGGTCCGAGCCACTGCTGACCGAGGCTCGCCGGGTGCTCGGGGACCACGACATCACCCCGGAATACCTCGCGTTGGTAGAGGCGGATACCTTTCTCCCCGCTGCCTCGGTCGGCACCGGACCGGCGCTGCTGCTGCTCGCCGCGCAGATCGGCGCCACCCGGTTGATCGACAATGTGCTGTTGGGCCCCCCGCCGTCGATCCGGTGAGCGGCTCGGGTGTGCTGGATCACACCTGACCATGCCGGCGTCGCCCCGGTGGTGCAATGGGATATCTGTGCTGGTGCGGCAGTGTCACGGCCGACCGGCAACCCAGCAGCGGCGAGCAAAGGAGCGGCCGATGTCAACCCGTCCATCCCCCGAGCCCGGGCGTTCCCCGGTGACAATTCCCGGGCTGCTGGAACAGAAGCGGTCGGGCCGTCCGATCGTGATGGTGACGGCCTACGACTATCCCAGTGCTCGTGCGGCCGAGTCGGCCGGCGTCGACGTGGTCCTGGTCGGCGATTCGGGCGCGATGACCGTGCTCGGCCACCCGAGCACCGTGTCCGTGACGGTCGACGAGATGCTGATGCTGACCAAGGCGGCCCGCCGGGGCGTCGATACCGCCCTGTTCGTCGCCGACCTGCCCTTCGGGTCCTATGAGGTCAGCGACGAGCAGGCCATCGCCACCGCCGTGCGGTTCGTCAAGGAAGCCGGCGCCGACGGGGTCAAGCTCGAGCGCGGCGGCCCGAACTCGGTCAGCCGGGCCAGGGCCGTCGTGGGTGCCGGGATTCCGGTGATGGGGCATGTCGGGCTCACCCCACAGACGGCGACCTCCCTCGGCGGGTACCGCGCGCAGGGTCGCAGCGCCGAATCCGCCCTGTCCATCGCCCGCGGCGCCCTCGACCTGCAGGCCGCCGGATGCTTCGGCCTCGTGTTCGAGGCGGTGCCCAGCGTCCTGACGCAGGACCTGATGCAGCTCATCCGCATCCCGGTCATCGGGATCGGCGCCGGCCCGGCCACCGACGGGCAGGTGCTGGTCTTCCACGACCTGCTGGGCATCCGTGACGGTGTCGGGGCGAAATTCGTCCGGCGGTACGCCGACCTGCAGGACGCGATGAACGCCGGTGTCGCCCGATATGCTGAACAGGTGCGATCAGGGGCATTCCCGGCGGCCGAAC
>Ga0302323_100003965_pt1 | contig 12039 bp, 9 predicted proteins | sample Fen_T0_3_FD_201950 | JGI IMG/M metagenome (GOLD analysis project Ga0302323, IMG submission 201950) | Peat permafrost microbial communities from Stordalen Mire near Abisko, Sweden - Fen_T0_3 | ecosystem: Environmental > Terrestrial > Soil > Wetlands > Permafrost | place: Sweden: Abisko... | reverse complement strand
CCCGTGGGCCCTGCTGGAATCCGGCACCGAGCGTTCGGCCCAGCGGCGCGCACGCCTGCACCTGCTGATCCCGGCCTTTCCGGATGCGGACCATGGCACGCCGGCACTGCCGTTCGAGCCCTACAACCCGGCAGGCTGGCGGGGCCTCTATCACCTCTACGGTCTGCGCGAAGTCAGCTTCGTGCTGATGCCCGACCTGGCCGACGCCTGCGCCGTCGACCCGCCGATCCCGAACCTGGCCCCGGCGCCGCCCCTGGTTCCCGAGGGCTTCGTCGAATGCAGCGCGGACGAACCCGTCGCGGTCGACACCAGCCTGCGTCATACCCCGGCGCCGCGTCTCGACGAGAGCGGCTATGCCGGCTGGCGGCTGGCCCTGGATGCCGTGCGCAAATTTCTCGACTTGCCGCCGCGCGAAGTCCTGTTCCTGGCCGCGCTGCCCCTGCCGCACGTCGATGCGCGCCGCGTCGTCGACGGCAGCCACATCCACGCCCAGGCCGACATGCTTGCCTGGCTGCAGCGCATCGGCGTGTTCGGCAGCGACGATTCGGTACCCTACCGGCCCTCGCAGGCCCTGGTGCAACTGGCCTGGCCATGGCTGCGCACCCAGGCCGCCGCCGATCTGCCCGAGGCGCTGGAGCCGCCCGACGGCGTGCTCGCCGGCCTGATCGCGGCCAGCGCCAGCCTGCGCGGCTGCCATCGCTCGGTGGCTGGCGACTTCTCGCTCGCGCGCCTGCGCGACGTTGCCGATGCCGAGCCGGTGCCCGCCTGGGGACTCGGCGACACCAGCCCCGACGGTCTGCTGGCACAACGCGTCTGTCTTTTCGCTCCCCAACCCGAGGGCTGGGCCCTGCAGTCCGACGTCACGCTGGCGGCAAGCCCGGGCTGGCGCTTCGGCGGCGCCAGCCGGCTGATGGCGAGCATCCTGCGCGCGGCGCGCGCGGTCGGCGATGTCCTCGCCTTCGAGCCCAACGGCCCGGCGATCTGGGCGCGCCTGAAGCGCGAAATCGAGGAACTGCTGCAGGAGTACTGGCGCGAGGGCGCCTTCGCCGGGGCGAGCGCGTCGCAGGCCTTCAGCGTGCGCTGCGACCGCAGCACCATGAGTCAGGCCGACCTCGACGCCGGACGCATGATCGTGCTGATCAGCGTCGCCCCCGCCGTCTCGATCGAGCGCATCAGCGTGGTCCTGTGTCTCAACAACACCGCCGAGATCAGCGGCCTGAGGGAGGTGGCATGAGCGCGCCGCGCGGCCGCCCGAAGGCGCGTTCCGTCCCTCCCGGAGGGGTGGAGCGGAGTATTCGAGGAGCATTGCTCCTCGCATGCGGAACGGGCCGGCTGTGCAAAGCCGGCCCTCGGCGCAGGAGCGCGAGGGAGCCCCTATGAGCACAGACAGCCTCACCCCCCTGCATGTGTTCCGCTTTCATATCAGCATCAAGCGCGACGGCGGCGGCGAGGTCTCCGCCGGTGCGTTCGCGGAGTGCACCGGCCTGGAAGCGACCATGGAGCCGAAGGTGATCAAGGCCGGCGGCGCGAACTACGGTGCGTTTCAACGTCCCGGACAGGTGACCTTCGCCACCGTGGTGCTGAAGCGCGGCATCAGCCAGTCGCACGACCTGTTCGACTGGTTCCAGAAGGTCGCCGGTGGGGCCTACGCCTACCGCCAGTCGGCGCAGATCGCGGTGCAGAACGCGGCCGGCGAGACCGTGATCACCTGGGAACTGGCGCGCTGCATGCCGGTGAAGTTCAAGGCAGCCGATCTCAATGCCAAGGGCAACGAGATCGGCATCGAGGAATTGCAACTCGCCCACGAAGGCCTGTACCTGGCAAATTGAGGAACGCAGCCATGTTGCCGGACAACCAGAAGATCACATTGGCCACCTTCAAGGTGCTGCAAAGCACCGGCAAGGAGACGTCCTTCGCGGTGCAGTTCAACCCGGCCTCCCTCGAGTACACGCTGTCCAACGAATTCGACCAGAGCAATGGCAACAATGCCACGCGCCAGGTCGTCAAGCAGGCCACCAGCAAGCTCACCATGACGCTGATCTACGACACCACGGATACGGGGGCCGATGTACGCGGCAAGACATCCGACCTGGCCGTCGTGCTCGAACCGCCCACTACAGGCAAGAAGACTTCCGCGCCCAAGGTCGTGTTCGGCTGGGGCAGCTTCCAGTTCAAGGGCGTTATCGAGCAATACAAGGAGACCCTCGACTTCTTTTCGGCTGACGGTGTGCCGCTACGCGCCTCGATCAACCTGACCCTGGCTGGTCAGAAGGTGGAATTCCAGAGCAACAAGAGCCCCGCGCCCACGGTCGATCGCAACGCCCCGGAACCGGTGACGGCGCCGCCGGGCGCAGCCCCCAACGCCGTCGCCAGCACCCTGGGCGACCCGCGCGCGGCACGCGCCATCGCCTCGGCCAATGCCTCGGCCAGCCTGCGCTTCGGCGCCGAGGCGGGACTGGCGGTCGGTGGCGAGGTCACGCTCGCAGCGGCGGCAAGCTTCTCCGCGAGTGCCGGTGCGGGGATCGATATCGGTGGCGGAGCCGGTGTCGGCATCGGCGGAGGACTCGGTGTGGGTGGCGGCTTGAGCGTGGGCGGCGGGCTCGATGTCTCCGCCACTGCCGGCGCCGCCTTCACCGGCCTGCGCGTGACCCCGCCGACAGCGACGCTGAGCGTTGGCGACGCGCGTGCCGTGCTGCTGCCCGCGCCGAGTATCGGCGGCGCGGCCTCCTTCGGCCCCGGCGGACGCGCGCGCGTCCAGGCCGGCGCCAGCCTGAGCGCCGACGTCGGCGCCGGTGCTGGAATCACGTTCGGAGACTGAGATGCCCATCCATTTCGAAGAAGTCAGCGCCACGGTGGCTCCACCCGAGACCCCCAGCAGCGGCACACAGAGCGCCACGCCGGCGCCCGCCGAGGATGAGTTCGGCGCCCGCCTGGAACAGGCCCTGCACCTTCTGAACGAACGTGCCGCACGCTTGAGCGACGACTGAGACCACCATGCCCGAAACCGCTGTCAGCCAATCCGCCATCTACAGCGCCCGCCCGACGCTGCGCATCGCCGGCCAGGCTGACGCGCGCGTCAGCGAGTTGCTCACGGCGATGAAGATGGAGGAATCGGAGGGTGGCATGAGCACCCTGGAACTGCGCTTCATCGACTGGGTGGCAACCGGCAACGGCCGCGCCGAACTGGCCTTCGACGGCAGCTCGACGCTCAAGCTGGGCGCGGACCTCTCCGTCTATGCCGGTGAAGATGCGGCGCCGCGCGAGATCTTCCACGGCAAGGTCAGCGCCCTGGAGATGGTGTGCAATTTCGGCGCCCCGCCTGAGCTGGTGGTGCTTGCCGAGGACGAGCTCACTGCCGCGCGGCGCGGCCGGCGCACAAAAATCTACAGCGCCATGTCGCCCGCCGATGTGGTCAATGCCGTCGCCGGCAACCTCAATCTCAGCCCGAGCGTCACCGGCCTCGGCTCGCCCACAGGCACCTGGGCACAGCTGAACGAGACCGACCTCGGTTTCCTGCGTCGCCTGCTGTCGCACTTCGACGCCGACCTGCAGATCGTCGGTACGCAGTTGCAGGTCGCCGAACGCCAGAACGTCAGCCGCGGCGTCATCGACCTGACCCTCTACAGCCAGCTCGCCCGGGTGCGCGTCTGCGCCGATCTTGCCGACCAGGTCACGGCGGTCACGGTCGCGGGCTGGAACGCAAGGGACGGCGCAGCCGTGAGCGGCACGGCCAGCAGTCTCACCCATGCCGGTCCGGGGCAGGGCAGGGACGGAAGTGCGTGGGCTCAAGAGGTATTCGCGACCCGCAGCGAGCACATCGGCCAGCACGCCGTGGACAGCTCGGCCGAGGCCCAGGCCGTGGCCAGCGCGGCCTTCGACCAGCGCACGCGCCGCTTCGTCCGCGCCGAGGGCGTCGCCGAGGGCAATGCGCAATTGCGCGTCGGCAGCCAGGTGCGGCTTGCCGGCATCTCGCCCCAGTTCGACAACACCTATTACGTGGTCCAGGCCTGCCATCGCTTCGACATGAGCCAGGGCTACCGCACCGAATTCCGCGCCGAGTGCGCCTACCTGGGCGGCCCATGAAACGCGACCCCTTCCTGCCCGTCGCCGCCACCTCGGGCGGCTTCCTCGCCCAGGTGGTGTCGCTCGACGACCCCGACGGGCGCAGCCGCGTGCAGGTCAAGCTGCTCGCCTTCGACGCCGTCTCGCAGCAGGACAGCACCCTATGGGCGCGCGTGGTTGCGCCCTTCGCCGGCGACGACCGCGGCACCTACTTCCTGCCCGATGTCGGCGACGAGGTCTACGTCGCCTTCGTGCAGGGCGACGCACGCTATCCGGTGATCCTGGGCGGCCTCTGGAACGGCGCGGCGAGCCCGCCGGCGAGCGTCGAGAGCGGCGGGCGCAACCGCTACAAACGCATCAAATCGAAGAACGGCATCGTCATCACCCTCGACGACCAGGACGGCCAGGAGACGCTAAAGCTGGAGACGCCCGGCGGCCAGAAGGTCACGCTCAAGGACGGTCCGGGCAGCCTCACGCTCGAAGACAGCAACGGCAACAGCATCAAGCTGGAGAGCGCGGGCATCACCATCCAGGCCGCGGCCAAGGTCACGGTCCAGGCCGCCAAGGTGGACGTCAGCGCGGGCATGGTGACGGTCGATGCGGCGATGTCGAAATTCAGCGGCGTGGTGAAGTGCGATGTCCTGATCAGCAATTCGGTGATCTCGACCAGTTATACGCCCGGCGCGGGCAACATCTGGTGAGCGGGGGACGCTGACCATGCACCCCATCCTCATCGGCGCCCCCCGCGACATGACCGGCGGCTACCGGCCCGCTCTGTTGCAGCGTAACGATGATGACTTCATCGAGTCCACGCTCGACGACCTGCGCAGCGCCGCCGGCCGCCAGGCCCTGGAGAAACTGCGTGCCCAGGCGACCGCGAGCGACGGTGCACTGAAGCTGTTCCAGCCCATCCAGCGCCAGTTCCACCTCGCCCTGATCGAAGCCTGGTGCGACACGCCGGGCGCACCGCGCCTCGACCCGTCGCGCGTGGTCTCGGCCGGCATGACGATGCGCCGCGTCGCCGGCGCCGGCCGCGAGGGCTGGATGCGCTCCCAGGGCCGGGTGCGCGGCTGGGTGCCGCTCAACCGCGTCGGCGGCGCTGACGCCGATCCGCTCGCCGCGCCGCGCCTGCAGCGCGGCCTCACCGGCGTCGCCGACATCGACCGCAAGCTCGTCGGCTTTGCACTCGAGAACGCCGACAACCGTCTCGACGAACACATCATCCCGCTCTATCTGGCGCCGCCCGATGTCTGCGCCAATGCGGCCAAAACCGTCTTCTACGGCATGGTGCCGACCACCAGCAGCGAGCTCTCCGAGGCCGAGCCCGAGTTCATGCCGTCCGGCGACGACAGCTTCGGACCGCATTCGGCAGCCTTTCTCGGCCATCTGCCCGATGCCCTGCAAGGCCTGGGCATGAACTTCCCGCATGCCGGCGAGACCCTGAGCACCGTCTGGCTGGATGAAGACGACATGCAGACGTTCATCCAGCTCCTGCACCAGCTCGGCAGCGAGTTCAATGCCTTCGACGGCGGCAACGCAGTCACGGACCTGAAAGCGAAACTGCAGGCGATCCGTCTCAATATGAAGCTGCGTGCGGGTGAGACCGTGCACCGCACGGTCGATGCCTACAGCTTCCTCGGCCAGGCCAGTGCCGTGCTGCTCACCCAGGACACGAGCGTGAGCGCGCCGGAGATGCCGGAGTCCTGGCCGGTCATGAGCTCGACCAACAGAAGCGGGCTGGCGCAGTCGCTGCACAGCGTCATGCTGGCGCGCTTCAAGGCCACCAAGGGCCGGGAAGGGCGCTTCGACAATCCGGATGCGCGCTACGTGGTCCGCGCCTTCGTGCGCCTCAAGTGCCCGAATGGCGGCCCGGACAAGATCGTCTGGAGCGAGGAGAGCCCGGCCTTCGCCATCGCCCCCTGGTACGAGGGTGCAGGAGCGCCACCGGTGCAGATTCCGCTGCCCGACGCCTCCGACAAGAACCTGCTCAAGGCCTTGAAGCCCAATGTCGCCTTCATCGTCCCGCCGGCGATGCAGAACCTGCTCATGGGCAAGGCCAAGGACCTGATGGACGGCAAGCCAGCCAGCGGAGCGGGCACAACCCTGTCCTGGATCTGCAGCTTCAATATCCCGGTGATTACGATCTGCGCCTTCATCGTGCTCAACATCTTCCTGAGCCTGTTCAACCTGATCTTCGGCTGGATGTTCTTCATCAAGATCTGCCTGCCGTTCCCCAAGAAGAAGGCCGGACCATGACCACGCCCCTGCGTCCCCTCCTTGGCTGGCCCCTGCTGTCGCTGCCGGACGAGCACGGCACGCTCGCCTGGCCGGACCTCGCGCAGAGCGTGCGCGAGGGCATCCGCATCATCCTCAGCACCCGTCCCGGCGAGCAGCTCATGCGGCCCGAATACGGCGGCGGGCTCGAACGCCTGCTGCACGAGCCCAACACCGTCGCCACGCGGCGCGAGATCCGCGACCTGGTCAACGACGCGCTCACGCGCTGGGAACGGCGCATCCTGCTCGACTCGGTCGAGGTCTGGGAGGTGCCCGACCAGCCCAGCCAGGTGCGGGTCGAGATCGCCTACCGTCTGGCGCGCAACGGCGCGCCTGGCGCCATGAATGTCACAGTGCAACTGGAAGGCTGACCATGCCCATCCTGCCACCCTCGCTCGACGACCGCCGTTTCGACGACCTGGTCGAAGATCTGATCGCGCGCATCCCGGCGCATACCCCGGAGTGGCCCAACCCGCGCCTGGGCGACCCGGGGCGCACCCTGATCGAACTGTTCGCCTGGCTCGGCGACGCGCTGCTCTACCGCGCCAACCTGATCCCCGAGCGCCAGCGCCTGGTGTTCCTCAAGCTCCTCGGCATGGGCCTGCGGCCCGCGCAGCCGGCGCGCGGCATCGTCGGCCTGAGCTACGCGCAGGAGACCGAGCTCGGCGCCAACACCCTGTCGCCGCACGGTCTGATCAAGGCGGCCATGCCGTTCGAGACCCTGGCCGAGACCACCGTACTGCCGATCAGCGCCGAGGCCTATATCAAGCGCAGCCTGGACCCGACGGAAACGGCGCAGAAGAGCGCGGTGCTGCAGGGCCTGGCGCGCATCCACCAGATCAACGGCACTCTCAAGGCCTACGAGACCACGGCGGTGTTCGCCGATGGCCGCGCCGAGCCGGCAGGCGTGGACGTGTTCGCCAACAGCGCCGACCACGCCCTCTGGATCGCCCTGCTTGCGCCCCGCGCCGCCAAGCCCGAGGAGCAGGCCGCGACCAATGCCAAGGTGGTGGCCGCCATGGGAGGCGGCAGTTCCGGCCTGCCCGCGCTGCTCTCGGTCGGCATCGTCCCGGCCCTGAAGATGCCACAGTTGTTCGAAACGGTCAGCGCCCCCACGGCCGTGCCCGTGATATGGGAGATGACCACTCAGGGCCGCAACGCCTTCGAGACCGACTATCTCACCCTCGGGGTCGAACCCGGCAGCGACACCAGCCAGGGACTGGCGGTGGCGGGCACGCTGCGCCTGCTCCTGCCGGCGGCGAAGTTCATCTGGGCGCCGTCCAACGACGTCGGCGTGAATCCGCGTGCCGGGATCGGCGATGCCCCGCCGCGCCTCGACGACGCCGAGCGCGCGGCCCGCCTGCTCGCCTGGATCCGGCTGCGGCCCAGGACCGGCGAGCTGGTCAACAACCTGTCGCTGGCATGGCTGGGTATCAACGCGACCGAGATCGACCAGCGCGTCTCCGTTACGGGGCGCGTCCTCGGTGTCTCCACCGGCGCCGCCGACCAGGTCTTCCAGTTGCCGCAAGGCTCGGTCGATGCGGCGACCCTCAACATCGAGGTCGAGGAAAGCGGACGCGGCTACCAGCCCTGGGTTCGCGTCGACGACCTGGCGGCGATCAGCGCCGATGTCAACGTCGCCCGCGATGCCGCTGCCTATGAACTCGATGCCGAGGCCGGCACGCTGCGCTTCGGCGACGGCGTGCGCGGGCGCGTGCCCGAGGCGCAGATGCGCATCCGTCTGGCCAGCGGCCGCTTCGGCGGCGGCCAGGCCGGCAACCTGCCGGCGGGCAGCCTGAGCGAATGCACCGCACTGCGGATCGACAAGAAACCGGCCCCGGCGCTCAAGGTCAGCCAGCCGCTGGCGCTGAGTGGCGGCGCCGACGCCGAGACCCTGCCCATCGCCGAAAAGCGCATCCCTGCACGGCTGCGCCATGGCGACCGGGCGGTGACCGAGGAGGATTACCGGCGCCTGGCCTTCGAGGCCCCCGCCGTCGATGTCGGCCGCGTCGAGGTCCTGGCGCGCTTCAAGCCGCGCGACCGGCGCTTCGATGTGCCCGGCGTGGTCAGCGTCATGGCCCTGCCGGCCGCGCCCTTTGCCCCGGCCCCCAACCCGCGCCCCGACCGCCCGTTCATCGAACGTCTCCACGCCCATCTTGCGGCGCGCGTGCCCCTGGCCACGGAGCTCTATGTCATCGGTTGCGAGTACGTCGCCGTCGGCCTGGCGGTCGCGGTCGCCTTGCGCGACGGTTATGCCCGCGATGCGGTCCTGCTCGAAGTGCGCGAGGCCCTGCGCCGCCTGCTCTGGCCGCTGGCGCCGGGAGGCCTGGACCAGACCGGCTGGCCGTTGGGCCGTGCGGTGCGCAGCCGCGAGCTCGAGGTCGAGGTGGCGCGCGTCGCCGGCGTCGACGAGGTGCGGGGGCTGCAACTCTTCCAGCAGGTCAACAACGACTGGCAGCGCCTTCCCACCATTGCGGCCGACGGCGCCCAGATCCTGACGCTCCAGGCCTGGCAATTGCCCGAGTTGCTGAGTGTGGTCGCCGTCGATGGCCCGGACGTGCCCACCGATCTGCGCGCGCTGCCCAACCCGTTCGCTGCCGACAATGCGGTCGCGGTGCCGGTCGTGCCGGAGCTGTGCTGATGGATGCCAACGGGCTGCGCTTCTGGCAACTGGCCGACGCCGGCAACTTCCCGGCGCTGGAACATGCCACCTGGGATACGGCCTGCCGCGTGCTGCGCCTGGCCTCGGAGCGCAACCTCAGTCCGGCCCTCAATCCCGCGGATGCCTTCAGCCTGGCCCAGACGGCGCTGGAAAAGTGCCCGCGCGCCGTCGACAGGCTCGAATGCGTGGCCTGGTGGGACGCCGGCGGCAATGCCGTGATGGCCTCCAGCTACCTGCCCGGCGTGACCACGCTACTGCCCCTGGATGCCACCCCCAGCGATCTCTGCATGGGCCATGACGGTGTGCTCTACGCGGCCATGTCGGACCACATCCGGTTGCACGATCTGCGCGGCCGCTGGGGCGATGTCAGTGTCGCCCTGACCGGCTTCACGCCCTGGCGCATGGCCCCCGACGAAGCAGGCGGCGTCTGGGTACTGGAGCGAACCAGCGGGCGGCTGGCGCGCGTCACCGGGCTGCCGTTACGCAGCCAGACGCCGCAGGGCGAGGACTACGACGCACGCGTCTTCCGCCCCAATCCCGAGAATTGCCACGCGCCGCGGCTCGACCTGGTGGCGGCGCCGGGCTGGGGCAGCGACGAGCGGGTGCTGGCCATCGCCACCCTGCCGGGAGAAGGTCCGGTGCTGCTGACCTGGCGCGGCGGCGATGGTGTCGCCTGCGTGCGCCGCTGGCTGGTGGCCGAAGGCCGGCCTTCCGCACCGGTTTGCCTGCAAGGCGCCAACTATGCCTACGCGCTCACCAGCCTGGGCGCGGGTCCGGGTTTGAGTCGTATCGCCGTGCGCGTCCCCGGACGCCGCGATGCCCCAGCCTTCGCGCTTCCCGCCACGGATGCGGTCCGGACCATTCTGCCTCTGGGCGAGGTCTATCCGCTCGCCGACGGCGCACAGGAGGCGCCGTTCGCCAATGGGCCGGTCCAGCCGCCGCACTATCCGGTGGGCACGGACGCCACCCAGCCGCTCTATCCGCTCTCGCTCAGAAACCTCGCGCGCAGCGGCAGCGCGCAGAACTTTGCCGGCGGCTCGTCCGACTTCAGCGCCTGGATGATCGATAGTGGCGCCACCACCACCGTCTGGCACCGCCTCTACGCCGAGGCCGCGATCCCGACCCACAGCGGCTTCGTGGTCTGGCTCGCGGCCGGCAACGAGGCGCGTCCGCCGGACGCGGCCGATCTCACGCAGTGGCACGCGCACGGCTTCGGGCGCGACATTGCCACGCTCGATGACGCCCTGCGCTCGCCCCATGTGCCCCGCGCCGTCCGGGAACGCGCCGGCAGCGAGCTACCCGGCCATCCCGGCCTGCTTGGTGGCTTCGCGCAGGCCGGCGCGAGCGGGCTGTTTTCGGTATTGATCCAGAACACGCATCAGCGTGTGCGCCGCCTGGTCGGGCGCTACCTGTGGGTGCGTGTCGTGCTCCACGGCGATGGCCGCGCCGGTCCCGAGATCGCGGCACTGCGCGCCTGGGGCAGCCGTTTCGATTACGCCGAGCAGTACCTGCCGCGTCTCTACCGCGAATCCCTGTTCGGCGCGGCCGCGACCGCGCCCGGGATCGAGGTTGCGCGGGTCGAGTCGGCGCAGGCCGCCGCCCTCGATGCCGGCGGCGCCTTGTCGCCCGCGCTGCGCGCGCGCCTGATGCTCGCCCAGGTACTGCCCGACGTCGCAGCCGAGATCGTCGTCGAACAGACCGGCCAGGCCTGGCTGATCCGCGATACCGCCCATGCCTGGCGCCTGGTACTCGAGGGCGACGCGGTCGTGATCTACCAGCCCCAGGCATCGCCGGCGGACTTCACGTCCCGCATGCTGTGCAGCTACGAAGGGGTGCTCACGCCAATCGAGGATCGCATCGCCGCGGCGCATCTCTTGAGCGACCCGGCCAGCGTACCGGAGGCCAGTCTCGATTGGCTCGGCGCATGGATCGGGGTGGCCTTCGACCCCACCCTGCCGGCCGTCCGACGGCGCGACTGGCTGCGCGCCGCGCCCGACCTGGCGCGCTGGCACGGCACCCGGCAGGGCCTGCGCCTGGCGCTTGATATCGCCACCGGCGGCGGCGTGCGCGACGGCTCTCTCGCAGTGATCGAAGACTTCCGCCTGCGGCGCATCCTCGCCACCTTGCTGGGCGTCGATCTCGCGGACGAGAACGATCCCCTACTGCCGGGGCTGGGGCAAAGCGGCAACTCGGTGGTCGGAGACACCCTGTTCGTCGGCGACCGCGAGCGCACCGAACTGCTTGCCCTTTACGACGCGCAAGCGGCAAGCGCGGCCGAGAACGAGGCCGTGCTCGACTTCTACGGGCGCCTCGCCAATCGCGCCACGGTTCTCGTTCACAGCGAGGTCGAGGCGCAGGACTTCGCCCTGATCCGACGCGTCGCGCAGATGGAGTCGCCGGCCCACGTCGAGGTACGCGTGGTTGCGGCCAGCTGGCCCTTGCTGGTCGGCATCGCCAGCCTGATCGGCGTCGATACCTATCTGGGCCCGCCGCGCCTGCCGCGCCCGGTGCAGGTTCAGCGCTCGCTGCTGGGCATCAGCGATTACCTCATCGGCGTCGCCGCCCTCGATCCGCGCCTGGCCGGGGCCGCTCCCACATCGACGCCCCCGGTCGCCGATGCCGGGCCGGACCGCAGCGCACCCTGGGGCGAGAGTTTCAGCCTCGATGGCGGCGGCTCGCGCGCCGCCCCCGGACACAGCATCACCGAGTACCGCTGGCGCCAGCTGCCGCCGGACGCTTGACCCACCACCGTTAAGGAGAAACACATGGCTGAATTCATCATCAACACGGACATTTCCACCGATGTCCCGACCATCGAGGTCACCCTCTCGCCCGACAAGCCCATGCCTGTCGGCCGCCAGCGCTTCCGCCTGGTGGTCGTGGACGACTCGGGCAACGTCTCCAAGGCCGACGAGGTGATCGTCATCATCGCCGACACCCAGGCCCCCACTGCGGTGCTCGGCGCGCCAGCTACGGTGGCCTTCGGCACCAGCTTCAAGATGGATGGCAGCAAGTCCTTCGACGTGGGCGGTGGCAAGGTC
>Ga0302323_100003964_pt1 | contig 12042 bp, 9 predicted proteins | sample Fen_T0_3_FD_201950 | JGI IMG/M metagenome (GOLD analysis project Ga0302323, IMG submission 201950) | Peat permafrost microbial communities from Stordalen Mire near Abisko, Sweden - Fen_T0_3 | ecosystem: Environmental > Terrestrial > Soil > Wetlands > Permafrost | place: Sweden: Abisko... | reverse complement strand
AAAGGCCTGGTCGGCCGCGACGGCTGGCTGGCCACCGGCTCGGCCCACCGAACCAACCGACCCAAGATCTTCGCCGCTGGCGATTTCGCCACCGGCGCCCGGTCGTTGATCGAGGCCATCGCCCATGCCAAGGAATGCGCCTTGGTGGTGGACGAACACCTGGTCGGCAAGCGCCGCATGCAGGAGATGGCCGTGGTGGAGGATGCCAAAACCACCGGGCGCACGCGCGAGATGGACGCCGTTCCCCGCCGCAAGATGCGCCTTTTGCCCGTGCTCGACCGCACCTTACGTGCCGAAGTGGAACAAGGTTTCGATGCCGAGCGCGCGAACGAGGAAACCACACGCTGCTACTTGTGCCATCACAAGATGGAAATCGACCCCGCCCAGTGTACCAACTGCGACCTGTGCCTGAACGTCAAGCCGCGCGCCGATTGCATCATCAAGGTCAGCTCGTTCCAGTACGACGAAACGGGCAAGATCGCCGGCTTCGTACGGGCCACCCCCGACGATGAAAATCCGCGCGTGTGGATCAACCAGGCCGACTGTATCCGCTGTGGCGCCTGCATCGACGTCTGTCCCGACGACGCCATCAGCTTGCAGAAGGTCAGCCTGCGCACCGTGATGACCGCCAAGGCGTAGCCCCCCGGTTTCGCGGGGGTCCTTCGGGGGGCCTTCGTGTCTCGATTCCTGGCTGTCCCTGCGGCTACGGGCGCACGAAAGCGTCGTAGATGGCGCGCAGGCCCTTGGGCAAGTCGGAGGCATCCACGCCGACGATGATGGAGAGCTCGGAGGCGCCCTGGTCGATGATGCGCACGTTGACGCCGGCCTTGGCCAGCGCGCCGAAGAGGCGGGACGACACCCCCACCCGGCGCGACATGCCGTAGCCCACGGTGGCGATGAGGGCCAGATTGCGTTCGACCTGGATGGAATCGGGATCGCAGGCGTTGCGAATCTCCTGCAGAACGGCGTCCTCGACTACCTCGAAGTTCTTCTGGTCGATGACCACGCACATCGAATCGATGCCCGACGGCGACAGCTCGTAGCTGACCCCCTTGGTCTCCAGGATTCCCAGCACGCGGCGACCGAAGCCGCGCTCTTTGTTCATCAGGGTCTTTTCGATTTGAAGAATGCAAAAGCCGTTGCGACCGGCGACGCCGGCAATGGGACGGTCGGCGGCCTGATTTTCGGGAACGATCAGCGTGCCCTTGGCCTTGGGATCGTTGGTGTTGGCGATGCGGATGGGAATGCCGACCTGCTTGCACGGCAGGATGGCTTCCTCGTGAAAGACGTTGGCGCCCGAATAGGCCAGCTCGCGCAGTTCGCGGTAGGTGACCTGCTCCATGGGGGCGGCATCGGGAACGATGCGTGGGTCGGTCATCAACAATCCGGACACGTCGGTCCAGTTCTCGTACAAGGTGGCCCCCGCTGCGCGCGCCAGGATGGCGCCGGAAATGTCCGAGCCCCCGCGCGAGAAGGTCTTCACCTTGCCCTGGGGGCCTGTGCCGTAAAAGCCAGGCAGCACGAAGACCCCCTGCGCCGGCAGACGCGGCGGCAGCTCTTTCCAAGTGCGCTCGTCGACGAGGCCGTTCGACGTGAGAAACACCGTCCCTTCCGCTTCCACGAAGGTTCCGCCCAAATAGGCGGCCATGATACGCGCCGAGAAGTGCTCGCCGCGCGAGGCGATCCAGTCGCGGTCAGCCCCGGCGCGAACCTCCGCTTCCATCGCGTCGATGAGACCGGCCATGCCGGCATCGACGGCCAGCTCGCGCTCGATCTCCAAGAAGCGGCCGCGCAGAAGCGCGATCGACGGTCCCGGATCCATATCGCGCGAAACCATGTCATGCATCGACAAGAGGATGTCCGTGACCTTGGGGTCCTGCTTGTGACGCTTGCCGGGGGCCGACACGACGACGGCGCGACGATTGGCGTCGGCGCGAATGATGTCGGCAACTTTGCGAAACTGGCTGGCATCGGCCAGGGAAGTTCCGCCGAATTTACAAGCGATGGTCATGGTTCTCCTTGGGTCGTTGGCGCGGTCCTGCACACTACTTCCCCGATCTGTACGAATGAATCAAGCCGAAACGGGCCGAAACGGGCCATGGCGACCCCCGCCAGGGCTTTGTTCCCAGGGCTTTGCTCAATGTGCGCTGGGGCCGTCCTGCTGCTCGAGCGCAAGGCCGAAGCGACGAGCCAGCGCGCGCGCAGAGACGCCGACGGCGTTGGCCAGATCGTCGCGGGCACCCCAGCGTCGTAACAAGTCGGGGATCTCGGTCGAGCCCCCACAAGCCAGCAGCGCGCGCACCAGCACCGAGCTGCCGGTGTCGTCCTGGGCGTTGACGTCCGCGCCGAAGTGAACCAGCAGCCAAACGATATCGAGGGTCTTGCGGTAGACGGCCACATCCAAGGCCGTCCACCCATCCTGGTCGCGCAGGTTGGGGTCGGCTCCCGCCTCGAGCAGGACGTGCACGAGCTCGCGATTGCAATCCGTGGTGGCGTTCATGAGCGGAGTACGCTGCTCCTCGTCGCGGGCGTCGGGGTTGGCCCCTTGCCCGAGCAAAAGGCGAACGTCATCGATGTCCGACAGGAAAGCGGCATCTATCAACTGGTCGTCGAGCGAATAGAGAGTTAGCACGCTTCCTTCAAGTGCATCGACATGCGTCGAATGTCAAAAAAGCAGGTGCAGGAACGCTGTCACGGCGAGATCGCTTCCGCCCCGTGAATAAAACCGCTAGGCGCCCCGTCCAAAGGGCGACTTATGCGACGTGCCTGCATGAACCGCCTCATGGCAAAGGCCATGTTTCTCTTCGGCATTCTTGCCGTGGGAACGCTGTGCCTGCTGGGGCGCAGCTCGGGGGCAAGCAGGGCGTATCCCACGCGCGGTTCGTTAGGGCTTGGGCAAGCTTGCACCGGCCACGATGATTGCCGGGCCATCGCCGGCAGGGTAGTCGAGTGCCGCTGCACCGACCAAAGCAGTGTGCCGCTGTGTACGGCCGACCTGCAACTTGGGGAAGACTGCAGCACGACAGGAAAGTTCTCGCCGAGGTGCGAACCCGCTACACGTTGCGCCCCCAGCGGCACGACCGGCCCTGTCTGTTTGCCGGTTGCCAAGGTGGGGGAGAGCTGTGATTCGACCACGGCCGGTTGCCAGGACCCGGCCTACTGTGACAGCAGCCAGCACTGTGTGGTGGGACAGGGCGAGCTTGGCCAAGCCTGCGCCCAAGACGCCGAATGCAAGAGCCCGTACATCTGCCCGTGGGGCAAGAATGTTTGCACCGTGCCGGCGCGGGTCGGTTCACCCTGCCACACCAATGCGCATGGTCGGTCGGAATGCGCCGCCGGTGCCGGATGCGACGGCAGCCGATGCATTACCCAGAAAGCCGACGGCCAAGCCTGTCTCTTCGATGAGGAATGCCTGACCGGGCTATGCGGCATCAACGGCTGCGGCCGTGGCGGCGGCGCAGGTGACGTGACCATCAGCTGCGGTTCGTAGGCTCTTGAGCACCGCCGCGATTGCATGCAAGCTGTGCCTCACCCCATCTTGCGTGGCCGCCGGCGAGGATAGGCGCAGCTTCTTCCACTGCCCGGCTTGCGGACTGGTCTTCGTCCCGGAGGCACACTGGCTGACCGTCGAACAAGAGCGGGAGCGCTATGCCCATCACGACAACCGGGCTTCGAACGCCGGCTACCGTAGGTTTCTAGGTCAGGTCGCCGACGTGGTCGTCGGGCTGGCCGCCGGCCATTCGACCATTCCGCCCAAGGTCTTGCCGCGCACATTGGATTTCGGCAGCGGCGAAAATGCCGTGCTGACCTGCCTTCTGCGCGAGCGCGGACTGCCTTGCGTCGCCTATGACCCTCTGTACACTGACGATCCGTCACCATTGCGCCAGCGCTACGACATCGTGGTTGTGTGCGAGGTCATCGAGCACCTACGCCAGCTGCGCCAGGAGCTGATGACCATGCAGCAGTGCCTGAACCCCGGCGCCCCCATCGTCGTGCGCACCCGGTGCTATCCTTCCGTCGCCGGCATCACCAGCTGGTGGTACGCGCGCGACACCACCCACATCAACTTCTTTTCCGAGCAGGCCCTGGATTTCGCGGCCCGGTTGTGTGGACGGCGCAGCCAGCGCACGCTCGAGCCCGACATCTTCATCTGGGCCGCAGCGTGACCGTCCGGCCGGACACCGACCGGTCCCCAGCCGGCTAGCGAACGGTTTCCACGCCGTCGAACCGTACGCGCGCACCGTTCACCCTGCAACCAGGCCGTTTGAAGCCGGAACGGACCTGGCACCGTTTTCGCTTTGTCGAGCTACGTGCTTGCCCATGTCCTTTCCGCAGCCGTCGTTGGCATCGAAGCCTCGCCCATCCACGTCGAGGTCGACGTGGCCAACGGGTTGCCCGGCTGCCACATCGTCGGACTTCCCGACGCTGGCGTGAAAGAGGGTCGCGTTCGCATTCGCGGGGCCCTCGAGAACAGTGGCTTCAAATTCCCACTCCGCCGGATCACGGTGAACCTGGCGCCGGCGGACCTACGCAAAGATGGCGCGGCCTTCGACGTCCCCATTGCCGTCGGCATTTTGGCCGCTGCCGGTGTCATCGCCCCCGAGGTCAACGAGAACGCACTTTTCGTGGGCGAGCTTGCGCTCGATGGCCATGTTCGACCGGTACGGGGCGTACTGCCCATGGCTGCCTACGCGCGCGCCCGAGCCATCCCGCGCCTGTTCGTCCCCCGCGAGAACGCGTCCGAAGCAGCCGTGGTGGGTGGCGACTGTTCCGTCGTTCCCGTTGGCCACCTCAGCGAATTGATCGATGCCCTCCAAGGCCTGGCCACGGTTGCCCAGCCACCGGCACCCCCGGCGTTCAGCTGCCGGGCCAGTGCCGACCTGGCAGATATTCGCGGTCAAGAGGTGGCCCGCCGGGCGCTCGAAATCGCCGGCGCCGGCGGACACAATATCGTCTTCGTCGGACCGCCCGGGTCGGGCAAAACCATGCTGGCGCGGAGATTGCCCGGCATCTTGCCCGTCCTGTCTTTCGACGAATCACTAGAAACCACCATGGTTTACTCGGTGGCTGGACTGCTGGCGGGTCGCGCCCTCGTCACCGAGCGGCCCTTTCGTGCGCCTCACCATACGGTCAGTGTAGCAGGCCTGGCCGGGGGTGGCCCCGCCGTGCGCCCGGGTGAGATCTCCCTGGCCCACAACGGTGTGCTGTTTCTCGACGAGCTCCTGGAATTTGGTCGCCCCGTGCTGGAGGCGCTTCGGCAGCCCCTGGAAGAGCGCGACATCGCCGTGGTGCGGGCGCGCCGCACCGTCATCTTTCCTGCCGACTTCATGCTGGTGGCGGCCCTCAACCCCTGCCCCTGCGGCCACCTCGGCAATGGCCTGCGCACCTGCACCTGTTCGCAGCTTGCCATCCGATCGTACCGCGCGAAATTGTCAGGCCCCTTGCTCGACCGCATCGACATGCACGTCGAGGTGCCGGCCATGACCTATCACGAATTGATGGGCAAAGAACCCGGCGAGCCGACGACCACCGTGCGCACAAGGGTCGAGCAAGCGCGCAGCCGCCAATACGCCCGCGGTCCCCGCTCGAACGCGCGCCTGACCACGCCCGAGCTGTCTCGCTTCGCCGGGTTGGACAGCGACGGCCATCGCATTCTCGAAAAGGCCGTCGAGCGCCTCGCCCTCTCGGCGCGCGCCATCGAACGCGTGCGCCGGCTGGCCCGCACCATCGCCGACATGGAGGGCAGCGAGAACGTCCGTGCTCCTCACCTCGCCGAAGCCTTGCAGTACCGCTTTTTGGATAGGGAAGCAGCCTAGTCGCCTGCATCCCCCCGCGCCGCTGTGATCAAGACCATCCTCAGTCAAGAAAAGGAGATATCTCATGTCCGCGATCAAGGAAAAGTTGAAGTCGGTGTTAGCGGCTGTTACGGCCATTGAAAAACAATTCGGAAAAGGCGCCATCATGTCTCTGGGCGGTGGAGAGACGGAAGACATCGCCGTCATTCCCACCGGCTCGGTGGGTCTGGACCTGGCGCTCGGGGTCGGTGGCCTGCCGCGTGGCCGCGTGATCGAAGTCTACGGCCCCGAGTCCTCGGGCAAGACCACCCTGACCCTACACGCCATCGCCCAGGCGCAAAAAGCAGGTGGCATCTGCGCCTTCATCGACGCTGAACACGCCCTCGACGTCACCTATGCGCGCAAGCTGGGCGTGCGTATCGAAGACCTCTTGGTTTCCCAGCCCGACCACGGTGAGCAGGCCCTGGAAATTGCCGACAAGCTGGTGGCCACGGGTGCCATCGACTTGATCGTCGTCGACTCGGTTGCAGCGCTGGTGCCCAAAGCCGAGATCGAAGGCGAGATGGGCGATTCGCACATGGGCCTGCAGGCCCGCCTCATGAGCCAAGCCCTGCGCAAGCTGACCGCGGCCACCAGCCGGAACGCGGCGTGCGTCGTCTTCATCAATCAATTGCGCCAGAAGATCGGCGTGGTCTACGGCAACCCCGAAACCACCACGGGCGGCAACGCGCTGAAGTTCTACGCCAGCGTTCGCCTCGACATCCGCAAGATCGGCGTGGTCAAGAACGGCGAGCAAGTGGTGGGCAACAAAACCCGCGTGAAGGTGGTGAAGAACAAGGTGGCCCCGCCCTTCCGCGAGTGCGAGTTCGAAATTCTGTACGGAGCCGGTGTATTCGCGGCCGGCGAAATCGTGGATCTGGCCAGCGAGGCCGGCCTGCTGGAAAAGTCCGGCGCCTACTACAGCTGGAACGGCGAGCGCATCGCCCAGGGCCGCGACAAAGCCTGCCAATATCTCGGCGAGCACCCGGACTTGGCCGCCGAGCTACGTGACAAGCTGGTCGCCCTGCGCAAAGCCGAGAACGCCCGCCTTGGTGCTCCGGTTCCGGTCGCCAGCGGGGAGAGCGAGGCGGCGTAGCGCTGGAGTCACGAGTCCGTGGGGTGCGTGGGGCGGCACCTTCGCCGCCTTGGTGGTGCTTCCTGCGACGCGGCCCGCCGTGTGAACGCGGCCCATCGAGCTTTTTCCGCGACCTTTCGCGCGCGAATGCCTCGCGCGCCGGGCTTTTTCCGCGACCTTCGGCCCAAAAAGCGCCGAGCTTCCGGCTTTGCGCGCGGACCCTCGCGCACGCTCGCCTCGCACGTCGGGCTTTTTGCGCGAGCCTTGCCGCACGAAGGGGCGAGGCCCCGGGCTTTGCGCGCGAACGTCGTCGCAAAAAGCGCGGAGCTTCGCGTCCTCTCGCCTGGCGGTCCGGGCTTTTTGCAGCAAAGGTCGCGTTCCCGGCCCGGCGAGCAGATCAGCCCGCTGCCGGCGTTGCCGAGTGAATGCCGACGCCGGACTTGCGCACGAAACGGCGGCCATGCTGGCCGAGGGCGCCGTCGAGGCCCGGATCCTTGCCCGCGTGCTTGGCCGGCCAGTACAGGGATTTGCGCACGAACGCGCGGGCTCGCGATCGGTGCGCATCTGGATCCAAGCCACCGGTCGCAGAAGGGAGGTGTCCTGCCGGTAGGACCACCTACACCTCGCAACTTCTTCAATGATATCGAAGGTACCGCTCTTGCAAAGTATCGGAGATTTGGTCTGCTGCTTGAGCGAGCGAGGAAGGACCAAATCACGGCAACGGAAATGAAACGCTCGCGCCACTGCCGAGTGATGACGTTGCTGTACAGCTTTGCACTGAGGTTCGCATGCTGGTAGGTCGACTCCATTGGGCTGTGATCCCGCTTCTTCTCGTTGGCTGTGGGAAAAGTGGCGACGGCCCTATTGCAGGGAACGGCGGTATGCCTGGAAAGACGGGAACGGGGGGGACGGTGGCCATGGGAGGCACCCTGGGCCAGGGCGGATCCTTAAGCACTGGCGGCGCCTCAGGCGATGGAAGAACGGGCGGCGCCAGCGGCACTGGCGGATCGCTGGGCACGGGTGGCGTAAGCGGAAGTGGTGGTGCGGTTGGCACGGGCGGTATGAGCGGCACCGGCGGTGCGACGAGCGCCGGTGGCGCTACGGGCGCTGGTGGTGCGACGAGCACGGGTGGTTCGAGTGGCCGTGGTGGTGCCGCGGGCTCGGGCGGCACGGGCGGTGCAACCGGAATCGTTGATTCGGGCGCAGGCGGCTCGACGAGTGTCGCCGGGCCTTGCGACATCTATGCGACTGGGAATACGCCATGTGTCGCTGCCCACAGCACGGTTCGGGCACTTTTCGGCGCGTACAACGGGAACCTCTACCAAGTCAGACGTGCTTCGGACAAGACCACCAAGGACATCGCCGTCATGACCGTCGGAGGCGTCGCCAACTCGGCGGTGCAAGACACTTTCTGCGCTAACACGAGTTGCACCATTTCGGTGATCTACGACCAATCGGCGAACGGCAACCATCTCACGAAATCGCCCCCAGGCGGCTGGTTGACCAACGGAGGCCTGGAGGCGGACGCGGCCAAGGCCAAGATCAAAATCAACGGTCACGCGGTTTACGGCGTCTACACAACTTCAAACTTCGACGATGCCGTGGGCGCCGTGGGCTACCGAAACAATGGGGCGAAAGGTGTCCCAACCGGCGACCAGCCTGAGTCCATGTACATGGTGGTAAGTGGGAAGCACTACAATAAATGGTGCTGCTTCGACTACGGGAACGCCGAGACAAACAACAAGGACAACGGCAAAGCCACCATGGAAGCGGTCTATTTTGGGAATAGCACGCAGTGGGGCAAGGGCAGTGGCGCTGGTCCCTGGGTCATGGCGGACCTTGAAGACGGCGTCTACGCAGGAAGATCCACCGATGCGGCGCCAACCAACACATCCATCATCGCCGACTATGTCACGGCAATGCTCAAGGGCCCTTCTGGGAACCGTTTTGCGCTCAAAGGCGGCGACGCAACGACCGGCAGCCTCGCGACCAAGTACGACGGTGCTAGACCCGCTGGCGGCTATAGCCCCCAAAAGAAGGAAGGGGCCATCATCCTTGGCGTTGGTGGTGACAACAGCCACACCGGCGAAGGAACCTTCTACGAAGGGTGTATGACATCGGGCAACCCATCGGACGCAATCGACGATGCCATCCAGGCCAATATTGTCGCCGCGGGCTACGGGCGCTGACGCCTGACTGAGGTGCAGCTGCTACCACATCAGGATCAAACCGGTCATGAGCAAAGGACAGTAGAACATGTATTGGAAGACTAAGCGCCTATTGTCAATCGCAACGATCGGCTTCGCCGCATTGCCACTGCTTGTCGGAGATGGAGTGGCGAATGCCGCCGATGTTACGGTGGATTTGACGGCTGCAAAACAGTTGATTCGAGGGTTTGGCGCCTCCAGTGCATGGTGCGGAACCGTCAGCAGCTCTGTCATGAATTCTCTCTACAAGGATCTCGGGTACTCTATTCTGAGAGTACGTATCGAAGAAGGGATAGGCGACGGTTGGTCGAGCGGTAACTTCAGCTCGTGGGCGCCCGAGCTTGCCAATGCCAAGAGCGCGATCGCAAATGGTGCCATCGTCTTCGCATCCCCATGGAACCCACCAGCTTCGATGAAGAGCGGCGGCAAGTTAATCACCTCCAAGTACGCCGACTATGCCAACTACCTGAAGGCGTATGTGAAGTACTTCGCTGACAACAACGCACCATTGTACGCAGTATCTATCCAAAACGAACCGGACTATGCCTCTAGCTGGACTGCTTGGACGGCAACTGATTTGCTCAATTTTCTCAAAGCAGAAGGGGCCACGCTATCGAGCGCTATCAAGATCATCATGCCCGAATCTTTTCAATTCATTCATGCAATGTCCGATCCGTCGCTGAATGATGCAACCGCCGCTTCCTATATATCGATTATTGGCGGACATCTCTATGGGGGCAAGATCCAGGACTACCCTCTGGCGCGCGATCAAGGCAAAGAGCTATGGGAGACAGAACATTACTTTGACGATGATTCGATCACGAATGTCATGAATCTGGGCAAGGAAATCCATGATTGCATGGTAACCGCGTCCATGAACGCCTATGTCTATTGGTGGATAACGTACGGCAACGGATTGGCCACATCGAGCGGCACGATTTTCAAGAGGGCCTATGTCCTCGGTCAATTCGCAAAATACATCCGCCCCGGATACTATCGAGTCGACGCCACCGCCAGTCCGGCGACGAACGTCAGTGTGAGTGCCTACAAAGGCGACGGCAAGGTGGTTATCGTTGCCGTCAACACCGGCTCCGCCTCGGTGAGCCAGAACTTCGTCGTGCATGGTGGGACACCATCGCAAATATCGTCATGGCAGACCACCTCGAGCAGCAACATGGTGGCCGGCCAGACCTACCAAGCATCGAGCGGCTCGTTCACGGCAGCTTTGGCCGGTCAAAGTGTTACTACCTTTGTCGGCGTGGTTAGTGGGGTCGTCGATTCCGACGGCGGCGCCGCGGGCGGGGCCAGCGGCACGGGTGGAAGGGACGCTGGAACAACCGGGGCAGGCGGCAGCACGGGAACCGGCGGCGTCTCTGGCAACGGGGGAGCAAGCGCCAGCGGAGGTATGCCCGGCTCGGGTGGTCGCAGTGGGGCTGGCGGAATATCGGCCGTCGGCGGAGCAACAGTCGCCGAAACAGGCGGCAGTGTCAGTTCAGGGGGCCGCGTGGGCTCGGGCGGTTCGAGCAGCGCAGGCGGAGCATCCGGCGGGTCCACAACGGCGGGCGCGGGTGGCAAAGCTAGCGGCGTCAGCGCCGGTGGGGCCGAGGGCGGCAGCAACGGCAGCGTCAACGGTGGGGCAACGACCACCGGGGCCGGCTCGTCGAGTGGCTGTAGCTGCTCCGTTGGTGGCAAAAATGCGGGGGCAGAGTCGCACAATCTCCTTGGTGGCATGGGGGGGTTGCTTGTGCTTTTGGGATTGGCGCTTGCGCGAAAGCGAACAAGCGCGCGACCATAGTTGAATCTATGGGGACGCTGGCTGTTCCTCCTGACGAACCAAGGAGTCACGCATGATTTCCGCCCGCGCTCCACGGATGATCGTTGCGACGCTGATGCTCTTCATCGGCGCTTGTACATCGACCACATCAAGCAAGGGATCCGGCGGAACTGGACCTGGCGGCTCCACCAGTGCGGGAGGGAAGGCGGCCGGTGGCGCCAGTGGCTCGGGCGGCCTCAACAATTCTGGCGGTCAGGCGAGTGGTGGGTCTGGCGGGGCCGGCGTCACCAACGCGGGCGGGGGCGGCGCCACCAACGCCGGTGGTATCAGCACTGCTGGCGGAGCGACCGGTAAAGGTGGGCAGTCAGGGTCGGGCGGACTCAGCACCACCGGAGGTTCTCCGGGCAACGACGCCGGCCCGTCCCCCGGCACGGGAGGATCGGGCGCCGGTGGTTCGACTGGCGGGGAAGTCGACGGGGGCCCGCGCCAAGCCGCCTACTACGTCTCGCCGACAGGCAGCGATGACAATCCAGGCACGGTGAGCGCTCCCTTCAAGAGCATTACCAAGGCCCGCGATGTGGTGCGCACGATCAACGCCAACATGACGGGGGACATCTACGTCTATCTGCGAGGCGGGGACTACCGGGTCACCAGCCCCATAACCTTCGAGGTCAAGGACTCAGGAACGGGCAATCACCGCATCTACTACCAAGCGTATCCCGGCGAGACACCCGTCATCAACGGTGCACAGAAAGTCACCGGTTGGACCGTGAGCAGCGGCAACATCTACAAGGCCACGCTCGACCGCAAGACCAAGTTGCGAAACCTGTGGGTGAACGACGCGCGAGCCAATATGACCAGCAAGACCGTCTCCGCCAAAGGGGGAACCGGAACCTACGCCGTTACCTCAGGGCAAGCCGCCTGGGCATGGGCCGGTGGCAGCGGTTCCGACGGGGTCAAATACAGCACCTCGGACGTGCCCGAGATCACCACCAATAAGGACGACCTGGAGATAGTCAACCAAACCACGTGGAACGAGAACATCGTTTGCGTCAGAGACGTGGTGGCCACGACCGACGGCAACCGTGGGCTGATGTTGCAGCAGCCCTACGGGGCCATCGCCCAGCTGCCAGACTCGGGCGCCGCGTTCTC